>Ga0207674_10007516_pt1 | contig 12703 bp, 10 predicted proteins | sample KBSCornC72_FD_184303 | JGI IMG/M metagenome (GOLD analysis project Ga0207674, IMG submission 184303) | Corn rhizosphere microbial communities from Kellogg Biological Station, Michigan, USA - KBS Corn C7-2 (SPAdes) (version 2) | ecosystem: Host-associated > Plants > Roots > Rhizosphere > Soil ... | reverse complement strand
CGTCCGGTCGCCCGGTTGCCCAGTCGCCCGGTTGCCCAGCTGCCCGGTGGCTCAGTCGCCCGGTTGCGGGCAGGTCCCGCCCGGCTGCTGGTCGTCGGGGATCACGTCGAAGTCCGAGGTGAGCACGTAGGCGCCCGCCTGCGGGGCGTGCAGCATCGTCCACTGCCCGTTCTGCGACAGGCATCCCGGGGCGCGCACGCCGGCCGACACCGGCTGGGAGCCGTCCAGGACCGCGAGGTGGTCCGACCACCGCACCTGGATCGGCACCCGCGCCCGGTGCGGCACCCAGAGCCGCAGCTGGTTGCCGTCCACCGACAGCACGCGGGCGTGGCGGGCCAGCGGCGCGGAGCCGATCACCTGGTAGAGCTTCCAGTCCTGGTTGCGCCAGACCTCGCGCAGGTAGGGCAGGCCGCCGGCGATCAGCTTCGCCTCGTCCACCGAGGCGAAGTCGAGCTTGGCATCGGGGACCGCGACGTACGCCACCGCGAGCTCGTCGAGCCAACGCCGGTAGGACGCGGCGTTCAGGGCGTCGTCCTTGTAGAAGATGGGGTTGTCCGTGACGTCGGCCTGTCGCTCCCACCCGCGGGCGACCGGCATCGACTCGCCGACGTAGCGGGCCGCGCCCTTGCTATCCGGCTCGACGACCTCGACCCGCTGGCCGATCGAGGCGTCGGTGTTCATCCGCTGGTGGAGCTGCCCCAGGAGCGGCGTGTAGTACGCCGCGGACGCCGAGGGCGAGTCGGCCTCGGCGAGCTGCCAGGTCACGTCGACGGCCGGGAAGACCAGGGCGAGCGCGGTCAGGGCCACGACATGACGATCGGGGCGGTGGCCGTAGCCGACGATCAGCGGCGCGGCGAGCAGCCACACCATCCGGGTGAGGTTCAGCCCGACGCTGTTCGGGACGACCATGCAGGCGACCAGGCCGATCGCCACGATCACCGCGCCGACCCGGATGGTGCGCTCACGACAGGCGACCACGACCAGGGCGAGCCCGAGCAGGGCCAGGAACATCTGTCCCGGCGGCGAGCCCATCACACCGGGGTTGTGGAACAACAGCCCCAGCGTGCCCAGCGAGGCGCCGGTGGCCGCGCCGGTGACCAGCGCCTCGCGGCGGCGGCTGGGGTCGGACAGCAGGACGGCCGCGGCGACGATGCCGGTGAACAGGCCGGCCAGCGGGCTGCCGAGCACGCTGACCACCGTGGCCGCTCCGGCGAGCCACGGATGGCGACGGGCCAGGGCGAGGACCGCGACCATCGCCGCGGCGAGCCCGACCAGGAAGGTGATCCGCCCGCCGAACAGGTTGAGCAGCACGCTGGCGGCGAACACCACGCTGGCTGCACGAGGGCGCGCCGAGTCGCGCAGGAGGATGTGGGCGATCACCATGCAGATCGCCGAGGCCAGGGCGCCGGTGGTGGCCACGCCGATGGTGGCCATCAGCCCCGGCGCGATCACCGAGTACGTCGGCAGCTCGAGGCCGCCGTACCACCCCGGCCACCACGAGACGTTGCCGACCTTCTCGAAGATCGCCGCGCGCGTCGCCTGCGCGGCGAAGTCGGGGACCGGCGGGACGAGGATCAGGTAGAGCGCCAGTCCGACCGCGGGGACGAACCACGTGAGCATGCGGCGGGTCCGCAGCGATGAGATCGCGCGCGGCATGCTCACGACACTCCACCTCCCCAGGTCTTGTGACATTGTGCCAAGGAGGGCCGTCCGACCAGAAATCTCGCGGCGTGGGTCACCGGCGGCGCGACGCCCGCCACTCGTCGATCATCACGTCGTAGAACACCGCGTCGGCCGGGCCGCTGCGGATCCTGGTGCCGAACCGCTCGGTGCCCCAGGCGACGAGTCCGTTGGCCTCGATCACGTGCCGCGACGCCGTGTTGCCGACTGCGGCCGCGCCGATCACGCGCCGTACCCCGAGGTCCTCGAACGCGTAGTCGACGACGCGCGCCATCGCCCGGGTCATCACGCCGCGACCACGGGCGTCGGGGTGCGCCCAGAAGCCGATCTCGAGCTCGAGCTCCGGGGTGTAGTGGAAGAAGCTCACCGACGCCAGCACGACGTCGTCGGCCGGATCGACCACGGCCCAGGCCACGCTGTCACCGGTGGCCCGGTTCTCGCGCTGGTGCTCCAGCCAGGCGCGGGCGTCCGACTCGCCGTACGGGTGAGGCATGGTGCCGAGCCAGGTCTGCGTGCGCTCGTCGGAGCAGGCCTCGACGATCCGGGGCACGTCCGAGTCGCGCCAGGGTCGCAGGCGCAGCCCGTCGGCCTCGAGCACCGGCACCTCCAGCCAGGTCCCCTTCGGCGCCCGGTCGTCGGTGGCGAGCAGGGTGCCGACCCAGGCGTCGCGCAGCTCACCGCGCTGGGGGAGTGCGGCTCGGATCGTGCCCTCGAGCGCGAACCCGAGCCGCCAGGCCAGCTTGCGCGAGGCCCAGTTGCCCTTGTTCGCGCGCCAGACGATCACCCGCGCGTCACGCTCGGCGAACCCCCAGTCGACCAGGAGCCGTACGGCGCGCGTCATCGCGCCGGTGCCGCGCACCCACGGGTGCGAGCCGTAGGCGACCTCGACCCGGCCCTCGCCCTCGTCGCGGAGCTCGACGGTCCCGGCGTACCGGCCGTCCACCTCGACCGCGAAGCCCCACGTCGTCCCGTCGGCCCAGCCCTGCGGCATCAGCTCGGTGACGAACCGGCGGGCGTCCGCACGGGTGTACGGCAGCGGCACCGTCGTCCACTGCTGGCTGACCGGGTCCTGGCACTGCTCGAAGGCGCCCTCGGCGTCGTCCTCGCGATGGGCGCGCAGGGTGACGGTGCCGTCGGTGAGGGTGGGGATCCGAGTCATGCGGGCACCCTGCCAACCGCGGTCGGAGACCGGCAACCGGGTATTGCGGACCCTCGCCGGACCTAACCCGCGAAGGTCCGCCTCGTTGTCCGGGCATGCGCACGGTGGCGTACGGCGTGGTCCTCGCCGTCTGGCTGTCGCTGGCCCCGGCGTTCCTGGCTCGGGCACCTTCCGAACGGGTCGAGCCACGCCCGCCCGGGGAGCGGCACGGCCTGCGGGACCGGGCACCGGGCCTGACACAATGCGCCCCATGCCCAGTGCCACCACGTCACCGGAGCTGACCGTCCCCGACGTGACGTCCGGTGCCAAGCCGCGCGTGCTGTCCGGCATCCAGCCGACCGCCGACTCGTTCCACTTCGGCAACTACCTCGGTGCCCTGCGGCAGTGGGTGGACCTCCAGCGCGAGCACCAGCCCTTCTTCTTCATCGCGGACCTGCACGCGATCACCGTCGAGCAGGACCCGAGGGTCCTCCGCGAGCGCACCCTCCGCGCCGCCGCGCAGCTGGTGGCGATGGGCATCGACCCCGGGCGGTCCGCGATCTTCGTGCAGAGCCAGATCCCGGCCCACGCCCAGCTGGGCTGGGTGCTGCAGTGCCTGACCGGCTTCGGCGAGGCCCGGCGGATGACGCAGTTCAAGGACAAGTCGGCCAAGGGCGGCGAGGGCGCGGCCAGCGTCGGGCTCTTCACCTACCCGGTGCTCCAGGCCGCGGACATCCTGCTGTACCGGCCCCACTACGTGCCCGTCGGCGAGGACCAGCGCCAGCACCTCGAGCTGACCCGCGACCTCGCGCAGCGCTTCAACCACCGCTACAAGAAGACGTTCCGGGTTCCCGAGCCGTACATCCTCAAGGCGACGGCGAAGATCACCGACCTGCAGGAGCCCACCGCGAAGATGTCGAAGTCGTCGTCCTCGCCGGGCGGCATCATCGAGCTCCTCGACGACCCGTCGGTCAACGCCAAGAAGATCCGCTCGGCCGTGACCGACTCCGGCACCGAGATCCGCTTCGACCCCGACCAGAAGCCCGGCGTCTCCAACCTGCTCACGATCTACTCCGCCCTCACCGACCGCGCGGTCGGCGATCTCGAGCAGGAGTACGACGGGCGCGGCTACGGCGCGCTCAAGCAGGACCTCGCCGACGTGGTGGTCGAGTTCGTGACCCCGTTCCGCGACCGCACCCTCGAGCTGCTGGAGGACCAGCAGGCGCTGATGGACATCCTGGAGGCCGGACGCGTCGAGGCGTCGGCCATCGCCGAGACCACGCTGCGCGACGTGTTCCAGCGCGTCGGCTTCGCCGCCGCCCGCCCGACGGGGCTCTGAGGAGGACCGGGTGCCGACCATCGGAGTCTCCCTCGCCGTGCCGGAGCCCTGGGGCAGCCGGCTGCAGGAGTTCCGGGTCGCCAACGGCGACTCCCAGGGCTCCACGATCCCGACCCACATCACCCTCGTCCCGCCCGTCGAGGTCGCCTCGTCCCGGCTCGGCGACGTGGAGCAGCATCTCGAGGAGGTCGCGGCACGGTGCCCGGCGTACCGGGTCCACCTGCGGGGCTCCGGTACCTTCCGGCCCGTCTCGCCCGTGGTGTTCGTGAACCTGGTCGAGGGCATCTCCCAGACGGAGGGGCTGGCCACGGACTGCCGGCGTGGACCGCTCGCGCTCGAGCTCGAGTTCCCGTACCACCCGCATGTGACCGTGGCCCATCTCCCGGACGACGTGCTGCTCGACCGGGCCTTCGAAGGGCTCGCCGCGTTCGACTGCGCGTTCACCGTGGACGCCTTCCACCTCTACGTGCACGACCCCGATCTGGGCTGGAAGGCGACCCGCGACTATCCGCTCACGGGCGACATCGGCTGATGGCCTCGCCGCTGGCGCGTGCGCGGGCGGCTGTCGAGCGAGCGCGAGCGAGGTCGCCGATGCTCGACCACGGGGTCCGGATGCAGCAGCACTACGGCCGCGTGAACGCCGGCTCACAGGCCGGCGCCGTCACCTACTTCGCGTTCCTCTCCTTCTTCCCGATCCTGGCCCTGGCGTTCTTCGTCGTGGGCTGGATCGCCCGCTACTTCCCGGACGCGCAGGAGAACCTCGTCGAAGGCATCGAGCAGGTCCTGCCGGGGATGATCGGGACCCAGGAGGGCCAGATCTCGCTGGAGGCCATCCAGCGAGCTGCCGCGACGGTGGGGCTGATCGGGCTCGTCACGCTGATCTACTCCGGCCTGGGCTGGCTCTCGGGCATGCGCACCGCGCTGCAGGTCGTCTTCGAGCTCCCGCGCAACCGCAAGCCCAACTTCCTCATCGGCAAGCTGCGCGACCTGGTCACGCTGGCCGTGGTGGGCATCACGCTGCTGGTGAGCGTCGCCGTCAGCGGCGTCGTCACGCGCTTCTCCACCCAGGTCCTCGACCTGGCCGATCTCGACCACGACCTGTCCTGGACGGTCGAGGTCGGGGGTGTGGTGGTCGCGTTGGTCGCCAACACGCTGCTGTTCTTCGTGCTCTTCACGGTCCTCGCCCGCCCGCGCATCCCGGACCGGGCGCTGTGGCAGGGCGCGCTGCTCGGGTCGGTCGCCTTCGAGATCCTCAAGCAGCTCTCCAGCCTCCTGCTCAGCGCGACCCAGCGCAGCCCGGCCTTCCAGGCGTTCGGGATCGCGCTGATCCTGCTGATCTGGATCAACTACTTCTCCCGCGTCGTCATGTACGCGGCCGCGTGGGCGTACACCGCGCCCAGCGCACGCACCGCCCGTGAGCGGGAGAGCCGCCCGATCCCGCCCGGCGCGATGGCTCTCCGCGGGCGAGTCGCGGCGTCGCGCGCCGGCGTACCGGTGCGACCCGACGCGCCGGACGTCGCGTCGAGACGCTCGCGGTCGGCTCTCCGCGACCCGTGGCTCGCGTTCGGGGCCGGCGCTGCGACGGCCCTCGGTCTGATGGCCCTGCTGCGCCGTCGCCGCGACTGACAGGGGCGTCGTTCGATGGAAATCTCACACCACCCGGGTACGGCGACATCCCGGAACGCGCGATAGGTTTCTGTGTCGCCCGCGCCCCTCGGCGTCGGGTGCGCACGAGGCTCGGAGAGGATGGCGATGACAACTGGTGTGCACGGCCCCACCCGGGCCCGCATCGAGGCCAAGACGCTGCGGACGGACCGGTGGTGGCTGTACCCGCTCACCACGTTCGTCGTCTTCTTCGCCTTCGTGGTCTACGCGACGATCCGCGCGTTCCAGGGGAGCCACTACTACAGCAAGCCGTACCTCTCGCCGTTCTACTCGCCCTGTCTCGGCGACTGCGTGAAGGGCAGCTCCGACTTCGGCCAGCCGTTCCAGTGGTGGCCGCTCTCCGCGGCGCTGATCGTGCTGATCTTCCCGCTCGGCTTCCGGCTCACCTGCTACTACTACCGGAAGGCCTACTTCCGGTCCTTCTGGCTGAGCCCGCCGGCGTGTGCCGTCGCGGAGCCGCACACCTCCTACTCCGGCGAGACGAAGCTGCCGCTGATCCTGAACAACATCCACCGCTACTTCTGGTACGCCGCGGTGGGCGTCGCGCTGGTCCTCACCTACGACACGATCCTGGCCTTCGGTCCCGCCGAGGGCGAGTCGAGCGGCGTGCACATGGGCCTCGGCACGATCGTGTTCGTGGTCAACATCGTGCTGATCTGGCTGTACACGCTCTCCTGCCACTCCTGTCGACACATCGTCGGCGGCAAGCTGCGCCACTTCAGCAAGCACCCGGTCCGCTACCAGATGTGGAACTGGGTCTCGAAGCTGAACGCCGACCACGCCCGCTACGCCTGGCTCTCCCTGTTCTCCGTCGCGATCGCCGACCTCTACGTGGTGCTGATCTCCTCCGGCGCGTTCAACGACCCGAGGTTCTTTTGATCCCCACGACGCGCTTCGCTCCCATCGCTTCGCTCCCCCCGCGAACCAGGCCGCGGGGATCCCGAAAGGCCCGACATGACTGACGTGGAGACGCACCGGTACGACGTGGTGGTGATCGGCGCGGGCGGCTCCGGCCTGCGGGCCGCGATCGCCGCGCACGAGGCCGGGGCCAAGGTCGCCGTGGTCTGCAAGTCGCTCCTCGGCAAGGCGCACACGGTGATGGCCGAGGGCGGTGCCGCCGCCGCGCTGGGCAACCTGTGGCCCGACGACAGCTGGCAGGTGCACTTCCGCGACACCATGCGCGGCGGGAAGATGCTGAACAACTGGCGGATGGCCCAGCTCCACGCCCAGGAGGCGCCGGAGCGGGTCCTCGAGCTCGAGGACTGGGGCGCACTGTTCGACCGCACCAAGGACGGCCTGATCTCCCAGCGGGACTTCGGCGGCCACCGCTACGCCCGCCTGGCACACGTCGGCGACCGCACCGGCCTGGAGATGATCCGGACCCTCCAGCAGCGCACCGTCCAGCTCGGCATCGACGTGTACATGGAGTGCACGATCACCGACCTGATGCGGAACGACGGCAAGATCTCCGGTGCGTTCGGCTACTGGCGTGAGACGGGCTCGTTCATCGCCTTCGAGGCACCCGCGGTCGTGCTCGCCACCGGCGGCATCGGCAAGAGCTTCAAGGTCACCTCGAACTCCTGGGAGTACACCGGCGACGGGCACGCGATGGCGCTGCGGGCCGGCGCCACGCTGATCAACATGGAGTTCGTCCAGTTCCACCCGACCGGCATGGTGTGGCCGCCGTCGGTGAAGGGTCTGCTGGTCACCGAGTCCGTCCGGGGTGACGGCGGCATCCTGAAGAACTCCGAGGGCAAGCGGTTCATGTTCGACTACATCCCCGAGTTCTTCAAGGCGGAGACGGCCGACAACGAGGAGGAGGCCGACCGCTGGTACGAGGACAAGAAGAACAACCGCCGCCCTCCCGAGCTGCTGCCGCGGGACGAGGTCGCCCGGGCGATCAACTCCGAGATCAAGGCCGGCCGTGGCTCCGAGCACGGCGGCGTCTACCTCGACATCGCCTCGCGCCGTACCCCGGAGTTCATCCGCAAGCGCCTGCCGTCGATGTACCACCAGTTCAAGGAGCTCGCGGACGTCGACATCACCCAGGAGCCGATGGAGATCGGACCGACCTGCCACTACGTGATGGGCGGGGTGGAGGTGGACCCCGACACCGAGATGAGCGGCGTCGAGGGCCTGTACGCCGTCGGGGAGTGCTCCGGTGGCATGCACGGCTCCAACCGTCTGGGTGGCAACTCGCTGTCCGACCTGCTGGTCTTCGGCAAGCGCGCCGGCGACGCGGCCGCGGCGTACGTCGGGAGCCTGAGCGGTGACCGCCCGGCGCTCGCGGACTCCGACCTGGAGACCGCCGAGCGGCTGGCGCTCGCGCCGTTCGCGAGCCCGGGCTCCGGCACGGAGAACCCGTACACGATCCAGCAGGAGCTCCAGCAGACGATGAACGACCTGGTCGGCATCATCCGCGTCCGCGAGGAGCTGGAGAAGTCGCTCGGCGAGATCGAGAAGCTCAAGGAGCGCGCCCGGCACCTCGAGGTCGCCGGCGACCGGCAGTACAACCCGGGCTGGCACCTCGCCATCGACCTGCGGAACATGCTGCTGGTCTCCGAGTGCATCGCGAAGGCCGCGCTCGAGCGCGAGGAGTCGCGCGGCGGGCACACCCGCGAGGACCACCCCGGCTTCGACGACAGGTGGGGCACCCTGAACATCGCGCTCTCCATCAACACCGCCGGCGACGGCGTCGACCTCGCCACCCAACCGCTCCCGGTGATGCCGGACGACCTGGCCGCGTTCTTCGAGGAAGGGCACTGATCCGAGATGGCCTACACGCTGAAGATGAAGCTCTGGCGCGGCGACCGGTCCGGCGGCGACCTCCAGGACTACGACGTCGAGGTCGAGACCGGGGAGGTCGTGCTCGATGCGATCCACCGGGTCCAGGCCACCCAGGCCGGCGACCTCGCGGTCCGCTGGAACTGCAAGGCCGGCAAGTGCGGCTCGTGCAGTGCGGAGGTGAACGGGCGCCCGCGGCTGATGTGCATGGCCCGGCTCTCCGACTACGACCCGGCCGAGACCATCACGGTCACCCCGATGCGCACGTTCCCGGTGATCCGCGACCTCGTCACCGACGTCTCCTACAACTACGAGAAGGCCAAGGAGCTGCCGTACGCCGAGCTCCCGCCGCGCGACGCCGACGGCAAGCGCCGGATGATGCAGGAGGACGTCGAGCGCGGCCAGGAGTTCCGCAAGTGCATCGAGTGCTTCCTGTGCCAGAACACCTGCCACGTCGTGCGTGACCACGAGGACAACAAGAAGAACTTCGCCGGACCGCGATTCTTCCTGCGCTACGCCGAGCTCGACATGCACCCGCTCGACACCGTCGACCGTCGCCGGGTCACCCGCGAACAGGCCGGCCTCGGCTACTGCAACATCACCAAGTGCTGCACCGAGGTGTGCCCCGAGGGCATCCACATCACCGACAACGCGATCATCCCGATGAAGGAGCGCGTGGTCGACCAGACCTACGACCCGCTGGAGTGGCTCGGCAACAAGATCGGCATCCGCGACAAGGACCGCGACTCGCGCCCCGACGTCTGACGGTCGCGCCGGCTACGGCGTCGTGCCGGTCGGGTGACCCGGAGCGTGCTCGCCCTCGGCGGGCCGGGTGGCTCGGCCGAGCGCCGCGCGTTCGGCCTCGAGGATCTTGGAATGCACCTGCGCGACCTGCTCGGCGGTCGGCCGGCCCTCGGGATGGTGGTGGTGGCAGACCATCCAGCTGGTGCCGACCACCTGCTGCTTGGCGATCCGCCAGCACCCGTGCACGTGGCAGTTGTGCTTGCGGTAGACGCCGACCGCCGCTCCGATGAACGCGAGCTCGCCGATGTCGGCGCCGAAGCCGGACCAGAAGTCGTACCAGGCGCGCCCGTCCGACCCCAGGACATGGCCGAGGCCCATCACCACGATCACAAGGTCCGATGGTGCCAGCGCTCGGAGCCGACGTCGGGCAGGCGCGGCGGAGCCGGCACGAGGTCGGATTGTTCACACGGGCTGGCTCGGCGCTCGCGGCCGCTCCTAACCTTGCGGGCATGACCGACCTGACGTCCGGCGAGGTGGCCGGAGGGCTCGACGAGCCCGCCGAGCTGCAGCCCGAGCAGGGTGCGCTCCGCCTCGCCTCGCCCGAGGACACGTGGTCGCGTGCGGACTGGGAGCAGGCGGCCGCCGCGGTCCTGCGCAGGTCGGGTCGGCTCGCCGACGACGCCCCGGACGACGCGGTCTGGTCGGCGCTGACCCGCACGACGTACGACGGGGTCGCGATCCCGCCGCTCGGGGTGCCCGGCCCGCACGGCCTGGTCCGGCCCGAGCGAACCGGGCCGTGGGACGTCCGGACGCAGAACCACGGGGACAACGCGGCCGCGCTCGAGGACCTCGCGAACGGCGCCACCTCGCTGTGGCTCGACACCGACGACCTCGCCACGACGCTGGACCGGGTCCGGCTGGACGTCGCTCCGGTCGTGGTCGAGGGCGGCACCCCCGAGCGGGCTCGTGCTCTGCTGGCGGTCGCGGACGACCAGGGGACGGGCCTGCACCCCGGCTCCAACCTGGGTGCCGACCCGCTGGCCGCGCGGGTGCGCGCCGCCGGCACGGTGACCGAGGTCGACGACCAGGTCGTCGCGGTGGCGCGGCTGGCACTCGAGCACGGCGTCCGCGGGCTGGTCGTCGATGCCTGCGTGGTGCACGACCTCGGCGCCGGAGACGCGCAGGAGGTCGGCTACAGCCTGGCCGCCGGTGCGGCGTACCTCCGGCTGCTGACCGCGGCCGGCATCGACCTCGGCGATGCGCTGGGCCTGCTGGAGTTCCGGTATGCCGCGACCGACGAGCAGCTCGCCACCATCGCCAAGCTGCGTGCCGCCCGCCGCTGCTGGGCGCGGGTCCTGGAGCTGAGCGGGGTCCCGGTCACCTCGACCAGCGAGGGGGCGCTCCAGCGACAGCACGCGGTGACCAGCCGGCCGATGCTGAGCGCCTACGACCCGTGGGTCAACATGCTCCGCGGCACCGTGGCCGCCTTCGCCGCCGGGGTCGGCGGAGCCGACGCGATCACCGTCGTCCCCTTCGACAGCCCGCTCGGCGAGCCGGACGCGTTCGGACGACGCATCGCGCGCAACGTCTCGTCCCTGCTCGTGGCCGAGTCGCACGTCGCCGCGGTCACCGACCCGGCCGGCGGTGCGTACGCCGTCGAGAGGCTGACCGACGACCTCGCGGCCGCGGCCTGGGCCGAGCTCAGGCGGATCGAGTCGGCGGGAGGCGTCGTGGCCGCGATCGGCGACGGCTCTCTCCTCGAGCGCGTCGCGGCGGTGGCCGAACGCCGCGAGCACGACGTCGCCACCCGGGTCCGGCCGATCACCGGGCTGAGCGAGTTCCCGCACCTGGGCGAGACCCTGCCGACCCGCGCCGGCGAGCCGGACGGCGTACGCCGGTGGGGTGCGGCCTTCGAGGCGTTCCGTGCCGACCAGCCGGCGGCGCACGTCTTCCTGGCCACGCTCGGGCCGGTCGCCCAGCACACCGCCCGTGCCCGGTTCGCGGCCAACCTGCTCGCCGCGGGCGGCATCGCGGTCGACGTCGCCGGCGCGACGTCCGACGTCGACGACCTGGTCGCGGCGTACGACGGGCAGGCGGTGGTCTGCCTGGCCGGTACCGACGCGACGTACTCCGACCGGGGGAGCGATGCGGCGGCTGCCCTGCGCGGCAAGGGCGCGACCCGAGTGATCGTCGCGGGGAAGCCGGCCGACTGGGCCGACGACTCCTGTGCGACGGGACTCGACGCGGTGGACTTCCTGTCCCGCACCCGGGAGGCGCTGCGATGAGCGTGCCCGAGAGCTTCGCGGCGGTGGCGTGGGAGGCGTCGGCCGGTACCGAGAAGGTCGCAGAGCGACCTGCCCGACCAGAGGGGTGGCACAGCCCTGAGGGGATCGAGATCAAGCCGCGCTACGACCGGGGCGACCTGGACGGACTCGACGCCCTGGAGACCTGGCCCGGCCTCACGCCGTACCTGCGCGGGCCCTACCCGACGATGTACACCACCCAGCCCTGGACGATCCGGCAGTACGCCGGGTTCTCCACCGCGGAGGAGTCCAACGCCTTCTACCGGCGCAACCTCGCGGCCGGACAGAAGGGGCTCAGCGTCGCCTTCGACCTGGCGACCCACCGCGGCTACGACTCCGACCATCCGCGCGTGCGCGGCGACGTGGGGATGGCGGGCGTCGCGATCGACTCGATCTACGACGCGCGCACGCTGTTCGACGGGATCCCGCTGGACCAGATGTCGGTGAGCATGACCATGAACGGCGCGGTGCTGCCGGTGATGGCGCTGTACATCGCCGCGGCCGAGGAGCAGGGCGTCACGCCCGAGCAGCTCTCCGGGACCATCCAGAACGACGTCCTCAAGGAGTTCATGGTCCGCAACACCTACATCTACCCACCTGGTCCGAGCATGCGGATCGTCGGCGACATCTTCAGCTACACCGCCGAGCACATGCCGAGGTTCAACTCCATCTCGATCTCGGGCTACCACATGCAGGAGGCCGGGGCGACCGCCGACCTCGAGCTGGCCTACACCCTGGCCGACGGAGTCGAGTACCTCCGGACCGGCGTGACCGCCGGGCTCGCCGTCGACCGGTTCGCGCCGCGGCTGAGCTTCTTCTGGGCGATCGGGATGAACTTCTTCATGGAGGTCGCGAAGATGCGCGCGGCCCGGGCCCTGTGGGCGCGGCTGGTGCGCGAGTTCGAGCCGCAGAACCCGAAGAGCCTGAGCCTGCGCACCCACTGCCAGACGAGTGGCTGGAGCCTGACCGCGCAGGACGTCTTCAACAACGTCGCGCGCACCTGCATCGAGGCGATGGCCGCGACCCAGGGCCACACCCAGAGCCTGCACA
>Ga0207674_10007514_pt1 | contig 12704 bp, 18 predicted proteins | sample KBSCornC72_FD_184303 | JGI IMG/M metagenome (GOLD analysis project Ga0207674, IMG submission 184303) | Corn rhizosphere microbial communities from Kellogg Biological Station, Michigan, USA - KBS Corn C7-2 (SPAdes) (version 2) | ecosystem: Host-associated > Plants > Roots > Rhizosphere > Soil ... | reverse complement strand
TCGCCGATAATGCCATGCGCCACGGCAGCTCGCGCCTCTCGATCTCCGCTGCGCGAGAAGGCGGGACGTTACGGATCGAGGTCGCCGATAATGGCGAGGGGGTCTCGCCCAATAACCGTTCCAAAATCTTCGACAGCTTCTTTACCACCCGCCGCGCAACCGGCGGCACCGGCATGGGATTGGCGATCATTCGGGCGATGCTGGAGGCCCATAACGGCGGCATCCGCCTGCTGGAATCCGATCAAGGCGCGCGCTTCGAACTCACCATTCCCTTCGCGGATTCATCTCCATCGATATGAGAATGATCCTGCGGCGCGCCGTTGGCACAAACAGCGCCGCCCTCGAACGCCTGCGCAATTTTTGTCAAAGGCCATGAATGCGTGGCGAGTTTCGCGGAGGACACCGTCATCTTCAGGCGATCCGTTCAAGCTCCCCGGAGGCGGACACCCTCACCCACCTAGCCGACCTTCATCGGGACGGACAGCGACCCGATTACCTCGAACGGCCACCGAGGCTGCCGGTCGCCGTCTCCGGTTCGCAAGCGGCCCTGCCCCGATCAGGCGCCTGACACCGGTAGACCTGACCGGTCAAGCGATCGATCAGCCACATGCTTTCTTCCGACGGGCTCTCCATCCCGGCGAAGCGCGAGCCGACGGCTGTCAGCAGCGTTGACAACAGGATGGCAGCGGCAATCATCCCAGCGCCGATCAGGATCGGCAACGTGTATTCGGAACCTTCAGGTTTCGCCTTGCGATACTCCTGACGCTCCCGCTGTCTGTGAGCCGACCTGAACACCCGTCCTATTTCACTCTCTGTCACTGACCGAGCGGCCTGATACGCAGGCATCTGGCCCAATTCCTGTCAGGACCTCGGCGATCTCATGGCGACAACGCGACCTGACGGTCAACGTCTCCGCGCTAGGGCTCGCCGCGAACGTCGGCGCGGCTGTGCGTCGGACTGGCCGGGGACAAGCGGCGCATCGGACACGAGGCCGTCCTCCGCAAGCGTCACGCCCTCGGCGGCGTTTTGATCGGCTCCGAATCCTGTCCGCTCCGACTGCCAGGCCTCGTCGGCCGCATGCGCCGCGATTTGGCGAATGCGCCGGAGCTTGTTCGCTACTTTTGCCAGGAATGACCGGCGCTGACCCATGCCGCCTCCCTCGCTTGATCCATTCCGGATATCAACAAGTCGCAGCGCCGCCGGTTCCGCTGGTATCGCGAGGTCAATCGGCGAGTTGAAACCGCTCGAACGCGTGAAGCGCCTCTTCGATGCGCCGCTTCAAAGGTCGGCGCGCGCCCTGCTTTGCGCCGACCCAGCTCCACTGCTGCAGCAACAGCTTCTTGTTCTGGCGATCGGTCTTCAGATCGAGCGCGGCCACGATCTCCTCGTCGGCCAATACCGGCAGCGCGAAATAGCCGAACTGCCGCTTGTCCCGCGGCAAATAGGCTTCAAAGCGATGCTCATAACCGAAGAACAGATGCGTCCGTTTGCGCTGAATGATCAGGGGATCGAAGGGCGAGAGAATATGCACGCGATCGGCGAAAGGTTCGATCGTTTCGCCGAGCACCGCGGGGCTTGCCCAATGCGCCTGCTTGCCGGCGCCCTCGATCGTGATCGGCACCAGCTCGCGAGCCCTCACCCGCGCCTCGATCAAACGACGCACGGCAGGTTTGCTCGGCGCATCGAGATGGCAGATCGAATCGAGGCTGACGATGCCCTGTGCCCGCAACGCGCGATCCAGCAGATAGTTGGCCACCTCGGTCGCCGTGGCCGGCCTTGGCGCTTTCCCCCAACCGAAGTGGCGCGACATCAGCTCATAGGTCTTGAGCATGCCGTTCCGTTCGGAGATCGTCAGCTGCCCCTGATAAAAGGCCAGCTGCAACGCCCGCTTGGACGGCTTGCGGCTGGCCCAGGGGTGGTGCTTGTCCACCAGGACGTCGTCGTCGATATCGCGGATGGTCAATGGCCCATCCCGACGAATCAATGTCATCACCTTGCGGGTATCGGCAGGCGTCACGGTGCCGAACCATTTGTGGCCCTCGCTGCGATGCCGCCGCATCGCTGGCAGAAAGAAACGGATATGCTCTGACGGCACATAGGACAGCGCGTGCGTCCAGTATTCGAACACGGTCCGATCAACGCTCTGCGCCTGCCGGAGATCGGCCCGCCGGTAGGAAGGGATGCGATTCCAGAGAATGTGGTGATGGCAGCGTTCGATGACATTGATCGTATCGATCTGGACATAGCCCAACTGCCGGACGGCCTCCGACACAGCCACCGGGCCTTCGCCGAAAGGGGCTGCGCTTTCCAGCCGCTGCGCCCGAAGCCAGATGCGTCGTGCCTCGGCCGTCGAGATGGAAACCGGGCTTGTCGGGCGTGGCTTCAGAATCATGGGACGCAAATTAACCGGCTTCGGCGGAGGGCGCGCAAAGGGAGGGGTTCCAAACGATACTTTTTAAGATGGTTTTGAACCTTGTCGGCGGTACCGACCACTTATGGGTCGGATTCTAAATCGCAACTTGTGATATAATTACAACATTCGGAGGCATGGTGATCGGTTACACTGCTTCAACGGATCAATTGGCCTCACAATGAAATTGCGCTTTCTCCTGATGACCATGACTGTGCTCGGCCTCGCGGCACAGTTTGCGAGCGAAACGGCGTACGCCCAGACCCGCATCGGCGAAGCCGCGCTCATCAAAAACGAGGTTGTCCAGCTTCCCGCAAGCCGGCCGATCAATGTCGGTGACGCCATCGTCCGCGACGAGGTGGTGCGTACCGGCAAAGACAGCGCGGCCCGGCTTGTCATGGCCGACAACACCAACCTGTCGATGGGCGCCGGCTCGACCATCAAGCTCGATCGCGCGGTCTATAACGACGACCATTCCTATCGCGACATAGCGATCCGGCTGACCAGCGGCGCGTTCCGCTTCGTCACCGGTGATTCGGAAAAGGCGGCTTACAAGATATCGACACCGCTTGCCACCATCGGCGTTCGCGGCACCACGCTGGATATCCTCTCGGTCCGCGGGCAGACCGTGGTCGTGCTGCAGCACGGCGCCGCCTCGGTTTGTATCGCAGCCGGCCAGTGCATTGATCTTTTGCAGCCTGGAGACACCGCGGTCATCACCTCGGTCGGCGGCAAGGTCACCCTTACCAAGACCAATACACCGCCGTGGACCTTTGCTGCGGCCTGCGCCTCGGCAGCCGGACTTTGCACAACGACTCAATACGCCGACGCCTCCACCGTCACGCCGCCGGTCGAGGACGATCCCACCGGCATGCTCTGCGGGCGATAGCAATGGTCAAGTTCAACCGAACCTTCATGTTATCGGCCGAGCTCGCAGCGGCCACGGTTTCGCTCGCGTTGATAGGAACGGCGCATTCGCAGCAAATTTTGGACTGCGAAGGTCCCTGCCCGCCAGCGGTGACCAATAATGGCGTCAACGACCTTGGCAACCAGCACCTGAACCAGATCGTAACCAATCGGGTTCTCGGTTCGGTGCTGTTGGGCGTCAATGAGCAGATCAACTGCAACGACTGCGTCAGCGCGTTCGGCTCGGTTGGCTCCTTCTCGGCCGGTGTCCACGGGCGCAAAAACCTGACCTCGAACCTCGCGCTGCTGGCGGGCCTCGCCTACAGCCATTACGGTGAAAATGGCTATAGCGTCACCGCCGCGCCCATCGGCGCCCTGGCATTGCGCTATGACTTCACCGACTGGGGATCTCAGCGGCCGTTCTTCGACGTCGGCACCATCCTGACGCCGTATGAAAAGGTCCGCTATCTACGCTCCTACACGTCGATCCTGGGTCCTGTCAGCGTCAACGGCGAGACTACGGCCTCCAATTATGGGATTTACGGTCGGGCCGGCTGGATCAACCGTTTCTCGCCTCGCGACGAAATCGCATATTCAATGGAAGTCTGGCAGCTCTGGCAGCATGTGAACGGCTACCGCGACAATGCGATCGCCTTTAACCCGTTCGATGCCACGATGAGCGGCGGAACCGACCGGATGGCCATGTTCAAGGTCGGCGGCCAGTGGACCCATCTGCTTCCGGGCGACATCGAAGCCAATGTCAATGTGGGTTACGCCCAATCCTTCGCCATGCATTCCGGGATTGTTGCCACGGTGACCGGGGACGGGGTGATCGTCCCGACGTTCGGCAACCAGGGCTGGTGGGAATATGGCGGCCGCCTCGGCTTCCGTATCGCGAAGGGGTGGATCGCCGATCTCTTCGTCAACGGCACCGCCGGCCAGCAGCCGATCGGAGCCACGCTTCACGGCGGCATTGGCCTGCGGATCAATTACTGAGAATCGACATCTGCGGTTCTGGTCGAGCCGAACCGCAGATCGCGCACCTTCCGACCTAAACGATCGCAAAAACTATCCGGCTTTGCCCTCATAAGCGCGTTGCAGGGCTGCGACATCGAGCTTGACCATCTCCATCATCGCCTGCATCGCCCGCTGCGCGGCAGCGCGATCGGTGCCGGCAAACAGTCCCGGCAGAATGGTCGGCGTGATCTGCCACGATACGCCGTAGCGATCTTTCAACCAGCCGCATTGCACGGGCTCGCCTCCATCGGCACACAAGGCGTCCCAGAGCCGGTCGATTTCGGCCTGCGTGGCGCAGGGGATCATGAACGAAACCGCATGGGTGTAGTCCACATGCATCCCGCCATTCAGCGCCATGAAGCGCTGGCCCGCGAGCGTGAATTCCACCACCAGCACGGAGCCCTCCTTGCCCGAGGGACCGTCCATAATATTTCGCTGCACCTTATCAATGCGGGAATCCGGCAACAGCGACACGTAGAACTTCGCTGCTTCTTCGGCATCGCCGTTGAACCACAGGCACGGCACTATTTTCGACATCGGCGTCACTCCCTTTGCAGAACCACCTTGCACGCCTTCAGGACGTTCGGCGCCAGGCTGATCCGACATCGAGTAACAATTTATTGCCTGCCGGTTGGCCGTGCGATTCCTTACCTCGTCAATCCGTGAACGTCCGGTTCCGGTAAAGGGCGGAACATTCCTCCACCCGGTGACTTGTCCCCGCGAAGTCAATCATCCGACAGGAGATCATTATGGGTGCGACAGCCGACAAGATCAAAGGCGCGGCAAACGAAGCGATGGGCAAGGCGAAACAGGGAATCGGTGAGGCCACTGGTTCCGATCGCCTTCAGGGCGAGGGTGCCATTCAGGAAGCCAAAGGCAAGGGTCAGCAAGCGATGGGCGATGCCAAACAGGCGACCAAGGACGCGGTGAACAAAGCTGCGGACGCCGTTAACAAGAACATTTGATCAGCAGATCGTTCAGAGACGAAAAGGCCGCCCCATCGGGCGGCCTTTTACGTTGGAGTCGTTCCCTGGCCCGAACAACCTATTTGACGGCGAGCAGTTCCACATCAAAAATAAGCGTGGCGTTGGGAGGGATCACACCGCCAGCGCCACGCGCGCCATAACCGAGCGCGGGCGGAATGATCAGCGTCCGCTTGCCACCGACCTTCATGGTGGCGACACCCTCGTCCCAACCGCCGATCACCTGTTGCTTGCCGATGGCAAACTCGAACGGCTCGTTACGATCGACAGAGCTGTCGAATTTCTTGCCTTTCTTGCCGTTCTCGTAGAGCCAGCCCGTGTAGTGCATGACGCAAATCTGTCCGGGTTTCGGTGTGGCGCCCGTTCCCACGACCGTGTCTGTAATCTGCAATCCTGAAGCTGTGGTCATGATTTTTCCAGCGGACTGTGCCGCGCTTGGGAAAGGGTGAAGTGCCGCAAAGCCGAGGGTAATGGCCATGGCGACGAATGCCGATCGCATCGAACTACTGAAATGCGGGCCACCCCACATCATGCACAACCTTTCACTGTTGAACATCTATAATGGAGCACTACCCCAAGCCTGGCCGCATTACCAGTGCTTCCCCGCAAAGCGAGTTTCATTTTTCGGAGAGGCGCCCCTGCTCTTCCGCTCATCGATCAGGTTCATCTGCGGACGCAACCGACGAAATGTCTATCTCGCTGGGAACCTGGACCTTACAGATCTCATTGCCGGTCTCATCGATCACCACGACAGCCCGCTGCTCGTCGTCGGCGCCGAGATCGATGGCAATCTGCCGCGCCATTTGCTCGGCTGTGGAACGCGCGACGTTCTCATCCGGGCACTCGAGTCCGACGGGGTCTTCAAGACGAAAGCAGTCTTCAATATCGAAGTGAAATATCGGCATCCCTTCCACCTTCCGAAGGGACAATGTCGCGAGGGTTTTTTCCGTTCCCGCCACATTCGGCGAGTTGGCAGCAGTTGAAAGGCCGCCCCGAGGGCTGGTAAACGAGACCCATGTCCTATCGCGTCGCCGCCTTTTACCAATTTGTTGGCTTGCCGGATTTCCGCGCCTTGCGTGATCCGCTTCGTTCCGTGTGTGCGGCACTCGACTTGAAGGGCAGCGTGCTGTTGGCGGAGGAAGGAATTAACGGAACGCTGGCGGGAACGCCGGCAGGGATCGCCGCCATGGTCGAAGAACTGACGTGCGGAGACCTATTCGGCGGTAGACTGGACCGTCTCGAACTGAAACTGTCCGACGCCAGCGCGATGCCTTTCCAACGCCTGAAAATTCGGCTGAAGAAGGAGATCATCACGTTCGCGGACACCTCAGCAGACCCGACGCAGCGCGTCGGCGCCTATATCGATCCCGAGGATTGGAACAATGTGATCAGCGATCCCGCCACGCTCCTGGTCGATACCCGCAATGAGTTTGAGGTCGCGATGGGAAGTTTCGAGGGCGCGGTCGATCCAGGCATTCGCTCCTTCGGAGAATTCAAGGACTTCGTTGCGCGCCATCTTAAGCCGGAGCGGCATCGAAAGATTGCCATGTTCTGTACCGGCGGCATCCGTTGCGAGAAAGCCAGCGCCTATTTGCTATCGCAGGGCTTCGAGGACGTGGTTCATCTGAGAGGCGGCATCCTCAAATATCTGGAGACGGTGCCCGAACAACACAGCCGCTGGCGAGGCGGATGTTTCGTCTTTGACGAACGCGTTGCGCTCGGTCATGGCCTTCAGCCTTATCGCGATCCGGCCCGTCACACGGGAGGAACCCATGAATGAGATGGAAAGGCTGGGTGCCAGGATCGACGAACTGGAAGCACGATTGACCTTCCAGGACGAGACGATCGAGACACTCAACCGGACCATCACCGACCAGTGGCTCAAGCTCGATCGCCTGACCCGTGAAATCTCTGAACTTACGGAGCGGCTGCGCGAGGCCGAAGACAAATCCCCCGGTCCGGTGAACGAGGTGCCGCCTCACTATTAGCGGAACACCGCCTTCACCTTCTCCCACAGCGAGGGACTTTCGGCCTCCGCGTCGGCCTTGGTCGGCGTCGGCTGGGCCGCGCTGACCGGGTCGGATGCCGGGAAGGTGTCAATCAAGCCGGCATCGAGCCGGGTGCGAACGTCCCGATCGGCCTTGATCGCCTCATCCGGATCGACCGCATGCTTGTCATAAGGGGCGGGATTGAACTTCTCAGTCATGATCCATCTCCTTGTCCGAGGTAACGTGGCGGTGCTCCTCCGGTTCCGCTAGAGCCTGATACCGGCAAGGGTCTCCGGGTAACCTTTCCGACCTTGGCCCCGGCCGGCGCGGCGTGTATCAGGAACCGCAAATTGCTGCCCTTTCCATGATCGGAACCCGCGCTTGACCCATCCTCCGGCCGCCAAACCTTTCCTCGACGTTCTCTCTGGTCGCCGCCAGGCTCCGCCCCCGATCTGGATGATGCGCCAAGCTGGTCGCTATCTGCCGGAATACCGGGAGCTTCGCGCCAAAGCCGGAAGCTTTCTCGATCTCTGCTTTACTCCCGAATATGCCGCCGAGGTAACGCTGCAGCCGATCCGCCGTTTCGGCTTTGACGCGGCGATCATCTTCTCCGACATCCTGGTGATTCCCCACGCGCTGGGTCAAGCCGTGCGGTTTGAAACCGGCGAAGGCCCCCGGCTTGATCCGCTGGACACGCCAGAGAAGATCAAGACCTTGGCGCGGCAGGCCGACTTCTCCAAGATCGAGCCGGTGTTCGAAACCCTGCGCCGGGTGCGGAGCGAACTCGACGGCCAGACCGCGCTGATCGGATTTTGCGGCGCGCCCTGGACAGTCGCCACTTACATGATTGCCGGCCGCGGTACACCGGATCAGGCGCCCGCCCGCATGATGGCCTACACCCAGCCCGATGCGTTCGCCTCGCTCATCGACGTGCTGGTGGAAAATTCTGTTCAATATCTGCTGGCCCAACTCAAGGCCGGCGCCGAGGCGCTGCAGATCTTCGATACCTGGGCCGGCGTGCTGCCGCCCCGGCAATTCGAACGCTGGTCGATTGAGCCGACGCGGCGCATTGTTGCAGGCATCCGCGCGCAGGCACCGAACGCACGCATCATTGGTTTTCCGCGCGGCGCAGGCGCCCTGCTGCCGGCCTATGTCGAAGCCACCCAAGTGGATGCGGTGAGCATCGACTGGACCACCGAACCCTCGTTGGTGCGCGAAAAAGTGCAGAGCCGTGTGGCCGTGCAGGGCAACCTCGATCCGTTGGCCCTGATTGTCGGCGGCGCCGCGCTCGATCAGGCAATCGATGACGTGCTGGCGAACTACGCTTCCGGTCGCCTGATCTTCAATCTCGGCCATGGCATTCAGCCGGAAACTCCGATCGCCCACGTCGAACAGATGCTGAAGCGGGTGCGAAGCTTCAGGGGCTAGCAGCGCTAATCTTTAATGCGTACTTCGACGATAGCGCAACCGAGGCTCAATCGGGACGGCTGCGCTCGATCAGATCAGCCGCACCTTGCATCAGAAGATCAAGACCGACGGCTCGGCCGAGTTCGCGCGGACGATCCACCGGCCCCCGGCGCGACGCCTCGATGAATGTGCCGCCCGCCTCATCAAGCACCGAAGCGGTCAATGTCATCTCTGCTCCGTCAATGGTGGCGAAGCCGGCAACCGGCGAATTGCAGTGGCCATTGAGCACCCACAGCACTTCGCGTTCGGCACTCGCGCATTGGTGCGCGGTGGCATCGTCGATCGCCGAGAGAAGCTGCCGCGTCGCCCAATCCTGAGCGGCACATTCGACCGCCACAATGCCTTGACCGACCGCCGGCAGCATTTCCGACGGCGCGAACTCATAGGCGATCCGATCGGCAAGCCCGACGCGTTCCAATCCGGAACGCGCCATGATCAACGCATCAGCCGGGCCAACCTCGCCGCCGTCTGGCAGCCGCTGCATTTCAAGACGATCGAGCTTGCGAACCCTGGTGTCGGCGGCGCCGCGATAGTGAATGACCTCGACTTCCGGAAACAGCCGCCGCGCATAGGCGGCGCGGCGCACCGCGTTGGTCCCGAGCTTGAAGCCGCGACCGCGCGCCTGCCGAAAAGTCTCCAGCGAAATGCCCTTTCGCAGCACCAGCACGTCGCCTGGCGGATCGCGCGACAGCGTCGCACCGATCACAAGCCCCGGCGTGTCTTCATTGCCCGGCATGTCCTTCAGCGAATGCATGGCCGCGTTCAATTCGCCGGCTAGCACCGCACGGCGGATCTCGGCGACAAACGCCCCGCCCTTGCCGCCATGGGCAAGCAGCTTGCTGGTCTGGTCGGCATCGCCCGAGGTTTCAAACTTGACGATTTCCGCCGACAAACCGGGCACCGCCGCAGTCAGCCGCCGGACGATTTCCTCCGTCTGCGCCAGCGCCATGGCGCTTTTGCGCGTTCCGATTCGGATCGAACTGGCTGACACCTCAGGATTCCTTTCAGATGAGCGCGGAATCATCGCCGCGGCAACGTGTCGGCACGATAACGGTTTTGCCGCGCGAAAGGTAGGAGGCTTGATTCACATCAATCCGGAAAAGCCGGCTCGCGCTTAGGCTGCCGTCATGAGCTATCGGCAGACCATTCTCGAAGAATTGCAAGCGCTGAAGCGCGACACCGGTCGCCTTATGCAGGCGCAAGCTGACGACTGCCAGCAAATATCGCACGAAAAGGCGCATGCATTTGCTTCCGACCTCAAGGCGCTTGTTCACGATCTTCGCAACACGCTCGAGGCGGACGAGGCCGAGATCGAGCGGGCCTTTGCAGGCCGCGCCGCACAAGCCCTGGGTACGGCGGTTGCCGTGGGTATCGTGCTCGGCTGGATGTTTCGGAGAAAGCCATGAAAGCAAGCCGCCTCGTCCATCATGCGCATCTGGTCTGGCGGAGCGAGCGGATGATCGCCGAATTGCGTCTCAAGCGACTGTTGGGCAGTCTCGGGCTGCAGGCGCTCGCGATGTTTGTGCTGACCTTCGCCCTGCTTTCGTTTGAGATTGTCGCCTATTTCGCGCTGGTCCAGGTCTGGAACGCCATTCTCTCGGCCGCCGTGCTCGGGCTCTGCAATCTCCTTATCGCCGTGCTCCTGATGCTGCTGGCGGCGCGACGGCCGCCAAGCCACGAACTCATCCTGGCCCAGGAAGTCCATCGCGACGCCTTGGTGGGTTTTACCGCCGAGGTGCAGCACGCGGAAAACGCCATTCCGACATCGCTGCTCGCTACTCTTGAAAGCACCGCGGTGCCGCTCTTGTTGCCTCTGATTCCGCTCCTCATCCGGCATTTCAGCAAACCAAAATCGGCGGACGCGGCTCCCAAAGCGCCGTGAGGTCCGACACATCAAGTTGGAAATGGAGAGATCGATGAATCGTTCATTTGCGCCGCTTCGCAACACCTCGCTGCCGCGCAATTTCCGGCAGGTCCGTCTTGAACGGGCGCGTGACCACGAACATCCTGAAGGCGACCGCAGGATCGCGTATGTCCTGATCGCCCCGGTCGATGCGAATTCCAGGATCGATGTAAAAAGCTGGCGCCAGCACAAGGAGGCCTGCCGCGTAGTCCGCGAGCGCCCGGATGGCGAGGACAATCTCGGTCATCTGCTCCATGGTCCGGGCGGAAGCTGGCGGTTTCATTATGACGTCACCGCTGACATGGCGGATGAAGCCGGCTACCATTTCGAGGACGAAAAACTCGAGCCCGGCGAATATCTGTCCATTCGGGGAAGCGACGGCGAGCATTCCTATCGAGTGGTTTCGGTGCAGCCGCTGTAACGCTTATTGCGCGGACAGGTTCTTCGCCAGGTCGAGCGAAACCAGCGATACGCCGCGCTCCGCCGGATCGCGGCTGACGTCGAAGCCGAGATTTCGGCACATCGTCAACATGGTCTCGTTTTCGTTCAGCACTTCGCCGAACAGTGATTTCAGGCCTTCGGAACGCGCATACGCAATCAAAAGCCGCATCAACGCCCAGCCGAGTCCCTTTCCCTTGAGATCGGAGCGCAGCAGGATGGCGTATTCGGCCGATTCATACCGGGAGTCGGAATGCAGCCGCACCACGCCGAGGATATCGTGGGTCACCGGATCGAGCGCAACGAAGGCCATCGCGCGCGCGTAGTCGAGCTGGGTGAGACGCGCCACAAAGCGGTGCGAAAAGTCCTTCATCGAATGAAAGAAACGGAGCCGGAGATCGTCAACCGAAACATTCTGCAATAACTGAATGATGGCCGGTTCGTCTTCGGGCCGCATCGGTCGAACATCCACCTCCCAACCCTCCCTCACTGGCAGGCGACGCTCCCATTCACTTGGATAGGGACGCACGGCAAAGCGCGTCTGGCCGGCAAACAGCCGTTCCGGCTTGCGAAGCCCGACCCTGGCGTCGAGTGCGATGACGCCCTTCTCGTCGGCAAGCAGCGGATTGATGTCGAGTTCGTGAATTTCCGGACAATCCGCCGCCATCTGCGACAGCTTCACCAGCGTGAGCGGCACGACGTCCGGCGGCACAGCCGCGACATCACGGTAGGCGGACAATAGCCGGGAAACACGGGTTCGGCCGACGAGTTCATGCGCCAGGTTCATATCAAGGGGCGGCAGCGCCAGGGCCTTGTCGCGAATGATCTCAACCGCGGTCCCACCGCGACCAAACGCCACCACCGGACCAAACGTGGGATCATCGGCAATGCCGAGGATCAGCTCACGCGCACCAGGCCGCACCACCATGGGCTGCACCATGACGCCGTCGATGCGCGCGTCAGGACGAGCCGTGCCGGCTCTGGCCATCACCGCCGAGGCGGCATCCCGAACCTGCTCCGCCGTCGTGAGACCCAGAACCACGCCGCCGACATCGGATTTGTGGGTGATGTCGCGCGACAGCACCTTGATCGCGACCGCCAGGCCATCGGCAAGAAACGCCTCAGACCTTGCAACCGCCTCCTCCGGCGTACGGGCAGACACTGTCGGCACCATGGGAATAGCGTAAGCCTCGAACAGGGCCCCGATCTCGATCGGGTCGAGCCATGTTCGCCCCTCCGTTAACGCACGATCCAAAAGCTTCCTAGCGGCATTCACATCGGGCCGAAATAGCGAGGAAACACTGGGCGGCGTTGCCAACAACGCCTCATTGGCTTCGCGGTGCTTCACCAGATGCATGAAGGCGTGCACCGCATCGTCCTCGGTCGGAAAATGCGGGATCGCCGTGCCATCAAAGATCGACGCCACCTGCGCATCGGTGCCAACCCAGGCTGCAAGCACGGGCTTTGACAACAGCCCCTGGCTGTCGCGGTTCTGCTTGACCCGAGCTGCCACCGCCTGCGCCAGCACGGGCGCCGGCGTCACAGCCGTTTCAACATTCATCACCAGCAAGGCATCGAAGGCCAGATCGGCC
>Ga0207674_10007509_pt1 | contig 12714 bp, 12 predicted proteins | sample KBSCornC72_FD_184303 | JGI IMG/M metagenome (GOLD analysis project Ga0207674, IMG submission 184303) | Corn rhizosphere microbial communities from Kellogg Biological Station, Michigan, USA - KBS Corn C7-2 (SPAdes) (version 2) | ecosystem: Host-associated > Plants > Roots > Rhizosphere > Soil ... | reverse complement strand
TTCGTTGCTCACGCTCATAAAAATCACTGCCGGCCCAACGCACTTGTTGTCGCGCTGCTTTGGTTCTGCGCCGCTCTTTGTTCGGGTTGTGTTGAATCGCGCGCTGGCACTTCTGTCGGCTTGTGTAGTGTGTGCATAAAAGAGACGACGGCTGCCACCTCAGAGGGAGTCAAGTTTTTGCCGTAAGCAGGCATGTTGCCACTTCCTTGAATCACCTGCCGCACAAGTTGGTCTGAGGTAAGTCGGGTCGCGACACTGTCGAGCGCCGGTCCGCGCAAGCCTCCTTCGCCACCTACGCTGTGGCAGTTGATGCATTGCTTGTTATGGAAAACCAGGGCGCCCTGCCGTTCGAGTGGCGAACGCCCTTCCAGATAATTCGTGGGCGTCGCCGCGCTGGTCCACGCTTCCATCTTTGGCGACCACGGCGCGTAAGTGCCGAGGTAATTGAACGCACCCAGCACTATTAATATAAGGAGCACGCTTAACACCGCGACCGGCCGGCGGCGCGGACTCTTCTCGCCCGTGTTAGATATGAACGGAATGGCGAAGAGAATGGCGATGACAATGAAAGGAGCAGTCAGCATTACGACTGTCTCCATATAATCCGGCATTAATGACAACACGCCATAGAGCCAGAGGAAAAAGAAATCAGGTTTCGGAGCTGTGTTGATCTGTGTGGGATCAGGGACGCCGTGCGGACCTTCCGGACCGAAGTAGGCAGCGCAGAAAACGATGGCCAGCAGTACGAGACCGCTGAAAATTAAGTCCTTGCTGATCGCTTTCGGGAAGAGGGGAACGCCGGTCTTTTTGAGTAACGCTTCGTATTCCTCAGCGTAGGTTTCTTTTTTAACCAGTTTGCCGGGAACCGGGTATTCGTTGATTCCTTTGCTAAGCACCAACCTGAGGTGCAGGCTGACGATCGCGAGTATGGTTCCCGGGATTACGAACACATGCAGAGTGAAGAAGCGCGAAAGAGTCTCGCCGGCGATGATCGGCCCACCGAGCATCATATGAACAATCGCCGGCCCCATTACGGGCACGCGGCCTGCCATCGCGGCGCCAATGCCTAAGCCCCAGTAGGCGTCCTGATCGAAACGCAGCACCTGGCCAGTGAACGCCATGCCGAGTGTGCAGAGCAGCAGTACGACACCCGACATCCAGGTCATCTCGCGCGGGTATTTGAAGGCGCCGAAAAGAAAGACCTGGATAAGATGGGCCAACATGATCGCGACCATGAAGTTTGAGCCCCAGTTGTGCATGGCGCGCAGAAACCAACCAAGCTGCTGTTGATAGTTCAGGTACTCCAGGCTGGTGTAAGCCTGGCCCGCGGAAGGCACGTAGACCAAAGCGAGACAGATTCCGGTCACGATCTGGATCATGAAGCAGAGCAGGGTGCCGCTGCCGAAGACGTAAAACCAACTGCCCGATCTGCGCGGAACCGTATGGCCCGCGGTCGCGGCAAAGATCTTGCTGATATAGACCCGATCGTCAATCCAGAGCGCTACTTTTCGCAATCTCTCAATCATACCTATCACCTTCGAGCGCAAGCCTATAGGACCTATTCGACCTATAGGGCCAATAACTTCTTTTCAAGCCGGCTGATTCAGTGTCGGAAGCTGGCCGCCGTGTATCCATAGTTGCCCGTTTTCGATCTTGTATTTGTATTGATAGAGTTCCCGCGGCGGCGGCCCGGATGCGTGTGAGCCGTCTTCGTAGAAGGCGCCCCCGTGACACGGACACATAAATAGGTGCGACTCCTGAAACCAGCGCACGGGACACCCTAGGTGCGTGCAATTCACCGCAAAGATTTGAAAGTTTTCGCCTTCCATCCGCCGCACCCAGCAGGGAATGTCGGCTGTCTGGCCGTCCCACGGGCGTGTGTAAGGATTGCGAAATTTCGCCATGCGCGTCTGGTTCTCAGGGAAACTGTTGAGCGAGCCAAGCGCTATCCATGATGTGAACCCGCCATCGTTACGGAAGGCTGAAAGCAGGTAGCCGAGCACCGGCACACCCACAAACACGCCAGCAATACCGTTCAGAACGAAACCGAGCTTGAGCAGAAAAGCGCGTCTCGGCAGCTCCTTAGTTAATGGTGCTGGTATTCCCTGTATCTTCGTATCAAGCTCTTTGACTGCCATGCTCTCTTTACCTCCGTCAGTTCTTTCGATGTGACGCGATCCACGCGACGACCGCATCTATCTCTTGCTGCGTCATTGGGTGACCGGGAAGATTCGAACGCCAGTCAGGTTTCCCTAAATCTGCTCGGCCTACCACCACGGTCGTGCGCAATGCCTGATCGCTAACCAGGTTCAGGAAGCTCGGATCGACGATTGAACCTGCCGAGCCCCCGGCACCGTTTGACCCATGACAACTTGAACAATAAGTTTGATAAGCACTCGCGCCGCTGGCGGCGTTACCAGATCCAGACGCGCTATAGCTCGGGAGCTGTATTCCTTTGAAATCGTCCGACTTGGACCACGAAGCTCGCATTCCAGAAACGAGCAACTCAATTTGACGATCGGTCAGCGTGCCTCCAGCCTGTTGCGAGAACGCGGGCATGTTCGTGCCATTTCTGCCTTGCGAGATCACTTGTTTGAGCGCGTCGTCTGGGATGAACGACAGATACAGCGAATCATTAAGTGAGCGCGCCGCCCCAAGCCTGCCATCGTTGCCGTGACAGCCGGCACAGTTCTGTGTGTAGAGTTCTCTGAAATCGGATACGTCCGCGGGTGCGCGCCATCGATCAGCTTCGGTTGGCTTACCCGGTAGCCGGGCACTGCAACCCATCAGTAAAAAGAGAGAGATGATGCCGGCAAGCGAGAGTCCTCTCATTTATTTCTCCTCTCCCGGCATCAATCCGGGCGCCTCTAATCCTGCCCGGGCCGCAAGTGGCCAATCCTGCTGGGTTTCGACCCACTTCGAATGTGCGACGATGTAGCCGGTGATCAACCCGTACGCGATTTGCGATGCGATGAACCAGCCCCACGCGATCTTCGAGTTAAGGGCTGGATTAATGAGCTGCAGAGTCGAGGCGATCAAAGCCGTCCACAGCACCGGAGCCAAAAAGCTTCCCCAAAACGCGGTGAAGCGTGACGGCATCATCGGCAGTATGGCCGCAAACATTAAGCCCACGAACAAAGAGAAGAGAACGTGAGTTAAGAGAGCGACGATGAATCCTGACAGTTGAAAAGTGTTTAGTACTTCTGGTCCAGCATTGGTAAGTGAAGGCAGCGCAGCAGCGGCCAGGAGGTTGATCGCGTACCAGATGCTTCCGTGAGCCAGTAATCCATAGAGACATGCAATGATGGCCATCCCCACGCCGCCAAAGGCGCCAGCAAGTAACCCGGCCGAGTACGGATGTACCTGCACGGGAATACGAACGCGGTGACCTCCCGCGCCGGGTTCGAGATGGTCCACCCTTCGCGTTGAGCTCGTGACAGTGGCACTCAGTGTGTGAACCACTTTGACTGACTCCTCCTGCTGCACCGGCATCACAACGCGAAACCAACCGACAGCACCCGCCAACAAAACAACAAGCCCGACGACGCTCACTGCCAAACTCGTCACTAAGCCTGCGAAGATGAGTGCCAGACCGAACGCAGTTACAAATGGCCACGGCGTCGATGCCGGTACTTCGACTGTGTCGGGTGGTCTCATTGCTCTCTCCGTTTCAGGCAGCATCATTTCCTCCGCAACTCAACGTCCGATGACATACACCACAGTAAATACAACGACCCACACGGCATCGACGAAATGCCAGTACCACGAGATCATCTGGATCCGCTCGCGATGCATCTGCGTGAGAGACCCTGTCAGACTGAAGATAAAGACCAGCAGTAAAAGGCACAGCCCAACGATGACGTGACTCGCGTGCAGCCCGACAAGTGAATAGAAAGTTGTGCCGAAGAGATTGGTACTGATGGTTAGCCCTCTCTCGTAGATCAGCGTATGCCACTCGCGAGCGGTCATGCTCAGAAATATGGCTGCGAGCACGATGGTCAGCAACCATAAGAACTTGAACAGCCGATCGCGCTCATTCTTGAAAGCCCTTTCCGCGAGCACGATCGTGATGCTGCTCGAGAGCAGGCAGATCGTGGAAAGCACTGGCAGTTCCAACACCTCGCGCGGAGTCGGACCCGTCAAGCTCTTGCCCAGATAGAAGAGATACGCAACGACGAAGATCGAGAAGAGGCAGGTCTCGGTCAGGATCAGACAGACGATCGCAACCTTGCGGCTCGACGGCAATTTCCATTCTGTTGTCGCCACATTCGGATGTAAGAGGGCTTCGTTGATCATTGCATCAATTCTCACTTTCCTCGTACTTCCAATCCGGATCTTCCGGATGTTTCACATCCCACAGTGGGCGGCGGCTGCGAACTACGGGTGCGGTCTCGAAGTTGTAAACAGGCGGAGGCGAAGTCGTGGCCCATTCAAGTGTCCATGCATCCCACGGATCATTCCCCGCCCTTTGCCCGTGCCTCAGCGATCGCAGGATGTTGATAGCCAGAAAGAGAACCCCGACTGCCTGAAAGATGGCGCCGACCGAGCCGATAAGGTTGAGCGTCTCCCAGCCTCGTCCGGGGTCGTATGTGAAAATGCGTCGCGGCATTCCGAGCAGACCTGAGAAATGCATCGTGTCGAACGTCAGATGGAAGCCGATCGTGAAAAGCCAAAAATGGCAGAGCCCCAGTTTGCGGTTCAGCAGCCTGCCGAAAGCTTTCGGGTACCAGTAGTAGAAGCCCGCGAAGAGCGCGTAGAGGAGACCGCCAATCAAGACGTAATGAAAGTGCGCGACGACGAAGTAAGAATCTGTGAGCTGCCAATTGAAAGGAACAACGGCCAGCATCACTCCAGTCAAACCCGCAATGAGAAACTGGAAAAGAAAACCGAGGCAGAAGATCATCGGCACTTCCAGCCGAATCTTGCCGCCGTACATCGTGCCGAGCCAGTTGAAGATCTTGATCCCGGTCGGAACCCCCACGAGCATCGTTGAGATGGCAAAGAACGTGTTGCCCACCGACGTCATACCCACGGCGAACATGTGGTGTGCCCACACACCGAAACTGATAATCGCGATCATCGTCGTCGCGCCTACCATGATTGGGTAACCGAAAATGGGTTTGCGCGAGAAGACTGGAACGATCTCCGACATGCACGCGAAGCCAGGAATGATCAGGATGTAGACCTCCGGATGACCGAAGATCCAAAAGAAGTGTTGCCAGAGTACGGCCGAGCCGCCTGATTGCGTATCGAAGAAATGACCGCCAAGGTAACGATCAACCAGCAACATGAGCTGCGCCGCGGAGAGTGAGGGAAGCGCGAGCAGGATCATGAAGTTCGTGACGAGCATCATCCAGACGAAGAGCGGCATGCGCATCAACGTCAGCCCACGACAGCGCATTGTAAGAGCAGTCACGATCACGTTGATGGCCGAGACCGTGCTGCCGACACTCGTGAGCAGCAGGCTGAGAATCCAGTAGTCGGTACTATGGCCGCGCGAGAAGGCGCGTCCGGTGAGAGGCGCGTAAGCAAACCAGCCGACGTCCGGCGCGGAACCGTGACCGTTGAGTCCAGGTGCGCCCAGATAAGAGAAGTAGAGCAGCAATGCTCCAAATACAAACATCCAGTAGCCGAAGGCATTCAAACGCGGGAACGCCATGTCGCGCGTGCCGATCATCAGCGGCACGAGATAATTGCCGAGTCCCGCGATTATTGGCATGCCCACCAGAAAGACCATCGCCGTCCCGTGCATGGTGAAAAAACGATTGAAGACTTCAGGTTCCAGAAGGGTGTTGTTCGGTACGGCAAGCTGAAGGCGAATGGCCACGGCCATCAGTCCGGCGACCACCAAAAAAACGAGCGCTGTTCCGATATACATCAGGCCCAGCTTTTTATGGTCAACAGTGACGACCAGGCCGTGCAATCGATCAACGAGTGAAATACCCGGTGCTCTGCTGGTTGTTAGCGCGATTTCCTGAATTGCCATCTCGGCTTCCTCTCCTACTTGAGCGTCTGCAAGTAAGCGACGACCTGGTCCACCTCTTCATCAGTCAACTGCATATTGGGCATCAGACAGCCCACCTTGATCTTTTGCGGATCACGCACCCAGAGGCGCAAGTTGTCTGTAGTATTAGTCGCCGCACCCGCCGCCAACGTTTGGCGACTCATCAAGTGAGTCAGGTCGGGACCAAACTTTCCTTGCGCAGACGTGCCAGCGATGGTGTGGCAATTGACACAGGAGTTGGCGAAGAACACTTTGCGACCTTCCGGAGCGTTCGTCTCCAATGAAGCAGACTGTTGTTGCTCTCTGGCCCATCGTTCAAATTCGTCTGGTGGATGCACAACGACGCGAATCAACATTCGTGCGTGCTGTGTGCCGCAGTATTCAGCGCAATTGCCCGGGTAGGTCCCGGGTTTTGTCGGCTCGATCCACATCAGGTTTTCGCGGTTCGGAATAAGATCGGTCTTGCCGGCGAGTAGGGGCACCCAGAAGCTATGTGCGACGTCCGCCGACTGAAGCTTCAGAAAGGTAGGCCGAGATTCACGACCATCGCTCGCCGGCACATGTAGTTCGTTGGCCGTCACGATGCCCAGTTCCGGGTAACGTATTTCCCACCACCATTGATGTCCGATCACCGTGGCTTGGACAGCGGTGGGCGGCGGCTTGCGGTTCTGTATGTCAGCGATGGTTCGCGAAGTGACCAGAATCAGCACGAACACGATCAGCAGCGGCAAGATGGTCCAGGCAAGTTCGATCTGGTTACTGCCGTAGACCTGCGGCGGCTCACTCAATTCATCTCCAGCCCGGTGTCGAAAGCGAACGATCGCATAAACGAGCAGGCCGGCAACGACGGCGAAGATAGATCCACAGATGGCGAGCACTAGCAGCGATGTTTCTTTGATCTCTTGAGCTGGTTGTGACAGAGGGCGAAAGATACTGGTCACACCGTCAGTATTTCCCAACACCGGTTCGACATGCCCCGCTAGACCCAGGCATACAAACGCGAACGCAAAGAGCAACAGTGCTCGAAAGATCTTGTGATGACGTAGCCGCATGGTCAGACATACTAGAGAAGGCGCAAGGAACCGTCTTTCGTCTCGTACGCAAAAGTTGTTGGATTCTGCTCATCTGTCAAAAAAGACTCAGGACGCATCTGTGGCAAGAGTATTTCTCGCGCAAAGGCGCAAAGGCGCAAAGGGAACCCCTGGAAACGCGGCAGCGCTTTGCGTCTTTGCGCCTTTGTGCGAGAAATTACTGACCCTGACCAAACGGAAGATGAAACTTGATTCCTACCGTGAACAACGAGGGATTCAATTTCACACGCGCCTTAACTGCCGTACCGTCGCTGAGCACACCTTGCGCGTTGACCGCTAGCCAGACCTCCTTGAAATCGAAGAAGAGTGTGTACTTTGAATTCAGTTCATACTCAGCGCAGCCCTGTAGAACTGATCCCCAGTTGTTGTGAACCTGAAGGTTCTTTACGCTGCCGTCGAATTCCTTGAAGATGATGGCGTATGCTGCTCCGCCGCCGACGTAAGGTCGGAATTGGCCCATCTTTGGAAATCGGTAGTAGCCGGTGAAAAAAGCCGGTCCATAACGAACTTTTCCCAGCATGCCCAGATTAGCCACTGCGCCTTCACCCGTGATATGCGGCTTCGGCGGAATGCCTAAAGTCACTGACGCAGAAATGTTTTTCGTGATCTCATAGCCGACATCGAACGTCACAGTCATGTTGTTGCTTGCTTTTGCAGTGCCGCCTGAAACTGTTTGTCCGTTTGTGGCGATGGTCGCGCTCGAGTGATAAGGCACAACCAGAACTCCGACTCTGCTAAACCAACGGCCCTGCTTGAATGGCGAGGAAAGTATTTGCGCATCCGAGACGGGTTCGGTTCCGGGCTCATCATGCTGCGGGTTACTTGTTACGCTTTTCTGATCGCCTGAAGGAGTGGCCGGTCCGCCCTGAGCGTGCGCGCTTTGTGTCGTGACAACTGCCACCAGGACCAATAGACAACCTGCTGTTGTTATGAATCGTTGCAAACCTAAAGCTCCTTCAGCCGATGGTTTCAATCAAACGCCTCATCTGGGCGACCGCGCGAAGCGAGACCTTGTTTACTGTAGTCATGAGCAGGGCTTCTATTGCAGTTTCTTGCTCGGCACTGAGTACACCCAGGCGCTTGCGCTGTTTTCGAAACTCGGCCCTCGCTATGTCCTGTCTTCTGCGGATTGCTCCGAGCGTCGGTTCCCAATCCACAATCAGCAATGAATGTTGAGACTGCTTATCTTCCGGTTGCGCAGTAAGCTCAACTCCACCCGGTGTCATGATGGTTAATCTCCGTGTATCGCGTGGGGGGCTTCGATTGGTCGTGTGTTCGAGGCCGGCGCATCCGTGTCGCCTGTGATTAATCGCGCGCTGCGCTCGCGCGTGAAGAAGGCCCAAATCCACTCGCGCATCACCATCAACCGGTTGCGGAAGCCGACGAGCAGGACCAGGTGAACAAACAGCCACATCAGCCATGCGAAATAACCTGATAAGTGCAAGCGTCCGATCTGGGCCACCGCGCGTTTACGCCCGATGGTGGCCATCGACCCTTTGTCGAAGTACCGGAACGGGAGGCGCGCTTCGCCATGCAAGTCACGCAGGATGTTGGCCGCCGCCGTCCTGCCCTCTTGCAGCGCCGCCGCCCCGAGACCGGGAACGGGTTTTCCGTTTGCGTCCTTGAGTGAAGACAAGTCGCCGATGACGAAAATCTCTCGACGCCAGGGGAGGCTCAGGTCGGGAGCGACGGGCACGCGTCCCGCTCTGTCCACTTGCACACCGTGAGCCTCCGCGCCGAGTTTTTTGCCGAGTGGCGAGGCAGCAACGCCTGTAGCCCACACGGTTACGCTCGTCGGAATCCTCTCATCGCCGACCTTGAGCCGAGTCGACTCGACGGCCGTGACCATGCTGTTGGTGCGCACCTCGACGCCCAACTCTTTCAACTGCTCTTCCGCTCTTCGGGAAATATCTTCAGGGTAGACGTTCAGCACACGGGGCAAGCCTTCGAAGAGCATGACGCGCGCCTTGGTCGCGTCTATGGCTTTGAAGTCACGGGCGAGAACTCGTCGTGCAATCTCAGCGATCGCGCCCGCCAGCTCAACGCCAGTGGGTCCGCCGCCGATGATCGCGAAGTTGAGTGGCCCGTGTTGACCAGTCAGATAAGCCTCTCGCTCTGCGCGCTCGAATGCGAGCAGCACGCGGCGCCGGATATCCAGGGCGTCCTCAATGGTCTTCAGACCTGGCGCGTCATGCTCCCATTCGTCGTGACCGAAGTAGGAGTGGCGTGCGCCGGCAGCGACGATCAGATAGTCGTATTGAAGTTCTGAGCCATCTTTTAAAAGGACACGCCGCGCATTGATGTCGAAGTCCGTAACCTCACCCAGGATCACTTCGACGTTCGGCGCGCGCTGCAGAATATGGCGCAGTGGCGACGCAATCTCGCCTGGTGACAAGACGGATGTGGCCACCTGATAAAGGAGCGGCTGAAACGTATGGTGATTCTTGCGGTCGACAAGCGTGGCATCCACGGGTTTGCCCGCCAGTTTCTTGGCGGCAGACAAGCCACCGAAGCCGCCGCCGACGATTACAACCTTTGGTCTTTTCACTTCACTGCGCATATGTCATCCCCATAACAGTCAGCTTCCGTTTACGCGAAAATATTGTGCCTGCTCCTGCCTATGCGGTTCTTCCTGAATTTCACCGGAACCTGCTTTATTCTGCTGGGCCATTTTCATGAGGGAATAAAAGAGAAGGACAAGCACGTTCAGAATTCAGCAGCTCGTGGTCGAATTTCGAAAGAAGCCTTAGCCGCTGATCAATAAGATTGAGTGGTTATGCTGGTGAAGCTACGGAAAATATTCGCGAGACGTAAAGTTATAGGTTTACTCTTACTACTTTTCTTGAGGGCGTCACTTCAAGCTCAGCAGTCAGCGCCTCCGTATGCTGAGTCACTTACTCTCGATCAGGCGATTGCGCTTGCTCTGCGCGACAATCATGCGATGAAGATCGCAGAGCTAGAGGTCGATAAAGCTGACGAGAACATCTCGGCTGCTAAGACCTACCGTCTTCCTTCGTTGCATGCTTACACTCTCTTTTCAGGAAATCTCGCCGACAACAAACTGGAAGTGCCTAATCCGTCGGCCAACCTGTTTCCTGGACTGGGACCTTTCTTCACACTAAATGACCGGCGCAAACCGACTGCGATCTTTGCTGCCTCAGTTATCGAACCGCTGACGCAGCAATACCGGATCGGACTCAACATCAAGTTGGAAAAAGTCTCGCGCGAGTTGGCCCAGGCGAAGTTGCGCCAGCAGCAGAACGAAACTGTCGACAAGGTGAAGAAGGCGTACTACGCCATCCTGCAAACGAGCAGCTCGCTAAGCAGCGTGGAAGAAGCTCTGAAGTCTTACCATGAGTTGGACAAGGTCACAGGCGATTACGTAATGCAGCAGACGGCACTAAAGGCCGATCACCTTTCTGTGCAGACACGACTCGCTAAAGTCGAGTATGAACAACTTGACTTAAGTAACCGGCTGGCTACCCAAAAAGAACAACTGAACAGACTGCTCGGTCGAGATGTTGACACGTCATTTGAAGTCACAGGTGTTCCGGAGTTCACGTCATTTGAAACCGACCTGGCTGCCGCGAGAAAGCTCGCCCTTGAGCGCAGGCCTGAACTGCAACAGGCGAGACTAGGCATAGAACAGGCGACACTCGACCGCCGCATCAAGAAGTCGGAGTACATCCCCGACGTAAGTGCCGGATTCGTTTACTTAACGCCGCGAAATTACGCTTCTGTCATTCCGAAAAACTTCGCCAATGTAGGTGTTGTGGTGAGCTGGGAGTTCTTTGACTGGGGTCGAAAGAAGCATCAACTTGCCGAGAAAGACAAAGCAGTCGAACAAACGAAGAACGCGCTCAAGGAAACGGAAGACGAGGTGCTGATCGACGTTGGCGACAAGTTTAGAAAGCTGCAGCAGAGTGGGCAGGCGTTGCGAGTAGCCAGGCTGGCCGAGAATTCAGCAAAGGAAAATTTGCGCGTTAGCACTGGCCAGTACAAGTTTCAAGCGGTGTTGTTATCAAACGTACTTCAGTCGCAGGCGTCGTTGGCCGAGGCCACCAATGAATACCAACAGGCCTTATTAGCATTCTGGACAGCCAAAGCTGAGTTTGAGAAATCGCTCGGGGAGGACAAATAGAAATGGCTGAAGAGGTTTTGCAACAAACCACGATCAAGGAAACGAGCGCGAAGCGTGTCATTAACTTTAAGAAGTTCGTACCGTTGTTGGTCCTTTTGTTGGCAGGCGGCATTCTCTTCGGTATTGCGGGTGGTTGGAATCGTTTCGTGGGAGGAGGCAGCACACAACGAACGGACGATGCTTTTTTGAGGGCGGATATCACACCATTGAGCACGCGTGTTTCCGGCACAGTCGTGCAAGTCGCAGTCACTGATTATCAGCGAGTGAAGGCTGGCGACCTGCTGGTGCAGTTAAAAGACGACGACTTCAAAGCCCAGGTGGCCCAGGCTGAGGCTGGCGTCGCAGCAGCGCAGGCAGCACTCGAGAACAACGCGAAACAAAAAGAATTACAGACTTCCAGAATCATGCAGGCACAGGCGGGCGTAGAAGCTGCCGGCGCCGAGATTGCACAAACCGGCGCGGCAATAGAGGCGGCGCAGTCTGACGTGGCCAACGGGCAGGCTGGTGTTGATGCCGCGCAAGCTAAGATACCCGACGCTCAAGCTGCCGTTGAAGCTGCACAGGCCGATGCCGAACGAACACTGCTTGAGAGAAAACGGCAAGAAGCACTGGTTGAGCTGGGTTCTGCAACTAAACAAAAACTCGAGCAGGTAGTCGCAGATCAGGAACGCTACGCGGCAACGTTAGATAGTCGTAAAGCAGAGGTCGCGCAGACTCGCGCTTTGGTTGAAAGCCGGCGCGCAGAACTCTCGAAAGCGCGCGCTCAAGTCTCGCTACGCAAGGCAGAGCAACAACAAGCGCGTGCGCAATTGTCGAGTAGATCCGCAGAGCTGGAGGCACAGATCAAACAGCGGGCGGTTTTGGATGCTCAGGAACAGCAGCTCCAGGCTGACCTCAACGGCAAACAGGAGGCGCTTAAAGTCGCGCAAACGAATCTCGACTACACTCGAATTCTCGCTCCAACCGACGGGATTGTCGGTGAACGAAAGGTAAGGATTGGCCAATTGGTTTCACCAGGCACTCAAGTAATCTCGCTTGTCGATAACACCATCTGGGTGCAGGCAAATTATGAAGAGACGCAACTGACAAACGTCGCTAAAGGAAATAGCGCGGAGATAACGATAGACACCTTCCCGGGAGTTGTGTTGCGAGGACATGTAGAGGAGATAGCTCCGGCGAGTGGATCTCAATTCGCACTACTGCCACCAGATAATGCAACTGGAAACTACACGAAGATTGTTCAGCGCATTCCGGTCAAGATCGTGCTCGATCCAAATCCTGATCTCGCTGCGCGCCTCCGCCCGGGCATGTCAGTAATTGCCGAGATCAGTACAAAGGCAAGAAAAGGTTGAGCACGTACACAAACTCTCTGCGTAAGCTCTGCGCTCTCTGCGTCTCTGCGGTAAAACGTACTCTTCTTCACCGCAGAGACGCAGAGAGCGCAGAGCTTACGCAGAGAAGATTTATCGGTTTCCTCA
>Ga0207674_10007508_pt1 | contig 12715 bp, 14 predicted proteins | sample KBSCornC72_FD_184303 | JGI IMG/M metagenome (GOLD analysis project Ga0207674, IMG submission 184303) | Corn rhizosphere microbial communities from Kellogg Biological Station, Michigan, USA - KBS Corn C7-2 (SPAdes) (version 2) | ecosystem: Host-associated > Plants > Roots > Rhizosphere > Soil ... | reverse complement strand
GTCGGCAAGACCGAGATTGCGCGGCGCCTCGCGCATCTGGCCAATGCGCCGTTCATCAAAGTCGAAGCGACGAAGTTCACCGAAGTCGGCTACGTCGGCAAGGACGTCGAGCAGATCGTGCGCGATCTGGCCGATGTCGCGGTGAAAATGGCGCGTGAGCAGGCCAAGGCGCAGGTGCGCTCGCAGGCCGAGGATCGCGCCGAAGACCGCATCCTTGACGCGCTGTTGCCGAAGCGCCAGTTGCACGGCTTCATGGGCGAGCCGCAGCAGCCGGATACGAGCGATTCGGAAACGCGGCAGAAGTTGCGCAAACGATTGCGCGAAGGCGCGCTTGACGAACGCGATATCGAAATCGAAACGCAGGTGAACGTGGGCGTCGAAATCATGGCGCCGCCGGGTATGGAAGAGATGACGCAGCAGTTGCGCGGCATGTTCTCGCAAATGGGCGGCAACAAGACGCAGAAGCGCAAGCTGGCGATCAAGGCCGCGCGGCCGGTGCTGATCGACGAAGAAGCCGCGGCACTCGTCAATGACGAGGAAATTCGCGCACGAGCCCTCGACACGTGCGAGCAGAACGGCATCGTCTTCATCGACGAAATCGACAAGATCTGCCAGCGCGGCGAGTGGAGTGGCGCCGGCGTCAGCCGCGAAGGCGTGCAGCGCGACCTGCTGCCGCTCGTCGAAGGTTCGACCGTCTCGACCAAGCACGGCAGCGTCAAGACCGACCACATCCTGTTCATCGCATCGGGCGCATTTTCACTGGCGAAGCCGTCGGATCTGATCCCCGAATTGCAGGGACGCTTCCCGATTCGCGTCGAATTGTCGGCGCTCAGCGCCGGCGACTTCGAACGCATCCTCACCGAGCCGCACAGCGCGCTGACCAAGCAGTACAACGCATTGCTGGCCACCGAGGGCGTGACGCTGGAGTTCACCCGCGATGGCGTCAACCGTCTGGCCGAGATCGCGCACACGGTGAACGAGCGCACCGAGAACATCGGCGCACGTCGCCTGCACACGGTGCTCGAGCGTCTGCTCGACACGATTTCCTACGAGGCACCCGATCGCGGTGGCGACACCGTGCGCGTCGATGCGGCGTACGTGGACAGCCATCTCGCGGCGCTCGTACAGGATCAGGATCTGAGCCGCTACATCCTGTAATCGCCGCGAGGCGGTAGAATTGCATCATGGTCAACATCAAGCATCATCATCACGAAGGCAACGTCGTGCAATTTCGCGGGCGCGGCACGCGCGCGCAATTGCGCGAGGCGCTACAGGAACGTGCGCCCGTGCAGATCGCGCGCGAGCGCGTTTCGCCCGGACTCGTGCACGGCTTCGTCATCGACGTGTCGAGCGAGTTCTGCCTGATCGCCGAAGTCAGCGAAGCGATGCGCTTCGATGGCTTCGTCGCGCTCGCGATCGGCGACATCAGCACGGTGGAACAGGATCCGGGCCGCAAATTCGTCGAGCGCGCGCTTGAGCTCAACGAGCAGAAGATTCCGCAACTGCCTGGTTTCAACCTCGACAACTGGCAGACGATCGCCGAATCGGCCGCGCGCGAGACGCCGCTGATTTCGCTGAACATGCTCGACGACGAACTCGGCGAAGTGAGTTATGTCGGGCGCCTGACTGGCAGCGAACCCGCTGCGCTGATCCTGCAGGAAGTCGATCCGAACGCGACCTGGTATCCGGACACCGGCGCCTACGATTTCGCCGACATCGGCTCGATCGGCTTCGCCACCGAATACATGCTGCTGCTCGCGCGCATCGCCGGCGCGCCGCCGGTGCCAATGCCGCCCGAAGCCATGCCGGCCTCATGATCCCGGATCATAAACTACTGCGCTCGGCAGCTTGCGTTCCGGCGGTGCTCGGAATCCTCATGTACTTGCCATGTACACTCCGGTTCCTGCGCTCCGGCGGAACGCAACCTGCCGTCGCTCGTTACGTTTCTGAGCCGGCCTCATGAGCCAGGCTCCGCGCGTCACCCACATTACACTGCATCGAGCCTCACACCTGCTAGAAGTCGGCTTCGATACCGGCGAGACGTTCCAGTTGTCATGCGAATATCTGCGCACGCATTCGCCCAGTGCCGAAGTGCAAGGGCATGGGCCGAGCCAGCGCGTGCTGCAACATGGCAAGCGCGACGTGAATATCGCCGCGATCGAACCGGTCGGCCATTACGGCGTGCTGCTCAGGTTCGACGACGGCCACAACACCGGGATTTTTTCCTGGTCGGTGCTGTACGAACTCGGGCGCAATCAGGAACGTAATTGGCGCGAATATCTGGCGGCGCTGGAAAGCTCCGGGCTCAGCCGCTGACGCTGACCGGCGCGCGATCCTCGGCCTGAAAGAAATCGAACGCGGCGAAACCAAATGGTCGCGCCAACAAGAGTTCCGGAAAGTTCTGAATCTGCGTGTTGAAGTCGCGGACACTTTCGTTGTAGGTGCTGCGCGCCGCTTGCACGCGATCTTCGACATCGACAAGATCCCGCTGCAACTGCAGGAAATTCGCGCTCGCTTTCAAATCCGGATAGCGCTCCTGCAACGCGAGCAGGCGCGTGACGCCAACGCCAAGCTCGCTTTCGACTGCGCCGCGCTGCGCAACAGAGCCTCCTTGCTGGGCTCGCGCACGCAATTCGACGACGGCTTCCAGAGTGCCGCGTTCATGCTCGGCATAGCCTTTGACGATCGCGGCGAGTTGCGGAACCAGGTCGTGCCGGCGTTGCAGTTGCACGTCGATGTCGCTCCACGCATTACGCACGCGGTTGCGCGCGGCCACCATGTCGTTGAAGGTGATTACGAGAAACGCGCACACCGCGATCAGCACACAGGCGGCGAACCAGATCAGCATCGAGGAGAATCTCATGCAGTGCAGCGATGCAGCTACGATTCGGCGATAATACGGAAAGTCATCCCGAGGCGCACTGCGATGCCCGAAGCACCCGAAATCGACACCGACAAGCTGCGCGAGGCGATCGACGAAGAGCTCGAAAAGGAAGGCGGCGCGCTGCTGCGCACAATCGCCGTGTCCACGGCGATTTTTGCTGCGCTCGCGGCGGTCGCCTCGCTCAAGGCCGGTGGCTCTGCCAACGAAGCGCTCGCGCTGAAGACCGAAGCCACGCGTCTGCAGGCCGAGGCCTCCGACAAATGGGCTTACTACCAGGCCAAGAACCTCAAGGCAGCGGTCAATGAGGTCTCGCGCACGATTTACCTCGCGCTCGACAAACCCGCGCCGGACGACCTTGCCAAGGCGCAGGAGAAATACGCCGAGGATCAACGCAAGGCCAGCGAAGAAGCCAAAGAGCTGGAGAAACAGCGTGACGAAAAAGGCGAGGAAGCCGATCACCTGATGCACCATCACCACTTCTTCGCTCAATCGGTCGCGCTGCTGCAGGTCGCGATCGCGCTCGGCGCCGTCGCCGCGCTGACGCGCAAGCGCGTCGTCTGGATCGGATCGATTCTGCTCGGGCTCGGCGGAGCCGGTCTGTTCGGCTGGGCGATCTTCAGCTGATGAGCGATCGCTCGACAACGCATTTCGGCTATCGCGACGTGCCCGTCGCGGAGAAGGAAAAACTCGTCGGACGCGTGTTCACGTCGGTCGCGGCGAAATACGACCTGATGAACGATCTCATGTCGTTCGGCGTGCACCGGCTGTGGAAACGCTGGTTCGCGGCCACCAGCGGCGTGCGTACCGGTGACGCGGTGCTGGATCTGGCCGGCGGCACCGGCGATATCGCCGCGCTGTTGCTGCCGCTGGTTGGCGAGAAAGGTTGCGTCGTACTCGGCGACATCAATGCGGCGATGCTGCATACCGGCCGCGATCGCCTGATTGATCGAGGCTGCGTGCGCAATCTGCACTATGCGCAGCTCAATGCCGAAGCGCTGCCGTTTCCCAATGCCAGCTTCGATGCCGTGACGATCGCATTCGGCCTGCGCAATGTCACCGACAAGGACGCCGCGTTGCGCGAAATGCATCGTGTGCTGAAGGTCGGCGGGCGCGTATTGATCCTCGAATTCTCCGCGCTGCGCTCCGAGCTGCTCAAACCGCTGTACGAATTCCATTCGTTCCAGGTGTTGCCGCGCCTCGGCAAGCTCATAGCCGGCGATGACGAAAGCTATCGTTACCTCGCCGAATCGATCCGCAAGCATCCGGATCAAGCCACGCTCAAGACGATGCTGGAAACAGCCGGATTCGCGAAAGTGGACGTGAGTAATCTGTCCGCCGGAATTGTCGCCATTCACCGCGGTTACAAATTCTAGGCGCGATGCGCGTACTGGTTACGGGCGCGAACGGTTTTATCGGAACGAGCGTCGTTGCCGGATTGCACGCCGCCGGGCATGAGGTGGTCGCGGCCATGCGCCGCTGTGCGCCGGCAGCCGGCGCACGTTCCGTTATCGCTTGCGATTTTTCGCGCGATGTCGACCCCGAAATCTGGAAACAGCGACTCGCCGGCATCGATGCGGTCGTCAACTGCGCAGGCATCTTGCGCGAAACGAGCACCGATACCTTTCAACGCGTGCATGTCGATGCGCCGCTGGCGCTGTTTCGCGCGTGTGCTGCAAGCGGCGTGCGTCGCACGATCCAGCTGTCCGCGCTCGGTGAGGCTGACGACGGCGAGTTCATCGCGTCCAAGCACCGCTGCGATCAGGCGCTGGCCGAGCTCGATCTGGCTTGGCTGGTGTTGCGCCCCGGCCTGGTCTACAGCGCGCACGGCGCCTATGGTGGCACGACATTATTGCGTGCATTGGCGGCAATGCCCGGCCTGCTCGTGCTGCCCAGAGACGGTTCGCAAGCGATTTGCCCGATCGCGCTGGAGGATCTCGTCGCGGCGGTCATTGCCGCGCTTGCACAGCCGCAACGGCGCGCGCAAATCATCGAACTGGTCGGTCCGATGACGCTGACGCTGCGCGAGTATCTGCTCGCCTGGCGCACGTGGTTTGGTCTGAAGGCCACGCGCGTTGTCGCGACGCCGCGTTGGATGAGCAACGTCGCCATTGCGTTCGGAGAATGGTCGGGACGCGGTCCCCTGTGTCGGGTTATCGCCAACCTGCTCGAGCGCGAACGCGTCGGCAGCGCGGACGCGTCCGCGCAGACACAGGCGTTGCTCGGGCGCGCGCCGGCGACGCTCGCGCAAGTACTCGCACAGCGCCCCAGCGACAGCCGCGACTTGCTGCAGGCACGCTGGTATCTGGCGCGACCGCTGCTGTTGGCCGCGCTGGCCATCGTCTGGATCGGCTCGGGCATGGTCGGCTTCTCGCTGTCGCATGCGGTTGCGACCGCCGCCCTGCCGGGCTGGCCGGAGGCGTTCGTGCGCGTGGCCGCGTTGCTCGGCAGCTTGGCCAATATCGTACTGGGATTCGCGTTGCTCACCGGTTGGGGCACGCGCCGGGTGCTCGGGTTGATGCTGGTGATGGTGCTGGGCTATACGCTGCTGATCGGCATCGGCGCACCGATACACTGGTTCGATCCGTTCGGCGGCTTGCTCAAGAACATCTCCGTCGTGGCGCTGATTGCGATTCTGCTCGCGCTCGACACGAACCGCCGATGAACACATATGTCGCGCTGAAATTCGTGCACATCGTCTCGTCGACGCTGCTGTTCGGCACTGGCCTCGGCACGGCGTTCTTCATGTGGATGAGTCATCGCAGCGGCAATGTCGTCGCGATCGCCAACGCTGCGCGTGTGACCGTGCTCGCGGACTGGCTGTTTACGACGCCGGCGGTGATCGCGCAGCCGCTGAGCGGCATCGCGTTGATGCGGCTGGTCGGTTATCCGCCTTCGACAGCGTGGCTCGTGCTGTCGATCGTCTTGTATCTGCTGGCCGGCGCTTGCTGGTTGCCCGTCGTCGTGCTGCAGTTGCGCGTGCGTGACCTGAGCGCCGCCGCCGTGCGTGGCGGCACCGCGTTGCCGCTCGCTTATCACCGCTGCATGCATTGGTGGTTCGCGCTCGGCTGGCCCGCCTTTCTCGCCGTGCTCGGCGCATTCTGGCTGATGATCGCCAAGCCGAATTTGTGGTAACGCGCACTTACAAAATTTAACCGTGCTCTCCGACGTTCGGCACGGTGCGCGGCGACGGTGCTGGCAGCATACTCGGCCACTTTCGTCTCTGCCGGAACCCGCACCATGCGCGCATTCGTATTGTTGTCCCTGCTGTCGTTGACTTGTGGCGCCGCAATTGCGGCCGAAGCCGAAGACACGCACAAGAGTGAGGACAAATCCGAATCGACGAAAAAACCCGAGCCGCCCCCGCCGGAAAGAGCCGTCGTCACCGCGCACAGCGTGTCGATCGGCGGTCACAGCGTTGCCTACAAGGCGACCGCCGGCACCCTGCTGATCCGCGATGACAAGGATCGCGCCGATGCGAGCATGTTTTACGTCGCCTACACGGCGGACGAAAAGGATTCGTCGCGACGGCCGGTGACATTCCTCTACAACGGCGGCCCGGGTTCGGCGAGCATCTGGTTGCACATGGGCTCGTTCGGCCCATTGCGTGTAGCGACCGCCAGCCCTGCAGCGACCGCGCCGGCGCCGTACCAACTCGTGCCGAATGCGGACAGTCTGCTCGACAAGACCGACCTCGTCTTCGTCGATGCGATCGGCACCGGGTTCTCAAAAGGCCTGCGCAAGGAAAAATCCAAGGACGACAAGGACGAGCACGACAGCCCCGACAATCCGAACAAGCGCTTCTGGGGCACGGATCAGGACATCGCCGCATTCGGACGTTTCATCCAGCGCTATGTCACCGTCAACAAACGCTGGAACTCGCCCAAGTTCCTGTTCGGCGAATCCTATGGCACGCCGCGCTCGGCGGGCCTGGCCAAGTATCTGGAAGACAGCGGCGTCGCGCTGAACGGCGTCGTGCTGCTGTCGTCGATTCTCAATTACGGCTCCCGCCTGCCGGGCCTGGACAACGATTACGTCAACCTGCTGCCGACGTTCGCGGCGACCGCGTGGTACCACAACAAGCTCGCGAACAAGCCGGCTACGCTCGAACCGTTCCTGACGCAAGTGCGCGAATTCGCCCGCAGCGATTACGCGGTGGCATTGAACAAGGGCCAGGATTTGAGCGACGCCGAACGCGATGCCATTGCGCAGCGCATGTCGGCTTACACCGGCATCAGCGTCGCGTACCTGAAGGAGGCGAATCTGCGCGTCAGTCAGCCGCGCTATCGCAAGGAACTGCTGCGCGACGAGCGCCGCACGCTCGGCCGCTACGATGGCCGCTTCGAGGGTTTCGACACCGATGCCGCCGGCGAGAATCCGGAATCCGATCCGTCTGACACGGCAATTCGCGGCGCATTCACCGCCGCGTTCAACGATTACCTCGCGCGCGATCTGAATTACTCAAGCGACGTGCCGTATGTCGTTGGCGCGAACGCGATCCAGGATTGGGACTGGAAGCACAAGCTGCGCGGGCAGCAGCGGCCGGCGCCGGTGCCGATCACCGTATCGGATCTTGGCGATGCGATGCGGACGAATCCGCATCTGAAAGTGCTGTCGGCGAACGGCTATTTCGATCTGGCCACGCCGTTCTTCGCCACCGAATACGACCTGGCGCACATGGATATCGACCCCAAGCTGCGCAGCAATCTCACGTTCACGTACTACCCATCCGGACACATGGTGTATCTGAACCTGGATGCGTTGAAGCAGTTCAAGCAGGATCTGGCGAAGTTTTACGACAGCGCCGTGGCGCGCTGAATCAGCCTGGCCCCAACCCGGAAAGATCGCGTTGCGCTGATTCAAGCCAACCCTTCTCTTTCTTGCGGTAGTAGCGCGGCGCGTGTTTGGCGCGTGCAAGCATGTCGCCGAACACGCCGCGGGCGTCGCTGAAACGTCCGCTCTGCTTGAGCAAGGCCCCGTAACGGTACCGCGCTTCTTCGCCGGGGTAGCTGCGCGCCAGGATTTCGTATTGTTCCAGCGCCGCGGAGTGATCGCCCTGCGCTTCGAGCACGCGTGCGCGCAGCAACTCAGCGTCGCTGGAACGGAACTGCGGATTGGCCGCGAACAAGGTGTCGAGCGTGGCACGCGCGCCGGTGAAATCGGAGCTGTTCGCCTGCGCCTGCGCCAGGCCGAGCAGAAACCCGGCATCAGTCGCAAACACGCCTTTCAATATCGATTGATACAGCACCACGGCGTTCGAGTAATCGCCCAGGCGCATGCATTCCTCGGCGAGTGCACGGCGGTTGTCGACGGTATCGGCCATCTCGAGTTTTTGCCGGATGTGTCGGCGTTGGCGTTCCGGATCGAACGTGTGCAGGACCGAGCGCGCCGCCTTTCGGCTGCGCGGATCGTTGCGTAGCTCGGGCAGCATTTCGAGGAAAAAGTACACCGCCATGCCAATCGGCGGAGTGAACATGATGATGAAAATCCAGTAGTACGGTCGTCCACTGCGGATGGCATGCGCAGCGCACAGCACTTGCAGCAACAGCGAGAAAAAAATCAGGATCGGCACCGCGGAAATCCCCGTTTCGATCAACTCAACGCGTTCGAGTCGCGCGTACGAACATCGCCCCTCAGCGCGTCAGGAATTTTACGAGGAAATCGGCGACGTTTCGATATGGCGGGCGCATCAGCTTCATGCTCGTCCAGCGTGCCTGGTAGAGCACCGGCTTTTGCTTGGAAAATGCGAGAAAGCCTTCGCGGCCGTGATAGTGACCCATGCCCGACGGTCCGACACCGCCGAACGGCAGTTCGCTCTGCGCGAAATGCATGACGGTATCGTTGATGCTGACGCCGCCGGCGTGGGTGCGCTCGAGCACGCGTTCGATGCGCGCCTTGTCGTGGTCGAAGTGATACAGCGACAAAGGCCGCGGCCGCGCATTGATGTAGTCGACCGCCGCATCAACCGATTCGACCGCCACGAGCGGCAGGATCGGCCCGAAGATTTCCTCCTGCATCAGCGCGAGATCGTCGCGCGCGTCGAGCACCAGCGTCGGCGGCAGCACGCGCTGGCCCGGATCGCCGGCGGCAAGTTCGATGACCTTTGCGCCGGCCGCATGGGCTTGATCGAGATAGCTCCTCAGGCGCGCGTACTGGCCGCCATTGACGATGCTCGAATAGTCCGGATTCGCGGCCGTATCCGGATAACGTTGCGAAATATACTTTTGCATTTCCGCGACGAACTCTGCAATCGAGTCTTTCCGCAGCAGCACGTAGTCCGGCGCGATGCAGGTCTGGCCGGCATTGAGAAACTTGCCGGCGGCGATGCGATCCACCGCCGTGGGCAACGGATAGCCCGGCGCGATGATCACCGGCGATTTGCCGCCGAGCTCGAGCGTCACCGGCGTCAGGTTCGGCGCCGCGGCGGCCATCACCTTGCGTCCGACCGCCGTGGAGCCGGTGAAGAACAAATGATCCAACGGCAACGCGGCAAAAGCCGCGGCGACCTCCGGGCCACCGAGCACGCTGGCGACGCGGTTGTCGGGAAATACTTTCGCGAGCAGATCCTTGAGCAGTTCCGACGTGCGCGGCGTGTGCTCGGAAGGTTTCAGCATGACGTGGTTGCCGGCGCCAATCGCCGCGACGAGCGGATTCAGCGCGAGATTGACCGGATAATTCCACGGCGCGATGACGCCGACGACGCCGAGCGGCTGGCAACGCACTTCCGTGCGCGCCGGAAAGAACAGCCAATCGGCGGCGGCGCGCTTCGGAGTCATCCAGCTGCGCAGGTGGGCGCGGGTGTGGTCGATCTCGTTGAGTACGGTCATGCCGTCGCTGAGCAGCGATTCGTGACGCGAGCGCCGGCCGAAATCCGCGCTCATCGCTTTGGCGAATTCCTCGATGCGCGACCGATAGGCCGCACGCAAGCGCGCGAGGTCGTCCATGCGCTGTGCATAGTCGGGCGTGTTCGTTCTATGCGCCGCGCGCAAGCGCGCGAGCGTGGAGTTCAGATTGCTGGTCGTGACCGCTGCGTCCATGCGCGCAGTGTAGCGCGCGCTGCCGTTGCGGGCGCGATGCTAACATCGGCGTCATGAATATCCGCCCGTTTCAGAAGACGATTCCGCGCCTCGGCGCGAAAGTCTATGTCGATCCCGCCGCCGTCCTGATCGGCGATGTGGAACTCGGTGACGATGCCTCGCTTTGGCCGTGCACGGTCACGCGCGGTGACGTCAACTACATCCGCATCGGTGCGCGCACGAACGTGCAGGATGGCTGCGTGCTGCACGTGACCCACGATGGTCCGTACACGCCCGGTGGCTTTCCGCTCGTCATCGGCGCCGACGTCACGGTAGGCCATGGCGCCGTGCTGCACGCCTGCACGATCGAGGACGCGTCTCTGATCGGCATGCACGCGACCGTGCTCGATGGTGCGCGCGTGTGCACACACGCGATGGTCGGCGCCGGCGCGGTGGTGTCGCCCGGCAAGGTTGTCGGCGCGGGCGAGCTGTGGCTTGGCAATCCGGCGCGATGCGTGCGCAAGCTCAGCGAACGCGAGATCGAAGCGCTGTACTACTCGGCACAGCATTACGTGCGCCTGAAGAACGAGTATCTCGCGGCAAGATGATCGGCGCCGCAGCGCGAACACCGTGGATCATGCCGGGCACCGCTCTGGTGTTCAGCGTGCTCGTCGCGTTCCTGTCGCCTCTGTATGCACGCACGTTCGGCGACGCGATGCCGGCATTCACGCGCGAATTCCTCTCGGCCTATCCGCTGTGGATCGCGGTCAGCACCGCTGCGCTCGCGATCACGGCGCTGACCGGGCAATTCCCGGTTTTCGCACGCTGGCGCGCACTGTGGAGCGGACTGGACACGCTGCTCGCGCTCGCTTCGGTATTGATCGTTGCCGCGGGGCTGGTCGCCCTGTTCCTGCCGCTGCTTGCACCGCCAATTCCCGGCTAGCTCGTCGCTTGCTCCAACGCGGCGAGGATTGTCAGCGCTTCATGGCGGCTCGTGCCGCACATTGCGAGTCCCGGTTTCAAGCTGCGGCAGACTTGCGGACGCTCAGGCTTGCCGAACAGCTTGCAGCCATTGGCATCATCGAGCTGTATGCAACGCACGCCGGCCGGCTTGCCGTGCGGCATGCCGGGAATGCTCGAGGAAATCGACGGCGCGATGCAGCACGCGCCGCAACCGACTCGGCACGCCAGTGCCGTGTCGTCCCCGCGAAGGCGGGGACCCAGTGCTTTTACAACAATGTCCATCAGTCGCTCGCGTGCAGAGGCAGCTCGCCACGCAGCGTGGCGTAAACCGGATCCGTATCCGGCCGCTTGCCGTGCCAGATCGCGAAGGATTCCGCGGCCTGTTCGACGAGCATGCCGAGTCCGTCAAGCGCCTGCCCCGCATGTGCGGTGCGCGCCCAGGCGAGGAATGAAAATGCCGCGGCACCGTAGGACAGGTGATAGCACAACGCCCGCGGCGCGACGAGCGCAAACGGCAGGCTCAGCGCCTCACGCGAAATCCCCGCGGAGGTCGCATCGATGATCAACTCGAAGCTGCCAAGCGTCGACAGGTCTTTCCAGTAGCGCGTGTGCACCCGTTTCGGCATGCCGATCGCGTCGGCGAGCGCGTCCGCGCGTTCGGGCGTGCGATTGACGATCGTGAGCTGTTCCACGCCGGCCTCGAGCAGCGCGAACGCAGCAGCGCGCGCGGCGCCGCCCGCGCCGAGCATCAGCCCGCGCCGTCCGCGCAAGTCCAGGCGATGACGTTCGGCAAGGTCGCAAATCAATCCCGCGCCGTCGGTGTTGTCGCCGCGCCATTGTCCGTCGGCACGACGCGACAGCGTGTTGACCGCACCGGCGCGCGTGGCGAATTCCGAGCGTTCCGCGCAAAACCCCGCGGCGATCTGTTTCAGCGGCAGCGTGACGTTGGCGCCGCGTCCGCCGGCGGCCGCGAACTGGCCGAGCTGCGTGGCGAAGGTTTCCGGCGGTGCATCGATTGCCACGTAGTGCAAATCGATGCCGAGCTGTCGTCCGAACAGCGCGTGGATGCGCGGCGACAGCGAGTGTGCGATCGGGTGACCGAAAACGGCGAAATCGCTTGATGCGTTCATGGCCTGCTCCTGCGCGCCGCCATTGTCGCTCAATCGCCCTCTTCCTGCGCGTGGCCTTGTGCGTCGACACGAAACCGGAACAACGGCTGGCCGAGCTGCTCCGGCGCCGTGTAGGTAACAAATTGCAACATGCACACCGCACCGACGCTGCCGGCAATCGGCACGCCATTGCGCTCGCTGAAGGTCAGGCCCGGCCATTGCGCCGGCGTGCACAGCGGCGCCGGCACAAAAGTCTGATACACCTGCTCGCCGGAAAAAATCGCGCACGACTGAACCGGCGCATTGACTGGTGCAGCGGCTTTGATGATGGTATCGGCGTGATGCCGGAACGATCCATTCCATGCCGGCGTATCCAGATGGATGCGACACCCGGCGGGAAACGGGCGCGCGCCCAGATCGGCGCCGAGCGCAAGGTATGCCTGACTCGACCCGCTTAAGTCCTGCGCCCACTGATCGCTCAAGCGATACGACAACGCTGCGGCGCCAACCGCACTGAGCAGTCCTGCGGTGAACATGCCGGCACGCGCCACGCCGCGCGGCAGCGCTGCGTAGCCTGCGGCGAGCAGCAAGGCCAGGCCCGCCGTGGCGGCGTAATAGAAGCGCAGGTTCACAACGAAGGCGCGGCTCTCATCGTGGCTCAACACCGGCGCGGTCACCGGCCATTGCAGCGCTGCCGGCAACAGCAACAAGCCGGCGCCGATCAAGGCCAGGTTGCGCACCGGCGC
>Ga0207674_10007507_pt1 | contig 12715 bp, 9 predicted proteins | sample KBSCornC72_FD_184303 | JGI IMG/M metagenome (GOLD analysis project Ga0207674, IMG submission 184303) | Corn rhizosphere microbial communities from Kellogg Biological Station, Michigan, USA - KBS Corn C7-2 (SPAdes) (version 2) | ecosystem: Host-associated > Plants > Roots > Rhizosphere > Soil ... | reverse complement strand
AGCGAATGGCCCGGAGGGCGAGCTGCGGGCGCAGCAAGTAATGACGAGCACTTTGCGCTGGCCCTCTGGGCGAGCGAAGCTTTGCTTTGAATCAAAGGCATCCGCTCGCCGAATGCGAGCGGAGCTTGCCAGATGTTATTGAAGCCTATCCTCGGCGATCTTGATATCCGCAGCCTTCTTGAGGCTATCGACGAATCCGCGTGCCGCTTCAGCACCCAGGCCCTGCCGCAAGGTGTTGCGGGCGGCTTCCTTGGTCTTCGCGTCGAGCTTGGACGGATCGCCATCGGCGACGGAATCGAGTGCGATCAATGCGTAGGCATTGTCGGCGAGGCCGACGCGGCCGATGACCGGTTTGCCGTCTTGCGGCCGCTCGAGGTTGAACACGGCCTCGACGATCGCGTGATCCAGGTTCGACGCACTGCGGCCTATGCCTTTCTCTTCGACCGGCTTCACTTTCGCGTCGGCGGCCACCGCGTCGAGTGTCTCGCCTTTCTGCAGGCGCGCGTACAGGGTTTCGGTTCGCTCGCGTGACGCTTTCGCCGCATCTTGCGCGATCAATTTCTTGCGAATGTCATCGCGCACGGCATCGAGCGGTTTCGGCGCCGGCTTTTCGTGCTGATCCACGCGCACGACGACGATGTGATTGGGTCCCAGTTCGATTGCACCCGAGACGCGACCGTCGACAAGGACATCGTTGGAGAACGCAGCCTTGATCACGGCCGGATTTGCCGCGATGCCCGGACCGCCGGAGCGTGCGAACAATGGCGTCTTTTGCACGTCCAGATGCAAATCCTTTGCCGCCGGCGCGAGATCGGACGCATCGAGCGTGGCGTCGATCAACTTGCCGGAAATGTCGCTATAGGCGTGCTCGCGCTGGGTTTCCAAATACTTCTTGGCGATTTCGTCCTTCACTTCCTCGAACGGCCGCACCTTTTCCGCATGCACGTCGCGCAACTGGATGACGTGGAAACCTTCCTCGGACTTCACCGGATCGGAAATGTCACCTTTCTTCAGCGCGAACAGGGCGCTTTCGAAAGCGGGATCGGTCACGCCTTTTTCGAGCCAACCCAGGTCACCGCCCTGTGCCTTGGAACCGGCGTCGTCCGATTCGCTCTTGGCGAGCGCGGCGAAATCCTTGCCGGATCTTGCATCCGCGGCAATCTTCTGCGCCTTCTCGAGCGCGGCTTTTTGTGCCGCGGCGTCGGCGTTCTTGTCGACCTTCACCAGTACATGCGAAGCCAGACGCTGCTCTGGCGTAACGTAGTGTGACTTTTGCTCTTCGTACTGCTGCTTGAGCGTTGCATCGTCCGCCTTGACGTCGGTCGCCATCTTCGTAGCGTCGAGCTCGACGTAATCCAGCGACACTTTTTCCGGCGTCATGAACTCATCGCCGTGCGCCTTGTAATAAGTCTCGATGTCGGCATCGGCGATATTCGTGTTTCCGGCAGCCTTGTCGAGCTTGATGTAACGGAAGTCGCGGGTCTGATCGCGCAAGCGCAGATACGCATTCACGTCGGCATCGGTCACCAGGCTGCTCGCCACGATCTGGTTGGCAATCTCGCGCTCCGCAAGATCCTGGCGCACCAGATCTTCGAGCTGCGCCGGCGTGCGATGCTGCGAGCTCAGTACGAGCCGATACTGATCGGCGTTGAATTTGCCATCGACCTGGAAGGCCGGGTAGCTGGAAATCTCTTCGCGAATCTTCGCCGGCGGCACAGTGATGCCGAGTTTTTCGTTCGCGGCGAGCACGAGTTGCTCGTTGATCAATTGGTCAAGCACCTCGCGTTTGCGCTCTGGCGTGTCGAACTGCAGCGGGTCGAAGCGCGGGTTGCGAGCCGCTTGTGAGCGAAACATGTCCCAGCGCTCGCGGAAATCCTGTTGCGAGATCTCGCGGCCGTCCACCTGGGCAACGTAAGTTTCGTTGCGTTGCGTGAAGTATTGCTGGATGCCGAAGAACCCGCCGAAGACGATGACGATGATGCCAAGCACAAATTTGGCGATCAGGCCGGAGAATTTCTCGTGGAGTGTTTGCAGCATGAAAGGCACCAGTCAAGAAAAAGGGCGCACATTGGCGCCCTTTGTAAATATGGCGGAGTGGACGGGACTCGAACCCGCGACCCCCGGCGTGACAGGCCGGTATTCTAACCAGCTGAACTACCACTCCGCGTTGTCACTAAAAAATCCCAGCGCGTTCCCCGGGATTCCTGCGGAATGACCGCAACCCTGGTGGGTGCTGAGGGGTTCGAACCCCCGACCCTCGCCTTGTAAGGGCGACGCTCTACCGCTGAGCTAAGCACCCTTACAACAATACAGCTTCGGGCAAGCCAACTAGTTTATTGCATCCTTGAGCGCTTTGCCAGCCTTGAACGAAGGATTCTTCGAGGCCTTGATTTTGATCTGCTGACCGGTGCGCGGATTGCGGCCGGTGCGCGCGGCGCGCTTGCGCACGATGAAAGTACCAAAGCCAACCAGCGCCACAGTGTCGCCCTTCTTCAGAGCCTTCTTCACCACGTCGATGAATGCCTCAACGGCCTTTGCGCCATCGACCTTGGTCAGGCTGGCGGCATCGGACACAGCACTAATAAATTCTGCTTTATTCATTTATCTCTCCCGGCGGAATTTTTTGGACCGCAACGTGATCTGTTTTTTCGCGAACGTATCTTTCCGGGGCGGATCGAATTCGTCGCGCTACCCCGTGATCGCCTGGACTTGTGTGGTCACCTGGATCGCGGCGCAGACTTTATACCAGCGGCTTGGACTGCACGCAATACAAGTACTGGCGCGGTTTGCAGCGAATTTCAAAAATGCTGTGCGGCGCGCAGAAATTGCACGCCGCCGCTTGACTCAAGGTAGGAAATTTGCAAGGACCCGCTCGCGCGATTCCTTTCAATGCGCGCGCGGTTGCGAACCTTCGCCGTCGCCTTCCGCAGCAGGCTCAATTGTGGATTTTGCATCTTTTTCCACTTTTGGCGTCTGCGGCACGAGCGGGCGCTCGAGCACGATGTCGAGCACCTCGTCGATCCACTTGACCGGCTTGATCTGCAGCGAAGCGGTGACATTCTTCGGAATGTCGGCCAGATCCTTCTCGTTTTCCTCCGGAATGATCACGATCTCGATACCGCCGCGATGCGCCGCCAGCAGCTTCTCCTTGAGACCGCCAATCGGCAGCACGCGACCACGCAGCGTGATTTCGCCGGTCATCGCGACTTCGGACCGCACCGGATCTTTGGTCAGCGCCGATACCAGCGCCGTGCACATGGCGATGCCCGCGCTCGGGCCATCCTTCGGCGTCGCGCCTTCCGGCACGTGGATGTGGATGTCGTATTTGTGGTGGAAATCCGGGTCGATGCCGAACCGATCCGCACGCGCGCGCACGACGCTCAACGCAGCCTGGATCGACTCCTGCATCACGTCGCCGAGCTGGCCGGTGTGGATCAGCTTGCCCTTGCCGGGCACCACGGTCGCCTCGATGCTGAGCAGGTCGCCGCCGACCTGCGTCCATGCCAAGCCGGTGACCAGGCCCACTTCGTTCTGCAGTTCCTTGCGTCCGAACGTGAATTTGCGCACGCCCAGGTATTTGTCGAGATTGTTCGCGGTGACGGCGACCTTGGAGCGCGCTTTTTTTGCCTTGCCCTTGTTCTTGTCCGCTTCGAGCGTGAGCTCCTTGACCGCCTTGCGGCAGATCTTGGCCAGTTCGCGTTCGAGATTGCGCACGCCGGATTCGCGCGTGTAGTAGCGGATGATGTCGCGCACCGCAGGTTCTGCAACCGTGAGTTCGCTTATGCGCAAGCCGTTGCCCTTGATCTGTTTCGGCAGCAGGTAACGCTCGGCGATGTTGACCTTCTCGTCCTCGGTATAACCCGGAATGCGGATCACTTCCATGCGATCGAGCAGCGGTCCAGGAATGTTCAGCGAATTTGCGGTGGCGATGAACATCACCTCGGACAAGTCGAAATCGACTTCCAGGTAATGATCGTTGAATGCGTGGTTCTGCTCCGGATCCAGCACTTCGAGCAGCGCGGACGACGGATCGCCGCGGAAATCCATCGACATCTTGTCGATCTCGTCGAGCATGATCAGCGGATTGCGCGTGCCGACCTTGCTCATGCTCTGAATGATGCGTCCCGGCAGCGAACCAATATAGGTACGCCGATGGCCGCGGATTTCTGCCTCGTCGCGCACGCCGCCGAGCGACATGCGCGAGAACTTGCGATTCGTCGCGCGCGCGATCGACTGGCCGAGCGAGGTCTTGCCGACGCCCGGTGGTCCGACCAGGCACAGAATCGGGCCTTTCATCTTCTTCACGCGCTGCTGCACGGCGAGGTATTCGACAATACGTTCCTTGACCTTCTCCAGACCGAAGTGATCCGTATTGAGCACGTCTTCGGCAGCCTGCAGATCGCGACGCACCTTGGTGCGCTTCTTCCACGGCACGCCGAGCAGCCAGTCGAGGTAATTGCGCACGACGGTGGCTTCGGCCGACATCGGCGACATCTGCTTGAGCTTGTTCAGTTCCGTGCGCGCCTTGGCCTCCACCAATTTGGGCATGCCGGCGTTTTCGATTTTCTTGCCGAGTTCCTCGACCTCGTTCGGCGCGTCCTCGCTTTCGCCAAGCTCCTTCTGGATCGCCTTCATCTGCTCATTGAGGTAGTACTCGCGCTGGCTCTTCTCCATCTGCGTCTTGACGCGGCCGCGGATGCGCTTCTCGATCTGCTGTACATCGATCTCGCCGTCGACGAAGCCGACGAGCATTTCCAGGCGATCGGCAACGTCGGCCGTCTCCAGCACTTTCTGCTTGTCCTGCAGGCGAATCGACAGATGCGCCGCAATCGTGTCGCCGAGCCGGCTCGCGTCATCGATGCCGGCGAGCGTCGTCAGCAGCTCCGGCGGGATCTTGCGGTTGAGTTTGACGAACTGCTCGAATTGCGACACCAGCGTGCGTGAAATCACTTCGATCTCGCGTTGCGCGCGCGTGTAGGCGGGGTCGAGCGCGCGCACGTGACCGGTCAGCACCTCGTCGCGCTCGGCGTAACGCACGACTTCGGCGCGCGACACGCCTTCAACGAGTACCTTGATCGTGCCGTCCGGGAGCTTCAACAGCTGCAGTACGCTGGCGACCGTGCCGATCGGATACAAGTCGCCAGCCTTCGGATCATCGATATCCGGACCGCGCTGGGCGACGAGCAGAATGCGCTTGTCGCCGGCCATCGTCATGTCGAGCGCCTTCATCGATTTCTCGCGCCCGACGAACAGCGGAATGACCATGTGCGGATACACGACGACGTCGCGCAACGGCAGCACGGGCAATTCGCTGATGGCCGCAACAGGCTTCTCGGTCTTGCTTTGTTCCATGATGTTTTCCTGAACGAAGATGGGCGCCAACACGCTCGACCCCAGCGTGATCGCATGGGGATGATTCGTCAAGTGACGACGATCGCGCAGTTTTCAAGCCGCGATTGGCGTTCAGTTACTTCGCTTGTCATTCCGCATGGCGTGCGGAAACCAGCACGTTACTTTACGTGCACGGTGATCTTCCGCGACACCAACGGCGGATCGAACTGCATATGCGCGGCATCGGCGAAATCGAGTTGCAGCGTGTGCACACCGGGTTCCAGATGAATCGTGTCCTCGGTCTGGCCCTTGCCGTAGTGTTTGTGCGTGGCGTCATTCGGAATCGGCGCGTCGGCGGGCGGCAACGAAGTCACGTCGATGAACAGATGATGATGGCCCGTGCCGGGACTCGTGTCGGTCGCCGGCGCGACCTTGATATGTTTCACGCCGAATTTCACCAGCACGTCGCGGCCAACAGTCGCGCCGTTTTTTGGCGAAAGAATCATTGCCTTGGCGCGTTGCGGTGCTTTCGGCCGCGCCGCCGCCGCGCTTTTGGCGGCGTCCTCGGCGAAGGCGATGCTGCTGGACAACAGCAATCCGACGGCGATGTAAACCAGACGATTCATGGGGGGCCTCGCTATGCTGACGAAGCCGGCATCATACGCCGGCGACGGCGGCGCCTGCTTGTGCTGCGGGTAATCGACCCAATCTGCAAATGATGCCTGACACTTCCATAACAAAACCGGCCGCCGCGATATTGCCTACTCTGCGACGCCTGTTTCCTTACGTGTGGCATTACCGCTGGCGCGTGTTGATCGCGCTGGTGCTGCTCGTGGCGTCCAAGCTCGCCACGATCGGTGTGCCGGTGCTGCTCAAGCAGCTCGTTGACGGCCTGAATCTGAAAATCGGCGCGCTGGTAATCCCGGCATTGCTGCTGATTGCCTACGGCGCATTGCGCTTGTCGGGCTCGTTGTTCCAGGAGCTGCGCCAGGTCGTGTTCGCGCGCGTGCTTGCGCGCACGTCACGTGAGATCACGCTCAAGGTGTTTGCGCATCTGCACGATTTGAGCATGCGTTTTCATCTGGATCGCCGCACCGGCGGGGTCGCTCGCGAAGTCGAGCGCGGCATGGTGTCGGTCGCGGACCTGCTCGACTGGACCGTTTACACGATCCTGCCGACGCTGTTCGAAATCGCCCTGATCAGCACGATCCTGATCCTGCATTTCGACTGGACCTTCGCCGCGATCACGTTGGCGACAGTCGCCTGCTACGTTGCATTCACGTTCTCCGTCACCGAATGGCGACTGCGCTACTACCGCGCGAAAAACGATGCCGACACGGAAGCGAATGCGCGCGCGGTCGATTCGTTGCTCAACTACGAAACCGTCAAGTACTTCAACAACGAACGCCACGAATTGGCGCGCTTCGATTTCGCACTGCGCCAATATGAAGAAGCCACGATCAAGAGCCAGAAAACCCTCGCCGTGCTCAACATCGGCCAGGCCGGGATCGTCGCGCTCGGCTTGACGTTGCTTCTCTGGCGCGCCGCGGCGGGCGTGGTTGCCGGCACGCTGACCCTCGGCGACCTCGTACTGGTCAATGCGTTTTTGCTGCAGCTGGCAATTCCGCTGAATTATCTCGGCATGGTCTATCGCGAGGTGAAGCAGGCGCTGATCAATATCGAGCGCATGTTCGGCCTGCTCGACGAGCCGCTGGAGGTTCGCGATGCCCCTGCAGCCGCGCCGCTCGTCGTTACGCGCGGCGAAGTGCGTTTCGAGCACGTGTCGTTCCACTACGATCCGGAACGGCAGATCCTGCACGATGTCGACTTCAGCATCGCGCCGGGCCAGACCGTCGCCGTGGTCGGTACCACCGGCGCCGGCAAGTCGACACTGTCGCGTCTGCTCTACCGTTTCTACGACATCAGCGCTGGGCGCATTCTGATCGATGGCCAGGACATACGCGCGGTGACGCAGGATTCGCTGCGCGCGAGCGTAGGCATCGTGCCGCAGGATACCGTGCTCTTCAACGACACCATCTATTACAACATCGCCTATGGAAAACCCGAGGCGACGCGCGATGAGATCATCGCTGCCGCGCGCGCGGCGCACATCCACGATTTCATCGTCAGCCTGCCGCTCGGCTACGAGACGCGCGTCGGTGAACGCGGATTGAAACTGTCCGGTGGCGAGAAGCAGCGTGTCGCGATCGCGCGCACCGTGCTGAAGAATCCGGCGATCCTCGTCTTCGATGAGGCGACCAGCGCGCTGGACACGCGCACCGAAAAAATCATTCAGGCGGAACTGGCCGAAATCGCTCGCGAACGCACCACGCTGATCATCGCCCATCGGTTGTCCACGATCGTCGATGCCGACGAGATTCTCGTGCTTGACCACGGCCAAATCGTCGAGCGCGGCACGCACGCCGGCCTGCTCGCACAACACGGTCGCTACGCCGCGCTATGGGCCATGCAGCAACAATCGCGCGCAAATCCGCGGCCCGCCGAGAGCCGAAGCGAGGCGGTCCTTTCCTGACTGCGTTGCGCAAATAGCATCGAATAATTCCGGCGTCTGTCCCCTCCTGCGCCTGGTCCCGCGGCGAAATCCATCCGGGATCTTTTCGCGTCCACTGCGGAGCGCCAAACCGGTTTTTCCACTATACTCGGGCAGGTGTCTGCGGGGGTTGGAGTCAGCGGCGTGGCTAGTGAGAAATACCTCTGCGTTATCGGCTTGAGCGACGAGGACACCGCGCATCTGCGCCTGTTGCTGCGCAAGATTTACGGACATCTGGACAACCATTGGCGCTGGGGTACGGAAGAAAACGCCGATCTCATTATCGTCAGTCCCCACGAGCTTGCCGGGCAGATCGCGCGCAACCGCGCGTTCAGCGGCGGCCGCCGCTGCGCGATCTACGATGAAAGCGAGGCGCTGCGCGACGGCGAAACGCGACTGACGCGGCCGCTCAAGGAGGAGAACCTCGTGGCCGTGCTCAACGGCAATACCGCGATCGGCACCGGCGCACCGGTGCTGCAGCACGGCGATGATTTCTACGATCCGGCGACGTTCAATCCGGATTTCGATCTCGAGGATGACGGAACCGCGAATGCGAGGGTGCATCGCGGAGAGCACACTCCCGCACTCGGCCTGGAGGAACTGTTCAAGCCCGATGCGCAGGCATTCAAGCCACAGTTCTCGGTACCTGGCCAACTGGCGAAGGAAACCACGTTCGAAGCCACGCCGGGCATCTCGGCACGCGGCGATCAGCGCGTCGCCGATTCCGTGCGCGGCTTCGGCAAGCTCTCCCGAGAAGATACGCACACGCTCAATACTTCGGCACCGGTCAAGCGCGGGCAGACGCCGCCGCCGCCCAAACCGAGCATGCTGCGCGATTACTTGCGCAGCGACCCGCTGGGCGGCCCGGCAACTTTGACGCTCCCCGATGCGCCTGCGCTCGCACTGGATCCGAAAACGCAGAGTTTCCACACGATCGGCAAACTGCCCGCCCTTGCGCCGTACTGCAGGACCGAGCTGCCGGCGTCGGGCTGGCGGCGCCTTACCACGAATGAACTCGCGCAAATCCGCGCCGAGCAACCCGCTCAACCGTATTCGCGCCTCATCTGGCTTGACGCGCTGCTTGGTTCCGGCGGACGCCTTGCTTCGCATCTGGACCCAGGCGGCCGCTACAAGCTCAAGCGTTCACAGCAGGCCGAAGCCGATTTCCCCAGCCATGCGCGCATCATCGCCGCGCTCGCCGCGCCGGCCAAGGTCAACGAAATTGCCGCGAGCAGCGGCGCGTCGATGGCCGAAGTGTTCGATGTGATCAATGCCTACGATGCGCTCGGGCTGATCGATATGGAACACCGCCCGCCACGGCACAGTGAACCTGCGCCGAAGGGCCTGTTGGCTCGCCTGCGCAAACCTTTTGGCCGCTGAGCCTCGCGCCACGCTTGACCGCAGCGCGGAAACGGCGACAATCCGGTAGTCTTCGGAGAGCGCGGCACAGATCGCGCTGACGATCTTTCGGGGGAAGGTGATGACGAGGCGTGTGGCGCCGCAAGGCGTCGAGGAACAAGATCTGGCATTGCTGCGCGACCTGCTCGATCAGGCTGCGCCTGCTTTGAAATCTCCATGGCGGCTGCACAGCGGCGACGACGCCGAGTTGCTTATCGTCGACGTGGACTCCGTCTACGGTCATATGGACTGGCTGCGCGCACACGGCCTGGGCCGCGTCGTTGCGGTGCTTACCGAACATCCGCCGTCCGCCGAATACGACTTGGTTCTGCAAAAACCGTTGTCGGTCGTGAAAGTCGTCGAAGTGCTCGACCGCGCTGCCGAGATCACGCCGGACGGTCCGGCATGGACACCGCAAGCCGCCGCGCCGCCGCCAGCGCGCGCGCAAGCCAGACCCGCGCCGGCCGCAGCGCCGCCGGCTCCGGCACCGGAACCGCCTCCACCTCCTCCGCCGCCTCGCGAACGCCGCCTCGCCGATTGGCTGATCGACGGCGCCATGCTCGCCGCCGTGCGCCTGCGCAGCGCGGGGGCACCGGATCTTGTGCTCGATCCACACAGCAAGATGTATTACGCCGAAGGTTCGGTGCGCACGCTTGCTCCGCATTGCGCACGCGTGCTGACGCGCGAGGATTGGCATGAAGTTGATCCGGCTGAAATGGCGCAATTGCAGGCGGGCGGCAAAGGCCAGCCGTATTCGCGCCTGCTCTGGCTCGCGCACGCGCTGGGCTCCAACGGCCAGCTGGCGCCGGGCCTGCCCGGCAACGGCCGCTACAAATTGTCGAAATGGCCGCAGATCGAGCGCGAGTTTCCGAAGCATTTCCGCATCGCCACGGTCATGCTGAAGCAGCCGGCCACGCTCGGTGAAGTGGCCGAACAAAGCGGCGCGACTCTGAACGACGTGATCGACTTCACCAACGCCTATCACGCTGCCGGTTACATCGAGATCGAGGGCGCACCAGCAGCAACGCCGGCCGCTCAACGCGACACCGGCCGCGGCGCGATCCTGTCACGCCTGCGCAATCCTTTCGGCGGCACATGACCCCTGCTCTCTTCATCGGCCACGGTTCGCCGATGAATGCGCTGGAAGACAACGCGTTCACGCGTGGCTGGCAGGCTGCGGCGCAGCGCATCGGCAAGCCGCAGGCAATCCTCTGCATCTCGGCACACTGGACAACGCACGGCGTCGCCGTCGCTACGGCGCCGCGGCCGCAAACGATTCATGATTTCGGCGGCTTTCCGCAGGCGCTGTTCGACGTGCGCTACCCGGCCCCGGGCGATCCGGCGCTCGCGCGCCGGATTGCGCAAATGGTAAAAAGCGCAAAAGTACACGAAGACGGCGAATGGGGACTGGATCACGGCGCGTGGAGCGTGCTGCGCGTGATGTATCCCGATGCCGACGTGCCGACGTTGCAGCTGAGCGTGGATATGAGCCAGCCCGGCGCTTTCCATTTCCAGCTCGCCAAGGAACTGTCCCCGCTGCGCGACGAAGGCGTGCTGATCCTCGGTAGCGGCAACATCGTCCACAATCTGCGTGAGTTTTCTTTCCGCGATCCGAAGCCGCTGGACTGGGCCGTGCGTGCCGACGCTCACGTGCGCGGATTGATCGAGGCCGGAAATTACGCCGCGCTGGCAGACTGGCCCAATCTCGGCGCGGACGTTCTGCGCGGTATCGCCGGACCGGAACATTACCTGCCGCTGATCTACGTGCTGGCGCAGCGACGTGGCAACGAACCGATTCGATTCTTCGATGACACCGTCATCGGTTCGATTTCGATGACTTGCGTGCAAGTCGGCTGAAGCCACGGGATTCATCGATCCGACATGAACTATCGCCATGCATTCCATGCCGGCAATTTTGCCGACGTATTCAAGCACGCCATCCTGGTGGGCCTGCTCGAAGCGCTGAAAACCAAGCAGACGCCGTTCTGTTTCATCGACACGCACGCAGGCGCCGGCCGCTACGACCTGCGCGGCGAGCAGGCACGCAAGACACGTGAGCACGAGGCCGGCGTTTTGCGCCTTCTGCATGCCACACGCCTGCCGGCGCCGCTGCACATCTATCTGAACCTGGTGCGTGCTCTCAACTCCGGCGGCCATGATTTGGCCATCTATCCAGGTTCGCCGCTGATTGCCAACCTGCTGTCGCGCGAACAGGATCGCGCTGTGCTATGCGAGGTGCAAGCGGAAGAAGCCCAGAGTCTCAAGGCGCTGTTCGCCAACGATGCGCGCGTCGGCGTGCATCAGCGCGACGGCTACGCCGCGCTCGGCGCGCTGGTGCCGCCGAAGGAGCGACGCGGCCTCGTGCTGATCGACCCTCCCTTCGAGGCGCAGGAGGACGAATTCCGTGCTGTCGAGAGCGCGCTTGCGGTCGCGCTCGCGCGCTGGCCGACCGGCATGTACGCGGTCTGGTATCCGATCAAGTTGCGCCAACAAACGGCACGATTCCAGCGCTGGTTCGCAACGAAAAGAATTCCCAAGGTGCTGTGCGTGGAACTGTTGCTGCATCCGGACAATTCCGCGCTGCGCCTGAACGGCTGCGGCATCGTCATCGTCAATCCACCCTGGAAATTCGACCGCACTCTGGAAGAACTATTGCCGGTGCTGCGCAGCCACCTGGCGGAAGGGCGATTCGGCCAGCATCGCGTCGAATGGCTGACCAGCGAATAATCAGTCGGCGACGTCGGGTTCGAAAAAACTCCAGCGGATTTCCGCAAACTGTTTCTTCATCGCCGCCTCAACGCGATTCGTCGCGTCGACCAATTCCTGCGCGCGTTCGGCGCGGATCTGCGCCTTCACCGCCACCATCACGTCGGGCCCAAGCTGCATCGCTATCAGGTTGAACACGCGTTCGACCTCGGGCTGCGCGTTGAGGAAATCGACGATCGCATCGTGCACGCGCGGCTCCACGCTCTGGCCGATCAGAAGCGCCGCGCACTTGCGCGCGACGAAGATCGCAATCAGACAAAGAAGAACGCCGATCGCGATCGAGCCGGCGGCATCGAACAACGGATTGCCCGTCGCCATCGTCATCAATATGGCAGCCAGCGCAAACGCGAGGCCGAGCAGCGCGGCCAGATCTTCGCCGAACACGACGATCAATTCGCTCTGTCGACTTTCGATGAACCAGCGCCACAAAGTTTGACCGGGGGCACGCGCCTTGTTCACTTCGCGCATGCAGCCCCACATCGAGAACGATTCGGCGATGAATCCGAAACCGAGCACGCCGACCGCCAGCCATGGCCAGTGCAGCGGCTCCTGGTTTTGCACCTTGTGCACGCCTTCGTACACCGAATAGACGCCGCCCACGAGGAACAGCAGCAGCGCAACGAGGAACGACCAGAAATAGATTTCCATGCCGCGGCCGAGCGGGTGCTG
>Ga0207674_10007504_pt1 | contig 12718 bp, 15 predicted proteins | sample KBSCornC72_FD_184303 | JGI IMG/M metagenome (GOLD analysis project Ga0207674, IMG submission 184303) | Corn rhizosphere microbial communities from Kellogg Biological Station, Michigan, USA - KBS Corn C7-2 (SPAdes) (version 2) | ecosystem: Host-associated > Plants > Roots > Rhizosphere > Soil ... | reverse complement strand
TTCCTCGGCACCAAGCACGCCATCCCCGCCATGCGCCGGGCCGGCGGCGGCTCCATCGTGAACATCTCGTCGATCGCGGGCATGGGGCAGTCGCTCCACCAGGAGCCCGCGTACGCCGCCAGCAAGGGCGCCATCCGCATCTTCACCAAGGTGACGGCGGCCCAGCACGCCAAGGACAAGATCCGCTGCAACTCGGTGCACCCGGGCCCGGTGGACACGGAGATGTTCCACAGCGCCTTCCGCGACCGCGAGGCCATGGAGCGCCGGCTGCAGCGCATCCCGATGGGCCGCATGGGCACGGTGGCCGAGATCGTGAGCGCGGTGCTCTACCTCGCCTCCGACGACGCGTCCTACGTGTCCGGCGCCGAGCTGCTCATCGACGGCGGCGCGCTCGCCCAGTAGGGCCTAGGCGGGGTCCAGCCCCACGATCTCGTTGAAGCGCCCGAACCCGATGTAGAGCGTGGTATGCGCCACCAGCTCGATGATCTCGGCCTCCGTGAACTGCCGCCGCATCTCCGCCCAGAGGGCGTCGTCCACCTTCTGGTGATCCACCGCGAGCTTCTCGGCGAAGTGGAGGGCCGCCCGCTCGCGCGGCGTCAGGAGGTCGGAGGTCTCGTCGTTGATGGCCGCAATCTTCGCTTCCGTCGCCCCCGCATGCCGGGCCCCGGCATAGCGCAGGGTGAGTCAGTATCGGCAGGCGTTCAGCCCCGCGATCTTGATCCGCACCAGCTCGCGGAGCACGGGTTCCAGCGTGCCCTCTCGCACGAGGGCGCCGCGGAAGGCGCTGAGCGCCTTGAACACGGCGGGATTCCGCGCGTAGGTCCGGGTGCTCGCGGAGGTGCCGGTCTGGCGCTCGGCGTCCTCGCAGAGATGGCGGATCTCCTCGTCGACCTCGTGAATCCCCAGCGGCTCCATCCTGGCCATGGCTGTCTCCTCCTCCGGGTATCGTACACTACGCCCCGCGACCGATGGCGAGCGCAACGATGCGACGGCGTGACTTCATGCGGGCGAGCGCGGCGGCGGCCACGCTGGCGGCGGCGCCCGCGTGGGCCCAGGGGGCCCCGCCCAGGCGGGGCGGGACCCTGCGTCAGGTCGGCTTCGAGCCGCCCACGTTCGACATCCACGCCTCGATGTCGTTCCAGACCCAGCTCATCTCGTCCTTCGTGCGTCGCACCCTCTTCAAGCACGTGAACGGGAGCAAGTACGGGCCCTCCGACTTCACCCTCGCCCCCGACATCGCGCGAAAGGCGGAGGTGTCCAGGGACGGGCGGACCTACACCATCACCCTGCGACGCGGCGTCCGCTGGGAGAAGCGCGCGCCCGTGAGCGGGCGCGAGCTGGTGGCCGCCGACGTGAAATACACCTGGGAGCGGGCGCTGAGGAAGTCCGGCCACGCCCACCTGCTGGGCAAGATCGAGGGCGTGGAGACGCCGGACAGCCATACCGTGCGCGTGCGCCTCGCTGAGGCGTACGCGCCGTTCCTGCACAATCTCGCCGAGCCCTGGAACGCCATCCTCCCCCGCGAGGTCGAGGAGAAGATGGGCGACTTCAAGGCGGCGGAGTCCCTCGTCGGTTGCGGGCCCTTCGTGCTGGACCGGTACGAGCCCGGAGTGAAGGCCACCTTCGTGCGGAACCCCGACTACCACGACAAGCGCCTGCCCTACCTCGACCGGGTGGAGTGGCTGTTCCTCAAGGAGCGGGCCACCCAGCTCTCGCTGTTCCGCGCGGGCCAGATCGAGATCCCCTACTACGACGGCCGCATCCCGCGCTCGGAGGTGGCGGCCTTTCAGAAGTCGAACCGCGCCAATCCCGTCCAGTTCTGGGACGGGCTCGCCGTCCGCACCCTCGCCTTCCGCACCGACAAGGCGCCCTTCAACGACGTGCGGGTCCGCCGGGCCTTTTCTCTGGCGATCGACCGCAAGAAGTGGGTGGCCCAGCTCCTCGAGGGTCAAGGTTACGAGGACCCGGGCCCCATCCCCGCGCCGATGCGCGAGTGGAAGCGCTCCGGCAAGGAGGTGGGCCCCGGGGCGCGGTGGCTCGAGCACGACCCGGCCCTGGGCAAGAGGCTCCTCGCCGAGGCCGGCTTCCCCCAGGGTCTCAAGGTGAAGTGCACGCACTGGCCGGGCTATGGCCCCGAGTACGTGGAGGAGCTGGAGCTCCTCGCTTCCTCCCTCAAGGCCGTCGGCGTGGAGCTCCAGATCGTGAACGAGGAGTACGGCCACTACCTCCGAGGCTCGTTCCTCGGCAAGTTCGACGAGGCGAGCTGGGGACCGTCCTCGCTCTTCACCGAAGTGGACGCCTATCTCTACAGCTTCTTCCGCACCGGCGAGCCCCACAACCGCAGCCACGTCAGCGACACCCAGCTCGACGTGATGCTGGACGCCCAGCGCCGCTACACCGCCCCCTCGTCGCGCCGGAAGGTGATCGACGACATCCAGCGCTACACCGCCGACCAGGTCTACTACGTCTACACGCCGTATCCCAAGCAGGTGTCGTCGTGGAGCGCGCGGGTGAAGAACTTCGGCATGAAGAACTCCTTCGACAAGGGCGCCCAGCTCGAGGTGGTCTGGCTCGAGGAGTCCACGTAGCGTCTCATTGGATCTCCGCGCCCCAGGGCTCCATGGCCGGCCGCAGCGGGGTGAACTCCTTCACCCGGCCTCGCGCGTCCGCCACGATGAGGTCGATCCGCGCCCGCTCGTCGGCGGTGAGGTCGAGCTCGGCGCCCGCGTCGTTGGCGTCCACCTCCGCCGGCGTGCGCGCGCCCACGAGCGCGGTGCTGATCGCGGGATTGCCCAGCACCCACGCCAGCGCGAGCTGGCTCAGCGAGACGCCCCGGGGCTCGGCGATCTCGCGGCGCAGCCGCTCCGCCACGCCGACATTGGCCTTGAGATTGTCGCCCCGGAAAATGGGCTGGCCGAAGGCCACCCCGCCCGCGCGCCAGTCCTTGCCCGTCTCGAAGGTGGTGGCGGCGGTGAAGGCGCCGGTGAGGAGCCCGTGGCCGAGGGATCCATAGCCCATCACGCCGATGCCGTTCGCGAGGCAGAAGGGGAAGGTCTCCGTCTCCTGACGCCGGTCCAGCAGGTGATAGCCCACCTGGGAAACGTCCACGCGCCGGGTGCTCAGGCACTCCGCCAGCATGGCGCCGGTGAAGTTCGACACGCCGACGAAGCGCGCGCGCCCCGACCCCACCACCTCCTCCAGCGCGCGCATGCTCTCCTCGAACGGCGTGCTGGAGTCCGGCCAGTGGATCAGGAGCACGTCCACCCAGTCGGTGCGCAGGCGCTTGAGGCTCGCGTCGACCTCGGCGAGGATATTCGATCGGCTCGCGTCGCGCAGCGGCCCGAGCTGGCCGGGCGGCGGAACCTTCACCCCGCACTTGGTGACGAGGATGAGGTCCTTCCGGCGCCCCTCGAGCGCCCGCGCCACCACCTCCTCCGAGTGTCCGGCGCCATAGGCGGGCGCGGTGTCCACGCAGTTCACGCCCCGGTCCAGCGCGCGGTGGATGGCCTTGATCGCCTCCCCATCCTCGATGGCGCCGTAGCGGTCGCCCGCCATGGGCCAGCAGCCGAACCCCACCGCCGACACCTTGAGACCAGTCCGGCCGAACGGGCGATAGCGCATGCCGACCTCCCCTTTTTGCTAGAGTGTGCCGCAAGGAGAATACCCCATGCCCCGAGTCGCGCCCATCACCGGCAAGTCCGACGTGTCCCCCGAGCACGCGCCCATCGTGGACGGCGTGGTGGAGATGTTCGGCAATGTCCGCGGCCCCTTCAGCATCCTGCTCCACAGCCCCCGGCTCGCGGAGCGGGTGCTGAGCTTCGTCAAGTTCTACCGTGACGAGAGCGTGGTGGAGGGCCGGCTCCGCTCCCTCGCCATCCTCACCGCCGTCCGCGAGCGCGAGGCCGCCTATGTGTGGTCGGCCCAGGTGGGCGCCGCCCGGCGCGCCGGAGTGCGGGAGGAGGCCATCGATCTCATCCGCGCCAAGGGCGAGCCGGCAGGCTTGCCGGTGGAGGAGCGGGAGATCGTGGCCTATACCCGGCAGCTCATGCGGACCAACCGCGTGGACCAGGCCGCCTTCGACGCGCTCCAGAAGCGCCACGGCACCAGGTGGCTGGTGGAGCTGACCGCGGCCGCGAACTACTTCGCCCTGCTCTCCGGCATGGTGAACGCCTTCGAGGTGCCCGCGCCGCCCGACGGCGACAAGCTGCCCGCATAGCGGAGCCAGCCCAGCACGGTGAGATACGCCAGGGCCACGGCATAGCCGAGGACCACCGTGAGCGGCAGGCCGATCCGCTCGAGCCAGAGCCAGGCGACGAGGTCGAAGAGGCAGATCCCGAAGGCGCCCGCGGGAAACGTCTTGATGAAGGGCTTCACCACGTCCCGGCCATAGTGAATGTGCAGGATCACCATCACCGGCAGGCTATTGACCGGGAATCCCGCCACCAGCCCCGACCACTTCGGCCCCAGGACCTGAGCGAGTGCGGTGACCGTGAGGACGGTCAGCGCCGCGGTGCCGGCGCGGATGGCGAGCAGCAGCGGCCCGGCCGCGACCCGCCGCAAGGGGACGGTGTCCGGCAGGCCCCGCACCATCCAGCCCGTTCCGAAGCACACCACGGCGGCGAAGGGCACCACCGCCCAGCGCGGCATGCTGATCACGCTGAGCAGGTAGGCCGGGACGACGAAGCAGATGGTGCCCAGGGTCACGCCGGCGGCGATGGACGCCCAGCGCGGCGCGGGCACGAGACGGCTCGCCACCAGATAGCCCACGAAGACCGGCACCGTCGCGCACATGCCGGGGATATTCCAGAAGGCGGTCTCGGCGGCGAAGGCGTGCCCCTGCTCGATGGCGAAGAAGATCAGCGAGAGCACGGCGAGCTGCGGCACCATGGCGATGAGGGTGCCCAGCCGCGGCCCCAGGCGCTCGATGGCAGCGGTGATCGCCAGCACGAAGCCCGCCGAAAAGGCGATCTTCGCCGCGAGCAGGACCACCTAGCCGCGGCCTAGAGCCGCCAGTCCTGGTGCCAGGTGGAGTCCGCGCCGATGCCTTCCCGCGCCACCGCGACCTCGACCAGGTAGGGCCGATTGTCGCGGGTGATCCGCTCCATCCCGCGCCGGAGCGCGGGCTCCAGCTCCTTCACCGTGGTCACGCGCTCCCCCTCCACGCCCTGCGCGCCGGCCAGGGCCACATAGTCCGTGGCGGGCGCCCCCAGGAAGAGGCCGGGATACTTCCCCTCGCGGATCATCTTGCTGTCCGGGACCTCGCGCGCCCAGTTGTGGCGCACGATCTGATAGGTCTCGTTGTTGGAGACCACGGTGAGGACGGCGGTGTTGTACCGCGCCATGGTCCAGAAGCCCGACGCGCTGTAGGTGAGCGCGCCGTCACCCAGGTTGAGCACCACCGGCCGGTCGCGCCCCACCGCGAGCTTGGCGCCGATGGCCGCCCCCACTCCCCAGCCGAGCGAGCCGCCGCCGCTCCGCGTCCAGACCAGCCCGCCGTGGCCGAAGGGCACCAGCCCCGTGCGCGCGGTGGAGCTCTCCTGCACCACCACGGTCTCGCGCGGAAGGACCTCCGCGAAGTGCGCGCCCAGCACCGCCGGATGCACCGGCGAGTCGTGCTGGTGCTCGCGCACGAGCGTCTCCTCGCGCTCGACGAGGAGCCGGGCGAAGGCGCGCACCTTGGCGCGCTGCCGGGTCCAGCCCGCCGCCTTGTCCGCGCCGGCGAGGCGGGTCACGGCGTCGCCGAGCTGGCGGAGGGTGTCGCGCAGCTCGCACTGCGCCGCGAGATCCAGCGGATAGTGCCGGCCCATCAGGAGCGGATTCGGTCCGATCTGCATCACCGACGGCTCGCTCACGGCGCCGTGCACGCCCTGGCAGCCGACCAGGAAGAGGAGATCGGGCTTGAGCCCCGTGACCTTCTCGAAGTCCTTGGAGACGGGATACATGCCGCAGTAGAGCGGATGCCGCGTCGGGTAATTGGCGAAGATCTGCCGGCTGGCGAAGACGGGCGCCTCCAGCGCCTCGGCCAGCCGCACCGCCTCGCCCTGCGCGCCTTCGCGCGTGACGTCGTCGCCGAACATGAGCACCGGGCACTGTGCCTCGGCCAGCCGCCGGGCGATGGCCTCGATCGTCTCGGCGCGCGCCGCCGACGGCCGCTCGATCCGGTAGCCCGCGCCCTCCCCGATCTGCGCCTCCAGCCCCTCGCGGAGCAGGAGCTCGGCGCTGATGGAGAGATACACCGGACCCGTGGGCGGCGTCGTGGCCTCCCGCAGCGCGCGCGTCGTCGCCACCGTGATCGCGGCCGGGTTGGCGTGCACCTGATAGGACGCGCGCGCGTCCTTCGTGATCGGCCGCATCGACTCCGCCTGGCTCAGCCCCGGGAAGGGCGCGAGCCCGCGATAGTCCTGGAGCTCGGAGGCCCAGTCTCCGGCGATGACCAGGATCGAGGAGCAGGCCACCTGGGCATTGAACAGCTGCCCCGCGAGCTGGTACGAGCCGCCCATCACATGCGCGATGACCACGCCCACCTTGCCGCTGAGGCGGTGATACCCGTCGGCCATGGCGGCCACCAGCCCCTCGTGCTTGCCCATCACCAGGCGCTGGTCGCCGTCCTCGGCAATGGCGGCGAAGATGCCCGTCTCCGCGGAGCCCGGGTTGGTGAAGAGGTACTCCACCCCCGCGTCCTTGAGGGTCTGGAGGAGGAGCATGCCGCCGGTGCCGGTGATGGTCTTCCGCATGGGTGACCTCATGTCTGGGTGGCGAACTGGCGCTTCAACGCGTTGACCTGCCCGAGATACCGCCGGACGTCATGGTCGCCGCATCGCTGCCCCGGCGTCAACCGGAGCCCGCGCCGCGCGTAGGCATTGCCCGCCCCCTCGCCGCAGAGGTGGATGAGGGCGGCCAGGTCCTGCTTTTGCCTGAGCGTCGCCCCCGCGACACGCTGGCGGTCCAGGACGCGCGCCACCTGCCGATCCAGCAGGGCCGCGGTGAGCTCGACGGCGTGGCTGGGAATGACGCGCGTGTAGAGGCGGTTGAACCAGCACGAGCGCAGGTCGCTCCAGGCGCCCTCCGCCACCACCACATGATCGTGGATGCAGTAGCGCCGCGCCTCCTGGAAGGTCGCGTCCGTGAGCTGGAACATGCCCACCGCGCTGGAAGCCGGCGAATAGAGCGCGAGAGGGTTCCAGCTGAGCTGCCAGCGCCAGTAGGTTCGCGCCACGGGATCGCCGGCGCTCTCGACCTGGGCCAGGGCCCCCAGCAGCTCGGGCGTGATGACCGCGGTCGAGTGCTCGCGGAAGAGCGAGCCGTATTGCCGCCAGGTCTCGGACGGGGCCTTGGCCAGGACGCGGTCCACGGGGAAGAAGAGCTCCGACGGCTTGCGCACCACCTGGTACACCCAGTTCACCGTCACCCAGAGCGCCAGGACGAGCAGCGCGCCCAGCACGATCCGGATGGCCAGCGGGGCCGCCAGGAGCGCGAGCAATACGCGGCGGCGCGCGCGGCGCCGGCCGGAGACGGCGCGGACCGGGCGACTGCGCGCGCGGCGGGCGGGGGCTCGAGAAACGAGGGAGTGGACCATGACGGGAGGGCTCTATGAGTGCTCTTACTATAAATCACCCCTGGGTCCGCGGTAACCCTGACCTGGCAGAGACGGCGCACCCCGCTCCCCAAGTGGTTGATCTCTCGACCGGAAGTCACTGGCATCGGCATTGCTATCTCTCTGGTTCAAATCGAAGCCGTCGAGCGAAGCTCGACATGGAGGAGAGCGCAAATGAACCGCATGAATTGGGTAATCGGATCGATGCTGGCCCTTCTACTGGTCGGAGGCCTCGCCGTGGACGTGAGCGCGCAGCAGCCGGCCGCGCCGGCGCCGGCGCAGACCGAGACCAAGCCTGCGGATAGCGGCTCGACGCCGCCCGCCGCGCAGTCGGCGCCCCAGACGCAGGCGCCCCCGGCGCAGGTTCCCTCGTCCAACGTGACGATCGAGAGCAAGACGGAGAAGACCGAGCGGGTGGTGGAGCAGTCCCCGCGGTTCCTCGGAATGGATCCGACGCTCGCCATGGTGCTCGGCGCCGTTCTCCTCATCGTGATCGTGGTGGGCCTGGTGGCGATGAGCCGCCGCACCGAAGAGGTCACCCACACGCATCGCGTCTAGCAGCCCTTTGCGTCCCGGCAGCGGGCGCGATAGAGTTCCGGCAGTCCGATAGCCGAAGCTCCGTCACGCCCGCTGAACCGGGCGCCTATCCGCCTAGGTCGTCCCGGCCTTGAGGTCCGCCAGGTGCCGGCTCACGCCCGCGATCATGGATGCCAGCTCGGAGGTCACCATGACGAGGTCATAGCCCCGCTTCACCGCCCCCGCCGCGAAGGTCCCGCTGGCGCAGTGCATGCAGACCTTGATGCCGTGCTTGTGGGCGGCGTCGCGGATCTTGTCGCAGGTCGCCATGTGGACCGGGTCCGGGTTGTCGGGGCGCGGGTTCATCCCGAGCGCGAAGGCCAGATCCGAGGGGCCGATATAGACGGCGTCGAGCCCGGGGGTGGCGCAGATCGCGTCCAGGTTGGCGAGGCCTTCCTTGGTCTCGATCATGCCCATGACCACGATCTCGTCGTTCGCCTTGGCCAGGTAGTCGGGGCCGCCATAGTGGACCGCGCGCACGGGGCCGGAGGAGCGCATGCCCACCGGCGGATAGCGGCAGGCGGCCACGGCCTTCGCCGCGTCCTCGGCGGTATTGATGAGCGGCACGAGGATGCCGTAGGCGCCGAAGTCCAGCGCCTTCATGATGGTGGGCGGGTCGTTCCAGGGCACGCGCACCACCGGCACGGTGTCGGTCTGCGAGATGGCCTGGAGCATCGGCCACACGTCGTTCATGTCGGTGAGCCCGTGCTGCATGTCCACCACCAGGGCGTCGAAGCCCTGCCGAGCCATGATCTCCGCGGTGAACCCGTGGGAGACCGAGAGCCAGCCCATGCTGATCCATCGCCCCTCGCGCCAGATCTGCTTCATCTTGTTCGGTCGCACGATCGCACCTCACTGTGTGGAGTGGCCGGAGCCCCGGCAAGCGCGCGCAGCGTAGCACAAATGGAGAACCCATGACCGCACCGACCCGGTTGCTCGCCCTCGCCGCTCTCTCCGTCCTGCTGCTGGCCCCCGCCGCGCGCGGCGCCGACCTCGACCGCTCCGCGGTGGACTTCAAGACCCCCGCCGAGATCAAGTGGGTGCGCAATGCGGCGGGCACCAATGAGTCGGCCGTGCTCTTCGGCGACCCGAGCAAGCCCGGGCCCTATGTGGTGCGGCCGGGAACATGAGCCGGCCGCACTTCCACCCCCATGACCGGTTCTTCGTGGTGCTGTCGGGCACCTGGTGGATGGGCACCGGCGAGACCTTCGACCCCGCGAGCACCGTGCCCGCCCCCGCCGGCAGCTACGTCATCCACTATGGCGGCAAGGTGCACTACGACGGCGCCAAGGACGAGGAAGTGGTCATCCAGGTGTGGGGCATGGGTCCCGCCACGTCCACCCCCGCCGAGAAGAGATAGTCAGCGGGCGCGGCGCACGGCTCCCGGCGCGTAGACCTCCGGGTTCACCACGTTGAGGGGCCGCAGTCCGGTTAGCGCGCGCGCCAGCTCCTCGCCGCACCGTCGCGGGACCTGGGCCACCGCCGCGGTGGAGAAATACGCGGCGTGAGGGGTGGCGATGACATTGTCCATGCGCAGAAGCGGGTTGTCGGCGGCAATGGGCTCCTGCTCCCAGACGTCCAGCGCGGCCCCGGCCAGGCGCTTCTCCGCCAGCGCCTCCGCCAGCGCCGCCTCGTCCACCACCGGGCCGCGCGAGGTGTTGATGAGGATGGCGGTGGGCTTCATGCGGCGGAAGAAGGCCTCCCCGATCAGATGCCGCGTCCCCTCGTTCAGCAGCGTGTGCACCGAGACATAGTCGGCGCGCTCCGCGAGCGCCTCGAGCGACACGCGCTCCACGCCGAGCGCGGCGAAGCGCGCGTCGTCCACGTAGGGATCGTGGGCGATCACCTTGGTCTCGAAGGCGGCCACCCGCCGGGCGAAGGCGCTGCCGATATTGCCCAGGCCCACGATGCCCACCGTCTCCCCGTGGAGCGCGCCGGTGCGCTCGCCGGGCACGCCCGCGGACCACACGCCGGCATGCACCTGCCGGTCGAGGGTGATGATCTTCCGGTTCCACGCCAGCAGCAGGGCCAGGGCGTGGTTGGCCACCTCGCGCACCCAGATGTCGGGGATATTGACCACCACCACGCCCAGCTCGGTGGCCGCGCGGACGTCGATGACGTCATAGCCCACGCCGGTGCGCGCCACCACCTTGAGCCCTTCCAGCGCCCCCATCACGCCGCGGGTGACCGGGGAGGACGAGGTCACGAGCGCGTCGGCGTCGCGGGTGCGCGCGATCATCTCGTCCTCGGTGCCGAGGAAGGGCAGCGACGTCACTCGCGCGGGCACCTCCGCCAGCGCGGCCTGGCAGTCGGCGAAGTCACGGTTGGCGCGTCCCTGGACGACATACACCTGATAGGGCTGGGCGGGCATGGGGGCGGGGTCCTCTCGTCAGATGATGCCGCGATGGGCGAGGTCGGCGATCTGGTCCTTGGTATAGCCGAGCGCGGTGAGGATGTCCTCGTTGTCCTGCCCCAGCTCGGGCGCCGGGCCCTGGATGGGCAGCCGCTTCGGCCCGTGCGAGACGGGATGGCCGAGGATGGTGAGATCGCCCAGCGCCGGCGAGTGGACCGGCTGGGCCATCTCGAGATGTCGCACCTGCGGATCGGCAAAGGCCTCGTCGATCCGGTAGATGGGCCCGCAGGGAACGCCGGCGTCGTTCAGGATACCGATCCACTCCGCGCTCGTCTTCCGCCGCGTCACCGGCATGAGCACGTCCATCATCTCGTCGCGGTTCTTCGAGCGCGCGCGGGCGGTGGCGAAGCGCGGGTCGGTGCGCAGGTCCGGCCGCTCGATGGCCTTGCACAGCCGGTCGTACAGCTCGTCCCCGGCGGCGGCGATGTTGATGTGCCCGTCCCTGGTCTCGAACACCCCGGTGGGAATGCCGGTGGGATGATTGTTCCCCGCTTGAGGCGCCACCTCCTTGCTCATCAGCCAGCGCGACGCCTGGAAGTCGAGCATGGACAGCTGCGCCTCGAGCAGCGAGGTGTGCACCCACTTGCCCTCGCCGGTGGTCTCGCGCTCGATCAGCGCGACGAGAATGCCCTGGGCGAGGAAGATGCCCGAGCAGAGGTCGGCGATGGGAATACCCACCCGCACCGGGCCCTGGCCGGGCAGGCCGGTGATGGACATGAGCCCGCCCATGCCCTGGGCGATCTGGTCCACGCCCGGCCGGTCGCGATAGGGTCCGCTCTGGCCGAACCCCGAGATGCTGCCGTAGATGATGCGCGGATTGACCGCGCGCAGGCTCTCGTAGTCGATCCCCAGCCGCCGCTTCACGTCGGGACGATAGTTCTCCACGACGATGTCGGCGTCCTTCGCCAGCTTCTTGAAGATCGCCACGCCGTCGGCCTCGCGGAGGTTGAGCGTCAGCGCCTCCTTGCCCCGGTGGAGGTTCTGGAAGTCGAAGCCGTGGCGGTTGCCGCCCATGCCGTCACCGTCGCGGCCGCCGGGCATCTCGATCTTGATGGCCCGCGCGCCCCAGTCCACGAGCTGGCGCACGCAGGTCGGTCCCGCGCGAGCCCGCGTGAGGTCGAGGACGGTGTAGCGGGCCAGCGGCAGGGAGCGATTCTTGACCATGTCGTGGGTCTCCGGTCAGGCGGTCCGGGTGGGGAGCTGCTGGCCCTTCACGGGGTTGGCGACGGCGTCTTCCAGGGTCTTGGCCTGGCGCCACTCGCTGCCGGGGCGCACGGCCCCCTCGGTGCCGATCTGGTCAATGTTCCAGTAAATCTCGAGGTTATTGCCGTCAGGATCTCTGAATTCTATGGCAATTTGGCAGCCGGCTCGGCGGCGCCCTTCGAAGACGATGGGCACATCGCGCGCGCGCAGCCAGGCCCGCGCCCGGAAGACCTCGTCCACCGAGCCCACCTCGAAGGCGAAGTGGTTGAGGCTGGTGCGCTCGCTCCCGGCCGCCCCGCCCACCAGCGCCACCCCGTGGTGGTCCGTGTTGCAGCGGAGGAAGATCATGCCCCCCGGCACCATGGTGTCCGGGTACCGGTCGCTCACCTGGAGGCCCAGCACCTCGGTGTAGAAGCGCAGCGACCGCTCGAGGTCGGTGACATTGAGCACGACATGGCCGATCTTCCGGAGCTGGAACTCCATCACGCGCTCCCCTAGCCCCCGCGCACGTAGCGGCGGGTGACGAGCCGCAGGTGATCGCGGAAGTGCGGGGTGAGGCGGGTCGTCCAGTCGCTCTGCCGCGCCGCTTTCCATTCCGGCGATTCGACCACGTCGGGGGTGGTCAGCGAGTACAGCGCGACATACTTGCGGTTCCCGACCGTACCCCGGAACCGGCGGGCGGCCAGGACGCCGGGAACGGCGGCCAGCGCGGGGATGTGCTCCTTGTCGTACCACTCGTTGAACTCGGCCTCCCGCTCGGGCGCGATGTTCATGGCATTGAGCAGGAGCCCGCCCGCCTCGCGCGGCGGGAGCCGATCGCCGGGCAGGATCTGGTCCCCCTCGAAGCGCATGAGGAGCTCGATGCGCCCGGTCACCCGCTTGGACCAGGGCGAGAGGTTGTCATGCGCGATCGCGAGGTACGCGGGGCTCTT
>Ga0207674_10007501_pt1 | contig 12718 bp, 11 predicted proteins | sample KBSCornC72_FD_184303 | JGI IMG/M metagenome (GOLD analysis project Ga0207674, IMG submission 184303) | Corn rhizosphere microbial communities from Kellogg Biological Station, Michigan, USA - KBS Corn C7-2 (SPAdes) (version 2) | ecosystem: Host-associated > Plants > Roots > Rhizosphere > Soil ... | reverse complement strand
GTCACCGGAACCGTCGTTCAAAACCCTACCTGCGTCCGGCGTTGCCTGCCGATAGTCGAACCGCATGGCCGCCGGCGCCAGTGGGTCGAGCCAACGCCGAGCGACTGGACTATCATCCACACCATGATCGTAGTGGATGCCGAGCGCGCGCGACTACCTTCGCTAGAGTAATGGTGGAGGCGCAGGACGCGGCGACTGCCGGAGCTTGAGCAATGCGAACGATTTCTATCCTCTGGTTGATGGTCGCCGCCGTCTTGCTGGCGTCGTGCGGAACGACAGCGACGACCATTGTGAGCCGCCAGCGACTCGACAAGGACGCCGCCGGTAAGCTTGCATACGAACGCGTAGCCGTTACCTCTTCGGTCCGGCAATTTACGCAGGGCGATCTCGATCAGTTGAGGGATGCCGTGCTTGCGCGCGTGCCGCAGCCCGTCGACGGCGGAGTGCCTGTGACGCTTCAGCTCGCGGTCACCGATTACAGCGCGCCCGGCAGCAAACTGGTCGTTAGGGTACGCGTCATGGACGCCGCGGGTAGGTCGTACGCGCAGTTCGACGTTTACCAGACCGCAAATACCATGTTGGGCGCGGTCGACCAGCGCTCGTCGGACATCAATGCCGTTGCCGACGCCGTGGCGCGATCCCTCATGGCCATCTCTGCGGCACCTCCGGCAACCGTGGATGCACGCAATTTTGGCTCATGAAGCGACCCAATCGATCCCGCGTCCGTGCGGTCATCCCCCGGCGGACAATCCATCTACCGGGATGATTGGCTGACGCGGTTCGATTGGTTCATCCATGCTGCACCAACCCGGAAAAAGCCCCGCATCAAAAAGGCTGCACTTGAATGCGTTTCCCCGCCAAAGGAGAAGTGCCCGTGCTTATCTCGTTGTCCTGAAGATCTCTGCTGCTACTCTTCACCGTTCCTTTGAACTCATTGCCGTCGGGGCCGAGGCTTAGCTGAAGGTTGTTTCTGTTAACCCCGATCCATTTTCCGCTCTGGTCAAACGAAAAGGCGACATAACTCGCGTTGTATTGGTTTGGCCCAACGAGCTTCCACGCACCGTGCCCGCCACTGAGAACTGGATGCGTGTCTCCGCTCCGGAAGAACGTGCCGTCGGAAGAAAAGGTCAGCAGGTTCTTGCCGACGCCTCTCGCTCTGCTAACCGTTACTTCCCATGCGCCAACTAACGTTGGGCCGGTAGCTACCCGCGAACTTTCCGATGTCTTTGATTCCGGACTCGCGCAGGACGACAAAACGGCGGCACTCGCAATGACTGCAACAACGCGGATCGACATACGTTCTCTCCATTCGAGGCAGGTTACGTTCTCCGGTGAACTATGCTCGCATCATCACCTTGTCGCAACGACAGGCTCAGCGAATGCCGCAGTCCGCAGAGTTTGGTCATTGCAGTGTACGGATGGGGCGACCGGGACCGTTGACGATCCGGCGGCTCGCGGCCACAAGCGGCCATTCGCTGGCGGGAGTGAGCCCCGAAGCAAGTCGTGTTATGGTGAAGCTTACTGTCGTCAATCGGATTCGGCGGTGGAACGGCGGATGCTCATTGCCATGCCGACGTGCGAGTTGCTTGCGGTTGCGGGTAGGCTTGGTGCACAGCCCGATGCCGGCGTCGCGCGGGTCGCGTTCTCGTCGGCGGCGTCAACCCTCGCTCCGCACCTTTCTACCTCGCGTTCGAGCAACGCCTGAACGAACTGGGCGGCACCACCACGTCACCGGTTGTCTCCGACGTCATAAGGCGCGGTCGGGGATGAGCGTGTTAATCGACACGAACGGGAGAACAAATGCGAGCTTGGTACGAAACTGCGTCGAACCTGACGGTACTGGCGGTCACTGCGCTGCTTGTGCAGGGATGTGCTTCCACTGGACCGTCCGACCCGGCGCGCGCAGCCAGGAACGAGGCAGGCCAAGCGGCGTTGCAAGCCGCGAAGAATGCCTCCATAGCGGACGACAATCCCAATTCGCCGTGGCTCCCGCAGCCGCGAAAATTCACTTCACCGTGAGCCTTCGGCAAGCAAATTCCATTGCTGCACTCGGATTGCACCAAAGACAAAATCGGTTCGCAGCAAAGTCCTTTTGGATTGAATCAGCGGCTCATATCAATGAAGATCTCCAGCGCCGCGGCATCGCTGTCGGGAACGAAGAGGGCTGAGGGAAGGTCGGCTTGGCGTCCATGATGGTCTCCCGGGTCAGGTTGGCATCGGTCGAGACGGGTTGCTGCTGGGGTTGCCATCTCCGCTTGAATCGAAGCCGCAGTTCTTGGTCAGCCCTCTGATATTGCCTGGGATGGAGTAGATTCGGCACGACAGTTCCCTAACTCCCGCACCTCCCATAGTGACGGCAAACTACAAATTCGGCCGCTTTGAGCTCCGCCCGGCGACGCGACAGCTCCTGGTCGACGATCAGCCGGCGCCGCTGGGCGCGCGAGCATTCGATGTTTTGCGAGCTCTCATCGAGCGACGCGAGCGGCTGGTCACCAAGGACGAATTGCTCGAACTTGCGTGGCCGGGACTGGTCGTCGAGGAGAACAACCTGCAGGTGCAGGTGTCGGCATTGCGCAAGATCCTCGGTAACGGCGCCATTGCCACCGTCGCCGGCAGAGGCTACCGCTTTACGCCGCAGGTCGGGGCCGGCGCCCTGTCGTACCCGACACAGCTGCTCGAAAGGCCTGTCGCCGATGTTGCGGACAAGCCTTCGATTGCCGTTCTGCCCTTCGTCAACATGAGTGACGACATGGCCAACGAATACTTCGCCGACGGCCTGGCGGAAGAGTTGCTCAACGTGCTGTCGAAGATTCGCGGCTTGCGCGTGGCGTCGCGAACCTCGGCGTTCAGCTTCAAGGGCGCGAAAGTGGACATCCCTACCATGGCGCAGAAGCTCAACGTGGCGACGATCCTCGAAGGCAGCGTGCGCAAAGCAGGCAACCGCGTGCGGATCAGCGCGCAGCTCATTCACGTCGCCACCGACTCGTACTTGTGGTCGGCGACCTACGATCGTGAACTGGAAGATATTTTCGCGGTGCAAGACGACATCGCCCGGTCGGTGGTAACGGAGTTGCGCGCGCTGCGCTACTGGAAGAGAGGCCGGATGCGGCCGCGACCGCCGGGGTCGAAGCGGAGATTCAAGTCGCGGCACGAGGACGCGGAGACAACGTGGAAGCCTACCGGCTGTACCTGCTGGCAAATTTCCATCACGATCGCTTCACGGCGGAAGACAGCGCGATCGCCATCGAGGCATATCGTGCGGCGTTGAAGCTCGACCCGAGTTACGCGCTCGCGTGGGCAGGGCTGGCGATCGCCTATGCCCGTGCCGCCGGAAGTGGCTGGCCCGGGACCGCCCTCGAAGAAGGCTTCCGTCTCGCGCGCAAGGCCGCCGAGAAGGCGATGCGACTCGCCCCCGACATTTCCGAGGCCCACGAAGCGATGGGCGTGATTCGTCTCACCAGCGACTTCGACTGGAAGGGCGCGGAGGCGTCCTTCGCCCGGGCGCTGGAACTTTCGCCGGGCAACGTTCGCGTCATTCGCGATGCGGTGGACCTGCTGCGCGCGCTGGGTCGCAGCGATGAGGCGATCGCGCTCATGCGGCAGGCTGTGGAACTCGACCCGCTTTCCTGGTCGGTCTATCGCGAACTCGCAAATTGCTACCTTGGTGCAGGACGGTTCGACGAGGCGGAGGCGGCAATCCGAAAATCCCTCGAGTTGAGTCCGGACGCCCGAATGTTGCATTTCCGGCTTAGCGTGATCTGCCTCTGTCAGGGTCGGCTCGACGAGGCGCTTAAGGCGGCGACACGCGTGGTTCACGACGGATTCCGGCTTCTCGCGCTCGCGATGGTTTATCACGCGCAGGGGCGTCACGTGGATTCGGACGCCGCGCTCGAGGAGCTCATCGAAACCATGGCGGACACGGGCGCCTTCCAGATTGCGGAAGCTTTTGCGTACCGCGGCGATCGGGATCAGGCCTTTGCATGGCTCGAGCGGGCCCACGCGCAGCGCGACGCGGGCATGCACATGCTAAGGGAAGCGCAAAGCATGCGCGGGCTGCACGCCGATCCGCGCTGGCACGCGTTCCTGGAGAAAGTGGGGCTTGCCGAGTGAGATTGAGGCACAACCGCTCCCTGACCGGCGGTCAGCACATCCCGAGCGGCGGTCCCTTCTGGAAACAAGTCGTTGTGGACTGGTCGTGCCTGCGTCACAGGCTAAGTCGCCGATACAATGATCCGGCGTATCGAAGTCAATGTTGATTCAACCGGCCACAAAACTCCTCGACTGAATGATTGCCCTGTCCCACCGATTCTGCGCGGCGCCCATGATGGACTGGACCGACCGGCATTGCCGGTTCTTCCTGCGCCAGATCTCGCGGCACGCGCGTCTCTACACCGAGATGATCACCGCGCCGGCGCTGCTGCACGGCGATGTCCCGCGCCATCTGGATTTCGATCCCGCCGAGCATCCGCTCGCGCTGCAGCTCGGCGGCAGCGATCCCGTGCTGCTCGCGCATGCAGCGAAACTCGGTGAGCGCTGGGGTTACGACGAGATCAACCTGAACTGCGGATGCCCGTCCGAGCGCGTGCAGACGGGCAGCTTCGGTGCGTGCCTGATGCGCGAGCCGGAACTGGTTGCGCAGTGCGTGCGCGCGATGCGCGACGCCGTTGCGCTACCGGTCACCGTCAAGCACCGGATCGGACTCGATGCCGACGAGGAGTACGGGCTCGTCCGCGATTTCGTTGGCGCGGTTGCGGACGCGGGCTGCGACGTCTTCATCGTCCATGCGCGCAATGCCGTGTTGAAGGGCCTGTCGCCGAAGGAGAATCGCGAGGTGCCGCGCTTGCGCTACGACGTCGTCCATCGCCTGAAGCGCGAATTTCCGGGGCGCACGTTCGTGCTGAACGGCGGCTTGACCACGTGGACGGCGATCGAGCGCGAGCTCGAGCTGGTCGATGGCGTGATGCTGGGCCGCGCCGCTTATCACGATCCGATGATCCTCGCGCCGGTCGACTGGCGTCTCTTCGGCGCGGACCAGTCACCGCCGACGCGCGTGTCTTTGCTGCGCACGATGGTGCCGTACGTCGCCGCGCAGCGCGCTCGCGGCGTGCCGTTGCGCTCGATCGCGCGCCATATGCTCGGCCTCTACCACGGTATGCCGGGCGGCCGCCGGTTCCGGCAATTGCTCTCGGACGCCGCTCGATTGCAGGATGCGGGTCCGGAATTGCTGATGGAAGCATTGGGCGCGGTCGAGCCCGCGCTCGCGACAACCTGAACTGCAATCGCGGATCGCGCCCCGGAGCCACCACAGGCTTCGGGAGCTAGAACGCGCGCGACCCGACTTCGGCGCCCACCACGCCGACCTTGCTACGTACGTATTCGCCGACGCAACGTACCGGCGCATATCTTGCTATGGTCCATGGGAGTGATTGCGCCAACGACGCAATTGATAACGAACATGCGATGGAGAAGACGAATGCTCGATACATTGATGGGCGCCGCAGCGCCTTCACGTGACTTTACTGCTGTGCGAGCATTCGGCGCTCCGCAACGGACTGCAAGCCACGGACGGACGAGTCGCCTCGCGAGGCCACTGATGGCGCTGCTCGCGCTGCTCATCGCCGGTTTCGCCGCGGCGCCCGCCGATGCCGCCGCGCCACAACCACCCAACATCCTGTTCATCATCATGGACGATGTCGGCATCGACCAGATGAAAGCATTCGGTTACGGCGGCGCGACGCCCGCCAGCATGCCGACCATCGACAACATCAGCAATGCAGGGGTCCGCTTCAGCAACACCTGGGCGATGCCGGCATGCTCGACGAGCCGTGCCGCGCTCTTCACCGGCCGATTTCCGTTGCGCACGAACGTCTTCGGCGCGCTTGGTCCCGACGATCTTGCCAACTCGATGGTGTCGCCGTATGAAGTCACCGTGCCCAAGCTGCTGAAGCAGCGTGGCTATCAAAGTGCGCTCTTCGGCAAATTCCACCTGGGGTTGCAGGGCCACAATCCGTTCCGGTATGCAATGCCCGCGTCGCTCGGGTGGGACTATTACTCCGGCTGGCTTGACGATACCGGCGATCCGTCGTCGATCGACACCACCGCAGGTGGCGTCGCGACCGGCGGCAAGACCTATTCATGCGGCTTCGTCCCTTCCGCCGCCGATGGCGGTGCGGACCAGGGTGCTTGTTACTCGGCGAGCGGCGCCTGCCAGCAGGTGACCACGGCGTTGGGAATTCCGCCGGGCCGCACTTGTCGCGATCGCGGCGGCATTTTCGATCCCGGCAAGTCGTGCACGCAGCCGCAACCGGCGTACCTCGATTTCACGAAGTTAAGCGGGCACTATGTGTCGCCCCTCGTCATCAATCACGAGGACGGCCGGGTCGAGCAAGTGCCGCCCACCGACATCCGCTCGCGTACCTTCCGCGGCACGGTGCCGGTCGATGCGGCAATCGATTGGATCAAGAAGCAGCCACGGCAACAGCCGTGGATGGCGACGGTCAGCTTCTCGTCCGCACACACGCCCGTCATGCAGCCGCCGCCCGGGCTGCTGACGTCGGGCGCGGCCGCCACCAGCGGACTCGATTGCTCCAATACGAACCAGCAGCGCATCCTGACCAACCAGCTCATCGAGGCACTCGACACCGAAGTTGGACGCCTGCTAGTGTCGATCGGAATCGGGGTGCGGAACCAGGATGGCAGCGTGGCCTATGACGCCACGCAGACCAACACCATGATCGTCATCCTTGGTGACAATGGAACGCTCGGTGGCGCGGTGAAGGCGCCGTTCGACACGTCCCGCGCCAAGGGCACGGCGTATCAGACCGGCGTCTGGGTACCGCTCATCGTCGCGGGGCCGCTCGTCAAGCAACCCGACCGCGCAGTGACCAGCATGGTGAACATCGTCGATCTCTTCGGGTTGTTCGGCGATATCGCCGGAATCGACGCGGAGAAAGCCGTCCCGCGCACGATCGATTCCGCCGCGATGCTGCCCTATCTCACCAACCCCAACATGCGCAACATCCGCAAATGGAACTTCACCCAGGTCGGCGTGAACTACCAGGCGAACGGCGCGATCAACGGCCCGTGCCAGATAGCGTCGACGTGCACGCAAATTCCGGTGAGCAAGAGCGTGTGCGAGGACAACGCCGGCATCTGGTGGGGAGCCGGCGCGACAGACCCGGTCACCGCCGGCATTCCGGCCGCCGGTCTCACGTATTGCTGCGACGTGAACGTGTTCCGCGCCAACCAGGGCCAGCCCGGTTACACCATCCAGCCGCTCGACTCGATCGGGATTCGCAACGACCGCTACAAGATCGTGAGCAACTTCGTGCAAAGCTACGACGCGGCCACCAACGCGTGCGCGCCCCTCACCACCAATGAGTTCTACGCCATCGACGAGGCGGTTCCCGTGCCGCGGCTCGACCGCGCGGATCTCAATCTGCTGGCGCTGGGATCGTTGACGCCTGAGCAGCAGACCAATTACAAGAGCCTGTCGGCACAATTGACGAAAGTGCTGGCCTCGCAACCAGCCTGCCCCGGTGACGGCAACATCGACGGCGCGGTGAACGGGCTCGATATGGGGGACTGGCTCACTTATCGGACCCTCTCCCAGGGCGCTTCCAGTTGGTACGACATCAACATGGACGGGCTCACCAATAACGCGGATCTCGCGCTCATCCAGCAGTACGTGGGGAAATGCCCTAACTAGGCAAGGCGGTGGTCCGGTTTTTCGACCGCCGCCATGCGTTACGAGCCCGAAGCCTGCAAGGGTTACGCGGGCTCACCTCCCGAGGCCGCACGGGCTTGAACTGCCACGGCGGATGATCCGTGGGCCGGTGGACGTCACTGCTGCAGGGTGACGTCCCCCGCCCTGATCTACAATCGTGGATCGCTTGCTCGGGGTCAACGATGAAAGACAAGACCGTCGCCATTCTTGAAACCCGCGTCGGCGCGCAGATGGCGGACCTGGTCAGGAAATACGGTGGCATCCCGTTTTCCGCGCCCGCGCTGGCGGAGGTCCCCGACGTCGATCCGGCGCACATCGCCGAGCTCATCGACGATTGGGGCCGTGATCCGCCGGACATTTTTATCTTCCAGACGGGCGTCGGCACGCGCGCATTGTTCGCGGCGACCGATGCGCGGGGGATCACCGACAAGCTGCTGCACCTGCTCGACGCTGCGCAGGTCGTCGTGCGCGGGCCCAAGCCGACCGCCGCGCTGCGCTCGCGCAACGTGCGCATCGACCTCGCCGCCAGCGACCCGTTTACGACGGTCGAGGTGCTCGCGGAGATGGACCTCACCGCGCTGCTCGGCAAGCGCGTGGTCGTCCAGCGCTACGGCGAGACCAATACCGAGCTGCAGGAGACGATCGAGGATCACGGCGGGCACGTGATCGAGGTCGTGCTGTACCGCTGGAGCCTCCCCGAGGATTGCGATCCGCTGGTGCGGCTCATCGACGCGCTCGAGCGCGATGACATCGACGTGGTTGCGTTTACCAGCGCCTCGCAGGCCAATAATCTGTTCACCGTGGCCGAGAACGAGGGCAAGCGGGATTCGCTGCGCGCGAGCCTTCACCGAACGGTGGTCGCCTCGATTGGTCCGGTATGCACGGCCGCCCTCAACAAGCTTGGCGTCACCGTCGCCATCGAGGCGCGTCCGCCCAAGCTTGGGCCACTGGTCACTGCGATCAACGACGCGATGAACTCGACACAAGAGCGCAGCTAGCGCTTCTTGTGTCGCCAGCGCTTGGGGTCGCGTGGCGTTGCCGACGGGTCGGACGTCCCAGGCAACGGATCGGCATCCTCTGCGCCGCCGGGCATCGCGCGCAGGAATCGATCGGGCGCAACGTCGATCACGATTGTTGCCGCGGTATAGATCGCAACGAAGAAAAATGCGGCGTAGCGGCCAAGAAAGAATCCGATTCCGAAATAGGACGGAATGATCACGACCATCCAGCGCAGGAATACGAGCGCGAACTGGCGCTTGAGCCGCAGCTCCTCCGGCGTATGCGTCTGCAGCGCGCGATAGAGATCGCGGCACGACCAGAACGCGGCGATCGCTTGCAGGATGAGGCCCGACCGGAACGCGGGATCGGACAGGAGGTCGCGCCACGCCACATCGCTGCCCAGCAGCATGAAGATCAACGGAATGCCCAGCGGCACCGCAAAGAAAGCGCAAAGGAAGAGCGCGGCGCCGACATACCCCGCTTCAGCATTGGCGCGCGCCGCCCAGCCCTCGTCCGTCGGCGGCGGAAGAAAGTGCCGCATGAGCCCGGCGAACATCACCGCCATCGCGAGCAGCGTGTCGATGAAGTAGAGAATGAGCACATTGGCGGCCGACCAGCCGAAGAACAGGATGCCGCCGAGCGGCACGACATTGCGCGCGACCGCGTTGGCGACCGCGAGAGGCGAGAGCGGGGGGGCCGGCATCGGACGCAAGAATGCTACATCCGCGGTTCCTCGACAAGCGCGGATATTGTGGATCACGCAATGCTGGAAGCGTTCACCGTCATTCCCGCGAAGGTGGAACGCTGCCGGGCCTTAGCCCTCCCGGGGACGATCTCGGGTTTGCGCCAGCGCTTCGATCGCACCGGTTAGCGCAAGCATCGTCAACTCGATATGCTCGTCCGTGTGCGCGGTGGACAGGTACATCATCCCGCGCGGAAGCGGCGCCACGCCGCGCTGCACCAGCAGTCCGGTGAGCTCGAGCGTCTGCGCCTTGTCGATGCCGCGCAGATCGTCGAGCGCAGGCACGGCTTGCGCTCCGGCAAACAACTGGACACAGGGGCCGACATGGTTGGCGGTCACCGCGATGCCCACGCGTCGGGCCGTTGCGCGCACGTGCTCGGCGATTGCGGTCGCGTAACGGTCCATGCGCGGATAGAAATCGTCCGCGTGCGCGGCGAGATGGTCGAGGCATGCGATGGCGGCGGCGACCGACAACGGATTGCCGTTGTAGGTCCCGCGCTGCGACACCGCGCCCGACACGATAGGCTGCAGCATCGCCGCGCTGCCGGTGACCGCGCTGATCGGCAGGCCCGCGCCGAGCGCCTTGCCCAGCACGGTGAGGTCGGGCGTCACGCCGTAGCGCTCCTGCGCACCGCCCAGGGCCAGGCGAAATCCGGTGATCACTTCGTCGAAAATGAGCACGGCGCCGCGCGCCGCGGTCTGGTCGCGCACGCTTTGCAGAAAACCTGCCGGCGGCGCAAAGCAGCCGGCGTTGATGGCCGCCGGTTCCATGATCACCGCGGCGACATCGCCGCGCAGCACGTCGGACAGCCCCTGGACATCGCCCCAATCCAGCACCGACACGTGCCGCAAGGCGTCGGGATCCTGGCCTCCCGTGGAGGCACCGTCGCGCAGTGGCTCCGTCGCCAGGTGAATCGAATCGGACCACCCGTGGTAGTGGCAGCGGAACTTGACGACCCGCATGCGCCCGGTGACCGCGCGCGCGACGCGCAGGGCGACCTGGCACGCTTCGGTACCCGTACTGAGGAACGAGCTCATTTGCGCAGAAGGAACGAGTTGCGCGATGCGCTCGGCCAGCTCGGCCTCCGCTAGCGTCACCGACCCGACACGCAGACCCGATGCCATCGCGCGGCCCACGGCGTCGATCACGACTTGCGGGCTGTGTCCGAGGATCAACGGACCGTACCCCATCGCGTAGTCGATATACGTGTGGCCGTCGACATCCGTCACGCGCGCGCCTTCGGCGTGGGCGAGCACCAGCGGCACCGGCCGTTGCGCCGCGCGTGGCGTCGACGAAACACCGCGGGGAAGCACGGCCCGCGCGCGGTCGCTGTACGCGCGCGAACCGGCAAACGCGGCGTCCGGAAGGGCGGAAGGGACCATGTCGTCCCCCGCTTTGCCGCGCTTAGCCATCGAGGCGAGCAGCGAGCTCGGGCGCCGCGCGCGCGAACATGGCCGAGCCGGTGCGCTGCGATGTCGCGCGCAACAGCCACCAGGCGGAGCAGAGATTCGACGACAGGATCGGTTTGGATCCGCCGCGCCGCGCGGCGAGAATGGCCGGCAACGTCAGCATGCCGGTGCCGCTCATCACCGTCGCATCGATCGTGTCGTGATCGATGCGCGCCAGCGCGGCGCCGACTTCGTCGCCGGTCAACTCGTACGCGCGAAACGTTTCCGACATCTTGACGACCTGCGCGACCTCGAAGTCCCCCGCGCGCCAGTACGCGATTGCCTCGTTCGTCAGCCACTCCGGATACGGCGAAACGAGACACAGCCGCCGTGCGCCGAGCGCGGCCAGCGCCTTGGCGATGGCCTGGCTCGCGGTTTCCACCGGCACGCCGCCGGCGAGCGCAGTGAGCTCGCGGGTCAGCGCGAGATCGCCGTCGGGCAACAGCCGATACGACGGTCCGGTGAGCCCGATGATCATCGCCGCGAGTTTCATGTCGCCAAACGAGCGCACCGCATCCCGGTACAGCTCGACGTAGCGCCGGTTGCGCTGTTCGAGCGTCGTGTCGGGCATGACCGCAAACCGCGCGGCGAAGAGCGTGATCGCGGGCGCGATGCAGCGCTGCAACTCAGGCTCGACGGCTGGATTGGCGGGCGGCACCAGCACGCCGGCCCACGTTGATGGGCGGACAACCTCGAAGTCGTTGGGCATGAGTTGCCGCCGTCAGTGCGCGACCGGCGGCGTCATGTCGAGCATCGCCGTGGAGCGCAGGTGGGCCAGGGTCTTGGCGGGGCTGCCGGCCATCGCGCGCACCTGGTCGAGCCACGCAGGGCCGCCCGCCACGTTGCGGTCGGTGCGCGGGATGAGCAGCTGCGTCGCGACACGGCGACGCTCGTCGGCCGCGGCCGCGACCACCGCGGGATCCTCGCCGCGCAATGCGGCGACGATGGCGAGCGCCATGGCAAACGCGTCGTGAATGCCGCAGTTCATGTTCATCCCGCCGCGTGTATTCGTGACATGCGCGCTGTCGCCGGCGAGAACGATGCGGCCGTCGCGATACCGCCCGGCCACGCGCTTGGCCACGCCGTAGATGTCCTTCATCAGGATCGCGGGCAGGCGTTCGCAGCTCGGGATCACTTCCCGCAGCCGTGCGAGGATCCAGCCGGGATCGAGCGCCGTGTCGTCGCCGACATCCTTCGGCACGCGCAGGATGATCCGCCAGCAGTCGGCCATCCGCAGGAAGCTCACCGACCGCGGACCGTTGAAGAGGTACGTGACCGGCGCGATGCCCGGCAACAGCGCGTCGAGATCATCGTTGGTCATGACGCGAAGGATCTTGTCCGGATAATCCTCGCCGTCGAACGGAATCCCGAGCACGCGCCGGACGTCGCTGCGGCTGCCATCGGCGGCAATCAGGTACGCGCCATCGAGCGTTTCGCTTCCCGCACCGTGGCGAACACGCGCGACGACGCGGCTGCCATGTTGAGCGACTTCCTGGAGCTCGGCGTCGAACAGCACGCGCGCGTGCGCGTGCCGGCGCAGCCGCTCGAGGATGATCGGCGTCAGTTGCGCTTGCTCCAAATGCAGCCGGTACGGAAACGCCGTTTCCCCGCGCAGCGCCTCCATCGAGAACTCGGCGAACACGCCGTCGCTCACCGTCCGGTATTGCAGCCGGTCTGCCACCTGGCCTCGATCGTGAACGTCATCGAGCACGCCCATGCGGTCGAGGATCGCGAGTGTGGGCGGATGGAACGTCGACGCGCGCGACGCGGCGCTCAGCGCTGGCCGCTTCTCGGCGACGGTC
>Ga0207674_10007498_pt1 | contig 12718 bp, 13 predicted proteins | sample KBSCornC72_FD_184303 | JGI IMG/M metagenome (GOLD analysis project Ga0207674, IMG submission 184303) | Corn rhizosphere microbial communities from Kellogg Biological Station, Michigan, USA - KBS Corn C7-2 (SPAdes) (version 2) | ecosystem: Host-associated > Plants > Roots > Rhizosphere > Soil ... | reverse complement strand
GACCAGGCCCAGGCCGGGCCACGCAGACCTAGCAGGCGCGATCAAGTACGATTTTCACGATGCGCGCTACGTGCTCGAGCGGGCGAGCGCGCGCGAGACGACTGCCAGGGTCGCGCTGGGAGCGCTGGCGAAAGCGTTTCTAATGGAACTGGGGATAACCGTTCTGAGTCACGTTACGGCGGTAGGACCGGAGAAACTCAATCGGCCGGCGACGTGGGATGAGCTGGTGGCTTTGAGCGAGCGCGATGAGGTGCTGCTGGGTTGCGTGGATGCTGAAGCTGAACAGCGAATGAAAGCAGTCGTCGATCAGATTTACAGAACGGGTGACACCGTAGGCGGCGTGTTCGAAGTTGTCGCGCATGGCGTGCCGCCGGGGTTGGGATCGCATATCGCGTGGGACACGCGGCTGGATGGGAAACTGGCTCAGGCGATCGTATCGTTGCAGGCCGTGAAAGGCGTAGAGATCGGATTCGCTGCGGAGGGTGCGGCTCAGTTCGGATCGAAAGTGCAGGACACCATCCATTACAGCCGCGAGGAACACGCGTTTACGCGGGGTGCAAATCGTGCAGGCGGTTTAGAAGGCGGCATCACGAACGGACAGGACATCGTCGTACGAGGGCTGCTGAAGCCTATTTCGACTTTACGGAGACCGCTGGAAAGCGTGGATCTGGAGACCCGGGAATCGGTTGCGGCGGCGTATGAACGAAGCGACGTCTGTGTTGTGCCCGCGGCCGGGGTGGGCGGTGAAGCGATGGTCGCGCTGGTGTTGGCACAAGCCGCACTCGAGAAATTCGGCGGCGATTCGATGACCGAAACGAAGCGGAACTACGAGGGCTATCTCGAACAGGTGAAAAACTTCTAAAAGAATGATTTATCCGATTGTGAAATACGGGCAACCGGTTTTGGAAACCAAGGCGGCGGACATCACAGAATTCGACACGCCAGAACTGCACAAGCTGGTGGAGGATATGTTCGAGTCGATGTACGCCGCCAAGGGGGTTGGGCTAGCGGCGCCGCAAATCGGCATCGGCAAGCGGATCGCGGTGATCGATACGACGACCGGCGAAGAGGTGGGACAAAAGCTGGTGCTGATCAATCCCGAAATCATCAGCAAAGAAGGATCGCAGACCAGCGAAGAAGGCTGCCTGAGTATTCCCACGTTCCGGGAGACGGTGACGCGGGCGAAGCGGGTTACAGTCCGGGCATTCGACGCGGCGGGAAAACAGTTCGAAATGACCGGCGAGGACCTGCTGGCGCGGGCATTCCTGCATGAGACGGATCACTTGAACGGGACGCTGTATATCAGCCACATCAGTCCACTGAAGCGCGATCTGATCCGGCGAAAGATTCGCAAGCTGCAAAAAGCTAACGAGTGGGGCTGAGAGCTGGGGCTAGACGCCAGGGGCCAGTATGAGGCTAGTCTTCATGGGGACGCCGGTCTTCGCGGTGCCAACGCTGGAGCGAGCCGTGGAAGCCGGGCACGAAGTACTTGCGGTGTTCACGCAGCCGGATCGGCCTAAGGGACGGGGTCAAAAAGACGCCCTGCCGCCGGTGAAGGAAGCGGCGCTGCTGTTGGGACTGCCGGTGCATCAGCCGGAACGGATTCGCAAACCGGAAGCGGTAGAGCAACTGCGGGCGCTGGCTCCGGATGCGATGGTGGTGGTGGGGTACGGGCAGATTATTCCCCAGGCGATTCTGGATATTCCGCCGCAAGGGATTATCAACGTACACGCTTCGCTGCTGCCGAAGTATCGGGGCGCTGCGCCGATTCAGTGGGCCATCGCGCGCGGGGAGCCTCGAACGGGCGTCACGACGATGAAAATTGACGCGGGGCTGGATACAGGCGACATGCTGCTGAAGTGGGAGACGGAGATCGGACCGGAAGAGACGGCGGCGCAGTTAGGCGGACGACTGGCCGCGGCGGGGGCTGATCTGCTGGTGAAGACGTTGGAGGAGTTGGGAACGATCGAGCCGGAGAAACAGGATCATGCGCAGGCAACCTATGCGCCGATTCTGACAAAAGAAGACGGGCGCATCAATTGGTCCATGAGTTCGGAAGAAATCGTGAATCGGGTACGGGGATTCGAGCCGTGGCCCGGATGTTATGGATCGCTCCGGAGACAACGGTTTCACATATGGAAAGCTCGGCAGGCTGAAGGGGTATTTCAAGCAGGCGGTCTTCACGTGATCGGGAAAAAGCTATACGCAGGATGCAAAGGAGGGGCGATCGAGTTGCTGGAGGTCCAATTGGAAGGGAAAAAGAGGATGACGGCGGCAGCTTTCCTTAATGGATTCACGCTCAATGAGAGCGAGGTGCTGGCATGATTCTGCCTGCGGGATTTCGATACGCAGCGGCATACGCGGGAATCCGGAAAGTCGCCAAGGACGACTTGGCGCTGATCGTGTCGGACACGCCTGCGTCGGCTGCAGCCGTGTTCACGCAGAATCGCGTCGTGGCGGCTCCCGTGGAACTTTCGCGAACCCACCTGCGGGAATCGCGTGGACGCGTTCGGGCGTTCCTGGTGAATGCGGGCAACGCCAATTGTGCGACGCGGACTGGCGAGCGCGTGGCGCTGGAATCGGTTAGGGTGACCGCCAAGACGTTGGGCGTTGAAGAAACGCAGGTCTTGCCGGCATCGACCGGCGTGATCGGCGTGGAGATGAACGGACGGTTGGTGGTGGATGCAATGCCCGAACTGGTGGCGGCACTGCGCGCGGATTCGTTCGATGCGGTGGCAGCGGCGATCATGACCACCGACACTCGGCCGAAGACAGCATTCGCGCAGATGAAAAAAGCGTCCATCGCGGGAATAGCCAAAGGGTCGGGCATGATTCAACCACGGATGGCGACGACATTGGGATTCGTGATGACGGATGTGGTGGCATCGCCGGCCGAGTTAAAAGCGGCGTTAAAGAAAGCTATCGCGGTCTCGTTCAATCGCATATCGGTCGACGGCGACACGTCCACCAACGATATGGTCGCGGTGATGGCGAACGGCGCGTCGGGATTCAAACCTGCGGCGCGGGCGCTGGAAGCAGGATTGATCGAGGTGCTGGAATCGCTGGCGAAGCAAATCGCGCGAGACGGCGAAGGCGCGCGGAAATTTGTGACGATCGACGTGGAAGGCGCCGCCACTGAGCGGGACGCAGAAACCATCGCGCGGACGATCGCGAATTCCCCGCTGGTGAAGACGGCCATCGCTGGATCGGATCCGAACTGGGGACGGGTTCTGGCTGCGGCGGGCTATTCGGGCATCAAGTTCGATCCGCGCAAGACGGACATCTTCATGCAGGGGATCGCGGTATGCCGCAGCGGCCTGGCGGCGGATTTTTCGGAAGCCGAGCTGACGCGGAAGCTGGATGAGAGCGAGTGCCTGGTCCGGTTCGTGATCCGCGGCGGCGGCAGGGGACGGGCGCGATTCTGGACGTGCGATCTTACCGAAGAGTACATTCGGATTAACGCCAGCTACCGGACATAATGCATAAGCTGCTGTTGGCCGGCTACCTTCTCGCAACTGCCCTGGCATTGGTCGCGCAGGAGCGTCCGGCGCCGCAGATGGAAATGTTCCGCGATATCGCCGAGGCGCTGGCGAATCGCGATGCGGATGCGTTTCTGGACCAGTTCGATCGCCAGATGCCGGGTTACGAAACACTAAGCGATGAAATTCGCGAGCTACTGGCGGTGACGCAGGAGATCGGCACGACCGTAGACGTCATATCGGACGAAGGCGATGAACAGAAACGCAGTCTGGAGCTGGACTGGGTTCTGAAAATCGACACTGACGATCCGCGTCGTCAGATCGTGAAGTGCCGCGCGGAAAAGCAAGGTAAGAAATGGAAGATCACCGCGTTCGAGCCTGTGGAGTTCTTCAAAAAGTAAACTACAGTGCTTGTTCCATGGGCAAGGCCAGCGGGGGCTCGACCAGGAAGTTGAGCTCGGCCATGCGCACGATCGCGGCGCGGATGGAGGCTTCGGTTGTCGGCTGGGTAGTGATCACGAAGGGCAGATCGCGCCAGTTCGATTGCGGCAATTGAAGGACGGCGTCAATCGAAACGTTCTCGGCCGCAAGCGCCGTAGCCAACTGCGCGATAATTCCCGGCCGATCGGCAACTCGGAAACGAAGGTAGTACGCCGATTCGTGGAGTGTCACGGGAATTGGTTTATAAGCTCCCAAGCGAGCATGCGCGAAAGGCGAGACGCGGTCGGGTCCACCATGGCGGATTTCACGCGCCACGCTCATCAGGTCGCTGGCGACGGCGACACCAGTGGGATGGGCCCCAGCGCCGCGACCGTAGTAAAACGTGTCGCCTCCGAATTGTCCGCGCACCCAGATCGCGTTATAAGCGCCACGAACGCTGGCGAGAATCGTCGATTGCGGGATCAAGGAAGGCCGCACCGAGAGGAGCACTCCAGCGGGAGTCTGGCGGGCGGCGCAGATCAGCCGGATGGTGTGATGCAGCTGATGTGCGTACTCGAAATCGATCGGAGTGATCCGGCGGATGCCTTCGGTATAGATATCGGAGGGGACAATGCGCTCGCCGAAAGCCAATGCCGCAAGGATGGCGAGCTTGGAGCGCGAGTCAAAACCATCGACATCCGCGGAGGGATCGGCTTCCGCGTATCCAGCGCGCTGGGCTTCGAGCAATACGTGTTCGAAGCTGAAGCCGTGCTGCTCGATGGACGTCAGGATGTAATTGCAGGTGCCGTTCAGGATGCCATAGAAAGTGGTGACGCGATCGGCTGCAATCCCCTCGCGCAGAACATGATGGATGGGAATGCCGCCGGCTACGCTCGGCTCCATTGAAATATTGACGCGCTTGGCGACGGCTTTCGCCCATAGATCGGGGCCGGCCAGCGCCATCAATTCCTTGTTCGCCGTAACGACGGATTTACCTTGCGCGATGCAGCCTTCGATGATTTCACGGGCGGTGGTGACGCCGCCGATCAGCTCGGCAACGATGTGCACGCTGGGATGATTCACTACGTCGCGCCAGTCGCTGGTGCGATGCGCGGAAGCGAAAGCGGCCGGCACATGCCTTTGGGCCACGCCGCGGCTGCACAGAGCGACCACGCACAACGGGAAGCCGAGCTTTTGTGCGATCAGGTCGCCATTTTCGGCCAGGACGTCGAGAGTGCCAAGGCCGACGTTTCCGAGTCCGATGATGCCGATGTTAACGGGCTGCATGAGGGGAATCTTTATGATCGCTCACAACGCGTGGCTACTTCACTACCAGCTTAAAGTCGATCACGAGGACCAGGGCGTCCGGAGTAACGCGAATGCCGGTGACATCCAGATCCTTGAGTTCCTGCTGATAGGTTGGGTTCGGCGTTGCGGGTTGCTCCAAAAGACGGCGAGCCTGATCGCGAATATCGATCTTGAAGTCTTTGTCAAAGCTCTGGGTCATGGCCGTTCGGACGCGGCGAATATAGTAAGAATCCTTGGGCGTGCTGACCTGGGCATCCTCGAAGCCGATGGCGCCTTTGCGAGGGACAGGGAGCGCGGTAACGGTGAGATTGAAAGAATCGCCCATTCCGACGCAGCGGCTGAACAGATCCAGGGCAGAACTCCCGCTGAAGCGCGCCGTGACCTGGAGACGTCCGTTGGCAGCGCTCAGCTTGGGAGCTTCCAGATACGCGTATTGGCACCTGGTCCCTTGACTTCCGCGGACGTAACGGCGGCCTTCCTGGGTAAACATCTGCGCAGCGACCATGCGCTCCAGCGCGGAGTAACGGATTTCGAGATCGGCCGAAAACGCCGGCGCGGCCAGGGCCATTAAGACTACAAAACGGAGCATGTAACATTAATAAGTATGAGGTATCTGGGCCTGTTTTTGCTTACAGTTTGCATGCTTCTAGCGCAGAGTTCGGCGACCAAAGAAGAGCCTGATGTGAAGCTGCCCAACGGGAAGTCGCAGAAGGACGAAATCATTCGCGTGGACTATGAGCGCAACCTGAAAGACTCTGGCGATCTGGTGCAACTGGCTCAAGAGATCAAGGACGATTTCGAAAGGGGCGATCGCAATCTTGTTTCGCTCAAGACCTTGAAAAAGCTGGATGACATCGAGAAATTGACGAAGGATATCCGGAAGCGGCTGCGCCGAAATTAGAACCCCTCCGTGTGCTAATCTGGAGCATTTACCCATGAGCCCTACCCGCGAAAAGAGTCAGTTGATGAGTGCGTCGGAGATCGACCGTACGTTGGTTCGGCTGGCTCACGAAATCCTCGAAAAAACCAAGAATCCGGAAGACCTGGTATTCATCGGTATCCGCCGCCGGGGTGTGCCCCTGGCGCAGAGACTGGCCCAGAAGATTGAGGCCATCGAGGGGCGCAAGGTGCCGGTGGGGATCCTGGACATCCAGCTCTATCGTGACGACCTTTCGACTGTAGGCCACCAGCCGGTGGTGAGCGCGACGGATATCCCGTTCACAGTGGCCGGTAAAGATGTGATTCTCACGGACGATGTCCTGTACACCGGCCGCACGACGCGATCGGCACTGGATGCCCTGTTCGACCACGGACGCCCGGCGCGGGTTCAGTTACTCGTGCTAATCGACCGCGGCCATCGGGAGCTGCCGATCGAGGCGCGCTACATCGGCCGCACGATTCAGACCACGGCCAACGAGATCGTCGAAGTGAAGTTTCAGGAAATCGACGGAATGGAAAAGGTTCTGCTTACCGAGAAGGCGAACTGACGTGGCGCAGGGGCTACTCGGGATCGAGTCACTCTCACGCGAGGAGATCCAGGAGATTCTGGATCGGGCTCGCGATTTTCAGCCGCGCGAGGGTCAAAGTTTTCGGAAATACGATCTACTGCGCGACCGCATGGTGGTGAACCTTTTCTTCGAGGCGTCCACCCGCACGCGAACCAGTTTCGAGATCGCGGCCAAGCGGCTGGGAGCCGATGCGGTTTCGATCACCGCGCAGGCATCCAGCGTCTCTAAGGGTGAATCGCTGGTGGACACGCTGAACACACTGGGCGCGATGCGGCCGGACGCGATCATCATGCGGCACGCGGCATCGGGAGCTCCGCACTTTCTGCAGCGTCACCTGGGGATACCGATCATCAACGCCGGCGATGGAACGCATGAACATCCTACGCAGGCGCTGCTGGACGCGCGGACAATTTTGGATCGCGGAGCCAAGCTGGAAGGGTTGCGTGTGGCGATTATCGGCGACATCGCACACAGCCGCGTGGCGCGGTCGAATGTGTACCTGCTGTCGAAGTTCGGTGTGGACATCGTGCTGTGCGGACCGGCGTCGTTGCTGCCGGAGCCGCTGAAGGAAATCGCTCCCGGCGTCACGCTGACCACCAATATGGACGAGGCAATCCGCAACGCGGATGTGATTATGATGCTTCGCGTGCAACTCGAACGGCAGCACGAGCCGGGATTTTCGGCCAGTGAATACTTCCAGTTTTATGGGCTTCGCCTGGAACATCTGAAGCTGGCCCGGCCGGATGCGATCGTGATGCACCCGGGTCCGATCAATCGCGGCCGGGAGATTTCTTCGGAGGCGGCGGACTCGCAGCGGTCGGTGATTTTGAATCAAGTGGAGAACGGAATCGCCGTGCGTATGGCAGTTCTGGAACGGGTATTGGCGGTCAGGAAAAAAGATGGCGCGACTGCTCATTAAGAACGGGCGAGTGATCGACCCGGCGTCGGGCTACGACGGCGTGGCGGACGTTTGGATCGAGGACGGCATGATCAAGGGCGTCGGCGTGGGCCTGCGACCCGCAGGCTCAGATGTCTTCGATGCCACAGGCTTGATCGTCGCGCCGGGCTTCATCGACATGCACGTGCATTTGCGCGAGCCCGGATTCGAGCATGCAGAGACCATCGAAAGCGGATCGCGGGCGGCGGCGGCCGGCGGATTCACTTCGATCTGCCCCATGCCCAACACCAAGCCCGTGAACGATAATGCCACGGTCACCAGTTACATGATCGAAAAGGCGCGGCGGCACGCGGTGGTCAACGTGTATCCCATTGGAGCGATCACCAAGGCGAGCCTCGGCGAAGAACTGGCTGCAATTGGTTCCATGAAGCAGGCCGGCGCGGTTGCGATTTCAGACGACGGGCGTCCGGTGATGAACGCGCGGGTGATGCGTCGCGCCATGGAGTTCGCGCGCAGCCTGGGGATGCCGGTTATCAACCACTGCGAGGATCTGCATCTGAGCGCGGGCGGCGACATGCATGAGGGAGCCGAATCGGTTCGACTGGGCCTGCGCGGAATTCCTGGCTGCTCGGAGGACGTGATGGTAGCGCGCGACATTCTACTAGCCGAAGTCACCGGCGCGCGGTATCACGTGGCGCACATATCGTCGCGGCATTCGGTGGAGATGGTGAAGTTCGCCAAGAGCCGCGGCCTGGCAGTGACGGCGGAAGCGACGCCGCATCATCTGGCGTTGGCTGATCGCGACATGAAGCCGTACGACAGCAATTACAAGATGAAGCCTCCCCTGCGTGCGCCGCGCGACGTTTCGGCGGTGCTGGAGGGAGTTGCGAATGGTGCGATTGATGCCATCGCGACGGATCATGCTCCGCATCCCGGCAGCGAGAAGATGCAGGAGTTCGAGAGCTGTCCGTTCGGGATCCTGGGGTTGGAGACAGCCATCGGCGTGACGCTCGAACAGATGGTCCACCCCGGCGTGATCGGGGTTACCCGCATGGTGCAGCTGTTCACAACTGGTCCGGCTCGGATTCTGGGAATCGACCGCGGAACGCTGGCTAAGGGCGCGGCGGGCGACGTCACCATCTTTTCCATGGATCGCGAGTGGACCTACGATGTGAACAAGTCGTTTTCCAAGAGCCGCAATTCACCGTTCGATGGGAAGTCGTTTAAGGGCGGTCCGGTGGCGACGGTGGTGGCGGGCGAAGTGGTCTGGAAGGTTTGAGAGCATGGAAACGAAGATTGTCCCTGTTCCGGTGGAGGAGACGCCAGCGGATAGCATGTCAACTGTCACGGTAGCGCCAGTTGGATTGATCGTCCTTGCGATCGATGGTGCGGACGATTTCAGGCAGCGCTGTCCCGTGCAGTATGATGCACTCATCGAACGCTCTGCGTTCGTGAACTTCAGGCGCATGGAAATAGGGGAGGCTCCCCTAATCGCGTTGAGGCTGAGCGGGCGCTTTTAATCCAGGCCAGGACTTGATTGACGGGCTAAGCCAGACAGGCGACAAGATCGCCTGTCCCACAGGTCCGTCAAAACAGGGCTAAAGCCCTGCGCGGACTGAAGTCCGCCCTCCGCACTCCGTGCAGGAGCAGATTCCCCGCAGGTAATCGAAAGAGTAGATTCCCGATCCGTGCCCGTCGCTCCAATCGATCCGGATGGCGTAGCCGCCCACCGGCTCCACATTCAGCATCTTGAGCGTCGGCGTGAACATCTGGAAGGGCGATGCCGCCTTCGGCGCCGAATAGTTGGTCTTTTCCGGCGTGGTGCCGTGCGCGCCGGTACAGGTAGCGCAAGGACACTCGTCGCGCAGGTATGCCAGTGCGTAATCGCTTCGATGGCCGTCTTTCCAGTCGATCTTGATGCCTTTCGACTTGGAAATGGCGATGTGCTCGGGTTCAGGTGCGTTCATTCGCTCGTTCGATGTCGCGGACGCCGGAGATGCGGCGGATGGCCGAAACCACTCGCTCCAGCTGCCGTTTGTCCTTGACTTCCAATGTCATGTCTATGATGGCGCCGCCGTCGTTCTCGGCACCGTGCGTTTCCAGGCTGCGGATATTGGTCTGCTCGGTAAACAGAGCCGTTGTGATCTGGCTCAGCATACCAGGCCGGTCCTCGGTATGCGCCACCAGCTTCACGGGAAAAGTATGGCTCACGGCGCGAGCCCACTCCACGTCGATCTTGCGCTCGGCGTCGTACATCAGATTCTGCACGTTGCTGCAATTGACGGAGTGCACCGCAATTCCCTTCCCGCGGGTTACGTAGCCGATGATGGGCTCGCCGCGGATCGGGTTGCAGCACTTGGCGCGATACGTCAGTAAATCGTCAATGCCTTTGACCTGCACCACCAGGTCCCGATCGTCCCCGGGACGGATGGCGGCGGGGCGTTCCGGAGTGGGTGCAGCGGGCTGAGGAGCCTCCGCCGGAACCAATTCGGGCGCCAGTTTCTGCAAAACCTGCCGGGCGGAATATTTTCCATAGCCGAGGGCGGCGTAAAGGTCCTCCATCTTGGAGCAGCCGTACTCCGTCGTGACCTGGTCGAACTGGCTTCCCGAAATGCGTCCAAGCTGCACACCCAGGCGCCGCGCCTCACGTTCCAGATACTTCTGGCCGATCTCGACGGCCTTCACGCGCTCAGTGGTGTTGATCACGTGCCGGATCTTATTCCGGGCTCGCGAAGTTTTCACCACCAACAGCCAGTCCTTGCTGGGCAGATGATTGGCCTGGGTCAGGATCTCCACGACGTCACCGTTTCGCAGCGCCTGCTTGAGCTGCACGATGCGACCGTTCACCTTGGCTCCCACGCACGTGTTGCCGACATCGGAGTGGATCGCGTAGGCGAAATCGATGGGCGTCCCTCCGCGCGGCAAGGCGATCACACGGCCTTTGGGAGTGAAGCAGTAGACTTCTTCCGGATACAGATCCACCTTCAGGGTGGACATGAACTCGCCGGAATCGCGCATATCGCGTTGCCACTCGACCAGTTGGCGCAGCCAGGCGATCTGTTGTTCATCGTCGGCTGGACCGCGACGGCCTTCTTTGTACTTCCAGTGCGCAGCGATGCCCTCTTCGGCGATGCGGTGCATTTCGTCGGTGCGGATCTGGACTTCGAAATGGCGGCCCTCGGGTCCCATCACGGAGGTGTGCAGCGACTGGTAGAGATTGGGACGCGGGATGGCGATGAAATCCTTGATCCGTCCGGGGATGGGATGCCATTCGTTGTGAATCACGCCGAGGGCAGCGTAGCAGTTCTTGACCGAGTCGGTAATGATGCGCACAGCAAGGAGATCGTAGACTTGGTCGAGCGTGATCTTTTGGCGCTTCAGCTTCTGGAACACCGAGTAGGCCCGCTTAACGCGAATTTCGACCCTGGCGGGAATGGATTCGCGAGCCAGATTGACGTCCACGATGTGCTTGATATTGTTGAGAAACGCTTCATTGCCGGACCGGGCGGCCTCGAATTCGCGCAACAGACCTTCGGAAGCTTCAGGCTCCAGGTAGCGAAACGCAAGATCCTCGAGCTCGCTGCGGATCTTTCCCATACCCAAACGGTGGGCGATGGGTGCGTAGATGTCCATTGTTTCCTGTGAGATACGGAGTCGTTTTTCCTCCGGCAGCGAGCCCAGCGTACGCATATTGTGGAGCCGGTCGGCCAGCTTAACCAGGATGACCCGGATATCGTTAACCATGGCCAGCAGCATCTTGCGGACGCTTTCGGCCTGGCGCTCCTCGCGAGAAGCGAGATCCAGTTTGCTCAGTTTGGTGACGCCATCCACGCAGCGGGCGACTTCATCGCCGAACTCCGTGCGAACTTCCTCGAGGGTCGCTGACGTATCTTCCACCACATCGTGAAGGAGGCCGGTCTGAAGGCAGACCATGTCCATGTGCATGTCGGCGAGCAGTCCGCTGACCAGCAGAGGATGGGTCATATAAGGCTCGCCTGACACCCGCGTCTGGCCCTTGTGGCGCTCTGAGGCAAAGCGATAGGCGCGCTCCAGGGGAGCAAGATCCTCTTTCGGCCTGGTCTCCTTCAGGCGCGTTTCCAGGGCACTATACAGGGATTCTACGGAAGGGACAGGCTCGGGCGGAGGCGCAGCTACAGGCAACGGCGCAGGCGAAGAAACGGCATCCGTGGATTCCAGTGACATCCCGTGATACCAGTGTATCGAAGCAGGTGAAATCGGGGCAGGATTTGTGTCCTGCCCCTAGGCAACTAGTTTTCGGTGTGGATACCGGTCGGTTGCTTGGCGGCGCGGGCAGCCTTGATCTTCTTGGTATCCAAGGCTTTCTGGAGCCAACCGTCAGCGACCTCAATTTGCTTCTTGTATTCGTCTGGGCTGTCCAGCAGGTCGGCGCGCTCGCGAATCAGGAGATTGAGGTACGCCATGGCGTCGTCGTATTCCGGATCGATCTCCAAGGCTTTGTTGAGGTTCTGCATCCCGTCGTCGACGATGGGTCCGTAGTTTGCTTTTAATTCTTCCTTGACCTTCTTGTCCTTCAGAGGGCCGGGATCTTCGGGCCGCATTCTCAGATTGGAGCGGGCGGTCATCAGGGCTGGAATCCACTTCTGATAGTCGATCACGCCCAGGCTGTAGTAGGCCTCTTTTTCCTTGGGGTCAACCTCGATGCGGCGGCGCTGCCACTTAGCGGCTTCATCGAACATTGCAAGCTTCTTGTCCAGAGGCAGCGACTGCGCCTGATTGAACGCCAGCATCGCCAGAGAAGCCAATGCGTTCTTGTCATTTGCATCCTTGTCCAAAACCTTCTGAAACTCCTCTTTGGCCTTCTCCGCGAACGCGAGATTCTCAGGTGATTCCGCCCCCGGAATCCACTGAACCATATAGGAGGTTGCCAGGTACAGGCGCGGCGTGGACCATTGCGGATCGAGCTTAATGGCCTGCTCGAAGTGCTCCACCGCGTCACTATACTTGGCGTTGCGGAAGGATGCGATTCCCTGATTGAGGTGGTCGCGTGACTTAAGATAACTGCAGCCGGTCCCCGCCAATACGATGGCCGCGGCAAGCAAGGCGGCACTCAGGGTCGGAATTCT
>Ga0207674_10007493_pt1 | contig 12723 bp, 14 predicted proteins | sample KBSCornC72_FD_184303 | JGI IMG/M metagenome (GOLD analysis project Ga0207674, IMG submission 184303) | Corn rhizosphere microbial communities from Kellogg Biological Station, Michigan, USA - KBS Corn C7-2 (SPAdes) (version 2) | ecosystem: Host-associated > Plants > Roots > Rhizosphere > Soil ... | reverse complement strand
TGGGCTCGATGAGGTGTCCTTCGCTGGGGAGCGCAGACGGACCGGTGGCTGTCTGCTCGATCTCGGCCATGAGCCTGGCGGCGAACTTGAGGCCGTAGAGGAGGGTTTGGGCCTCAGAGCGCTTGATTACCCGGTCGGCCAGACCGTTGAGGACCGCTTTGACGGCTTCAAGAGCTCCTACTTTGTCGTGGAAGGACGGGAGGGCGAAGGGCTGGGAGCGGCGCAGTTTCAGTTTGCGCTCTTCCTCACGCTCGAAATCGATTTCGCGCTGCGGGTCGTGATGGCGGCAGAACAGGGTTCCGTTGACTGCGGGTGCGTTGCATTGTTCGCCATTGTTGAGCGACTGAAGGCATCGTTTGGACATGGATTCTCCTTGAAACCAGAGGCTGGTTCCCGGTTCGTAGTTCGTGGTTGTTGTGAGCGGAGCTGGCGGTGTTGGCTTGCGCTCCTTCCCGCTGACGAAGTGGCGTAGTCATCCCGGACTCACTGGTTGGTCGAGTGAGCTGGCAAATCTGCTGGCAATTTCAGTGGCGATTTCGACGAAGAATTGACTACGAAAACAGTGTGCGCTTTTGGAAGAAATAACCTGCAAAGCGGCGGGGTGAATTTTCGCAGCGGAATCAGGAATTTAGGCGAGGGCAGAAGCGGTGAGGTGTTGACCTGCGCGAGATGCCGCGGAGTTCAGACAGCCAGATTGGGAATTTGGCGAAGATTTATCAAAGGGAAGAGTGGCCGGTCACTCAGGATGTTCATGGCATTTCTGCCAGAAGGAGACCTGATATTCCGTCAAGTCGTCCGAATCTTGAGGCACGAAAAACTCCACCGTACACGGGCGATCCGGAAACTGCCATTGAAGCTTGGCCTCATAGATTTCTTTGAGGACATTACCGAGAACGATCAACTTGTCCTTCGATATGTCTCCGCAGCCCCAATGCTGAATATCAGCGATATGTAGATGGTTCATGACCCATTCGACGGACTGTCGTCCCCGTTGTCCGCGTTCAAAGTCCCGGAGAACATCTACAGAGAATCCGCTCGGCAAAATGTAGTCCTCGAACAACGTGAATGCAGGCCAGAAGATGGATGCGTAGCCAACCGCGAGAGAGAAATTGCCCTCATTGGCGACCCAAGATTCAAGGTCGATTCCATCGCCGTTATTCCACGCGGCAAGGTCAGCCTTCATACTCTCGGGAGTGTCCATCGTTCTCCTCATTCATCGGCAGATTCACTCGTTGCACGTTCCGTTCATTCTATTGCGGGAGGGTCGTCGGCAACTGGGAAGTTGAGAGATTCTTTGACACGAACTGAAAAGCAAGTGCAGGTTGTGACAATTCGCGCAAGCCCCGCTCACGTCACGACCGCCCCACAACCAGGACGTCTAACACCAAAGTGGTAGGTTTTGAGCAGTTCGACCTCAGCCTCGCCTATCTCAAGGTACTTTGGAATTTGCCCTTGCGTTCCAGGCACTTCGACTTGGGTCTACGGTAGGTAGAATCGGAAAAAACCAGTTCATCCGATATTGAATTGGGGGTCCTATGACCACGATAGGCAGTATCGGGCTTAAGACATTGCTAGAGCCTATTTCCAAGAAGGTAGAGCGGCGGTCTGCTGGGCGACGACCACCGCCGGATAATTTCTCGGTATTCCGCTGGAACGGCTCCCGGCTGACCCAAGAGCCGGTTAAGGACATCAGCTCAACAGGACTTTACATTCTTACTGAAGAGCGCTGGCCGACTGACACGTTGCTCTCTCTGACGCTGCAAAGGCCAGGTCCGCTTGAGATGAATCCTGAGCGCCGGATCGAGGTGCAGGCCAAAGTTGTTCGCTGCGGGAAAGATGGCGTGGGCCTCGCATTCGTTTTGAAGGATGATAGTGAATCGCGCCAATGGGCGAGCCTGCGAGAACACCTGATAGATCGGGCAAAGCCCGAAGACATGCTGAGCCTGGTCCGGTTAGTCGAAGCTGTTGCATTCCTGAGCCGGCTTTGCCCGGGAGAGGCTGACAAGGTTCGAGAGTTGCTAAACGGCAGGCTGAGCAAGCACAAACTGGCGAACGCCGTTGCAATTGCACTCAAGGCTGAGAATCTGCTGGCGGGCGAACCCATTCGCGACAAGCAGCGCGTCAACCCCAATCTCGTTATCCGCATTCTCGAAGACGGATCGTGCTCTAACGAAGTTTGGCTGAAGGATTTCTGGGGTGGGCTGCTAGCCACATGCTGCGCTGTCGATGCAAAGGACCAATCAAGCCTGTTCCTCGTCGAATCGCTCTCCCAACTCACGACTTTTCTTCCTAGACTCAGATACAATCTTCGCCAACCAGCAGGGAGCCTGTCCTAGATTTGTTGGGGAGGGATCGCAAATTTGTTGGGGAGGGATCGCACTGGGTGTGGGCGAAGAATCGTCAAAGTGACGAGTGGCCGGTGACTGGCCCATTGGATGCTCATCGATGTGGACAACCGGGCCAGCAGCACGGCCGCCGCATTCCTTCTTTAAGCTCCGAGCACACCCTCTTTACATGTTGCCGCCTGGTCTCATCTTTTTTGACGGAGATGGTCCAGCAGATCCACTCATTGCGCGCCAGCGGCGTTATGTCTTCCCACGCGGCGCGTGCCCTGGCGTCGGACGTGAGCGCCTTTCGAAGATCATCTGGGAGGTCATGAACGACTCCTCCAGACGCTTGAACCGTTGCCATCGGGGTATCTCGCCAGTGTTAGCCTTCGCGCCGATTCTAGCGCTTGCTGAGCAAGATTCAAGTCTTCAGGGGGACTGTGGGCGACTCGGAAGTAGCAATTTTTTGCCACTAGGGAAAACCCCAGGAGAGCTGCTGGCATCGGAAACGCTTAATATGCAGCTGCCCTCTATCCAAGTCCGAAATCTGATTGAGACCGCTGTCCTACAGATTCAGCATTCGCCGGACCTTAGCGAGGAAGAGGTTCGTTGGATCCAACAGTTCGCTGCACACCTGATTACGGAGTTCAGTGTTCTGAAGGAACCCGACCTGCTGTATGCTCCGGTGGAGGATGACACCTCAGCGGACCAGCACGGGCAGCCGATGAACCGGGTTGGGACGCTGTAAACGCATGCTCGGCATGAGCGCGGGGAATTTCTGTACCTCTGCGCCCGCAGCGGCCGCAGATTGAACGACATCCTAGACCGCCTCGACTTACGGCGAGCGCGCGATGTATTGGTCATCACAGCTTGATCTACTTAGCAGAAGTAGTGTCGAGCCTCACGCATTCACGTGTTGGAGTCTGCCGTGAGTTCCCCAGTGGATAGCCAGTTCATGCACCTTGCACGCAACGATGGCACATTCGAGTCCATCTGCAAACAATGCTTCTACACCGTAGCCAGAGTGGATCTAGAAGCCGATCTTCTGACACCCGAAGCTGCGCACGTCTGCAACCCCTGGACACGTTCGCCAGATTGGCGCAGGGCCATCCAGAACTATTTCGGTCCGTAGCGCGCGAAAACCAAAAGCAACAGCAAAAGCAAAGCGCCCGCCTTGCGGCGGGCGCTCACTGGATCGCGCTCGGCCTGACAGCTCTCGCGATCCGGGGCCCGATCTTGCTGCCTATTTAGATGCGCCTCGCACCTAGGGTTTGCCCTGGGAAAAAATCGGCTGCGCTCGCACGCGCCCAATCCGAACTCTTGCGAGCTCGAATTGTTGTAATTGGGATTGTTTTGTTATCGCGCTTTTCCTACGAGTGAAAGCAAAAAAGGTCCCGCCACTCATCGCAGACTCGATCACACCAAACCAGGTTCAGGTCCACCGATTCTTTAGAGCGGCCGGCCAAAGCAGATCACATATCCGTTGTTATCGATGATTTCAAATGCCCTCAGGCGATCCGATGTGTCGCTGAGCTCCGCGTTGAATCTCACGTTTCTGTCGACGAACTCCGCGTACAGACTGTCAGGATCATCGACATTCACGTACGCGTCCCATCGCGCCCACTCGTGCCGTGATCCATTCGGGAGAGGATGTACGTCCGGTGCGATCGCCTTGAGCATGATCATCACCCGGTCACGCCCGACGAACGCCCAGTAATCCTCTATCTCTCCATCGCCGCCACCCTTGTATCGGACTTCGAAGCCAAGCTGGCTCTCGTAGAACCGGATCGCGGCGTCCAGGTCATCAACGATGAAAAAGGGAGTAATGGAGTTCAACATGGAGCGGATCTGACCTCAGCGCCCATTGAATCACGAAAATCAGCGCTGAAGTCTCTTCGGTGACGAACGGACACGACGGTCCGAGCTCCGCACAAACGGCGCTTCAGCAGATCGGAAATGCAACTGGGTTCGGCCGAAGGATTTCGAAATCGGCGCGGTCAGCAAACGACCGCGTCGAAGACACACTCCAACCGCACACGGCTGCACCCGATCCGCCGCAGGCAATCCTTGATTTTTGAGTTGACCCCGGGAAGTACTGCTACCTAAGGCAAAATCAGCAAAACAAACAACGTGGCCCGCGTTCCTGGCCCCGAAAAGCTTGCTACGCGATCACGCGGCTGACGTTGGCTGCGCTCAGTCCTTTGGGTCCCTGCTGGCACTCAAATTCGACTGATTCGCCTTCGTTCAGCGTCTTGTAGCCGCTCTCATTGATGGCCGAGAAATGCACGAACACGTCTTCACCGCTCGAACGTTGAATGAATCCGTATCCTTTTGCCCCGTTGAACCACTTAACTACGCCCTGCTCCTTCATTCACCTTCTCCTTCTGTTTTGCGGTAAGCACATTTGGGGAAACCTTGAATTCGCGCTCCCATCTATTCATGCCGCAGGATCCGCTAGCGCAAGGTGAACCCAGCCCAGAAACGCCACGAGCCGCCATTGCGCCTTATCAAAAGCGCTGCGGCAGCTCGATTCATCGCTGGATTGGGGTTGTGCTTTCCAAACACCAAAACTTCCACTGCAATGGCCTTCCTGAAACCCTGAAAAACGGCGCGTCTCCCGCACGCCGTGCTCAAGTTATGCCAGCTATGTACCTCAAAAGCAAGGAAAAATTTCCTCACGATCTTCGGTAACAACCGGGTTCCCGCAGCTTATGAAAAAATAGCGGCAGATTCCATCCCCCAAAGAGGGAAGTACCCAGCTGGTCTACCGGCGGCGGCAGCGCAGCGGTCCGGCCGGCAGAAATTGTTACCGTATCGAAATCGAGCTCCGTGAGAGGGCGCACAGGCGGGACAACGGATGACTTTGTACCCTGTTGCCTTGGAGATTCAGTTTGGAAACCGCCGCAAATCCCGGGCCCGCTGTAGCCGACCCCGTTCCGGCCGCTCGCGGCTTCGACCAGGCCCAGCCCGCACAGACGTCAAAGTGGTATCGCTGGCGCAAGAGGTGCGCCCCGATCATCGACTACCTGCTCGACGCCGAGGTGCATACCTACGCGTTCAGTGTCGCCGCCAACGCCATCATTTCGTTCATTCCCCTTATCGTCCTGCTCTACACCATGGCTCTCTCTGTTTTTCATTCGCAGGAGATGTCCAACGTGGTCACCAAGCTGGTGGAGCAGTTCCTGCCCACGACCGCCTCGCAGGGATTTCTCACTTATCGCCTGGAGAATGCCGCCGCTCTGGCATCGCGTCATGGCGTGCAGGCTATGTCGGTGGTCATGATCCTCATTTCGTGCACGGGAATTTTTCTGCCGCTGGAGGTGGCGCTCAACCAGGCGTGGGGAGTGACGAAGAGCCGCAATTACCTGCTCAACCAGGTGGTCGCTTTTGGACTTGCCATCCTGATGGTTTTCTTGGCCATGGGCAGCGTTTTCCTGAGCACATGGCAGCGACAGCTTCTTGGCTTCGTCTTCTTTCACCACACCGAGAACATTGTCTTCGAAGGCATCAGCTACGTCTGGCTGGCTATCACCACCGGCCTCGCGTCGATTCTTTTCTTCTTTTCGATCTACTGGCTTCTGCCCAACCGCCGGATTCCTGCGCGGCAGGTTATTCGCACGTCTATCGTGACCGGACTGATATGGCTCGCCGCGAAGGAAGCTTACGTGGCTATCCTGCCGCACATGGATTTGAAGGCGCTCTACGGACCCTTCTTTGTGTCAGTGGGTCTGTTGTTCTGGGCCTACATCTCCGGCCTAATTCTTTTTGCCGGAGCACAGTTCAGCGCCATACCGAAAGCAGAGGTTTCGTCGAAAGGCTAGGCGAGGCTCTTGTCGAATGACTGGAGTGATCCGCCCGAAGGCTCAGGTGTCCGGCGGTCCTAAACGGTTTCCGCGAACGGCACCGACAGCTTGGACAGGTACGCAAGCCACTGGTTCACGATTTTGTGGCTGGGCTCGCCGGTCTCAACTTGCCTTTGCAGTTGAAGCAGGACGCTGCTGTACTCCTCGAGCTGAGCGTTGTTGAGGTTCAGCTTCTCGATCTCGGAGGCATATTTGTCGACGAGTTTGTAGAGGGAGTAGATCGACTGCATGGATTCATATTCACCCAGATTTGGTGTGAATAATCGGGTAACTATTCGGATGAACAAAGGTAATCACGTTACCCCTATTTGGGGATTGCGAAACAGCCCTTCCCGAGAGACTGCACGGCGCCGGGAATCCTTCTCCGTTCGACCTCGTGTCTTTGCCGCGCGCTGGATAGGGCTGCCGGTTGAACTCTCAAAATCGAGATCTGAAAAAGTGTAAGAGATGATGCGCATGATGGAAGGGCACAACAAGCTGAAGCCAGAGGATTGCTTTGGTGAAAATGTGAACTCTAGCTGCCGGCTGATCGTTGCCCATGCAAGGTAGCCAACGATCTGAAAATGTGTGAAGACGCTTGCCAACGACCTCGACCGGATCTTTGCTCGAACTGCAATGAGGACACGGGGACATTCTTCCAACTCCGTTGAATTTAGGCTGATGAGGACAGCACTCGCGATGCGAGCAAGGGGAATCTCGTGCAGGTGAAAGAGAGAATAGCCCGTCACCAGCGCTTCAACAAGTGCGGTGAAGTAATGGATTACCTCTTTTAATCGGGCGGTAATCCCCGCGTTTCGCCATCCTTGAAAGCACGCTCAGGGCAGCGGCGGAGATAGACATGGGCTGAATGGTTGGCTGGAAATGAATTCGGCCGGGATTGCTCCCGGCCGTTGTTGCTTCTGCCATGCGGCTTCCAGAAAAGAGTTATGCCTTGGCGGTAATCGCCTTGAGACGCGCGTTGAGGCGAGCCTTGTAGCGGGAGACGGTGTTCTTGTGCAGAACGCCTTTCTGCACGCTCTTGTCGAGAGCGGAGACGGTCTCGCGGAACTGCGCCTGGGCTGCCTTGGCGTCTCCCTTGGAGATGGCCTCGCGCAGGGCGCGGAGACTGGTGCGCACACGGGTGCGGTTGTTGCGGTTAACCGCTGTGCGGCTCTCGGTCTGGCGGGCGCGCTTCAGCGCTGATACATGGTTTGCCATATGCTTCCTTCGTCTAAAGCCCTGAATTGTCAGGGAAAAGTGGTTGGGCCTGGTGCTTGCCCCGATGCGGATCCAGGCGCGGGTCAGAACACCGACACGACAACCCTCGCAAGTTGTTAGTTTACGGGAAACGGCGAGACCGGTCAATCAGTTGGCTGGTAGTTGACTGGCACCAGGCTGGCGCGGCCGTCCGGAAGCAGGAGTTCGTCGAAAAAGTTCATTTTCTCTTACCGGGCGACTCGCTTTGGGGCCACAATAGGAGGCGGAGGATTAAGCCATGGAACGCTTTATTCAGCTAAATCTCCGCAGCGATAGTGAGAAAGGCGCGGCCGACAATTCTCCCAACCCCGGTTTCAAGGAGCCAGAACCTCCGGTAATCGGCAGCAAGCGACTGAGCAAGATGCTGAAGAAGGCAGCGCACAAAGCTTCGGCGGAATATGGCCGGAGCGGCTCCGGCATGTTTTCGAAATAGGGCGAACCTCAAGGTCGATAGCGGCACAGCCATTGAGCATCCCCGGTGGCAAGCTCTGAACTTGTCCCGCTGAATTCCGCGGACGGTGCAGACGCCGGGGATGTGTTGCGTCTGAGGGCATAGCGTTCCCAAAACAGTATTAATAACACTAAGGTAACTTATATCTAACACCTAGGTGACCCGCTTCACAGGGCAATAAGAGTACCCCGTCTAGGATTACCCTCGCTGGTCCGATGCTGTCTGCGCATTTCTCGATTCAGAGGAAGCTCCAGGACAGATACGCCCGCTACTACGCTAAGGGGTAATGTAAATTGCACGTTATAAGGGCCTTAAATCATTATTTCTCGTATTTCGTCTCTTCTCAACCACAAAAAGCAAATCGGCTGGCGCAGAGCCTGGTCATAACTGCTCTGATGGGAACGAGCGCAGGTTTCTTGGGCTGCGGGGTGAACACCTACGCCGGGATGACACGGGCCGCCGCTGGTGAGGCTGCACTGGAAGAGGCGAACAGCTCTAGTGCGATGGATCGCAGCAGGGCATCAGTTTCTCCCTCGTACGATATAGCCGCGACTGACGAGGCAGTCGTAAACAGCCACCAGCCACGTTCGCATCGCGACGGCCCGGCTCTGAACCAGACAGCATCTATCTACCCAGGCACTGAAGCCGCTTTAGCAGTCAAATCCCTGTCGTCGCTGAGAATTCGCAAGCAGGTAAAGCTGCAATCGCTAAGCTGTGCGAACTCGACCATTACCGGGGCGGCAACGACGGCATGCACTGCCACGTTGAACACGGGAGCTCCCAGCGGAGGCGTCAACGTGGCTCTGAGCAGCAACAACGCGGCCATGTCGGTGCCATCTTCGGTCATTGTGGCAGCTGGCGCATCAACTGCGAGCTTTTCAGCGGCCGTCGCTGCGGTGGGCACCACTCAGACGGCGAGTATCACAGCGAATACAAGTAGTTCAGTCGCAAATTTTGCAATTCAGTTGAACCCTTATAGCCCGGTTCTTTCGGTCAGCAGTACAACCGTGTCGTTTGGATCGGTGAGCGTGGGGCAGACTGCGACGAAATCTGTGATGATTACGTCGGCCGGCAATGCGCCGCTGACGATATCGTCGATATCCGTGCCTGGTTCGCTATTCAAGGCAACGGGTGTTACCACGCCGTTAACCTTGAATCCCGGACAGAGCGCAACTCTGTCGCTTCAGTTCTATTCGGACCACACGAGCTCCTTCACGGGTATTGTGACGATCTCAAGTAATTCAGCCCAGGGTGCTGCGACTATCAATATGACCGCCAGCGGCATTCCTTCGGTCAGCGGTTTGACCTGCAACACGCAATCCTATTCAGGTGGGGGCACGAACTCCTGTCTTGTAAGTCTCTACGGCGCTGCGCCGGATACAGGATTCACGGTCTCGCTCGCAAGTAACAATTCTTCCGTCACGGTGCCCGCTTCGGTGACAGTGCCCTCAGGTGCGATGAGCGCGTCGTTCACTGCGAATGTGAATGCGGTGAGCACAAGCCAGACGGCTACTCTGACTGCGACGGCAAATGGAATTGCGAAGAGTTTCAGCGTGCAGTTGGGGCCGGGCAGCACACTGCTGACCGCGAATGCGTCGAGCATTCCGTTCGGAAGTGTTCTGATCAATTCGCCGGCGGAACAGTCGATCACGCTGACGTCATCCGGCACTTCGCCAGTGACAATCAGTTCAATTGCGATCACCGGCGGGGGTTTCGCGGATTCGGGAGTGACGGCTCCGATGACTCTGAATCCAGGCCAGACCGCAATTCTGAATGTTCAATTCACGCCCACCGCAGCGGGCAGCTTCTCGGGGCAGATCACAATCGCCAGCAACGCGAGCGGCGGCAATATTGCGATCGCGCTAAGCGGCACCGGATACGGGCACAAAGTCCAGTTGAACTGGAATGCTGCTTCGTCAGGCGGAGTAGTGGGATACAACGTGTATCGAACTGTCAGCGGAAGCACGGGGTATCAGCGGGTGAATTCCGCCGCAGTGTCTGCCGCAACGTTTATGGATGGAAATGTGCAGAGCGGTTCGTCGTATGTCTACTACGTAACGAGCCTGGATGGTGCGGGGCTGGAGAGCGTGCCCTCAAATACGACGGCGGTGATGATTCCGAAGCCGTAGGGAAACTTCGCGCGCCAAGGCCCTGTCGTCCTTTGGATGACAGGGCTTTTTTCATCGGGCTTCTTCCATCAAGGAGAAGCGAAACGCCTCTGGGAATCCGCTGGTCAGGCCGACCTTGTCTGAGTAGCATGAAGACACTTCCCGGAGGTTCGAGTCTGAGCACGATGCGCCGTCTTCCGCCCTTGTGGGTGATGGGCCTGGCCAACGGCACGCTGGGGTTCGCCAGCGGAATCATGAACTTCGTGATGCCGCAGTTGATGGCGAGCGTGCATGTTCCTGAGCCGAGAATCGCCCTCATCACCGCAATTGCCGTGTCACCGAATTTCTGGTTCGTGCTGTTCGGGCCGATTCTGGATGTGCGGTTCAGCAGGCGCTGGTATGCGGCCCTGCTGGCGGGGATGTCCGGCTCGGCGGCAATAGTTGCGGTGTTGAGTCTGCATCACCTGGCAGTGCTCCAGATGGCGATGGTGTTGTGCAATGCCGCAGCGATGATGTCGAGTGCGGCGCTGGGCGGATGGCTCTCGAACATCGTGCCGGATGAGCATAAGAATCCGCTGAGCAAATGGATGAACATTGCACTGGTGAGCGGAACGGGATTGATTGTGGGACTGGGCGGAGAACTTGTCCGCGGGCTGGGGATCGTTCCTGCAGCGGTGCTGCTGGGCCTGCTTGTTTTCTTGCCTACAGTAGCGTTTCCACTCATCCCCGCGCCGGGGCCGGACCGGCGGCTGGCTGGTGAGAGCTTTGCGCAGTTTAATCGCGAGGTGATCGCGATGTTGAAGCGGCGCGAGGTGGTTGTGGTGTTGCTGCTGTTCCTTTCGCCGTGCAGCTCGTTTGTTATGCCGAATCTGATGGGCGGGCTGGGGTCAGACTTTCATGCGTCGGCGCGGGCAGTGAGTTTCTGGGGCGGTGTGGGGGCGTTCATACCGGGGCTGCTGGGGTGTTTTGTCTTTCCGGTTATCGCGCGAAAGGTTCCGCTGCGCTTTTTCTATCTGGGAAATGGAATCTTGGGGTGTCTGTTTACGCTCAGCCTCGCGGTAATGCCTCACACGACTGGAACCTTCGCGACCGCGTTGTTTGGCGAGTACCTGTTTCAGGCTGTGGCGTTCTCGATTCAGATCGGCATCATCTTTGAGGCGATTGGGCCGGACAACCCGCTGGCAGCGACAACCTTTTCACTTCTTACAGCGTCGACGAATGTGCCGGTGACATACGTGACCCTGATTGATGGGCGTGCGTATGCGCAGGCGGGAATCACAGGGACGCTGATTGTTGACGCGGCAATCGGGATTGTGACGTGCCTGGCGGCGGGAGTTGTTCTTGCACGCGTTGCTCGGCGCAACCTGTCGACGACTGCCGGAATGGTGAGTTCGGCCGAAACAGTAGCCGAAACAGTAGAAGAGGGCTAGGCAATGATCATGGCGGCCGGCCCGCTCGACAACTGCAAGTAGGTACCCCATTTCGCCGATCAGGAACCGACGGTTCCGAGTGCCGAGGTCCCCTGTTGCGCTCTGGGCCCGAGAACTTCGCGCATAACGACAGCCAAATCCCGCAGCGCCTGCGCTCCGTCTCCCAGATAACTTGATCCGTGCATCGCGGCGAGAGTCGTGGGGGCATACTCCGCCAGATTGTTCAGCACGAGACCAGTGTGGTGGGTGTAAGGAACGTAGTTGGCAAATGGGCCAGCTTCCGATTGAATTAAGGCGTCTTTGCAGCGCTCGATAATGCTGCTGGACGTGCTTGGCTCGTGATCGCCCCATTGATGGAACAGATCGGAGCAGAAGAGCGTCTTCTGCGACTCCTCCAAGAGGACGCCTGCGTCCCAGCCGTGCGGCACATGCGGTGTGGGGATGAACCGGAAGCGGTATTTGCCGGTGGAGAATTCGTCATCGCGAGTGAGAACCCGGGCGGGGCGGATCGCGAAATCATTTACGCTGACCAGCGCACCCACGAGCCCGCAGACCGGTTGAGCGTGAGGGGCGATGCCCAACCATTCATTCAGGGCACCGCATTCGTCGGACTCGAAGTGGCTGAAGCCAATGTGGCGCAGGCTGGCGGGATCGATGAGTTTTGAGACGGCCTCGCGCACAACCGGGAACATCCCGCGGAGGCCGGCATGGAAGAGGAGCGGTTCTTCATCTTTGACCAGGAAATGATTGAAGGCGAGATTGATTTCGGGAACGTAAACGGAGATGCGGTAGACGTCTGGGGCGATTTCGTGGATGGCGGGCATGGGCAACCTCCCGCCGAATTATAGCTGTGAGCCACATTTACACAGCACGTATCGAGATGGTGACTAATTTGCGGGATGTTCATGGCGGGCGGGATTGACGGATTTTGACTCCGGCGCTACTCTCTCCCCATACACGCCACTTTGGTTGCCTGCGCCAATACGAAGTTTGTTGCCAAGGCCTCCAGTCGAGTGCGCCCCGTGTGTGCCGAGGCGGGTTCCCGCCAAGAAAGTCCACCCATTTCACCCGTGCAATCATCCAATAAAAAGCTGCATTCTGCCCCCTGGGCAGATCAATGGAGGAACTCTGAACGCTGATCTGGAGATCACGCCAAATCTTGAGCCCCTTTTTGGGACCCGCGATGAAAACCTCAGATTGATGGAGGATTCACTCGGAGTCAGAATCGATTTAAGGTCTGACGCCGTGCACGTGGAAGGGCCGGACGAAGCGGTCGCCAGGGTCCAGCGAATATTTCAGGACTTCGAG
>Ga0207674_10007492_pt1 | contig 12725 bp, 7 predicted proteins | sample KBSCornC72_FD_184303 | JGI IMG/M metagenome (GOLD analysis project Ga0207674, IMG submission 184303) | Corn rhizosphere microbial communities from Kellogg Biological Station, Michigan, USA - KBS Corn C7-2 (SPAdes) (version 2) | ecosystem: Host-associated > Plants > Roots > Rhizosphere > Soil ... | reverse complement strand
CGAAGCGGTCGCCGGAAGTCTCCAGGCCTCGCCGGACGGGGCGCGCCGCTCGCTCGACGTCGCGCGGCAGATGCTGCGCTATAGCCAGGAGGAAACGCGCCGCTCGATCATGGACCTGCGCTCGCAGGCGCTCGAAAGCCGCGACCTCGCGGGTGCGCTCGCCGACCTCGCGGAGCAGACGACGAGGGGAACGGGGGCGACGGCGTCGGTGGTGGTCGAGGGGCAGGTGCAGCGCCTCGACGCCTCGTACGAACATCACCTGCTGCGAATCGGACTCGAAGCGGTGACCAACGCGCTGAAGCATTCTGGCGCGCGCCAGATCGACATCCTGCTCCGTTTCGGCCCCGACTCGACCGAACTGATTGTGCAGGATGACGGCCGCGGGTTTAATATCGCGGCGCCGGATCTCGGCGGCGCGCACTTCGGGCTGCAGGGGATCCGTGAACGGGTCGACAAACTGGGGGGCGTGCTGCACATCGAGAGTGCTGCGCACGCGGGAGCGCGCCTGAGCGTGATGGTGCCGTCCCGTGGAACAGACGCGGCGACGGGTGTCGCGCACGTACTGGATGAATCATGGCGGACAAGCTGAAAATCATGCTCGTCGACGATCACTATTTGGTCCGAATGGGCCTGGCGAGCATCATCGCGCTCGAGCCCGATATGACCGTGTGCGCGGAAGCGTCGACCGGCGAGCAGGCACGGGCGCTGTTTCGCACGGCGAGGCCTGACGTCACGCTGATGGACCTGCGGCTGCCCGGGATGAGCGGCTCGGCAACCATTCAGGCCATTCGCGGCGAATTCCCCGACGCGCGCATCGTCATGATCTCGACCTACGTGTGCGACGAAGAGATTTACGGGGCGCTCCAGGCGGGGGCGATGGCCTACCTCGTCAAGTCCGTGCAGCGCGAAGAGCTCACGAATGCCATCCGGAAGGCGGCGGCGGGGCATCGTCACATTCCAGCGGAAGTGGCGGCGCGGCTGGCGGATCGCGTCTCGCGATCGCAGCTGTCGGGCCGCGAGATCGAGGTGCTCCGGCTGCTGGTCAGCGGCCGGCGCAACCGCGAAATCGCCAACTCCCTCGATATTACCGAGGGGACGGTCAAGCTGCACGTGAGCAGCATTCTCGGAAAGCTGGGGGCCACGGACCGGACCGAGGCCGTCACTGTGGCGCTGCAGCGCGGCATAGTCCAGCTGGAGGCGACCTAGTAAATGGCTCAGGGCTCAGGGCTTCGGGCTTAAGCCTTGAGCCTTGAGCCTTGCCTTGAGCCTGAAGCCTTGAGCCTTGAGCCTTGCCTTGAGCCTTGAGCCTTGAGCCTTGAGCCTTGAGCCTTATGTCTTTCGCCATATCGACTACCCCCTCTTAGGCCCCTTGACTTCGGCTAGCTAATCCAAAACTATTACGCCACGACAAACGCCGTTTTTGTCGCGAATACCAGCATGTCGCTGGAATCGGTCAAAGGACACACATGTCGCGAGCAGGTCAGAAGCAATTCCTGATCGGGTCGGCGGCAACAGCGCTCTGCCTGCTGTTGCTCGCAAGCACGACAGCGTCGGCGCAACTCTCGACGACCGCCACCGTCCGCGGAAACATCCAGGACACCAGTGGCGCGGTTCTGCCGGGAGCGACCGTTACGCTGACGAATGTGGGGACGAAGACAGTGAACACGGTCACCAGCGATGACCGTGGACAGTACCTCTTCGCCGGCGTGTTCCCCGGCACCTACAACATGAAAGTCGAGCTCAGTGGGTTCAAGACCTACGAGCAGAAGAACGTCTTGATCAACGCGCAGGACACGCGCGGCATCGACATCCGGCTGGATGTCGGCCAGCAGAGCGAAACTGTGACCGTTACGGCACAGCAGGAAGTGATTCAGACGGAGACGGGCGCGCGCGAAGGCGTCCTCACCGCAAAACAGATCGACAACCTGTCGGTCATCGGCCGCAGCTCCCTCGAGTTGCTGCGCATCCTTCCGGGCGTCGTCGCGCCCGACCAGGCATCGATGGAGAGCGTCAGCTTCGGCGGTGGGGCGAACAGCACCATCAGCTACACGGTCAACGGCATTCGTGGGACATCCAACCGTGTCGAGCTCGATGGTTCAAGCCTGATCGACATCGGGTCGAACAACGGCGTGATCGTCACGCTGAACAACGACATGGTCCAGGAAGTGAAGGTCGAGAGCTCGAACTTCGCCGCAGAGTACGGCACCGGCGGCATGAACGTGAGCGCGGTCACCAAGGGTGGCAGCTCGCGGTTCAGCGGCACGATCTACGATTACAACCGGAACTATAAGTTCGCCGCGAACGACCGCTCCAACAGCATCACCGGGACGGAGAAGCCGAAGAGCAAGTTCAACTATCCCGGCGGCAACCTCGGCGGTCCGATCCTGATCCCCGGTACCAGCTTCAACAAGAGCCGCGACAAGGCCTTCTTTTTCGCGGGCTTCGAAGTCCAGCGCCAGCAGGTCGACCCGGGTTCGTTTCTCAGCACGACGCTCACCGACAAGATGAAAAAGGGCGATCTGAGCGAGCTGCTCCCCGGAAACTGTAACGGGGACAACCTGAACATGGGCTGCGCCAACTTCAACATCCCTCGGGGGTTCCCTGGTGAGGGCACACCGGCGCCGAATAACAACTTCGCGCCCTACCTGCACCCGATGGGTCGCATCATTGCAGGTCTCTACCCGAGCCCGAATGTCAATACACCAACCAACCGGTACAACTACAACTTCCACACGCTGCAGCCGACCAACCGCGAGGACCTGAAGTTCCGCGTCGACTACAACATCTCGAACAACACGCGGGCCTACGTACGGACCGCGATCGAGCACGAGAACGCGGAAAACGCGCGCGGCATCTGGTGGGCGTCGTCGGACGTGGCTCTGCCCACGCCGACGTACGGCGACAACAAGGGTCGGTCGGTCTCGGGCAACGTCGTGACGGTGCTCAGCCCGACCATGACCAACGAGGCGGTGGTGAGCTGGAGTCGCCTGACGCTGGACAACTTCTGGCGCGATCCGTCCAAGGTCCGCATCGACGCATATCCGGAACTGGCCGGCTACAACCAGGGATTTTTCCCGAACCAGAGTCCCTATCTCCCGCTGAACATCATCACATCTGGATGGGGCCAGGGAGGTCCAGGCAATCTGTGGGCGCCGGCGATGGACGTCTATGCGCACAACGACGCGCTACAGTTCTCCGACAAGGTCACGAAGGTGGCCGGCGCGCACGGCCTGAAGTTCGGATTCGCCGCCGAACGCGGCCAGAAGCAGCAGAACTTCCAGAACGACGAAATGGGCTACCTGGAGTTCGACCCGTGGGCAACTGGCGGCACCGGCAACGCCCTGGCCGACCTGCTCACCGGACGGCTCGCGACGTATCGTCAGGGAACGCAAATTCCGGAGGGCAACTGGCGCTACTGGAATTTCGATGGGTTCGCGCAGGACCAGTGGAAGCTGAAGTCGAACTTCACGCTGGAGTTCGGGGTGCGCGGCGGTTTCTGGAAGAACAACGAAGAGTTGCAGAAGTTCGGCGGCTACTTCGATCCGTCGCTGTACAACCCGGCGAAAGGAACGTTCCTCGACCCCGGCACCTACAAGCAGCTCAATGGGTGGCGATATGCCTCGGCCGGCCAGGCTCCCCTGGGCGGGGTTGATAACCGCAATCCGTTCATCATGCCGCGCATCAACGCCGCATGGGACGTGACCGGCAACGGCAAGAACGTGCTGCGCGGCGGGTTCGGAATGTTCTACAACCGGAACATGGGCAACCTGGAATACGACTACCTGCGCATTCCGCCGACGTCGTATCTGGTCAGTATCGGCTCGTCCGCGGCTTCGAATCTGGGCAACGGTCTCGGATTGACCTACGACACGATTCGTCAACTCGACTGGACGACCCGCGTCGATACGCTGACGATCAACACGCTGAATCCGGAGTCGAGCACGTTTCCGAAGACCTACAGCTTCAGCACGTCCTACGCCCGACGCATCTTCTTCAATCAGGTGCTGGAGGGCGCGTACGTCGGAACCAGAGGCCGCGATCTGGTCAGCCGGCGTCATCTGAACGTCATTCCACTCGGTGCGCTGCTGAGCGGGACCGTCAACGGTGTCGATCTCTCGATCCCCGTGAACCGTATGGCGCTCGACGCGTCCGTGCTGAACCTGTATCGCCCATTCAAGGCGTACCCGGCGGTCGACGACTGGAGCTTCGAGGGGGTCTCGAACTACAACTCGCTGCAGGTGACACTCAGCCGGCAGACGGGGCGCAGGCTTCAGTACTTCGCCGCCTATACGCTCTCGCTGGTCAAGGGCACCACCTCGGGCAACGGGGAGTACGGATTCATCGACCCGTTCGACGCGAGCCGCACTTACGGCGTATTGCCTGAAGACCGCACCCACATCTTCAACCTGTCGTGGAACGCCTTCCTTCCCGACGGAGCGAAGGGAGGAATGGACAACCCGTTTGGCCGCGGCCTCCTGAACGGCTGGCAGCTGTCGGGCATCTCGACGCTCGCCAGCGGTGTCCCGATCTATCTCGGGTTCGGCGGCCAGGCGGGGAGCGACAACGTCACGCAGGCGATCTTCGGAACGCCGGACATCATCGGCAACCCCGGGCCCGGCGGCGGCGATCGGGGTGGGCTCGCACCCATTTATACGTGCGATCCACGCACTGGGAACACCAAAGTCGGGACGAAGATCCTGAACATCGACTGCATCAAGATTCCGGCGTTCGGCGAGAACGGAGACCTGGTGCCCAAGTACAACCTGCGTATGCCGACGCGCATCAATCACGACCTGACGCTGTTCAAGAACTTCGGGATCACCGGCGAGCAGAAGATTCAGTTCCGCGTCGGGTTCTTCAACCTGTTCAACCAGGCCTGGGCGACGACGCAGTCGGCCGCCGACGTGGACCTGGTGCTCGACACGGTATGCAACGTGTCTGTGAACGGCGTGCCGAACGGCATCGGCGGAACCGCGGACAACGTCTGCGATCCGACGAAAGGGTTCATCTACACCGATACCGCGAAAGCGAACTTCGGCAAGATCAACCTCAAGCGAGGCCACCGCGTCATCGAATTCGCCCTGAAGTACTACTTCTAAAGGGGCGAACTCGTCAGTAGCGAGGGGGAGCCGCACGCGCGGCTCCCCCTTTTTCTTTTGGTAGAATGAACCCTCGCCCCTTCGCAGCACCGTAATCCGACCGAACGAGAAAGTGTGATCCGGTGGTCCCGCTCCTGTTGTTTTCTCTGGTCGTCATCCTCGCGCAGGCTCCGGCTCAGGAGCCGGCGCGCGACTTCGACAGGTTGATGGCAGAGGCGGTACAGCTCCACCAGGCCGGCGACGTGCTGGGCGCAATCGACGCGTACCAGGCCGCCTTGCGCATCGATCCGAAGCAACCAGGCGTGCGCTCGAACCTCGGCGCCGCCTACGTCAAGCTTGGCAAGTACGACGAAGCGATCGAGCAGTACCAGCAGGCGCTGGCGATCGATCGCGCCAACTCCGCGATTCGGCTCAATCTCGGACTCGCCTATTACAAGGGGGATCGTCTCACCGAAGCGATGGAGGCATTTCAGGCAGTCGTCGCCGCGGATCCCGGGAACAAGCAGGCGGCGCTGCTGCTTGGCGACACGCTGCTCCAGAGCGGCCGCTTCCAGCAAGCCATCGAGGTCCTGACGCCGCATCAGGAGCAGTTCGCGAACGATCTCGCGTTCGCCTACGTGCTCGGTACGGCGCTGCTGCGGACCGGCGAGCGGGTTCGTGCCCAGGTCTATCTGGACCGCATCTTCAGCGCCGGCGATTCCGCCGAGGCGCATCTCCTGATGGCCATTGCGCAGATCGAATCGCGCGAATATCCGGCGGCAATCGCCGAGATGAAAAAAGCCGCGGAGCTGAACCCCTCGCTGCCGACGCTGCACACCGTCTACGCGCGGGCGCTGCTCGGCGCCGGCGATCACGACGGCGCGGTGCGCGAGCTGCGGCGCGCGCTCGCCGCGGCGCCGAACGATTTCGAAGCCAACCTCGAGCTCGGCGCGCTGCTGCGCCGCGACGAGCGTCATCAGGAATCGGCGCTCTACCTCCGCCGCGCGGTTCAGTTGCGTCCGCACGATGCGACGGCGCGCTTCGGCCTTGCCGGGGCGCTGCTGTCGCTCGGGGAGCTGGACGAGTCCCGCGCGCTGCTGGAGAAAGTCGTCGTCGACGTGCCCGAGTACACCGCCGCGCACGTGATGCTGGCTACGTGCTATTACCGACTGAAGCGCACCGCCGACGGCGATCGCGAAAAAGAGATCGCCGAGCGCCTTCGCCTCAAAGAACAGGAACGGCAGCCTCGTTCGGGCGGTGACGGAAAATGATCACGTCGGCACAGGGGTGCCTCGTTGTCGCCGCACTATTGCTCGCGTCGGATGCGTCAATCGCGGCTCAGAGCCAAACCCGCCCGAAGCCTGCCGCCCCCCCGGCGAAGACGGCTGGGCGCTCGAGTACTCCCGCCAACCCCGAATTCGATCGGCTGGCGCGCGAGGCGGCCGCCGCGCGTGACGCGGGACGCCTCGACGAGGCGATCGCTCTGTACCAGAAGGGGCTTCGTCTTCGTCCGTCCTGGGCCGAAGGATCGTGGTCGCTCGGCACGGCGCTGTACGAGCTCGACAAGTACGCGGAGGCCAAAGAAGCATTCGCGCGTGTCGTCCGGCTGCAGCCCAAGCATGCTGGTGCATATGGATTCAAAGGGCTCTCCGAGTTCCAGCTGAAGGAGTACGATCGCGCGCTCGACGACCTGATGCACGCGACCGACCTCGGCGTGACCGAACCAAAGGATCTGGCGGACGCGATCGCGTATCACACGGCGATCACGATGACCCGCCTCGAACAGTACGAATTCGCGCTGGGGACGCTGCAGAATTTTGCGCGCGACGGCAACGACAGCCCGCGCGTCATCGAAGCGCTCGGCATGGCGCTGCTGCGCATCCCGATGATTCCATCGGAGCTCCCGGCGGATCGGCGCGAGCTGGTCATGCTCGCCGGCCGGGCCGCGGCGTATCGGTCCGCGCGAAAGCCGGCGGCAGCCAAGCCTGCCTTCGAGCTGCTGGTCCAGAGGTACCCCGACACGCCGAACGTGCATTACGCGTATGGCGTGTACCTGCTCGATGAGGAGCCCGATCGCGGAATCGAAGAGTTCAAGCAGGAACTCAAGATCTCTGGCGACCACCTCCCCTCTATCCTGCAGATTGCCTTCGAGTACTTGCGGCGCTCGGACTGGGAGTCGGCGAAGGGCTGGGCGCAGCGGGCCGTCGACCTGGCTCCTCGCGACTTCACGGCCAGGCGGGCGATTGGCCAAGTCCTGCTGGAGACGGGGAGTGTTGCTGAATCGATCGCGCAGCTCGAGGCCGGGGTGCGATTGGCGCCCGACAGCCCGTCGATGCGATTCATGCTCGCCCGCGCTTATCAGAAAGCCGGGCGTCAGGCGGACGCAGAGCGCGAGCGGGCGGAATTCCTCCGCCTCGATCGACTCGTCCGAAACCGGAAGCAAGGTACACAGTCGGTCGGGGGCATTTCCGACCGGGGGTCGGTGAGGCCGGAGAAACAATGACAGGGATTCGAATCGCAGTGGTGGCAGTGGCGGTCGCGCTCGTCGCCGCCGGCCCTGACGCCCAGACGCAGCAACCGCCCCCTGCCCGCGCCAGCGGGACCGTTCAAGCCGAGACGACCGCCATCCTCGTCGACGTCGTCGTGCGCGACAAACATGGACAGCCGGTCACCGATCTCACGACCGCGGACTTCGAGCTGTACGAAGACGGCGTGCTTCAGGAGATCGGCGCGCTGACTCGGTATGCGGCCGAGGCCGATGGCGGCGTGGCAGCGTCCACGACGCCTGAACCGCCGGTGGCGGCAACCCCCGCTTCGAGGCCAAAACCGGAACCGACGCCGGAACCGGTTATCGCGCTCGTGTTCGATCGGTTGACTCCCGAGGCCCGGGTGCTGACGCGCAAGGCGGCGCTGGCGTACATCGGACAGCGGGAGCAGAGCGGTGCACGCATTGCCGTCTTCGGGATCGACCTGTCGCTCCTGACTTACCAGACGTACACGCGAGATGCGGCGCTGCTGCGCAAGGCGGTCGAAGAGGTCGGCGTCCGCAACGTGGCGCAGTTCAATTCACAGGCGGGCAAGGCCCGCGAACTGGCGCAGCAATCAGAAGCGGCTGCGAATTCGATGGCCGCGCTCCAGGCCGGAGGACAGGGCGCGGCGGCCGCCGCGCAGGGTGGCGCGGGCCCGGGAGCGGCGGACGCCAAGGCGGCTGAGATGCAGCAGCGGACGCTCGAAACATTCGAGATGCTCGAGCAGGATCAGCAGGGACTTTCCACGAGCAACGCGCTCCTCGCCATCGTCAACAGCATGCGCGCGCTGCCGGGACGAAAATCGGTGATCTTCTTCTCCGAAGGCATGGCGATCCCCTCGAACGTCGCCGCGCGCTTCCGGTCGGTGATCGATACGGCGAACCGCGCGAACGTGAGCATTTATGCGATGGACGCCATCGGATTGCGCGCCGAGAGCACGAGCAAGGACACGCGAGACGGCATCAACGCGGCCGCCAGCCGCATGCTCCGGCGTAATCCCACCTCCGAAGTCGTCGGCGCGCCGATGACCGAGGCGCTCGAGCGGAATGAGGGCCTGCTGCGCAACGATCCGCACAGCGGCCTCGGAGAGCTCGCCGAGGGGACGGGCGGCATCCTGATCGGCAACACCAACGATCTCACGGGCGGGTTCAAGCGGGTCGATCAGGACCTGCGGAACTACTACATGTTGTCGTACGTGCCGAAGAACGACCGGTTCGACGGCAAGTTCCGCACGATCAGCGTCAAGGTGAAGCGCGGGGGCACGGACGTCGCGGCGCGCAAGGGGTATTACGCCGTGCGCGGGGCGGGGCCGACACCGGTCATGTCCTACGAGGCGCGCCCGCTCGCGCTGCTGGACTCTTCTCCATTGCCGAATGCATTTCCAGCACGTGCCGCGGCGTTGAAGTTTCCCGCGTCGGCGGCCCCGGGGCTGACGCCCGTCCTCGTGTCCGTGCCGGCCTCCGCCATGACCTTCGTGCAGTCAGACGATCGGACTTCGTACCGGGCCGAATTCACGATACTCGTCCGACTTCGCGACGCGAGCAACCAGGTCATCGACAAGATGAGCCAGTCGTACGTGCTCACGGGACCCATGGAGCGCCTGGAATCGGTGAAACAGGGCAACGTGCTCTTCTACCGCGAACGCGAACTGAAACCGGGGTTGTACACGATGGAGGCGATTGTCCACGACGCGCTCAGCGACCGCGCCAGCGTGAGGATTGCGACCGTGGAGGAACCGCAGCTGGATCCGGCGGCCCTGCGCGTCAGCGATCTCGTGCTGATTGCCAGTGCCGAGCGGGTGGCGAAAGCGGACCAGCGTCCCGGTAATCCGTTCGTGGTCGGCGACATGCTTCTGTATCCGAACCTCGGCGACCCGCTGCGCAAGAGCGCGACGCCGGAGCTTGGATTCTTCTTTACGGCGTACCCCGGAAAGGGCACGAAGCCGCAGGCCACCATGGAACTGCTGCAGAACGGCGCCGTCCTCGCCTCGCTGCCGCTGACGCTCGGCGAGCCTGACAGCTTCGGACGTATCCAGCAGGTCAGCCGGCTGCCGATCGGGACCCTCGCATCAGGCACGTACGAGCTGCGCGTCGTGCTCAGCGACGGCCGTCAGCAGATTTCGCGATCGGCGACGCTCCGAATCGTGGACTGAGACCGGAGGAAACGCGCGATGCAAACCCGTGTTGCCGTCCTCGTCCTCGCACTCCTGGGGTCAGATCTCGATTTTCCATTCGCGACCGTATTGCTTGACGAAACGATTGTAAATGGAAAATCGAGATCTGCCCCCACGCCGCAAACCAGGCGTGAAACCTTTTCCGCCGGCGCCACCGCCGTTCTCGTCGACGTCGTCGTGCGCAACAAGCAGGACCGCCCGCTGCGCGGCTTGACCGCGGACGACTTCGAGATCTTCGAGGACGGAGTGCGGCAGATCATCGGGTCGTTCTCGATCGTGGAACGAGCAGGCGGGATCGGAATCCGGGTCGGGCGCCGCGTCGCACCCTCTACGACCGAAGGCGGCTCGAGCTCACCTGAGACGGCTCCCGCGCCGGCCGACCGGCCGGTGGTGGCAATCGTGTTCGACGCGCTCAAGCCTGACGCCCTCGAGCTGGCGCAAAGAGCGGCGCTGGCGTATCTCCCGATGAACGGCGAAACCGACGCGCGTGTCGGCGTGTTCGCGGCGGATCCCGGCCTGCGCGTGCTCCAGTCGTACACGGACGACACGGCGCTCGCCCGCCGCGCGGTTCAAGGCGTGACCGCCGCCGGAACGACGCAACAACAAATCGAAGCCGAGCGGCGACAGACGCTGAATCAGCGCCTCACGGCCCTTGACGCGCTCGGTGTCGGCAGAGACACGGCCGTTTTTTCTCCCGACCCGGGGGCGAACGCCACCGCTGCGCAGGCCATCATCGAGCAGCAGATGACCGAGCTCGAGCTGAGCATGCTGCGGTCTTCCGATTCGCTGGACCGGGATCAGCGTGGATTCGGCAGCGCCAATGCCCTCCTCTCCGTGATCCAGTCGCTTGCGGTGCTGCCCGGACGCAAGACGCTCGTCTATCTTTCCGAAGGCCTGCCGGCATCTCCGGCGATGCAGGCGCGGCTGGGCTCGCTCATCGGTGTCGCGAACCGCGGCAATGTGAGCATCTATGCGATCGACGCCGCGGGACTGCGCGCCCAGAGCACGCTGATGGAGACGCGGCAGGAGATTGACGCCGCCGGCCAGGAACGCCTCCGTCAGACTTCGATGAGCCGCGACCCGACGAACGGTCCGATGACGCGAATGGTGGAGCGAACCGAAGATCTCTTGCGTCTCGATCCCCAGGGTGGCCTCGATCGCCTTGCCGGCGATACCGGAGGCTTCCTGATCCGCGATACCAACGACCTTGGCTCCGCCTTTCGCCGGATCGACGAGGACAACAGGTTCCACTATCTCCTGTCCTACTCCCCCTCGAACTCGGAATTCGATGGAAAGTTCCGCACCATTCAGGTCAAGGTTCGAAAGCCCGGCGCGCAGGTGTTCGCGCGGAAAGGGTACGTCGCGGTTCGGCGCCCGGCGCCAGGCTTCCTCAGCTACGAGGGGGCGGCGCTGGCGGCGCTCGACCATGGCAAGCCGCCCAACGACTTCCCGGTCAGCGCCCGCGGCTTCGTCTTCCCCGACCCGAAGGGCATTGCCGCCGTGCCGATCGTCGTCCATGTGAGGACACGCGACCTTCATTTCACGGTCGAGGAGGAAAGAGGCACCTACACCGGACAGGCGGTGATCGTGGCCCGGATCAGAAACGCGGCCGGTCAGACGGTTCACACGCTGAGCCAGCAATACCTGATGACCGGCGCCGCAAAGGACGTCGGCGCCGCACGTGACGGCGAGATTCTCTTTTACCGGCAGCCCGAGCTCAGGCCGGGCGTATACAGCTTGGAGACGGTCGTCCAGGACGTGATCGCGCAGCAGTCGAGCGCCAGACTGTCCACGTTGACTGTGCCCGGCGTTTCACCCGATCACGTTCCCACCAGCACGCTGGTGGTGGTTGAACACACCGAGAGGGTGCCGTCAACAAACCGCCAATCGGGTCTACCTTTCTATTACGGCGACACGCTGCTCTACCCGAACGCAGGGGATCCCTTGCGCCTCGGACGCGACACGGAGCTGATGTTCTATTTCGCCTTCTATCGCGGTTCGGCTGAAGACCCGGCGGTGACGCTCGAGATTCTGGCCGGCGGCCAGACATTAGCCTCCGTGCCGGTTGAATTGGCCGCGCCGATCCCGCAGGGCCGTGCACAGCACGTCGGCAAGCTGCCCATCGACAAGTTCCCGGCGGGAACCTACGAGCTTCGGCTCCGGCTGCGATCAGGAGCAACCGAGGATCTGCGCAACACCTTCTTCACGATCGCGAAATAGGCTCCCCGGTTCTTGATTCAGCGATGAGGGATTGGGATTCGAGATCAGGGATTAGGGATTCGTTTCAGCTGATTCACCCACACCTGAACCCACGACTTCGCCGGCCTGTCCGGTGAAAACGAACCGGTGACGATATCGACGTCGCCGTCGCCGTCAATGTCGCCGACGTCGAGGGTCGCATGGCGCGGCGATCCCATCTCGATCGTGTGGCGGATGAATACGCCTCGCGTGGTTTGCTCGAGCCACACCAGCGCCGGCAGCACCGAGACGTCGACGCCAGGTCCCCCCGGCAGCAGCGCGCACGCCACGATGTCGAGGTCGCCGTCGGCGTCCATGTCGGCGGCCATCGCGCGATGGACCGCGGGCATCTGCGCGACGTCATGCGCCTGAAAGGTTCCTTCACCACCAGTGTTTTCCAGCCACTGGATGCCGTGATACGGCTTCACGATCGAATCGTCGAGCGTGTCGCCGTGGGTCAGCAACACGTCGGGGTCGCCGTCCTTGTCGAGATCCACGACCTGAATACCGGTCGAGCCCCAGTTCGGATGCGGCGCGGCATTCAGTCAATCCCCACGAGTGACCTCTACAGGGATCGCAAAAATTGGTTAATGAATCCTCACCGGCGCAATATTGTTTCGAGTTTGGGTCATTTTTGTTTCCGACTGGACAAGGGCACTCCACCTCCTTATCGGCCCGCCATGACCGCCGCCCCCACCGATTGCATCC
>Ga0207674_10007491_pt1 | contig 12725 bp, 15 predicted proteins | sample KBSCornC72_FD_184303 | JGI IMG/M metagenome (GOLD analysis project Ga0207674, IMG submission 184303) | Corn rhizosphere microbial communities from Kellogg Biological Station, Michigan, USA - KBS Corn C7-2 (SPAdes) (version 2) | ecosystem: Host-associated > Plants > Roots > Rhizosphere > Soil ... | reverse complement strand
CCCCGATGAACTGGTTAAACTCCTCCAGGCTCCTGCAGGCGCAAAGCCACTCGTCATCCAGGTGGGATCGCACGTGCTTTACACCCAGGCGCATATTCCCGGAGCTGAATACATCGGGCCGGCCTCCAGCGAGAACGGCCTGCAGTCGCTGCGCAAGCGTGCCGTCCCCCTGCCTCGGGACAGGTTCATCGTGATCTATTGCGGTTGTTGCCCTTGGAGTCATTGCCCTAACATCAAGCCTGCCGACGATGCCTTGCGCGCGATGGGTTTCACCAACGTCAAGGTGCTCTACATAGCCGACAACTTCGGCGTGAACTGGGTGGACAAGGGCTATCCCACCGCAAAGGGGGACTGAAATCTGGCTTCTCTCGCGGACCCTGGACATTTGCGGAAAATCATTGTGGCCGGTATCGCGGCGGCCGCCCTCGTGGTTGGATTCTATTTCCTGAATGGTCATCGCGGGGTGTCCCCGAGTCTGAGAGTCACATCGGCGGAGCATCCCTTCGCCCCGGATTTTTCTCTTCCGGACATGACCGGACAACAGCTCAAACTTTCAGACTATCGGGGGAAGGTAGTTCTTCTGGACTTCTGGGCGACCTGGTGCGGGCCCTGCCGGGAAGAGATCCCGCATTTCGTCGAACTGCAAAACAAGTCGGGCGACCGGGGCCTCCAGATCATTGGCGCTTCCATGGACGATGGTCCGGAACCTGTCCGCGACTTCTACCGGCAGTTCAAAATCAACTACCCGGTGGTAATGGGAAACGCGAAGATTGGCGAGATTTATGGAGGAGTTCTTGGACTGCCGATTGCATTCGTGATCGGCCGCGACGGCCGTATTTATTTTAAGCAGATCGGCGCTACTGACATTTCGTCGTTGGAACGCGAGATCGAAGTGCAGTTGCAGGTTGACGAGCCCTCCTCAGGCAAATCAATGAGCCACGATACTCACTAGGTTCGTTTTGCCATCGCCCTCTCGTAGCGAGACATCACTTCCCTCCGCAACTTCGCCGCCTTAACACGATCGGGGACTGCGGCAGGCAGACGGTGACAACTCTCAATCGTCGATTGCAAGCTGGCAAGAAAGGCCTGGCACGGGCCACAATCGTCGAGATGCTTCTCCAGTTCCTCGCACAACGAGTCATCGAGCTGTTCATCCAGGTAGTTCGAAAGCTCGGCAAACATTGCCTTGCAACGGGGAGGACTGGACGGCTCGCTGGCCAGAACTCGCGACCCGACCGCATGGACCTTTCCGTGGCGGCGCGGCTTCCCCATCTTCATCAATTCTTTTCGTACGAACAGCCTGGCCCGATGGAGACGAACCCGAACGGTTCCTGAACGGAGTCCTGTAATCTCCGCGACTTCTTCGTCCGTCAGACCTTCCATATCTCGCAGGACAAGAACAATGCGATATTGCGGCGGTAGTTTGTGAATTGCTTTTCGTAACCGGCCCGCCTCTTCGCTTCGGATGGCAACTGTTTCAGGGTCTACGCTCCTGGAACCGTCTGATCGCTGCAGGTCCTGCCGATCAGGCATCAGTTCTTCCAGCGAAATTTCCCTTTTCGGAGCAAACTTGCTTTTGCGCCGGCTCATCAGGCAACGATTCTTCGCAACCTTATAGAGCCACACTACCAGCGCCCTGGGACTGTCGAACTTGGGCAGGTATGGAACAGACTTTACCAGCACCTCTTGCATGGTATCTTCCGCGTCCTGGCGCTGGCCGCAGACCTTCATGCTGAAAGAGAACACGGTATTTTGGAGCAGGGCCAAGGCCCGTTCCAGGGCTTCGTCATCCCCGCGCTGCAACAGGACCACAGCCTGCTCTACTTCGGAGCGCATTTCGGTAAATGTAGCATGCCAACAGAATTCAGTACTTTCACCCGGCTCTTTTCTGACGAAACATGACGCGCACCAAGAGAGATAACCTCATTCTTGTGGCCAACCGGCCTATCATTCCCATGGGCAATCAGCAGGAGGTACGCACATGTCCGCGAATCAGGTGGTGCTTTACTTCGACAAGCAGGAGGACGCTCTGCTGTTCACGGTAGCTGCCAGTTCGGTGATGTCAGCAGAAGGACCGGTCCACCGGAGTGACGCAGTCGCGAAGGTTGCGGCAGAGATTTGCAAAGCCAGTCGAATCAAGGCTGAAGGCGTTCTGAACATTACGTGAAGGATGGCATACATAAGATGATCCGAAAAGCTTTGCTGCAAATCGGGGCTCCTGCGCTCCTCGCTTTCATGGCGTGGAATGCGTATCTTGCCGTCAACCATTTAAAACAGATGCAACACATTGCGGCGCGCACACTGGAAAGCTCGACGATCCAGGCGGACATTTCCAGTGTCCTGAAAGACTTGACCGATATGGAAACTGGTCAGCGCGGATATCTGCTCACCGGGAACCCTTCGTACTTGCAGCCCTATACCGAGGCGAAGGGCAGGATCGGAACCGATTTTGCCGGACTTCGCGCGGGGCTCGCTAATCGGGAGGAAAGCGAACGGTCTCAGGAGTCGCAGCTCGAGTCTTTGGCCAGCTCAAAGCAGGCTGAGATGGAGCGGTCCATTACTATGCGCCAACAGGGATACCGCCATCGCGCATTCATGCTGGTGGATTCGAACGAGGGCATGGAGTACATGGATCGAGCTCGCGGGCTTCTGTCTTCGTTGTCGGTAGCGGAGGCAAACAATTCTGCCAGACTCGATAGAGAGAAGAACGCGAGTTTAAGCAAGGCTTTGGTGGAAACCATTGTGGCCAATTTGTGTCTGGTTGTATTGACAGCATGTCTGTTTGGACTCGTCCGCTACCACGGGCAAGTGCTTGAACAGGAAACTGCCGAGAGCAAACAAGCACTGGCCATCCGTGAGCTGCAGCTGGAGAAACTGACGTTTGCGCTTTCGAATCAGGCCCGATCAAAGACCTCCGCCATCGAGGCCAACGCCCGCCTGCTGCTCGATAACTACGGGGGATTTCTACCACGGCAAGGCCACGAATACGCCGAGCAGATAAAGGAAGCCTCCATACAAATGGAGCAGCTTCGGCAAGATTTGGTTGCCAGCCCAGACCGTAACCGTGATGCCAAGGCGGCTTAGCAACTTGTCGCCCAGACCGCCGGCTGCGCAAGCGCTTCAGTTGACGCATTAAGATCGAACAAGTCCAGCTGCCGGGCATACAGGCACCTGGGAAACCAACAAGAGCCAGGGCGCCCTGGCTCTTGCTGTTACTGCTACTCCGTCGCTGGTCCTGATTCAGCACCATTGCTTCCCGACGCAGCCATCTTGCCGTGAGCGATCTTTTTGGCTGTCTGCTCCAGAACGTGAGGTGCGGGAAAAGTGTAAACCCCGAGGTCGGTCGCCACTTCGCTCAGGTAATACGAGTTCCCCGATCGCCTCAGCTTCGCTTGGAGCTGGCCCAGTAAGACGCCTTCGTGCGTGCTGGGAAGAAGGAAGACCGAGGCGCCCGTTTGTTTGCTGCGCAGAATCAGCCACTGACTTGTTTCTGGCGAGCCCCGATACACTTTGTACGTCCCTGCTTCCAATGCTTTCCCGCCTGCGATGAAATCCTGGTTAATGTTGACCGTGACAGCGCCGTCCGTTTGCGCGCGAGCTCCAGAAGCCAGTGCGAACAGGCCGGCGACCATGACAAGTGTGCCCAACAGAAACTTCTTCATAGTTCTCCTTGTGTAATCTGTAATCACTGTTTTCGAGTGCTCCTCGAGCGCTCTGGCCCGCTGCTTTCAGACGGAAATCAGCCGTCCCTCAGGCGACTCTCCCAGGCAACCTGGTTGGCCTGCCCAGTGAACTTCAGTCGCCGCCGGCTCGTGGAAATTCTCTTCAGTGTGTTTTGAGAATTGGATTCTGGCCCAGCGGGAATGGGTGCGCGAGCGGTGTCAATTGTTTGTCAGAAAGATGTCGCAATTTTGTGAGGCAGAACGCGCATGAACCAAGTCGTCGGGGACGGCATTGGACTCGCGAACGATGTCGCCCTTACCCGCAAGGGTGGGCGCCCGCGCGGCTACTGGCCCTGACCTCAGAGAAGAACGCCAGCCACCCTCTTCGATAGTCTTCTCGACTTCGATGATCATCCAGGGATGCGATCGGAGAGTTGGGCGCGAAACAAACAACGTCATGTGAAGAGGCGAGATAGCCTCTAGGGATTTTGCGTCAACCTTGGTGGTGTCAGCCACAGTCTTGTCATGCGCGGGCCACTGGCTAACGAGATCATTTTCGATTTTCCAGCGTTCCGTTTCCCCTCGAATTTCAACCGCGCCCCATGGAGATCCGGCTCAGGTTCGCTTCCAGATGGCTGGTTCTGTCGTGGTCACTATTTCCAAGGTGCGGTGGGTTTGTGAAGACCTGCTCGACCGCATTGCCGGAGCGGCGCTCGCGAATCGCGTCAACCGCGGCGACCAGCTCTTGGATCGTGTCTCCCTTATACATTTAGCTCCTCTCAGATTTTCGTGGAATCAGTATGTCTGTCGGATTTTATTCGGCGCAGGTAATACGGATGTGCGGCGGGCGTCACTTATTTGTCAAATAATGTTTACAAGAAGCATCGAGAGACAATTGACTTTCTTTCGTGCGTCACGCCGACCTTCGGGCCCTGGCCCACAATTCCTCGAGTCCCCAGCCCAACAGTGACAGGACTTCGCCCGTTGCTGCGATCTCAACCGCGGCGGCGGCGGGGCGGCTGCGTTCCAGGCTCCGTCGAACACCGTCAGCTGGATCAAACACTTTGAGCTGAATGCCGCGATCATGAGTCCACATCTGCAGAAATATCAACATGCCCAAACCACCGCCGTCCAATGCCTGCACCCCCGAGAAATCGAGCAGGACAACCAGAGCTTCCCTTTGCTGTGCGACTGCGTCGCGCAACCGGAAAGCAGCATCGCTTCGTACAATCCTGCCTGCGCAGTGAATAATGGCGACCTTGCCAATTCTCCAGGTACTTAGTCTGAGCATAACTGTCTGCAGTTCTTAATTTCCGAAAACGACTTCTTCAACACCCGTAGCTTGCATTCAGAGCCCGGCGTCAAGAAGTGAAACTGGTTTTGAGAGGTTTGATTCAGCGTCGGTAGGATTGATGCGCAGACACTGTAATTTAATTGTCAAAAGATGTTTGCACTCGCGTGAAGTAATGCCTTAAAGATAAGGAGTGGAACCGGAGTGTTGCAGCCTTGTATTTTGGGCACAAGAACAAAAAGCGTCCCTGGTGACCCTGGTTTGAGTCACGGGACGCTGTTCGGGCCGATCTCCTCGGAGGCGGCCTGTCTTACCCGCAGGTGCTGATAGTTATGGGCAGTGGCGCACCTGACAGGATGAATCCTTCTTCTTTAGTACAGAGCCGTCGGTTCTCCGTAAAGGAAGTCGTCCATCATTACGATGTCCGCACTGCCGTCATTTGGCCCGGGCGCCGCATCACCCGCAATAATCTTCACTCGAGCGATACGAGCATCGTCAAAGACAATTCCGAGGAAGGACAGGTTTCCGTCGCCCGGCGAGGCTGGCGCGGAGCTCTTGAAAAGCAACTCGCCGTGAGTGCCGAAGTACTCGATCACCGTGCTGGCGTGACGGTTTCCTGTGCGGTCGTCCGGCCTGCTGCCATCTGGGGAGTCAACGTCGGTAAAGACCACCCCAAACCCCGTTGTAGTCGCTGGGGTGTTGCCATTACTGCCCGGAACCGCGAACTCGACAACGGTAACGTTACTCCCGATCGGCGAAAAGAGCCGCAGCGGACTGAAGGCGTGGAAGATCGTGGCGTAGCTCGAGTTCCCAAACGTGTCTGCCAGGCCCGAAGCTGGGGCTTGGACAAAGCCGCTTCCGCGCGTGGTGATGTTGGCGCCACGAGTATTCAGGAACGCGGTTAGGGGCGTGCCGCTAAGAGAAGTGGCCGCGTTGGTCGGGCTACCGCCATCCCAGTTGATTTCACGGTGTCCGCTGGCTTGTCCAGGATTATTCCCATTGTTGGTGGCTCCGAGTGCCGCACGAAACTGATCCACAGTACTCTGAATCGACGCCGCAGATGTGCCGGCTGCCTGGAACACGGTTGGCGCCACGAAGCGTTGTGCGGCAGCAGCAACGGTCTGCGCATACGTCGGTTGCACACCGGCCACGCAAGCGACGCCTGCGAGAACGGCGAGGACCACAGTTCGAAGATTGTTGGTGAGGCGGCTTTGCGCCTTGTTTAGCAGTAGCTTTAAATTTGGCTTCATTGTTTTTAGTTTCTCCGTGATTATTGATCTCTAGTTGCTGGTTGTATGTCGGTCGTCGCGCATTCGCCTTCCACGGCTTTCAAACACAAGCAGGGCCGGACCCCGGTTCCTCCAGGAAGCCTGTTTGTGCTTTGGTCCCTTACCGATTGCTGATGAATGACCGCGGTGTGTTCCTGAAGACTGTCTTCAGTGCGTATGAGAGATTTGATTCGGTACAGGCAAGAATCGACACAGACACGGGGTCAATTCTCTGTCAAAAGATTGTGACAAGTGGGAGGCAACATCTGATCCTTAACCATGGTTCTCGAGCAACAAAGTTGTGGCGGGAGATTGGATGTCGGAGTTTGGGAATGGAGTCACGACATGCGATCGTGCCGAAGAAAGGCAGGGTGAGGCTTCTGTACCTTAAGTCCCAAAACTTCCTTCGGACCGATTGCGTCGCTCCAGTTGGGCTGGCTCTGCGAGACCGGAGTGCGGCTCGACGTCCGGGACTTCGTCCGCTTTTCTGAAGTATTTGCTCAATCGTTCGCGAAGCTGTAGCCGAGCTCGAAAGGATCGCGCCTTGACTGCAGTCAGACTCAAGCCCAACGCCTCTGCCGTTTGCACCAAGGAGAGCCCTTCCATGTCGCGCAATACGAATACCACCCTAAGACCCGGACTCAGTTCTTCCAGTGTTTTGCGCAAGATATCCCTTAACTCAGTGGCCTTGTAGAGTTCTTCCGGATTCGGCGACCAGTCCGCGACATCGATGGGTAAGCCGTCTTCTTCAGATTGAAAATCTTTATCGAGAGAAACTTCCCTGGAGGGTTTCAGTTTTCGCAGCTTCATCAGGGACTGGTTCAGGGTGATGCGGATAAGCCAAGTCGAGAATTTGGAGTCTTCCCGGAATTGGTCCAAATGTAGAAACGCTTTCAGGAAAGCCTCCTGCACTACGTCTTCGGCGTCTTCCCGGTTATGCATGAGGTGTTGCGCGATTCGGAGAAGTTTACGGTCGTATCGCTTTACAAGCTCTTCAAAGGCGCTGACATCTCCACCCTTGCTGGCATGGACCAGGGTCAAGTCATCACTTGCCGTTTCTTTCACCGCGAGTTGTGCTGAATTGTGGCTCACATGTTTGTCCAATATCCGCCAGGTAGCGTGCGGCACTATGCTGATAGAACTGGCGCTGAGTGTTCTTATTCCCAAAAAATTACAAGCCGGATACCGACCCGCTAGGGTACGAATTTGTAGCCAACCCTGTGCACGGTAAGAAAATGAACCGGACGGGCCGGATCCCTTTCGATTTTCTGGCGCAGTCGCAACACGTGGTTATCCACGGTACGGGTCGAAGGATAGTTTTCATATCCCCAAGCCTCCCTCAACAGTTCGCCACGTGAAAGTATTCGGCCGGGATTTGACAAGAAACATTTCAGCGTTTTGAACTCCTGGATACTCAGTGCCATCGGTTTGCCCGACGAACGACTCATTTCCATCCTGGCAAAATCGACGCAAACGTCCCCGAACCGGGCAATCTTGCATTCAAGCAAGGTAATAGAGTCGCGAACGAACTCCTGAACGTGGGCAACCAGTTCCGCCCACCTGAAAGGTATGAGCACAGCTGACGCCGCGCTGGAGAATTGCTCCAACGGTGATCCTGGTACGAGGTCCCGCCTTCCCCGGGGGACAAGGGCTACCTGGTAGTTATCTGACTCCAACATCTCTCGAAGAGTCTGAAAGTAGAGACGGTGGTCACCCAACACCATGGAACTTCCGACCTTTCCCGCAGTCCTTCCAACTAGTTTTGTTTCAAGACTTCGATCGCGCGCGGTCAGCGATCCTTCGCTCTGGTGTGGCAGTCGGAGATTGAGTGAATCCTTATGAGCCACGATCATTGTTCCTCTCTCCGCTGACGGTTGGTTTCAATGCGTGGAGCCTTGGGCCGGTCAACTCGCGCAGCACCCGCGACCCTTTAGACACTTGTGGAATCGCTTCGATGGCAATCTGCCACCGGGACGGTGTTTCGGTCAATTCACCCCGACTTTTCTGCGTATAAACAATTCATTTCCGGCTAAGTGACTGATTCGTTAATGTTTATGTCGCAACATTTCCGCCCATTCTGGGCGAACATGCTAGACTTCGTTCCGAACTGGAGTGCCGTATGGAGCCTTTGCGGCATACTTCCGTCTTACAATTCGGGACTTACGAAATTGCTCTCCACTCCGGAGAACTTCGCAAGGCAGGGGTGCGGATCAAGGTGCAGCAGCAACCGCTCAAGCTGCTGGAGATATTGTTGGAGCGCCCCGGCGAAGTTGTTACAAGGGAAGAGCTGCGTAGCCGAATATGGCCAAATGAGAGTTTTGGCGATTTCGATCAGGCCGTCAACGTCGCCGTCGCAAAGCTGCGGGGGGCTTTAGGAGACTCGGCCGACAATCCACGCTACATTGAGACTCTTCCCCGGCGCGGCTACCGCTTCATTGCGCAGGTATCCGTCGTCAATCGCCCTGCCACCAAACAGAAACTCCTCCCCGAAGTTGCTACTTCCCAAGCAGAGAAGCGTCCCCAGCTCGAGGCTGCTGGAGGGATGCAACGACCCGGACATTTGCCCTGGCAATATGCCTGGAAGATGCTGGGCACCGCGACGATCCTGGGACTGTTGGTTTGGATAGTTTGGATATTTTTCTGGAGAAGCCGCCAGCCATCCGGCACCTTGTCTTCCAGTCCCGTTCGCTCTTTAGCAGTACTTCCTCTTGAAAACCTCTCCAGTGATTCCCAGGACTATTTTGCCGACGGCATGACCGACGAGCTCATCACGAATTTGGCGCAGATCAGCGCATTACGTGTGATCTCCCGCACCTCGGTGATGCCGTACAAAGGCGTGCGCAAGCCCTTGCCACAGATCGCGCTTGAATTGAACGTCGATGCCGTGGTGGAAGGCACAGTGCTGCGCTCGGGCAAACAGGTTCGGATCACGGCACAGTTGATCCGGGCACCCGCCGACAAGCATCTGTGGGCACAGAGTTATGAGGGCGATGTGCGGGATACCTTGGCGCTGCAGAAGAAGGTAGCACGTGCCATCGCCGAGCAGATCCGCATCCAGGTGACCCCACAGGAAGAGACGGTTTTGCATAACGTCAAGGTCGTGAATCCGGAAGCCTATGAGAATTACCTCAAGGGGCGCTACTTTTGGAGTAGGCGAACTACGGATGGCATGAAAAGGGCGATTGATTATTTTGGCCAGGCAATTGAAAGCGACCCCAATTATGCGTCACCCCATGCAGGCTTGGCCGACATCTACCAGATATCTGACCGTCCGGAGCTTGCTCGGGAAGAAGTCAAAAAGGCACTCGACCTTGACGATCAATTGGCCGAAGCCCATAACTCTCGAGCCAGCCTTCTTTATCTGATTGATCGGGATTGGGAAGGGGCGGACAGGGAGTTCAAGCGTGCCCTGGAGCTTGATCACAACTATGCCCCGGCCCACCACTGGTATTCCATGTACCTGGCGTTGAAGGGCCGCAAAGAAGAGGCGCTGGTCGAGGCGCAGAAGGCATACGATTTGGATCCACTCTCGGCGGTTGCGGGTGCCAACCTGGCCAAGATCCTTGAGGAAGCAGGGCAAGATGACAAAGCAATCGAGCAGGCCAAGAAGACGTTAGATCTGGCACCTGATTCGGCGGTTACGCACGCCGTTCTCGGCCTGGGATACCAGAACAAGCGGATGTATGCGGAGGCGATTGCCGAGTACAAGAAGGCATTGCAATTAGGAGGTTCGCCTGCGGAAATGCGCGGCCTTCTCGGAAATGCCTATGCAGTCTCGGGAAACCGCACCGACGCGCAAAGGATGATTGCCGAACTAAAGTCACTTTGGCCAGAGCATGCACGCGCCGCCCTGGACCTCGCAGGCGTATTTTCCGGCTTGGGGGATAAGGAAAGTTCACTGTACTGGCTGGAGAAGGCCCAGGAGATGCACGTGACAGACCTGATCGGAATCGGGAAGGACCCACATTTTGTTGAATTGCGCACGGACCGACGCTTCCAAGCTTTGGTGCAGAGGGTAGGCGCGCCCCAATGACAACACCGTTTGCGAACACCGATAAGCGTAAGCTCTCTCCAGCTAACTCCATGCTGCGGTGATTTTTCCGGAGCCAATCAAAAGCCGCACGACGACCATCAAGCCCGACTTCGGATGAGTTCCGAAAGTTGCCCGGGCGCGTGGACGACCCATTCTGCAAGATGTCCTCCAGGGAAACCCAGTTAACCGATCGTTGCCCGACGACCTTAAACGGTCAGTATAAAGCTAATCCATTCATATAGTTACACCGATATCATTTCTGTTGACAAGGCGGTTCTTTCGGGCGAAACTTGCACTGGCCGCCCTCTCCCCGCCTCGCTACTCTCCCTCAGAATGTCAACCTTGATGAAGCCTGATCCAGTTTTTCGGAACACTAATGACGAGTTCTTCTCTGGTCCCAGGGAATACTCGATCGCTCAGGTCCCGGACCCGATGGACCCGGAACAACTGGCACAAGAGGTTTTTGCGGAATCAGCGCAGCAAGGTTTACCAGGAAATCGCCGCGACTACCGGACGGCCACTCTAACCGCGGCAGTCATTGCTTTGTCAATGCTCCTGGGTTGGATGGTGGGCCGCGCCGGATGGAATATGGCGGTCAATCGAGCTCAGCGGCAGAATGTCGCGGTTCCGGACGAAGTGCTGGCTGCAACCCGGTATGCTTCACCGCTTCCAATCGAAGCTGAAAAGTTACCCACTTCAGCCGTGCCGGCTCATGACGCAACTGTTTCCGCGTCCAGCCCGGTTGCAAAATCTCTGGCGCAAAAAGCGAAGATCGAACCCGTCCAGCCGGACGGCGCCGTGGTGATGTACGAACGCGGCAAGGAGATTTTTCGGGCGCAGCCAACTGGAGCAATACCAGCTTCCGCTGACAACTTCACCACGGTGCCGGCCGAATCTGATGGAGAGGGTCATTCGCCGGCTGTGCCTGATCAAACTCCACCAGCAGGGTATGGCTACGTGGTAACGCGAGTTCAGCCACACTACCCCGAAGAGGCCAGACAACAGCGTATCCAGGGGGCCGTTGTGCTCAAGGCGTTGGTCGGGGCCGATGGCTCGGTTCAAGAGCTGAAGGTGATAAGTGGAGATCCTCTCCTGGTGCAGGCTGCTACCGAGGCGGTTCGACAATGGCGTTTCCAGCCTCACCATTCCAAAGGGCAGTTAACCGGGTTCGAAACCCGGATTACGATTAATTTTTTGCTGCCATGAGGCTTTTGCACATTTTCGCCGTGGGACGTAACTGGCGCTTCACCCCATGGTTCGGATATTGCGCCTTAGTTTGCGGATATTTTAGCGGCCGCGCGAAGGACAATGACGGTAAATGGTATTTAAAAACAATAAGATACAACGCTCCGCTGGCTTTGTGAGGGGTTTCAAGGCATACTGTTTCGCCGTTCGCCCCCAATCCGGCGGCAAAAGGTAGCTCCAAGTATGTTCAGCGAGAACAACGAACCGCAAATCAACTTTGATTCCATCCAGGGGGTCCATGACGCGAAGCGCCGCCTCCAGCTGCTTTTCGCCCTAGCTTTGCTGATCACCGCTCTGGTTTTAGTGGTGATGAGAAATCGCCAGTTCTGGCTGGACGCGCTAAATCTAGACGATATGTCGGGTCCGGCGATGTCCGATACGATCAAGCAAAGTGAGCCGCCGGCCAATTCAGCCCGCGCCAAAAGAGTTGGCGCGAAGCTGAGTCCATCGTCCAATACCGAGTCCCACGTTTCCGCGTTGTCCGAAGTTCACGAGACGGTTCCCAGTCCCTTGCAGGTTGACGTAACGTTCTCCAGCGGACAACGTCAGACTCTTGTGGCCCGCAATTCCGCCATTCATATCGATCTGCAACAGAACTCGCCGTCGGCGTCCGCCCTGTCAGCGGGTTCTCCAGTTGCCGGGACTGAAACCTCGAGTAGCTCCGGCGCCCAGGTCCGCTTTTCAGGTGGTACGTTGGAAATTCTGGGTCGGCCGAAGGAACCCGTCTATCCTCTATCCGCGCAGCGAGCGAATGTTCAAGGATCGGTGGTATTACAGGCCAGCATCGGGCAAGAGGGGAACGTCGAGGATGTACAGGTAATCAGTGGTCCCGCCATGCTCACTACGGCTGCTCTGGAAGCGGTCAAACAATGGCACTTCAAGCCCCACTACGAGGCGGGCAAAGCGGTTCCGACTGCGACTCGTATCACGGTGAGTTTCAGCATCTCGGCTCAATAGCCCTCCAGGTTGAGTCATTGAACCCGCCGTGTTGGCAGCCGCCAACACTAGAAAATTCAATCTTCAGTGAGGGATGACCCTTCTTATTTTGGGAGAGGGAGGGTCACGAACGACTTGTACTTGTCAGTGGTTGCGGCACCAGGGTCGGATTTTTTCTCACGACAATCAGCTGACCTGGTTTCCGGGTTGATGAGGGGTGGAGAGGCCTGAGCGCCCGGAGTGCAGCCACTCTCTCCGCCGCGTATCGAAATGCCGCTCCTGGCTGGCGA
>Ga0207674_10007490_pt1 | contig 12725 bp, 8 predicted proteins | sample KBSCornC72_FD_184303 | JGI IMG/M metagenome (GOLD analysis project Ga0207674, IMG submission 184303) | Corn rhizosphere microbial communities from Kellogg Biological Station, Michigan, USA - KBS Corn C7-2 (SPAdes) (version 2) | ecosystem: Host-associated > Plants > Roots > Rhizosphere > Soil ... | reverse complement strand
GTTCTTGCCCGTCGCTCGCCGGTTCCTGTCTTGCAGAGGGGACGATAACGATGATCAGTAGTTTGAAGCGCTCGCTGCTCGCGACGACGCTGCTTGGAGGGGTTGCACTTTCCGCCCCCACCTTCGCTCAGGATGCCCAGACGCCGTCGACTTGCCCGCCTGGCACTCCGGCAGGAACGAATGGCTGCGTTGTTCCTGAAGCCGCGCCCGCTCCGTCGTCGAACGAAGCGATCGTCGTCACCGGTTCGCGCATCGTATCGCCGAACATCACCTCGCTCGCCCCGGTCCAGGTGGTCGGTGAGCAGGACATCAACCGCTCGGGCGCGGTCAACGTTCAGGACGTCCTGACCCAGAACCCGGCAATCGGTACGCCGTTGCTCAGCACGACGAACTCGGCGTTCCTGACGTCGGGCGCCGGCACGGCCACGATCGATCTTCGTAACCTCGGCACCAACCGCACGCTGATCCTGATCAACGGGCGTCGCGTCGTCGGCGGTCTTCCAGGTTCGCCGATCGTCGACCTCAATGTCATCCCGACGCAGTTCATCGAGCGCATCGACATCCTGACCGGCGGTGCCTCGTCGCTCTACGGTTCGGACGCCGTCGCCGGCGTTGTAAACTTCATCTACAAGCGCAACTTCGAAGGCCTCCTGATGGAGGGCCAGTACGGCATCACCGAACTCGGCGATTGGCCGCGCTACCAGGTCAGCGCGACCGCAGGCGCCAACTTCGCCGGCGACCGCGGCAACATCATGGTCCACATCGGCTATTCGAACGACAAGGGCCTTCTGTCGCGCGACCGCAAGAACACGCGCGTCGATGATCTTTCCTACTTCTTCTACACCTACGATCCGAAGGACTTCGGCACGTCGGTCGAGCCCTATTTCTCGAGCTTCCCCGTCCAGGGCCGCTTCGACGTCAACGGAACCTCGTCCTCTGCCGACGACTTCACATTTGCACCGGACGGCACGCTACAATCGTGCTTCAGCGCGAATTTCAGCTGCAACGGTCCGGGCAGCGGACCGAACGGCTTCAACCGCCAGTTCTTCCGGACCTTGTCGACGCCGGTCAAGCGTTGGCTTGTCGCCGAGCAGGGCCACTTCGACATCACCCCCGACATCAGCTTCGTCACCGAAGTCACCTACGCCAAAACCAAGGCGAGCACGGTCATCGAGCCGTTCGCGCTCGACACTGGCGGCGCGAATCCTTTGTTCCCCGGGCCTGCGCTTGGTCGCTGGGATATCCAGCTCGTACCGGGGGGTCCATGCAATCCGTTCGTGCCCGCTGAAATATGCGCCGCGGCCACTGACAGGAACGGCGACGGCCTGAAGGATATCGCCTTCGCCAAGCGTCTCGCGGGCGTTGCTACTCGACACTACACGGCCGACCGTAATTTCCTGCGCATCGTCACCGGTTTTGAAGGCAAGCTGTTCAATGACCGGTGGAACTGGGACGTCACTTATAATTACGGCCAGGCCGAGGAGCAGCAGGTTTCCGAAGGCCAGGTCAACGCGCAGAATTTCCGTAATGCGCTGAACGCCATTCAGGAGACCGTGGCGACCGGCGACATCAATGGAAACGGCGTAATCGGCGATATTGTGTGCGCCGATCCGATCGCCCGCGCCACGGGGTGCGTCCCGATGAATATCTTCGGGGCGAACAGCATCACTCCGGCGATGGCGGCCTATGTATCCGCAGAGAGCAACCACTCGTTCAAGGTTACTCAGCAAGTGGCCAATGCGAACCTGTCGGGGTCGCTGGTCGACCTGCCGGCCGGCCCGCTCGGCCTGGCGGTTGGCGCGGAGTACCGCAAGGAACAGAGCGAACAGAATTGGGATGCGCTGACGAACCTTGGCGCCAATCTGGGTAACGCACTGCCCGACACCAGCGGCCAGTTCAACGTCAAGGAGGCCTATGCCGAGGTCAACGTGCCGATCCTCAAGGACCAGCCGTTCGCCAACCAGCTCGACCTCCGCGCCGCGGGCCGTATCTCCGATTATTCGACGATCGGTTCGGTCAAGACGTGGAACATCGGCGGCGACTGGGCCCCGATCCCGGACATCCGCTTCCGCGCCACCTACGCGAAGGCGGTTCGTGCCCCGAACATCGGCGAGTTGTTCACCGGTCCTTCGCAGACCTTCCCGACCGGTCTCGTCGATCCATGCCAGGGCATCACTCTGGCAAGCACCGGAACTACCGCAACGCAATGTCTGGCCGATCCGGGGGTCGTCCAGAACATCAACACCAATGGCTCGTTCCAGCAGACCCAGGCCGACAAGCAGGGAGTCAGCGGCTTCGTATCCGGTAACCCGAACCTCGGCCCGGAGACCTCGAAGAGCTTGACCGCCGGTGTGGTGATCAACCCGAGGAGCATTGCGCCGGCGCTGCGCAATCTCGTCCTGTCGGTCGACTACTTCGACTACAAGATCACCGACGCGGTTGCGTTCCCGGCTCCACAGGATCTGCTGAATCTTTGCTATAACGAAGCGGACGCGACCGCCTGTTCGTTCATCACGCGTTTCCCGACCGCAGTGGGGTCGGCGAGCGCGGGTGCGCTTCAGTTCGTCAATGCGAGCGCGATCAACGCTTCGGTGATCAAGGAAAGGGGCATCGACACGGTGCTTCAGTATCGCACCGGGCTGTCGTGGCTGATGGATGGCCTGTCGGCGAATGCCCGGATCTCGTGGACCCACTATTTCAAGGGCTTCGTGATCACCTTGCCGGGCGAGAAACCGAACCCCTTCGTGGGCGAGGTTGGCGCATCGAAGGACAAGGCGGACGGGACGATTTCGTTCAACACCTCCAAGTGGAGCGTGTCATTCACCGGGACCTATATCGGCAAGGCGCTTGAAGACGACCGCTTCATCGACGCGGCAAACGTCACTCGAGCGAAGTTCCACCTCGGTCCGCCGCTCCCGTATGACGCGATTTCGGTCCCGGCGATCTTCTACCTCGACTCCCAGGTCAGCTTCACTCCGATCAAGAACTACGAATTCTACGTCGGTGTGGACAATTTGATGAACACGAACGCTCCGAACCTGCTGTCGGGGACGACCTTCAACAACACCGGTTCGGATACGGCCGCAGCCGTGTACGACATCTTCGGTCGCCGCTACTACGCGGGTGTGCGCCTGAAATTCTAATCGGCATCAAGCCAAAAAGAGCCGGCGGGGAAGCGATTCCCCGCCGCTTTTTTTTGTGAAAGTTGCAGCCGTATGAGCCGCGACCGCCCGGACTAATCTTCCGTGAATTCCGGGACGTGGGGATAGGAATCGAGCACCGGTCCCAAAGCGTCCTTCAGCGGGCCGAGCCATCGGTCGAATGCCCGCCATTCTTCGTTCTTGGCCGCATCGATCGGCCGCCTCACCTGTTCCGAGCTCGGCGTGTAGATCGCCCGCGAGGTTTCGTAGAACCGAAGGCAGGAATCTTCGAACGGGACGCCGACGTAATCGAGGAGCCGGCGCACTTCGCCCTCCGTGTCGCTGACGAGCCTCTCGTGGAAAATTCGGTGAACCCGCCCGGGAAGAACATCGTCCACGTGCGCCATGAGCCGCACGTAATCGGCATAGAAACGTCCGAACCAGTTCAGGTCGTAAGTGATCTGCTGGCCTCGCGCGAAATGCTGCCTGAAATTCGAAACTCCACACGCCAGCGGATGCCGGCGCACGTCGATGATCTTCGCATCGGGAAGGATGAGCTGGATCAGCGGAACATGGAGCCAGTTGTTCGGCATCTTGTCGATGAAGAACGGTTTCGACTGATGCCGATGTCCCTTCATCAGTTCCAGATATTGTTCGCCGAACGCCTGGAGCTGGTCCGTCGAAAGAGCCCCCAGGCGCGCATGGTAATTCTCGGTGCGCCGCCCGATCTCGCGGGCGATGAGGCCGATGTACGCAAGCTCCTTCGTGCCCTCGATCATAGAATGGCTCGCCAGGATTTGCTCGACCAGGGTGGACCCGGCGCGGGTCATGCCGACCACGAAAATAGGGTCCGTAGATTGCGATCCGCCGCCGGCCCGCTCATCGAAGAACTTCTTCGTGAAGAAACGGCGTGACACCGACACTTCCTCGGTAACCTCGTCGGGCTCGTGGTCCAGCGTCCGGCGCCGCAGTTCATTGCCTTGCGCGTAATGGCTAAACGCACTCTCGCTGTCGCCCAGATCCTCGAATGCCTTGCCCAGCGCGAAGTGCAGGGAAACCCGGTTCGCCTCGGGCGAGTCTTCCCGCAGCGCCTCGAGCATCACGTCCACGTCGGCTCTCGTAAACTTCGCGGTCTTGAGATTGGCGACGTTCCACCAGGCTTCTCCGTCGCGAGGAGCAATCTCGACGGCCCTCCGCATCGCTTTCGCACCGTCCGCCGACCGTCCCATCGTTTTCAGAACGTGCCCGTAACCCGTCCAGAGCGCTGCCTCGTTGGCATGATCGCGCAAAAGCTCTTCGTACAGGCCAAGGCTTTCCTCGAAGCGTCCCACGCGCGACAGGTTCGATGCCTTGAGGCTCTTCGCGAGCAGGTGCCCGGGTTCTCGCGCTATTACATCGTTCAATATTTCGAGCGCCTGAGCCGCCTGGCCTCGTTGCTCGAGGCCCCTCGCGAGATCGACTCCGGCCGCGCCGAGGTCCGGACGAAGCTCGATCGCCAGACGAAGCAGCGCTTCCCCCTCCTTTTCGTACGCCAAAGCGATTGCGAGGCGGGCCATCATCCACAACGCGACGGCATCACCGGGCCGCTCCAGGAGCCATCGTCGAAGAATGATTTCGGCTGTTTCGAGATCGCCTTGCTGGAGTGCGGCGGATGCGCGCAACAGGTCCGGGTGAGGCTCGGAAATCGGCACGGTAATCGCGCCAGTGCGAGCCTCCTTTTGACGCTCCTCGTCGAGCGCTGAGGCCAAGGCCCGATAGGCATCGGCATTGAGCGGATCGCCGCGGAGCAATTCGCGCAACCGGCTTATCGAACCTGTCGAATTTTCCGTCACCGCCATATCTCGGGCGCGATCAAGCCTTGCCGATCGGCGCCGGTGGATCGTCGTTCCGGAACCAACCGGTCACCGCAAGCCTCTCGGCCTGAACATAGGTCGAAACCATCGAGACCGAGTGAAGCTGGGGGATGGTGAAGATGTTGAGCGTATTGAACGACGGCTTGAATGCTTGCTCTATATTGTCGTTCGAGTCGAAGAATTGAAGGAAGCCGCCCCAGTCACGTTCCCAATCCTTCGAAAAGTTCATGATGTAGGCCGCGACGCGCCCGGTGCTCGGGTCTTCGTCGGTATGGCCCTTCAAGAAATGGCCGGGCCGGTACCAGGTTGCCTGGGCGTCCGCCCAGCGGATCTCGTCGAGGCCGGTGAGGCGACGAATGAACTGGAGCACTGGCTCACTGTTGATGAACTCGAAGAACTCGAAAATCCTGAACCGCGGCGACGTTGGGGAGATGTAGGCCGCAAGCGTCGGGAAGAAGGCGTAGAGGAACTGATATTGGGTCCGCGCCCGCGCCTGAATCCCCGCCATGATTTGAGAGCCTTCACGGTCGGTCATGGCGGCGACGCGGTCGGGGCTGACCTGATGGACCGTCGGCCCGTCATTGTAGGCGAGGCCCCAAGGCAATTCACGCAGGTCTTCCAAGACGGCGTGCGCAGACCGATCGGTCAGGAAATTGCGAATCTGCATTCGCCGCGTCTGGCCATAATCAGACGCGAGCTTCGTGAGATCGAGCGACGGGTTCAGTTCGATGGCCAATGTTGACAGCTCTCCTGCGACACTTGATCGTCGGCGCGGCCGCGGACGTCGCGGCCTTTTAGAAGCGCATAACACTCATGTCTCCGCCAGACGATTCCGCAAGCTTACTGTCGAACCCCGAGTGGCTCCCGGCCCATTGGCGTGGTAGCAATGTGCAGTTCGCGCGGCTTGCCCGCAATCAACACGAGGGACTGACGTTCCTTTCCGACGAGTATATCGCTCCGCTTTCGCCCGAGACCGCATCGGCGGGCCTGGCAGGGTTGCGCGGCACGCCCGTTGCACCAGCCCCCCAATATATCTTTCATTCGGCCTTCGCCGCCTCGACCCTTCTCACGCGCGTGCTCGACATTCCAGGGGTTGCTCTGGGCTTGAAGGAACCGGAGATTCTCAACGAGCTTGCTGAGGCTTTTCGATCACGTTCGCTCTCCGGAGATGCGCTGGAAGTCGTGGTGCAGCTTCTTGCCCGGCCGTTCGTCACTGGCGAGAAGGTCATCATTAAGCCCAGCAATGTCGCGAACCTCCTCGCGCCGTCGCTGCTGAAGCTGAACTCGGACTCAAACGCGATCTTTCTCTACGCGCCGCTTGCCCGTTTCTTGCGCTCGATCGCTGACAAGGGCCTTTGGGGCCGGCGCTGGGTACGGCGGCTTTATCCGGTAGTCACTCGCGATACGGGGCTCGATTTCGGGCTTTCCGCGGGCGAGCAGTTCGAGCTTACCGACCTGCAAGTCGCCGCGCTCGCATGGCTCATGCAACATGCGCAGGCGGCGAAGCTCATTGAGGCTTTCCCTGGCCGCGTGCTGACCCTCAACAGCGAAGTCTTCCTCACACGGCGCGAGGAAACCATCGCTGCCGTCGCTGCACATTTCGGCCTCGCGCTCGACCAGAATCAATCCCGCGAGATTGCCGAGGGCCCAGCATTCGCAACTCATTCAAAGGAAATTGGCCGCGCTTTCGATCCAGAGGAACCGCTTCGGCCTAAGGCTGTCATCCCCATCCTCGATGAAGAAATTGCGATGGTTGCGCAGTGGGCCGAGGCTGTCGGCGAGCACGCGGGAATCTCGCCCAAATTTCCGTCCCATTCGGTGTTTGTCAAATAACTGATTAGCCGTTGGCGAAGCAGCTCTTATTTGGACGAAGCGTCGCCCGTCCGCTGCATTCGCTCGACCCAGGCTTTGTCTTCCATGCGTGAGCGCATCCACTCGCCTCGGGTCATGCAGACACGGTGCGAGCCCAGGCGGCTGCCCGTCACTTCTTCTTTCTGGCAGACGATCTCGTTGTCATAGGCGATCTGGGCCGCAGTCTTCGACGTCTGCTGGGGTTGCGCCGGCTGCGCTGGTTGCGCCGCCGCGGCATCGGGCGCGGCGAGCGCCGGTGTTGGTATCAGGGCGGCGAACGCTGCGAGGACAAGAATACGCTTCATAACGAAACTCCCTCTCTGCCTAGTCTGGACGCAAAAGTGCGTCTCTTCCAGCATCTTTCGACCAGGGGCTAATATGGTCGGGCGACGTCGAACGCGACAGTCAGGCGCTCTCCACGCTTGAATGGCGCCGTCCCGTGCCACATCCACGACGGGAAAAGGACGAGGCGTCCGGGCACAGGTTCGATTTCGCGTGCATCGAAACTGCTCGCGACAAGCTCTGGCGGGGGCTTCCCGATCGAGAGCCAGCCGTCACGAGAATCCTCGCCTCCGGCGTTTTGCGGCACCGCGACATAAAGCGCTGAGCTGATCCATCCCTGCGGATGAACGTGGCTCGTGTGAAAGCCGGCGTCGCGGAGCCGGACCGACCAGCTGCCGGCAAACCGAATCGCGCGATCGCGCCTCGCTCCTAGCAGCGGATGTCCGGAGGCGAATGGAGGCAGAGCCGAAACATAGTCGCGGACCGAGTCGACGACGGCCCTTCGAAGCGCCCGAATTTCCGGCTCGATCCTGCTGAACAGGGGACCGTCCGTTTGAGTCCCGCCCCGGACCGATTGATCGAGGAATTGGCCTTGGGCGACGTGGACCGTTCGCAATGTCGCGGCGAGCGCCTCGAGCGGCGGCAGCGCGGAGACCAAGTCATAAACCCGGATAAGCTCGCCATCGCGCTCGAGCCAAGTCGAGCGGGTGTCCCCGGTCAGCCGCCAGGCGAGCGCGGCATAGGGCCAGACCTCGTTCGCGCGCTCACCCGAAAGCGCGACATCGATCAGCGGAATGGCGTCCTCGGCTCGTCCGCAGCGCAAAAGATGGCGAATCCGCCAGACGCGATCCGTCCCGTCGCTCCATTGCGCAAAAAGCCGGTCGGCTTCCTCGGTTCTCCCGAGCTCGCCGGCCGTTAGCGTGGCGAAAGGGATGAGCAGTCGATCGCCGATCCCGTGGTTTCGAGCGCGCGCGATCGCGGCATCGAGATCGGCGAAGCGTTCGCGTTTGATGTGAAGGTTGAACAGGGCGATCCACAGCGCCTCGCTGGTGGGAGCCGCGGCGAGCGCATTCTCCAGCGGCTCCGAGACGATTTCGCTCTTGCCGAGCAGCGAGCGCAGCTGCGCAAGTTGCATGTGGCCATCGATCCAGCCGGGATATCTCTCGAGAATGCCCTGCAGCTCCTTCTCGCCCTGGTCACCATGCCCTGAGGCGAGCCTCGCCGCGATCAGGCCGGCGAGCACTTGCACATCCTTCGGCGCAAGCTGAAGCGCGTGTTCATGGAGCTGCTCTGCCGGAATTCCGGCCTCCAGAGCGGCGCGGGCGTGTCCATGGGCGATGCCGGGGTCGGACGGCGCCAAAGCTGCCGCCGTCTCGAACGATCGGAGGGCTTCCTCGTGCCGGTCCAGCGAGCGCTCAAGAAGCGCCTTCCATTGCCACAGCCGAGCGCTCGACCGCATTTGCACCGCTGCATCCAATTGCGGCAGCGCGGCTTCTTCCTCACCCCGCTCGATGGCCAGGCTTGCGAGCTGTTCGAGCGCATGGAGATCGCCGGGCCGCGCCTTCGCTTCCGCGAGCAGGCGGTCGAAGCTCACAAGCCTTCCGCGCCGCCCTCGCTGCCGATCAGCGCCGCCACCGCGTCGCGCTCCGCCTGGCTCAGATCGGGGTGCCACACGTCGAAGATGAAGACGACTCGGAGCGAGTCGCTGTCGTTCATCGCCTCATGCTCGATCGTATCGTCGAACAGGAACGCATGTCCGGGATTCCACTCGCGGGTCTCCGCACCCACTCTGAACCAGCAATGCTCGGGAACGATCAACGGCAAATGACAAACGAGCCGCGCATTGCTGACCCCGACGTGGGGTGGGATATGTGTGTGCGGCGCCAGCAGGGAGAACATCGCGTTGGGGCCCGCTCCCTTCATCTTCGGTTGAGGGACGCGATCGAGCAACGCCATCGTCTGGGGGCAATGCCGCGCGTTGGTTTCGATCCGCTCGCTGTTCTTGATGAGGTGGATGGCGGTCCAATCGGGGTTCCGGTTCAGCTCGCGCCACTGGTCGAGTGGCTGATGCTCTTCATACTGGATATAAGGCACCAGTTCGGCCCGCTCGGCGTCCATGACCGCGTGTAGTTCTTCGGTAATTTGCGAACTTGCTGCCTCGACCTCCGGGAGCCAGGAGAACAGTTCGCGCGGATGGAATTCCCGTTCGGTCAGCTCGGGAAAATGAAAGTGCGTCGGCTCGCTGTGATAGGGCCGCGTGCGTCGCAGCACATTGCTTCGGAACCGCTCGATGCGTTTACGTTCGGCTGCATTCGCCTTTCCCTCCGCGCCGGCCATCGCTGATTTCATCCGCGCTTCGCGATCCGCCAACCACGCCCAGTGATGCCGCTCGCCCTCCGCAACGACAGATGCGAGCTGCGGCGGCAGTTCGCCCTCGGGCCGTTGCGCCAAGGCGTGCCCCCAGGCTTCGCCGGCGCCGGGGTCGCTCATCCGTTGGAGGAGGCTCGCCCGCATCAGCAGCGCGGTGAAATCGAGCGGGGCCAAGGCCAATGCGCGATGCACCGCGTCGAGCGCCGCCGCCGGCTCGCCCTTCGCCCGCTGCATGGCGGCGATGCGGAGCCACAAGGAGGGGTCCGTTCCTTCGCTTTGCGCGGCTTCCAGGAGCAGTTCGATCGCGCGATTGAAGTCCGCGGCGCTCGCCGCCCGGTCAGCTTCGGCCAGTAAAGGGTCGCCCGTCACAGCGAATAGCCGAACTCTTCGACCCACGGAGCAAGCTCCGGCAGAACGGGCGCCATGTGCTCGCGGTAATGCTCCCACCGGCCGACCGAGCGGCGGTAGATCGGCTCGACGACCTGTGCATAGCTCGCGGTCTTGATCCGGCCGCGCGCCTTCGCGGTCGCCTCGTGGTCGAGCATCTCTTCTCGCCAGGGAACATCGAGGAAGGTGACGAGGTCGCGCAGCGCGGTCTCGGGGCCTTCAATCAAATCTTCGTAGACGAGGCGGTGCACCGGCAGGCCGAGCATCCCGCTCGCCTTCGCGAAATTGCGGAAGCTGACGTCGTAAAGCTCGGCGGCTGTATCGAGCTGCAGGAAGTTCGACATGCCATCATTGAGACGGAAGTTGGTGACGAAGCAGCTGAGCACAACGTCGCACGGATGCCGCAGCGCGAGGATGATTTTTGCGTCCGGGAACAGTCGCCGGATTACCGGAAGCGCGTTCATCGAAAGCGGATTCTTGTCGATCAGCAGCTTGTCCGGAGCGAGGGGCACGCTTTCCCGCGCGACTTCGAAATATCGATCGCGCGCCTTGCCGATTTGCTTCGCCGTGGCAGTCGGAAGATCTGCAAGATCGCCCGGCAGCTCCGCCGACGCCGCGGCGAGTGTTCCTTCCTCCTCCAGCACCTCGATATCGGGATGCCCCATCAGCAACGTGTCGAGCAATGTCGTTCCCGACCGCGGAAAGCCCACAAGGAACGTCGGTGACGGACGCGAGGCCTCCGCCGCCTCACCCTTCCATCGCGAAAACCATTCGTCGGAAAGCACCTCCGTCTGCCGACGGAGATGCTCGCGATAGGCCGACGCGCGTTCGAGGGGCTCACTGGGATGCAGGCTCTGGATCCGGTTCATTCCGACGAAGGCTTCCCATGCCTCGTCATATTTCCCCGCGCCCTCGCTCAGCTGGCCAAGGAGTTGGAGGCGTCGCGCTTCTTCGAGGTCTCCACGAACCTTCGCCAGTGATGCCAGTCCCTCGTCGAATTGCTTCGACCTGCGAAAACCGAACGCCCGAATGAAGTTCAGGACATCGGGCTCGACACCGCGGCTTTCAGCATCGCCAACCAGCTCGACAAGCGCATCTCCGCGATTGGTGAGCTCGAACACGACCGCGAGCCCGAGATTGGCGAGCGCGTTGGCGGAGTCGCGGCGGACGACTTCCCGATAGGATTTCTCCGCCTCGGCATTGTCGAGGAGCGCAAGTTGGTGACTCGCGAGTCCGAGCAGCAGCTCGACATCGTCAGGATCGCGGCGCACCGCCTCTACAATCGGCTCCAGTGCCTCCTCGTCCCGACCTTCAGCCTTGAGTATTCCGTGCAGCTCACGAAGCGGCTTCGAATCCGACGGGAACTCTTCCGCCATCCGATTCAGTTCAGATTTCGCGTCATCCAGCTGGCCTGCCGCGAACAATGCCATCGCGAGGTTCAGACGCGCCGGCGCCGAGCGCGGGTTGATCTCGCATGCGCGCCGGAGCGCGGCGACGCTGCCATCGGCATCGCCCGATTGGCGGCGCACGTTGCCGAGATTGTTCCACGCCTCCCAATCGTCGGGCGCGCCGGCGACGACCCGCTCGTACGCGCTTGCAGCTGCAGAAAAATCCCGAAGGCTCTGGAGAAGGAATCCGCGGAGGCGCTCAAGCCTCATCGTCGAATCGCTCGCCGCGACTTCGGCGGGAATCATTTCCAAGGCTTCTTCAAACCGTTCGAGCTGGGCCAAAGCGGTTCCGAGGTTAAGGGCGATAACCGGGTCGTCCGGCCGCCGTTCGTGCGCGGCTCGAAGGTGTTTCACGCCCGCCTCGAAATCGCCTGACCGGCAGCACAAGCTTCCCAGCATGGCGTTCAGGGCGATGACATCGCCGCCACCCTGAAGACCGTCTTCGCCGATCCTTCGCGCTTCATCGATGCGGCCGCGCGTCGCGGCCTCGAGGGCGTTTCGGATGGTCGACGCGGTCGCGGGGTCAAGGGTTGGGGCGGAGCTCATCAGCCGCAGTTTAGCGGATTGGCCGCATCGGGAAAGGCGCACCGTCGGGGCAAAGAAAAAGGCGGCGGGCCCGAAGGCCCACCGCCCCTTCTTTTGACTAACGTTTCAGTCCCTAGTGACCACGCTCCGGAGCCGGCGCCGGAGGCGGCGGCGGAGGCGGCGGTGCCGGGCAGGTCTCGTTCGCCAGGATCACCAGCCCGTCCGGGCACGTCTGCGTCGCCGGAGGAGGCGGCGGAGGCGGAGGCGGCGGGGGCGGCGGAGGCGGCGGAGGAGGCGGCGGGAGCGCATGGCTCGGTTTGAAGTCCACCGTGACTCCGGCCCAGACCAGGCGGCCCAGTGCATCCCAGGTTCCCGGATAGGTATTGCCGTTGCAAGGACCGGTCGGGCAGAGGCTCGAACCCGCCTTGTTGGCGTTACCCGACGTGACCAGCGGTGGGTCGCGATCGAACACGTTGTTCACACCGGCACGCAGGTTGATCCGATCGAGCAGCGTGTAGGTTGCGGCCAGATCGAAATAGTTCTGCGCAGGGATATGGAGACCCGGATCGAACGTGTTCGGCGCACCGCTCAGGCTCTCGTTGTCGACCAGCGTTTCGGCCGTGACCTTGCCGACACGCCGCCACTGGACCGAAACGCCCAGGCCGAAGTTCGTGTCGAGACCAACCCGCCACTTGTGGCGCCACTTGGGAAGCGGCGCCGAGCTGCCCACGGCCGTGCCGCTGCAGACCGGTCCATAAAGGCCGGCGCAATCGAACGGCTGAGTCAGGCCGTTGTCGTTCTTGTAGTGACGAAGCCAGGTGCCGATGAAGCTCGACGACAGGGTTCCCAGGCTGAAGAAACGATGGGAA
>Ga0207674_10007486_pt1 | contig 12728 bp, 12 predicted proteins | sample KBSCornC72_FD_184303 | JGI IMG/M metagenome (GOLD analysis project Ga0207674, IMG submission 184303) | Corn rhizosphere microbial communities from Kellogg Biological Station, Michigan, USA - KBS Corn C7-2 (SPAdes) (version 2) | ecosystem: Host-associated > Plants > Roots > Rhizosphere > Soil ... | reverse complement strand
ATACGGCAATCGTGTCGTGCCGATGGATGATGCGCTCGTTCAGGTGTCCGTCGACATCGGCGGCCGGCCGTACTACGAAGGTCCGCTGCCCAGCAAGCTCTACGACCATTGGATGCGATCGTTCAGCAATGAGGCGCGCGCCACCATCCACGTCGTCGTGCTGCGCGGCAGCGATCGCCACCACATCGTGGAGGCAGCCTTCAAGGCGCTCGGACTCGCGCTTCGCGACGCGCTCGTCGACACCGGCGACCGCGTCAGCACCAAGGGATCGGTATCGCTGAGGGTGGAATGATGCTTACCAACAGAATCATCGCGTGTCTCGACGTGATGGACGGCCGCGTCGTCAAAGGAACCAGTTTCGTGAACCTGCGCGACGCCGGTGATCCCGTCGCGCTCGCCGAGCGGTACGAGGTGCAGGGCGCAGACGAGATCGTCTTCCTGGACATCACGGCGACGGATCAGGGCAGGGGCACCTTGCTCGAGCTCGTCCGGCGCACCGCCGAGCGGCTGTTCATTCCGTTGACGGTCGGTGGAGGCATGCGCACAGTCGACGACATCGCCAGGGCTCTGCGCGCCGGCGCCGACAAGACCGCGATCAATTCTGCCGCGGTCCGCCATCCAGAGTTATTGACCGATGCTGCCCGCCGCTTCGGATCGCAGTGCGTGGTTGCGAGCATCGATGCGCTGCGAAACGGCACGGGCTGGGAGGTCTATGTAAACGGAGGCAGAGAGCCAACCGGCCTGGACGTCATCGAATGGGCGGCACGATGCGCGGAGCTGGGCGCGGGTGAGATCCTTCTCACCAGCATCGACCGCGATGGCGCGCGCTCCGGCTACGACATCGAGCTCGTGTCGCGTGTAGCGAATGTCGTGACAGTACCCGTCGTCGCATCGGGTGGCGCGGGCTCGGCAGGCGACGTTGTCGATGCATTTACCAGAGGCCGAGCCGATGCAGCGCTTCTGGCCGGCATTCTTCACGATGGCACCGTGGACATTCCCCGCGTGAAGTCAGCATTGCGCGCCGCGAGCATACCGGTGAGGGAGGCGGCGTGACGACTGCAGCTATTTACATGGATGCTGCGGCGGAAGTTGCGCGCGTGGCGGGTGACATTGCGAAGAGCTATTACGGCCGCGATCCCGCGATCAGCACCAAGAGCGACGGATCGCCGGTGAGCATTGCAGACCTGAGCGCCGAGCGCGCTGCGCGCGACTGGATCGAGCGGCGGTTTCCGGACGACGGCATCATCGGCGAGGAGCTACCCTCGGTGCGGCCGCACGCGGCGCGCCGCTGGATCATCGATCCGATCGACGGTACATACACTTTCCTCCAATCAGTGCCGCTTTGGGGAACGCTGGTTGCGGTCGCCGAGGGAGATCGGGTGATAGCGGGGGCGGCGTATTTTCCGGCGGTCGATGAGATGATCGTTGCAGCGCTCGGCGAGGGATGCTGGTGGAACGGCTCGCCCGCGCGCGTGTCGACGACCGCCGAGCTGAGCCAGGCCCGACTGCTGACGACCGATGCGCGGTTCATCCGCGACGCCGCGCGGCGCGACGGTTGGCTGCGGCTCCAGAATGGCGCGCGGACGATGAGGACCTGGGGCGACTGCTACGGTTATCTGCTGGTCGCTACGGGCCGGGCAGAAATCATGGTCGACGATGTGCTATCGGACTGGGACGCAGCGGCGCTGATGCCGATCATCACCGAGGCAGGTGGAGTGTTCACGGATTGGCAGGGAAAGCCGACTCCATTTGGTGGCGACGCCATCGCGACTAACGCGACGCTCGCGGCGGTCACCCGGGAGATTCTTGTCCCCACGCAGACGGCGGCTGCCGTCGTGGGGGCGTCATGAGCGAACACCGCGCCCGCCTGAATCTGGACGAAGTACGTTTTAACAACGACAGCGGAACGGTCGTGGTCGTGACGCAGTGCGCAGCGACCGGCAGAGTGCTGATGGTGGCCAACGCCGACAGGGAAGCCATCGAGCGGTCGATCGAGACCGGAGAAATGCATTATCGCTCGAGGACGCGGGGCTTGTGGCGGAAGGGCGCGACCAGCGGCAACGTGCAGAAGGTGATGTCGCTCAGTCTGGATTGCGATGGCGACACCGTCTTGGCCCGGGTTCTCTCGGCCGGGCCCGCCTGTCATACTGGAACAGTGTCGTGCTTCGACGCTGATGGCGCGCCAAGCATTTGGTCCTCCCTGGCGGAAACGATCGCCGCGCGGCGCAAGGAGCTCGACGCCGCGACTGCCAACGCCACGGCCTCCGCATCTTCGGGAGCCAGGCCAAGCTACACGCGCGAGCTGCTCCTCGATCGCAATCTCCGTCTCAAGAAAATCGGTGAAGAGAGCGGCGAGCTGATCACCGCTTGCGCCGACGCATCTCCCGTGCGTGCTGCTGAAGAAGCGGCGGATCTGATCTATCATGTCGGCGTTGCACTGGAAGCAGTTGGCAGCTCGCTCGATACAGTCGCGAAGATCCTGCTGGAGCGACATCAACGTGCAGATCACGCCAGCGACCCCTGCTAGATGACCTGATGGGTGCCAGATGATATGAAACCGACATCGCGCTGATACGAAATCGACATTTCCAAAAACATGCGGCGATGCTATGCTCGGCGGGTCGGTCAACAGTGGGGCGCCGCATGACCGTGACACGCGTCTTCTACAGTCCCATCTACGCCGGATCGGACTACGAGTTCGACACCACTCGCAAGGCGAGGTGGATCGCCGAGTCGCTCGCGCAATCTCCAATCAAGGATCTCGAGCTGGTCGAGCCGGTGCCGCTGCGCGCCGAGCAGCTCGCGCGCACCCACGATCAGAAATACATCGACGCGGTGCGCACCGGTGAGCCGCGGGAGCTCGCGGAATCCCAGGGGTTCGTCTGGGATCCGAAGCTATGGGAGATGGTGCTCGCCTCGAACGGTGGCGTCGTCGCAGCCGCGGCGGCCGCCATCGCCGACGGAGTCGCCGGCTCGCTCTCGAGCGGACTCCACCACGCGCGCGCGGGGCGCGGTGTCGGGTTCTGCACCTTCAACGGTCTCGCGATTGCCGCGAAGGAGGCGTTGTCGGCGGGCGCGAGGAGCGTTTTAATCCTCGATGTCGACGCGCACTGTGGCGGCGGCACGGCATCCCTCATCGCCGACGATCCGCGTATCTGGCAGGTCGATGTGTCGGTCGTCGGCTTCGACTGCTACGAGAGCACCGATCGCGCCCGGGTCGATGTCGTCACCCACGCCCTCGATTACCTGCCGACCATCCGCAAGAGACTCGGTCAGCTCGACGCCGAAGGATTGCAGTTCGACCTCTGCATCTACAACGCCGGCATGGACCCGCACGAGGATTGTTCGACCGGCGGGCTCCGCGGAATCACCACTCGGGTACTCGCTGAGCGTGAGCGGATGGTTTTCGATTGGTGCGTGGGGAGGAGGCTTCCGATCGCGTTCGTGCTCGCGGGCGGGTACACGGGAATGCGGCTCGACGAATCGGCGCTCGTCGATTTGCACCGAATGACTCTCGAGCGGGGAGCAACGGCAAAATAAGAACTACGGGCAGATGAGAACTGCGGAAACTGCAACTTAAAAACTACCGGCAGGCGGCTGTCGGCGGCGCATGCGCTGTCGCTCCATGTGCATCGCGTGACGACTCGGATTCGGAATCCACAGTTTGCATCGCTGCGCAGCCAGGCGTTCAGGGCGGCGATGTCGATTCCGGCGAACATCGCCGAGGGGAGACGGCAGACAACCGACGCTCAGTTCGCCCGGTACCTGGGCTACGGCCTCAACTCGGCGTCAGAGCTGGAGTACCACCTGATCGTGGCTCGCGACACGGGCATTATCACCGAGGATGAATTCGCGACCCTCGCCGCCCAAACGATCTCCGTGCGCAAGATGCTCTACACTTTGATCAAGCGCCTCCCCGCCACACCACCAAACCGCAAATCCACAAACGCCACCCCGAAAAGCCCGTAGCTACCAGCCGGTTCGGCCGAGAGCCGCCTGCCGGTAGTTTTTATTTTGCAGTTTCCGCAGTTCCGCCTGCCGGTAGTTTTTAAGTTGCAGTTGCTCCCCCGTCCCGCTTCCGCACCCGGTACTCGCCCGTCGCCTCCTTCTCCCTCCTCAACGGCAGCGCCAGCAAGAAGACCGACCCCTCCTCCGGGTACTCCGCCCAAGCCCGTCCGCCCTGCGCTTCCGCAATCTCCCGCACGATGTTGAGCCCCAGTCCGGTCCCCGCGATCGCGAGGCTTCCCTCGTGCGCGCGATAGAATCGCTCGAATAGATGCTCGCGCTTGCCGACGGGCACCCCCATCCCGTTGTCGGTGACGCGAACGATCAGCTCACGTTTTCCAGGGCCCGCCTCCTGGTCGGTCGCGCTGATCTCCACGAACCGATTGCCGCGCGAAGGCTCCGCGTACTTGAGCGCATTCGACAGGTAGTTCTTGATGCACAGCTCGATGACGGCGGCGTTGACCTCGATGTCCGGGATGGCGTCGACGACACGCACCTCGACGTTGGCTGCCTGAGCGGCGTCGCGGATCTGACGCACTGCTTCCTTGATCGCTTCGGGAAGCATCACGTTGCGGTGCTGGCGCGCGTCGTCGATTCCGACGCGCGAGAGCACAATCACATTCTCGACGGTCTCCCCCATCTCGCGGGCGTTGCGTCCGATGATCTTCACCAGCTCGTCGTGCTTGTCGGCGGGCAGATCGGGTACCTCTCTAAGCACGCTGCTGGCGCCGAGCACCGCGCCGATGCGGTTCTTGATCTCGTGGGAGATGACGCGGTTGAATGCGCGCAATCTGTCTTCGCGCTCCGCGACCACCTTGTCCGCGAGCACGAGAAAGTGCGTCATCGTCGCCTGCTGAATGATGGTGATGGCGCGAAAGAGTCTGCTCCCGCACGCCATCAGCTCCGATTTGGTGCAGGGCTCGTCGACATCGTCGACGGTCTTCGTGAAGAACGTGAAGAGGATGCCGCCGAGGAACTCGTACTCCTTGAGGATCTGATAGGCGTCGAACCCCTGCTTGTGGCGCAGCGCGCCCAGCTCCATCGCCTTCGCGACGACGGGCATGTCGGCGGCGATCTCCGCAGCGGGGTTCTCGATGTACTCGGCCACTCCGTCGATCAGGAGCGGGACGTGGTTCAGCAGATCGTCGGTGGGGAAGACTTTGTTCGCGTCGAGCGCGACGCGGGTGGAGATCCGATCGAGCCAGAGCGCGGTGAGCTCACGCCGGGATTTCCTGAGCCGCTCGGCGAGCACGCCGGCGAGCGGACAATCTTCTTCTATGCGGGAGGCTTGAGACGCGGTGGGGTCCTTGTTGGAGGCTTACTGAATTGTATGGGGCGGGGGGGTTAACGGCAAAATCAAACCAACTGCAGAACTGCGGAAACTGCAAAATAAAAACTACCGGCAGGCGGCCCTCGGCCGAACCGGCCTTTGGCGGCGGGCCTTTCTGGTGGCGTAAGGGGAAGGACAGAGGTCGGTTGCACAGTCGACCGCACAACCACGAACGCCACCCCGAATAGCCCGTAGCCATGGGCCGGTTCGGCCATCAGCCGCCCGCCGGGAGTTTTTATTTTGCAGTTACGCAGTCCTTGGTCTTGGTACAATTTCCCTGGATGCAACTCGACCGACGCCACTTCCTCCAACTCTCCGCCCTCGGCGTCGCCGCGATTGTCTGTCCGGCCTGCGAGACCGATCGCACCGCCACTCTGGAACGTCCACGCCTCCTCGACATGCTCGGCCCCGATCGGGTGCGCGTGATCGGCAAACAGTATCTCTCTTCCACGCCAACCGAGACCACCGCGGACGCCCTCCGCTCCGCCATCTCCAAATCCCGGCACGAATCGAGAATCCCGCTGATGCCCCGGTCCCTCGAAGACCAGGTCCGCGAAGACTTCATCAAGGGGCACACGATTCTGGTCGATGGCTGGGTCCTCTCGGTCACCGAAGCCCGACAGTCCGCGTTGTTCGCGTTGAGCTCCTAGCTCCCAACCCCCAGCTCTCAGTGCACACCGACGCCCGGACGCTGGACAACGGAACCGTCCTCCAGGGTGACCTCTGCATCGTCGGCGCCGGCGCCGCCGGCATCACCATCGCCCGCGAGCTCGCCAACACTCCGCTCAAAGTCCTGTTGCTCGAGGGCGGCGGCTTCGAGTTCGATCCGCGGATGCAGGATCTCTATCGCGGCGAGAACATCGGGCTCCCGTACTTCCCCCTCCAGGCAGCGGCGCTCCACTACTTCGGCGGCACCACCAATCATTGGGCCGGCTGGTGCTCCCCCTACGAACCGATCGATTTCGAGAAGCGCGATTGGGTTCCGTACAGCGGCTGGCCGATTCGCCGAGCGGATCTCGATCCGTTTTATGCCCGCGCGCAAAGCATCCTCGATCTCGGACCCTACAAGTACGATCCCGGCGATTGGAAGAATGGCGACGCCGAGCGCGTCCCGATGCTCGGCGACTCCACGGCCATCTACACCAAGATGTGGCAGTTCAGTCCGCCCACTCGCTTCGGCACCAAGTTTCGCGACGAGATCGTCAACGCCCCCAACATCCACCTCTACACCAACGCCAACGTCGTCGAGGTGATCGCCAACGACGCGCTCACCAATGTGCAATCGGTGCGCATCCGCGGCTTCGACGGCAAGGAGATTCGCGCCCGCGCCAAACGCTTCGTGCTCGCGTGCCACAGTATCCAGAACGCGCGGCTCCTGCTCGCATCCAATCATCAGGCGCGCGAAGGTCTCGCCAACGAGAACGATCTCGTCGGCCGATTCTTCATGGAGCACCTGGAGATGCCCGCGGGGGAGCTGGTGCTCGCCGATCCCGCGAAAACGTCGACCAAGATCTACGCGCTCGACTTCGCCAAGCGCACTCCGCGCGGTGAGCTGGCCATCTCACCGACCGCTGCGCGCGCGCACCGTGTCCTCAACGGCACCTGCTCGGTCGAGCCCGGCAACCTGGGCGACGAAGTCAAAAGCACCTTCCAGTTTCTAGACACCACTCTCATGAACGCGCAGCGCGCGTGGGAGAAGGGCGGTCGCAAAGGCGCGCCGCCGACCGTTGAGCAGGCGCCGCCGCCGCGCACCCAGGGATTACCGCGATTCTATCATCTGGTGTCGAGGCAGGAGCAGTCCCCCAATCCCGATTCGCGCATCACTCTCAGCACCGACAAGGACGCGCTCGGGATGCCGCGCGCGAAACTCAATTGGCAGATGACCGAGCTCGACAAGAGATCGATGCGCACCTTCTACCAGATACTCGGCGCGGAGATGGGGCGCACCGGAACGGGCCGCGTGCAGATCCACGACTGGCTGCTGGGCGACGACAAGACGTGGCCGAGTTTCATTAGTGGCGGCTGGCACCACATGGGGACGGTACGGATGGCGAGCGATCCGCGGCAGGGCGTCGTCGACGCGAACTGTCGCGTGCACAGTCTCAACAATCTTTATATAGGTGGCTGCGCGGTGTATCCGACGGCGGGTGCGGTCAATCCGACGCTCACCCTGGTCGCGCTGTCCCTCAGACTCGCAGAGCATCTGAAGACGACGACGTAACGCGAGTTTTGCGAGCTATTGTTTAACGCAATACGACGCAGCCTCCACCCTGAGGGTGTCCCCCTCATACCATAGTTCATCGTTGACGCGTCACGAGATGCATAGCCACCGCCTTCAACAATCAGCAATGACTCTCGCCGCGCTTGACCGCCGGCTCGGCGGGAAATACATTGCCAGCTCACCTGCTTCTTGAACCGCCGGCACCACAACATCGACGATGAACCTGCTCCGACTTCCGCTTTTCTCGATTCACCTTATTCTGGCTCTTCCAATGAGAGGCGGTCCCCCGGCGCACGCGTAAAGTTTTATAAACCGGAAACAGGGCGGCCCCTCGATCAACGCGGGGCCGCTTTTTTTTGTCTTCTTCAGATCCAGGGAATGGAACAGACCCGCACGCTCTTCGACAAAATCTGGGACAACCACATCGTCCGACCGGAAAACTCGAGCACGCCGGCCGTTCTCTACGTCGATCTACATCTCGTCCACGAGGTCACATCGCCGCAGGCGTTCGCCGAGCTGCGCAGTCGCGGTGTCAGAGTGCGGAGACCCGATCTCACCCTGGCAACGATGGATCACTCGACTCCGACCACTCCGCGATCGGCGGGCCGACTCCAGGTGCTCGATACCCAGGCGGCGACGCAGCTTGCGCAGCTGCAAAGGAATTGCGACGAATTTGGAATCAGACTCTTCGGTCTCGACGATATGCGACAGGGTATCGTCCACGTCATCGGGCCAGAACAAGGTCTCACTCAGCCCGGGATGACGATCGTCTGCGGTGACAGCCATACCAGCACCCACGGCGCGTTCGGCGCGCTGGCATTCGGAATCGGGACGTCGGAAGTAGGCTACGTTCTCGCGACGCAGACGCTGCTCCAGCGCAAGCCGCGCAACATGGAAGTGCGGATCGACGGCATCCTTCCCCGTGGCGTGACGGCGAAAGACATCATCCTCGCCGTCATCGCGCGCATCGGCATTGGCGGCGCCACCGGCCACGTGCTCGAGTACACCGGCTCGGCGATTCGCTCGCTCGGCATGGAAGAACGAATGACCATCTGCAACATGTCTATCGAGGCGGGCGCCCGCGCCGGCCTCGTTGCGCCGGACGACACCACCTTCGAGTACATTGCCGGCCGTCCATTCGCGCCCAAAGGCGCTGATTGGGACGCCGCCATCGTCGGATGGCGTGCGCTCACGCCCGATGAGAATGCATCGTACGATCGATCGGTGCACCTCGACGCGGCGAGTCTCGCTCCGATGATCACCTTTGGCACCAATCCCTCGATGGCGATCCCCATCGACGGACGCGTACCCGATCCTACCGCGGCGGCGAGCAGTGCGGAGCGCACCGATCTCGACAACGCTCTCCACTACATGGCGCTCGAGCCGGGACAACCTCTGCTCGGCCGCACAGTCGATGTAGTGTTCGTCGGAAGCTGTACCAACTCCCGCATCTCCGATCTGCGGCAGGCGGCCGCGGTTATGAGAGGGCGACGCGTGGCGCCGGGGGTACGAATGCTCGTCGTGCCCGGCTCCCGAGCGGTGAAGCGCGAGGCCGAGGCTGAAGGACTCGATCGAGTTTTCAAGGACGCCGGGGCGGAATGGCGCGAAGCGGGGTGCTCGATGTGCATCGCCATGAACGGCGATCAGCTTCAGCCGGGTCAGAGCGCGGTGAGCACCAGCAATCGCAACTTCGAGGGGCGACAGGGAAAAGGAGGTCGGACATTTCTCGCCAGTCCGTTGACCGCCGCTGCCACGGCAGTGAGCGGCGCCATCGCCGACGTCAGGGCTCTCTCATGAGCACACCTCCCGACAAGTCGCAACGCATCGAGCCGTTCACGACTCTCACGTCTCCTTGCGTAGTCCTGCCGGCTGAGAACGTAGACACCGACCAGATCATCCCGGCGCGCTTTCTCAAAACGGTCGAGCGGCGCGGATTGGGCGCTCATCTCTTCGCCGACTGGCGTGTCGACGAGGACGGGAATCTGCGTGCGGGATTTCCTCTCAATCGGCCGCCGGCGGCGGATGCATCGATTCTGGTGGCGGGCCACAACTTCGGCTGCGGCTCGTCACGCGAGCACGCGCCGTGGGCGCTACTCGACTTCGGCTTTCGCGCCGTCATCAGCACGGGGTTCGCCGACATCTTCCGCAACAACGCGATCAAAACCGGTCTGCTCCCCGTCACTCTGGCGCCGTCCGCGCATGGGACGCTGCTCGAGCTGCTCGGCGCTTCCCCACGCGCCCAGGTCACCATCGATCTCGCGTCGCAAACGGTCACGCTGCCTGGCGGGTCGTCGCACACCTTTCCGATCGATCCGTTCGCCCACCACTGTTTGCTGAATGGCGTCGACGAGATGGGATTTCTGCTGGCGGAAGATTCCGCGATAACCGACTACGAATTGGCGCACCCCGCCCGAGTATGCACACGCTGACTGTCGCGCTGCTGCCGGGTGACGGCATCGGACCGGAGGTGGTGGCCGAAGGCGCGCGTGTCCTACGCGCCGTCGCCGAGCGCGGGGGGCACGCCATCGAGATGCGCGAAGGGTTGATTGGCGGCTGCGCAATCGACGCGCGGGGTACGCCGCTTCCCCCTGAGACATTAGAGCTCTGTAGCGCCGCCGACGCCGTGCTTCTTGGCGCAGTCGGTGGCCCGCGCTGGGATGATCCCAACGCCCGCGTAAGGCCGGAACAGGGACTTCTCGGCCTCCGGCGTGAGCTCGGAGTGTACGCCAATCTGCGGCCGGTCAGCATCCATCCAACACTCGCCGCTGCCTCACCGCTCCGGGCCGATCGACTCCACGGCGTCGACTTCGTATTCGTGCGCGAGCTGACGGGTGGGATTTACTTTGGTGACAAGCGGCGCGAGAGCGTCGACGGTTACGAGCGCGCGGTCGATGTCTGCACCTACACCACGCCCGAGATCGAGCGCGTGACGCGGGTCGCCGCCGAGCTGGCGCGCTCGCGCCGGCGCAAGCTCACGTCGGTGGATAAGGCGAACGTTCTCGAGACTTCGCGACTCTGGCGCTCGACTGTGACGAGAGTAGTGCGCGACGAATTCCCTGACGTCGAGCTCGACCATCTCCTCGTGGACGCATGCGCGATGCAGCTCCTGCGCAATCCGCGCGGCTTCGACGTCATCGTCACTGAGAACATGTTCGGAGACATCCTCACCGATGAGGCATCGATGCTGGCCGGATCGCTCGGCGTCCTTCCATCGGCCTCGCTCGGCGATGCCGGCGCCGGAACACGTCCGGGACTCTACGAGCCGATCCACGGGTCGGCGCCGGATATCGCTGGGCGGGGGATCGCAAATCCAGTTGGAACTATTCTCAGCGTGGCGTTGATGCTGAAGCATTCGTTTGGGATGGATGCTGAGGCGCGAGCGGTTGAGGGGGCGGTGTTTGGGGCGATCGAGGATGGGTGGGTGACGGCGGACATTGCTGTGGGGGGCACGCGGTCGTACTCGACTGTGGATGTGGGGGGGGCGATAGTCGAGCGTGTGTTAGAGAAGAGAGACAAAAACCGTGGTCGGTCTCGGCGTAAAGATTCGGGTGGGTTCGAAGGGCAATCACAAAACAAAAGTCGGGAGCTGGAAGCTTAGTCAGCTTGTCAGCGGGCAGCGGCACTCATTTGGGATTACAGTGTGAGCTTGGGAGCTTGGGAGCTTGGAGCGAAGAGCCGGGAGGACGCAACAGGTTAGTTACTGTTAGGGGAAAACGATGGTGAAGTGGACCCGACGTCGAGTTAGATCGCGGCGTGGCGCACTTCAACAAGTTGCTCGTTTGGGAAAAATCGCACGCGCTCATGGTCAGCACGCATCGCGTTGCGAAGGGAATCCGGCGTAAATACGACTCGTCGCTCCGGTCGCAGATGAATCGGGCTGCCGAGTCGATTGCGACGAACATTGTGGAGGGGAGGGGAAAGTCGAGCGATGCCGAGTTTGTGCGATTCCTGCGCATCTCGATCGGCTCGGCCTACGAGCTCGAGTACCACCTGATCGCCGCGCGCGACGTCGGGGCAATCAGCGAGTCGGACTCGAGCGCGCTGATTGCGCAGGTGGTTGAGGTTAGACGAATGACGTATGGGTTGATCAGGAGGCTAACTGTCTCGGCGTAGAGGCTGGAGTGCTTCGAAGGGCAATCACAATACAAAAGACAGGAGCTGAAAGCTTTGTCAGCTTTGTCAGCTGGCAGCGGCTACTGGTTGCGATACAGTGTGAGCTGGCAGCTGGCTCACAGCTCCTCTGCTGATGCGTAAACGCGGTAGGGAGCTGTTTGCTGTTCAGCTGACAAAGCTTCCAGCTCCTGTCTTTTGTATTGTGATTGCCCTTCGAAGTCACCCGAAGCTCTACGCCGAGACACTCCGCTCTTGACAGACTTATCAGACTGACGTTATGCTCCGCCCCAGATCCATTACACTCGCACCTGACATCCAAGATCAACTCGTGACTTCCAACAGCCAGCTCCTCCTCGGCCTCATTTCGTCCCTCCTCCTTATTGAGGTGGGACTTATTGACGTCGGGAAGAGAACTGTGACTGCGATGTAAGCAAAACACACCGCCTCTTCCCGAAACGGGAGAGGCGCTCGGTGGACGAAGGGCCTCTCCCGCAACGACGGAAGAGGCCCTTCGACTTTCATGCTCATGCAACCACCGACTGGCACCGCGACATAATGCGCTCCGACACCATCAAGAAAGGGTTCGAGCGCGCACCGCACCGCAGTCTGTTGCGCGCGACCGGTCAGATCCGCGAGCGCGGCGACTTCGACAAGCCCTTCGTCGCCGTGTGCAACTCGTACGTCGACATCATCCCCGGTCACGTGCATCTCCAGGAATTCGGGAGAGTCGTGAAGGAAGCGGTGCGGGCGGCGGGCGGCATCCCGTTCGAATTCAACACCATCGGCGTCGACGACGGCATCGCGATGGGACACGAAGGGATGCGCTACTCGCTGCCGTCGCGCGAGCTCATCGCCGACTCGGTCGAGACGATGGTGCAGGCGCATTGCTTCGACGCGATGGTGTGCATTCCAAACTGCGACAAGATCGTGCCGGGGATGCTGATGGGCGCGGCACGGGCGAACATCCCGACGATCTTCGTTTCCGGCGGGCCGATGCGCGCCGGCATGGATCGGGGCCAAAAGGTCGATCTCATCTCCGTATTCGAGGCGGTTGGCGCT
>Ga0207674_10007485_pt1 | contig 12729 bp, 13 predicted proteins | sample KBSCornC72_FD_184303 | JGI IMG/M metagenome (GOLD analysis project Ga0207674, IMG submission 184303) | Corn rhizosphere microbial communities from Kellogg Biological Station, Michigan, USA - KBS Corn C7-2 (SPAdes) (version 2) | ecosystem: Host-associated > Plants > Roots > Rhizosphere > Soil ... | reverse complement strand
AGCTTCTTAATATCTTCGATTGATACGCCCACGATTATTTCTCCTCTTTCTTAGTCTGACCTTCACGGACTGCGGCTACGAAGTAGTCAAGCAAAAGTGTAGTACCCTTGATTGCGTCATCATTACCAGGGATAGCATAATCCACAACAGTTGGGTCAGCGTTTGTGTCAACAACACCGACAACTGGAATACCAAGATTCTTAGCTTCTGCAATCGCGTTTTTATCAACAAGCGTATCGATAACAACCATAGCGCCAGGACGACCATTAAGATCCTTGATGCCACCATACTTGCTGTTCAGAAGATCAATCTCCTCCTGGAAGCGTTGCACTTCAAGCTTGTTGTAGCGCTTCTCAAGGTCACCACTCGCCATACGGCGCTCAAGGTCCTTAAGCTTCTTGATTTGTGCAGTAACCGTTGCGACATTAGTAAGCATACCGCCAATCCAACGCTCAGTTACATAGGGCTGGCCAGCCTGCTCGGCAGCAGCCTTAACTGCTTCTTTTGCTTGCTTCTTAGTGCCAACAAAGAGAACTTGCTTGCCGCTTGCTGCTACCTTCGTGATGAATGGCAGCGCAATATCAAGTTGCTCAACTGTCTTAGTCAAGTCAATAATATGACTGTCCTGACGCTTGCTATGAATGTATGGCGCCATTTTTGGGTGCCAACGGCTCGTTTTGTGCCCAAAATGAACACCAGCTTCGAGCAAAGCCTTGATATCTACCTCAACGGCCATGATATCCTTACTCCCTTCACCCTTACCGCCTGACGAACAGGATATCTTGGTAAGAGTTGTTTCTTTAAAAGTTATTACTGAGCTATTATAACAAAAGCCTCCCCTATTGCCAAGAGGTCTACCACTGTCACGTCGCCCGGTCGTACACCGCTGAACTTACACTCAGGGAAGCATGACCATCGTTCCAGGCCGGAGCCGTCCATCATCCGCCACCGACGCAGGAAGTGGACGGCTCCGGCCATGCACTTCCGTATGCTTTGCTATAAGATTGATGAACCCTTTGACTTTTCACCACTTATCAGTTACACTATTCCAGATATGAAAAGCAGTATCCACCCACAAGACTACCGCCCGGTCGTATTTAGCGACGAAATCGCGGGCTTCGCGTTCTTGACTCAGTCAACGGCGCAGACTACTGAGACGATTAAATGGGAAGACGGTAACGTTTACCCACTCGTTAAGGTACACATTTCATCAGCTTCTCACCCATTCTTTACAGGTGAAGAAAAGATTATCGACACCGAAGGTCGCGTTGATCGCTTCGCATCACGCCTTAAGGCTGCCGAGGAACGCAAAGCTGCTCTTGCCGCGAAGGCTAAGAAGGCGGCAGCGAAAAAGGCTGCGAAAGCTGACCGTTAGCTTCCCGCGTTCGAGAGACTACACTGTTTTACAGGTAGTCTCTTTTTGTTAGGGCTACAGAATCCAGGCTTACTAGTATAATAAAGGAAGATCATGCCAAGAATTGAACTCAACACCGAAGAACTCCAAGCCGAAAAACAATCACTCGGTGAATTTTTGGCACAGCCAACCGCATACACGGACCCAGATTTCACAAAAAAGAACAAGCGCTTCACTGAGCTAGAAAGCATCATTACAAAAGCAACCGAGCGCGAAACCATCGAAAAGCAACTTGCCGAAGCCAAGCAACTAGCTGGAGATAGCGACGAACTCGCCGATCTTGCCAAAATGGAAATTCCTGAAGATGAAGCGAAACTTGCCAATATCGAGGAGGAACTCTTTGTCATGCTCGCGCCAAAGGACCCGAATGATGATAAAAACATCATTATCGAAATCCGCGCTGGCGCTGGCGGCGACGAAGCAAGCCTTTTCGCTGCCGAACTCTACCGCATGTATCTACGGTGGTGCGAAGCTCACGGCTATAAAACTGAGCTCATGAGTGAAAGTGCCAACGACACCGGCGGTTATAAAGAAGTAATTTTTATGATTCGCGGTGATGCTCCATACAGCAAGCTCAAATTCGAAGGTGGCGTGCACCGTGTGCAGCGCGTACCAGTCACTGAAAGCCAAGGGCGAATCCACACAAGCACCGTCACCGTTGCCGTACTTCCAGAAGCCGAAGAAACTGATATCGAAATCAGTCCGAATGATCTCCGTGTCGACATCTACCGTTCAAGCGGTCACGGCGGCCAGAGCGTGAACACAACTGACTCAGCGGTCCGTATCACCCACCTCCCTACTGGCATGATTGTTACCAACCAGGACGAAAAGTCTCAGATTAAAAACCGTGAAAAAGCCATGAGTGTTCTACGCTCACGTCTGTTGCAAATCAAGATCGATGAAGAAAATGCCAAGCTTACCGCCGAACGTCGCAACCTCATTGGTAGCGGTGATCGCAGCGAGAAAATTCGCACCTACAACTTCCCACAGGACCGCATCACTGACCACCGCATTGGCTACAGCCGCAGCAATATCCCTGCAGCCCTTAACGGCGACATCGATGATATCATTGAACATCTTCAAGCCTATGAACGAGAACTCAAAGCCCAAAACATCGAGCAGTAATACATGGCTGCGGGATGCAGCAGACCAGCTTGCCAAAGCTGGCATATCTACTGCACGCCTAGACGCCGAAATTATCCTAGCGCATACTGTACGTAAAAGCCGCACATGGCTTCACGCCCATGGAGACGAAGCACTTACACCTCGCCTTATTGAGATTGCCGACGCACGACTTGCTCTTCGGCTCGATCGCACGCCAATAGCATACATCATTGGGCATAAAGAATTCTACAGCCGCTCGTTCAAAGTAACCCCCAGCGTACTCATTCCTCGCCCAGAGAGCGAGTCACTCATCGAACTTCTCAAAAAATACATACCCGCAAACGCTCAACGGCTCATTGATGTTGGCGCAGGAAGCGGATGCCTGGGTATTACGGCAAAGCTAGAATTCCCGAAGCTCAACGTTACCCTCTCAGATATCAGCCGCCATGCACTAAAAGTTGCCGAAAGCAATGCTTCGGCTCTTCATGCGGAAGTAACACTCATTCAGAGCAATCTATTAGCCCAAGCCCCCGGCCTTTTTGATGTTATCATTGCGAACCTTCCCTACGTTGATAAAGAGTGGGAACGCTCACTAGAGACTGATAAAGAACCTGGTCTTGCCCTATTCGCCGATCATGGGGGTCTTGCCCTTATCGAACAACTGCTTTATCAGCTTCCCGATGCCCTAAACCCATTAGGGCTTATATTACTTGAGGCCGATCCCTGCCAACATCAAGCAATAATTGCTCTTGCAACAAAATTCGGCCTCAAACATGTTGAGACCGAAGGGTATGCCATTGCGCTTGCTAAGCGTTAGTTGGTTTGGTATGTACCGAGCGTAACCTTAGCACTATGCTCGGTACCGTCACGAAGATAAGTAATGGTAATTGTGTCATCTGGCGCATATTCACCCGCAAGGGTTGAAACACTGCCGGCAACGCCAACCGATTCGCCATTCACTTTCGTAATAATGTCCTTCTCTTTGAGACCAGCCTTATCCGCCGGACTGCCGGCAACGATTGCCGTATTTGCACCATCTCCCACGACATATGCACCAGACTTCACTGAAAGATTATACTGTTTAGTTACGGCTGCAGTAATTTCAACATAACGCACTCCAAGATATGCACGTTGCACACCCTTACCAGCAAGTACCATTTTTGTTGTACCTTTTGTTGCATTAATAGGGATAGCAAAGCCAATGCCTTGTGCGTCTGAGGCAATAGCCGTATCGATACCAACCACCTGACCGGTGTAGTTTAAAAGCGGGCCACCCGAGTTGCCTGGGTTAATCGCGGCATCTGTCTGTAAAAGGTCCGTAAGAGATTCCGATGAGTTACCATCGCCACTACCGGCCGTAACTGGCCGCCCTTTACCAGAGATAATACCGCTTGAAACAGTATTCTGATATTGGCCAAGTGCGTTACCAATTGCAACGACTTGCTGGCCAACACGTACCGTCGATGAATCACCCATTGAAGCAGGAGTAAGGTTGTTAACACCATCAATCTTAAGGTAGGCAACATCATTAAGCGGGTCGGAACCAATGACCTTCACGTTCTCATATGTCTTACCGTCGGAGGTAATCACCTGAACCGTAGTAGCTGAGTCAATCACATGATGATTTGTCAGAATGTATCCATCTTTGCTCAAGATAATACCTGTACCCGCAGCTTGCTGTTTGGCTGCGCCAAAAATAGACTGTGTATTGACGCTGGTTACAATCGAAACAACGCTTGGTGAAACCTTCTCAGCAACACGGCTGATAGCATCCTCGGTGCTCGTAGGCGTAAGATTGCCATCGTTTTGCACAGTCTGTCGCCCAGTAATTGGTTGATGATTTGTATTCACATACCAATATGCCGTACCGGCAATCGTAGCAGCAACAACAAGCCCCACGACAACCAATAGTGACCGCATTTTTGCACGACGAGGTATTTCAGGCGGCATCTGCTGAGTGGTCGGTTGTTCCGGACTCCGCTCCATCACTTCTTTGGATACACTATCATCACTTTTAATCTCTTTTATTTCATCTTTTCTTGGTTCCATTATTGCCCTCCTCTACCCTTTATCTATAACGCATCACTGCCGAATATGATAGCCATGATATATATAACAATCATAATGCTAACTGTCAGTGTAATTGGCATAATGATATCAGACCGACGCACCGTACCGTGGCGGTGATAACTTGCATAAGCACGCTCAGACACAAAGCTAAAGAGTGTCATGAAAAGCGCTAACTGTGAGAATTGAATCGCACCAAATCCAACCAGCGGATATGCCATTAACCAGTGGAATCCCGCCCAGCCCATCTCTGCAAAAATGAATCCCGAGATAAGACTGTAAAGCTCGGTGCGTGGCTCATCATAATTACCAAGCACATGGCGAGAAGCAACATATCCCAAGCACCACATCAGAAGTACAAATAACACCACGTCCCATGTGTATGAAACTATCGAAAGGGCCGTAACACCAAGAAAAATCGCCATACCCGCTTGGGCTGCAACATATGATCGACGGGAGCGCGGCTTAATAAACAACAGCCAGAACACATAGAGCAATGTGACGATAATCTGTAATAGAAGATTATCCCCCGCCGCAAACAATAGCGTTACAATTGATACACCGACCGTCACGTCCACCATGTTAGCAATGACATTTGCCAGCCAGAATCGTGGCCGTACAGCCAACGTACGCCATTTACTCAGTAGCACAACCGCAAGCGCAAGCCATGGAGACTGTGAACCACGAATGAGAACAAGAATAGCAATAGCAAAAATGATATTAAGGCCTATGTAAGCCGCTTCGCTCAGCCGTGAACGGCGTTTGTGCATCTTGAGTAAGTCCATATATAACCTCTATTATATCACCTTACTGGGGTGACGACCCTTGCTGTAGCGCATTAGCGCTTGGGCTCTGTACGATAACCACATAATTGGTACTGGCGCCTACCGTTACCCCTGGCACTGACGTCACTTGTTGTATCTTTGCACCGTACAAACTTTCAAGTTTTGCGGTCGTCAATGGCATTTTACTATCAGTAAGCTTAAAAATTGCATTGGACGCATACGTTCCATCTGCTGGCGCATTATCAACCGTATCGACAGTCATGCCGAGCGCCGTCAGTTTATCTGCCTCCGTTTGAGCAGCGCCCGCTACGCCAGAAGCATTCAGTACAATGACATGCGCGCCTTCCTTAGTAATACCTGTCGCGTAAATTATCTTCTTTACAAACGCCTGAAGCTGCGTAAAGTTATATAGCCCTGCCACAGGTTGTGCATTGCCAGTCATAATGCCACTATCGAGTAAGTTAACACTTTGAAATGAGCTCGATGGAATATCTTTTGCAAGCGTCATAAGGGTGCGAACCTCGCTTGTTGCAAAATTAGTACGCAGGTTCTTGCCAATCGCGTCAATCAGCCCAGTAATCTTACTGATATTAGTAAGCGTTCCAGTACCTGTAGCTTTTTCTTTAATAGCAAGAATGATCTTCTGCTGATTCTGTTCACGGTCAAAATTAGAATTACCGAGACCATATGTAGGCACGACATCGCCACGCGCCTGCGCCAAGTAAAGCGCATGCTCCGCATCGAGCGTTGCTGGGCCGTTTGGATAATCAATAAAGTGACCACTCGGTGGACAGTTCTGCTTCATTGTCGCAAGGCTTGCGCGCGCATTCCCACCCTTGCACTTCCAGTCAAAGTTACTGTCCATTACGCCTGGTGCGCCGCCGCTACCTTGTATATTCACAGTAATATTACCGATCGCATTCACCACATCACGCATCACCGAGTAATTCACATGCGCACTATACTGAATAGGAATGCCGAGGATATTGCCATAGAATTCACGTGACTTTGCTTGACGCTCAGTTTCCGCAGATTCAGAGTCCCAATCACTGTTGACGCAGTTAAAGTACGCGTTAATTTTTCCAGCATATCCTGCATCACACGCCATGCCATATTGCACCTGCATATCACGTGGAATACTTATCATATACGCGTTCTTATTCGCCTGGTCAAGGCTCAACACCATAATAGAATCCGTCAAATACGCCCCCTGGTGCCCCGGATCATCTTCAGACGTTCCAAGGACTAAGATATTCGTGCGCCCATTAGCGTCCTGCTGCAACTTCTTTTGCTGCACTAATCCAAAAATATCACCTTTGAATACTGAGTTACTCGCCGACATTGCCTTAAAGGCTACATATCCACCAATAGCAAGTAAAATAATGATAAGGGCAATGATTATATACTTAATAACTTTACGGCGGCGAGACTTCGGCGCTTTTTGGTGCTTTTTCTGTTGCTTACGCTCTTTTCTCGTAAGCGGTGATTGGGCATCAATCTCGTTCAGCGATTCATCGATATCGCTGCGCGTCAAACCTTGTTGCCTATCTGGCGTCAACCCTTCTGATCCAACAGGTGTCACCGCACGAGTGTCAGAAATAACCGATCGTTGCCGCAACCCCTTTGCCATTGGGCTTGGGCTGCGACGGCTAACATAATCACCACCAACCGCACGCGGTGAGCGTCGAGGAATAAAGCCATCAACGTTTGATTTTCTCGCCATTACTTTTATCCACTATAGACGATACTTGGCAAAAAATAAACATACCGCCTACGCTAAATGGTTTTATTTTTTACCTTAAACGCGCTATAGTGAGTGCAATGCAACCAAACTATCTGACACGACACCCTCATGCCAAAGATGCCCTCCAATTTGTTGGGTTTATTATCTTAGTTTTTATCGGCACGCTCGTTATTAATACATTCATTTTCCGCAGCTTCTCGGTATTAGGACATAGTATGGACAAAACGCTTGCCGATGGGCAGCGACTCATTGTTAATCGCTTACCTATCACCATCGCTCAAGCCGAAAACAAGTCATATATGCCAGATCGCGGTCAAATTATTGTATTCAAGAACCCTCGCTACGTAGCAGGCATGCCAGATGAATACATTGTCAAACGAGTTATCGCTTTTCCTGGTGAACGTGTCACAGTCCATGATGGTGTACTTAAAGTGTATAACAACGACCACCCGAACGGATTCAACCCAGACACCGCCTACCGCAAAAATGGCGTGGGCCCACAGTCGCCGGTCAGTGGCGAAGGTCTCGATACTGTAGTTCCAGATGACACCGTTTTCGTTTGTGGAGATAATCGCATTGGCGACAACTCCTACGACTCACGTACAGGCCTTGGAAATATCCCACTTTTCGATATTGTCGGCCCTGTGTCATTCCGAATCTGGCCATTCAATGCCATTCATACATTCTAGTCTCTATATACATAAAATAACCCGCCATGTCGACGGGTTATTTTATTCAACACTCTATTTCTCAAGCAACTTCGCAAGTCGCTCGAAATCATCCTCGTTCTTGTAGGTAATGACAATCTGGCCCTTACCACGCGCCATCTGGCGCACACTCACCTTCGCATTAAAATGCTTAGCAATCTTCGTCGCTCGATCCACGTACTTTGCAGACACCGGCTTAGCTTCACTCCGCTTGGCTGCGATCTCGCCATTCTTAACCTGGTTTGCATAACGCTCAGTATCACGCGCGCTCCATTCTTCACGAATAATTCGCGGCAAAATCGCCTCTACAATCTTCGTATCGAGTCCAATCAGTGGACGAACCTGTCCTTCACGCACCGTCCCAGCCGCAAGCGCATTTCGCACTACCTCTGGCAGGCGAAGTAAACGAAGCGTATTACTCACCGCTCCTGGCGTTTTACCACCAACTCGCTCGCCAATCTGGTCGAGAGTTAGATTAAACTGATCCCGCAACTTCAAATACGCCGTCGCTGTTTCAAGCGGGTTAAGGTCGCGGCGCTGTAGGTTCTCAATCAATGAGATTTCCAGTTTATGCTGATTAGAAAGTGTACGTACGAGCGCTGGCATCTTTTCGAGTCCAACCTTAGTTGCAGCACGGAATCGGCGCTCACCAGCAACGATCATATATTTGCCCTCATGCGGAGCAACAACGATAGGCTGCAACACACCATGCTCTCGGATAGAAGCACCGAGTTCTTCCAAAGAAACCTCATCAAACGAACGACGTGGCTGGTCAGGGTCAGCAATAATCTCACTCAGTTTAATATGACGCAAATCACTCACACGGTCATCTTGCTCAGCCGTTGGATCAAACGATTCATCAAATAGTTCGGTCGGAATAAGTGACTCGAATCCCCTTCCAAGGCCTTTCTTTTTAGCTGGCACGTTCCATCACCTCCTTCGCAGCTGCTTTATACGCCCTTGCACCCTTACTAAATCGATCATACGCCCCAATCGGCACACCATGGCTTGGCGCCTCAGCAAGGCGTACATTGCGTGGAATTGTCGTCTTGAATACTTTAGCCGGGAAATGCTTGGCAATTTCTGAAAGCACCTGGTTTGATAACGACGTGCGGCTATCGACCATCGTCGGCAAGACGCCAATCAGATCAAGAGTAGGATTAAGGCTCTTACGCACGAGCTTCATCGTCTCAAGCAGCTGGCCAAGCCCTTCAAGCGCATAAAACTCCGCCTGAACTGGCAGCAGTACATATCTTGCAGCAATCAGCGCGTTTACCGTCAGCAAACTCAAAGAAGGCGGGCAATCAATAATAATGTACTCATACTCAGTATTCAATGATTCAATTGCATATTTCAATCGACTAAAGCGATGCTCCGCCTGCGCGATTTCTACCTCAGTATTGGCAAGCGTTGGCATTGCTGGCGCGATTGAAAGATTCTTAAATTCAGTCGGCAAAATCACCTCTGCAAGTTTCTTCTGGCCAACAACCACATTCGCCACAGTTACATCAAGCTCAGTTTTATCAACCCCCAGGCCACTTGTCGCGTTCCCCTGTGGATCAAAATCAACTAAGAGCGTCCTTTTGCCAGCTTTCGCCAAATAGTACGCAATGTTGATTGAGCTCGTTGTCTTACCGACGCCGCCCTTTTGATTTGTTACGGCAATAATTATACTCACCTTTGTGTCTTCCCTCGCTTGTTCTATACGCCATTATAGCATGACCACAATAAAAATCCCTCTCTGATTTCAGGGAGGGATTTTGGAATTATTTGATAGATACGATTTCTATCTTGGTGTATTTCTGGCGGTGACCAGTTTGCGTATTTACGCGCTTCTTGCTCTTGTAGCGGATAACACGGATTTTCTCGCCGGCTACCTTTTCGTCTACAATCTTAGCTTTCACCTTTACACCCTTTACGAATGGCGTGCCAACAGTTGTCTTGTCGCCATCAATTACAAGGAGTGCGTCGAGATCGAGCTCTTTTGTGCCTTCAGGGAGGAGGTCCACCATGAGGGTCTCTTTTTCGGCGACAATGTGTTGCTTGCCACCTACTTTCACGACTGCTTTCATATGTTTCCTTATGATTTAATTACGTTCAGGTAAGTATTGTAACAGGTGTAAGCAGTTTTTACAACCTGCCAAGCACAACATTATTAGCATGCAGCCAACCCTCTACGCTTGCAAGCTCGATTAGCTTAGGGAGCATGCGCGTTCCCCACACCGGTACAGAGATGATGGCTTTCGTAACATTCATACCCCTAGTGTACAATATCTAGGATTCGTCGTCTTCGGTAAACGTCACCCAGTCCGGATCGTTATGAAGATCGTCTTCAACACCAGACCAAAACTTGCTTAACGCTGTCGTGTCGGGAGACGGATCAAGCTCCCACGTCTCCTCATGGTCAGCTTTAATAGCCTGAATAAGCTCATCCTTATCATCGTCAAATACCGGACTTAATTCAACATGCTGCGCAGATTGTGATTGAAAGAATGAAAATCGACTTGGTGATAGATGTAACATATTTTGTTTGTGTTGGTTGCTAACTATCAACTATTTAAGCACAAACGTTGTAGAATGTCAATCGCTTAGACCGGCACCATCATAGCTATGGCGACTGGACCAACTATCTCTTAGAAAGACCCACCATGAGCTTCACGCCTTCAACAGTCACCTCCTCGGTATAATCACCCGCCTTTGTAGCACCTTCAGCAAGCGTCTCGGCGTAGATCTCCGCTTGATGCTCATCGATTGCTTTTGCAAGCTCCTTGTCATTGGTTGCAAGAAACAACTTAATGTGATCATCAACATTCAGGCCAGCCTTCTTACGTGCAGACTGTGCATAGCGGATTATTTCACGCATAAGGCCTTCACGTTTCAGTGCCGGCGTGAGTTTCTCATCAATCGCTACGCTCTCATCCAGCTTAACAGCCTTCACATTAAGTTCATCCGTAAGAATCGCTTCGTAGTCGACAAATCTACCAAGACGTGGCACGGTGATGCTAGCAAGCGGCTGACGCACTTTAATGCCAGCCTTTGCGCGAAGACTCAATCCTTCATTTACATATCCACGTACTTGTTCCATTTCATCAAGCACTAGCTGGTCGACGCCATATTCAGTAGGCCAATCAAGCAAATGAACCGATTCGCTACCGCCCCCAAGCTTCTGATAAAGTTCCTCCGCGAGAAACGGCGTAAACGGCGCCAAAATTAGTGAAAGCTTCAAAAGCACGTAGTGAAGCGTGCGATATGCGTCATTCTTATCGCTTGTTTCCTCGCTCTTCCAGAAACGACGTCGGCTACGGCGCACGTACCAGTTACTTGCATCTTCAATAAATGGTAATATTTCGGCCATAGCATCAGGCAAATTATATGCATCCATATTACGCGTAATGTGCTCGTTGAGCTGATGCACACGTGAGATTACCCACTTGTCGAGTGGATTTTTAAGCTTACTAAGATCAACATCAATCGAGAACGACTTCTCAGTTCCGTGAGTATGCGAGGACTCAGGAGTATCGGAGTGAGCAGGATTTGACAGACCGCGAAGGAGAAACGCATCTGAAGACGAGGTAGAATACGGAAATGTGAAGTTGTCTACCTCCGCATACATTGTGAAGAAATCATACATATTCCAAACCATGCCTAGCTTACGCGCTACATCACCAACATCCTTGTCGTGCAATGCGAAATCTTCGCCATTAAGTACTGGGCTACTCAGTAGCAGGAAGCGGAGTGAATCGGCGCTAAACTTATCCATTAGCTCATTAGGATCCGTAAAGTTACCATACGATTTACTCATCTTACGGCCATCATTGCCGGCAAGCGTACCGGTAGTAATAACATTTTTAAAGCTATTCGTACCAAACAGTGCCACACTCATCGCATGCATGTAATAAAACCACGCGCGAACCTGACCGACATATTCAACAATGAAGTCACCTGGGAAGTTTGCTTCGAACTTCTCTTTATTTTCGAATGGATAATGAAACTGAGCAAATGGCATCGAACCCGCTTCAAACCAACTGTCCATTACTTTATCAATACGAGTGTACTCTTCGCCATCGATCATGAACGTCACGTCATCAATCCATGGACGGTGGTAATCTTCGAGTTCTACCCCACTCAGCTCTTTGAGCTCAGCATAGCTACCAACAACCTTAATTTTGCCGCTTTTAGTCTTCCAGACAGGCAATGGCGTCGCCCAAAAACGATCACGGCTCAAGTTCCAATCAGGTGCCTGCTCGATATTTTTCGCAAAACGGCCATTCTTTAAGTGTGCCGGGAACCAGTTTACATTCCCGTTCTGCTCAAGCATCTGCGTTTTTTGGTCAGCAATGTTAGCAAACCAGCTTGGATGCGCACGGTACATAAGGCGCGTACCGCAGCGGTGACAGTGTGGATAGCTGTGGCGAATGTATTCAATCTTCCAAACAATCCCACGCTCTTTTAGCTCTTTTGCAATTGCTTTATTTTCTTGCCAAACGTTCTTGCCCATCCAGTCACCTTCGGTATAAAGACCATTCTCATCAAGCAAATGCACCACAGGAATCTTCTTTTCACGAGCAAGTTCAAAGTCCTCTTCACCATACGCTGGCGCAAGATGCACGATACCCGTACCATCTTCGTCGCTCACATAATCTGCAGCCCAAACCATATGTGCATTCTTACCACGATTAACGCCAAGAAGTGGCTCATAACTAAGGCCGACAAGATCCTCACCTTCGCTTCGGAGACGCGCAACTTCGTCGACAAGGTCTACCAGGATTTCCAGGAGAAGTACGGCTTCGTCAATCTGACGCCGCCCCCGCTCAATCTGGAAAAGCATATCCTGTCGATGAAAGGGCTCAAGCAGAACACCGAGCGCTTCTGTCGCGATCCGGTCAATGTGATGACTGAGAAGCACTT
>Ga0207674_10007483_pt1 | contig 12729 bp, 11 predicted proteins | sample KBSCornC72_FD_184303 | JGI IMG/M metagenome (GOLD analysis project Ga0207674, IMG submission 184303) | Corn rhizosphere microbial communities from Kellogg Biological Station, Michigan, USA - KBS Corn C7-2 (SPAdes) (version 2) | ecosystem: Host-associated > Plants > Roots > Rhizosphere > Soil ... | reverse complement strand
TGGATGCGGCTCAAGCTGTCGGAGAGCCCTGAATTCGCCAAACTGGTCGCCGAGAACCGCGTGACCAAGGCCCCGCTGCGTGAAGCCTTCGGCGAGCGCGAGAATCTCAGGCGCGTGCTGATCGCCTTCTTCGGTATCATGTTCGCGCAGGGCGCGGTCTGGTACTTCACCTTCTTCTACCTCCAGGTCTTCCTAGAAAAGTCGCTAGGTGTATCGGCGTCGATGAAGGACCTGCTGCTGGTCGTGATGACCATCGTCAGCGCGCCGCTCTACGTCTTCTTCGGCTGGTGGTCGGACCGGATCGGGCGCAAGCCGATCATCGTCGGCGGAATGGCGCTTGCGCTGCTGCTCTATTTCCCCGGATCGCACTGGATCGCGGAAGCCGCGAACCCGGGGCTGGTCGCGGCGCAGCGCTCGACGCCGGTGGTGGTAGAAACCGATCTTTCGACCTGCTCGGCGCAGTTCGACCCGGTCGGCACGGGCAAGTTCACCAGCGCCTGCGACATCGCCAAGAGCGCACTCATCAGCCGCGGCATCTCCTATTCGACACGAGCCTCACCCGAGGGCCAGACGCGCGTGCTGGTCGGCGTCCATCAGGTCCCCGTCGCAGGCGGCGCGGGGCTGCCCGGGCCCGAGCTCAAGACGCTCAAGGCCGACGAGGGCGCGAGGATCGCCGCCGCGCTCCATTCGGCTGGTTATCCGAAGGGCGCCGACCCGCGGCAGATGAACCTGCCCGTCCTGATCACGCTGTTGCTGCTGTTCGTTGTCGGAGCGACCGCGCTCTACGGACCCCAGGCCGCCGCGCTGGTGGAGATGTTCCCGACCCGCGTGCGCTACACCGCAATGTCCTTCCCCTATCATTTCGGGATCGGCTGGGTCGGCGGCTTCCTGCCCGCGGTCAGCGTCGCGATCGTTGCCGCGACAGGCAACATCTATTCGGGCCTGTGGTACGCCGTCGTCTTCACCGCCATCTCGGTGATCGTCTCGCTGCTGTTCCTGCCCGAGACGCGGGGACGGAGGTTGGAGGAGGTGTAAGTTCCTCCCTGCCAGCGTAGCTGGTGGGGAGGGGAACCATGCGAAGCATGGTGGAGGGGTAACTGGCGCCGACGCCTTCTGCCCCTCCACCATTCACTCTTCGGTGAATGGTTCCCCTCCCCACGATCTTCGATCGCAGGGAGGAATTACGGGCACCAATGAATGTCGATCGGCTGCTCGGCTTCGGCGAGCACCCGGCCGATCGGCAGCTTCGAGCTTTGCCCGTCGGCGATCGCCTGCTCGAGCACGTCGCGCTTCTGCTGTCCGGTGATGGTGATCAGCACCGTCCGCGCCGACAGGATCGCCGCGCGAGTCAGTGTCACCCGCGCGACCGGCGCTTCGGTGGGAAGCGGATCGGGCATGACTCCGATCGCCCGCCGCGCCTTGGGCGCATCGAGCGCCGCCTGGAAGTCGGCACCGGGGAAAATCGATGCAGTGTGCCCGTCCGCGCCCATTCCGAGCCACACCAGGTCAGGCGGCCACGGCAAATCCTGAAGCCGCGCATCGGCCGCATTGCCGGCTGCCTTGTAATCTGCCGCCGCCTCGCTCGTCAGCGGAACGACGCGCGCGCCGAGCGGCAGGAAAGCGCGCGCGATCTCGCGCACGTTGGAGAGCTCGCTGTCGACCGGGGCGAGGCGGTCGTCGGTCGGAATGATCGCGACCTTCTTCCATTGCAGCTTCTGCTGCGCGAGCTTGTTGAAGATGGCGGGGCCGGTCTTCCCGCCTGGAATGGCGATCAGCGAAGCGTCGCGCGCGTCGATCGCGCTTTCGATGATGAAGCCGACGTCGCCCGCCACCGCGTCCGCGAGTTCGTCGATCGAATCATAGTCCCACCATTCGGCTTCAATCATGCCAATCCCTTCTTGTGCGCTATCGCGGCGCTCGTTGCGCGTATCCGAACCATCCTGCAACCGCCTGCCCGCTGCGGTTTACTGCCGGGCGGAAGCGCAGCCGGTCATGGGCCAGGTTGCACACGGTCGAGTCGATCGCCGCGACACCGGTGCCGCGATCGACCGCGCACTCGCTGACATAGCCGCGCGCGTCGACCCTCAGACGCAGGAACACGGTCGCTCCGCGCGGCCATTGATTAAGCAGCTCGCGCGGAAAATCGCGCCCGGTGAGCACGGGAGTCACGAGGTGCGGAGGATCGGCGACTCCATTGTCCCCGCCTCCGCCGGGCCCGTTCCCGCCCGAGCCGCTGCCGGTGCCCGTTCCGGTGCCGCCAGCGCCGGTACCGGGGCCCGCCACGTTCGAAGCGCCCTGCGTCGACTCGGTGCCCTGTCGCGGAGTCTCGCTCGCCGTGATCTGCGGCACCGGCGGAACGATCACCCTCGGCTTTGGAGCCTCCACCGGCGTTGCCTCGCTCCTGATGTTCGGCGGCGCCGAGCCGCCCTCCTTCTCTTTAGGCTTGGGCTGCTGCGTCTGCTGCGGCGGAGGGGGCGCCGGCGGCGGTGGCGGCGTGACGTCGAACATCTTCATCGCGTCGCGCGCATCCTGAAGCGTCATTCCGCCCCAATGGTGAAGGACCGCGAACAGCAGCGCCGCGTGGATCGCGATCACGACTGCGATCGCGCCGCCGCGGTCGCGTGTGCTGATGTCGGTGCGGTAGGCCACGGCTGCTCAACGCCAACCCCCCTCAGGCGTTGCGAAAGGCATCTTGCCGGCAAGTGCGCCGGGCGCGAACGCCCGGCGCAATCATGCGATATTCGATATCAGCGGCTTGAGCTGCTCTTGCGGCCGCCGCCGTGGCTGGCTTTGCCGCCTTTGCTTGCGATCTCGCGCTGCTTTGCGGGATCCATCGCGGCGAATCCGCGCTTGGATCGGCCGCTTCTGTTCGTTGCCATGTCTTCTCTCCCGTCACTCGAGTGACGCGTCGCAAAACGCTGCTGAATTGCAGCGGTTCACATTGCTGATTGAGGTTAGGAACGGCTGTTCGGCGACGCGCCCGTTAACCGCGCGTTACGTCAAATTTGTTGCGCAGTCGGAACCGCAGCGGCGCCCCGGGAATTCTGCACCCGCACAGCATCATCTCACATCGTTCCAAGAGGTCCGGCAAACAGAACCAGGGGGCGTAATGCGGCGAGTAGCCACCGCACTTACAGCGATTGGAATCCTGGGCGCTGCCGGCGTTCTGCTCTCCTGCAACAAGAACCCGACCGCACCGAAGTCCACCCCGCAGACTTACGCGCAAATTCCCGGCGCGCCGCACGCCCTTCCGCCGCCTTCGGCATCGCCGCCCGACGACGGCAACTGGGTTATGCCCGGCAAGGATTATGCGTCGACGCGCTTTTCCGCGCTCAAGCAGGTCACGCCCGCCAACGTTGGAAAGCTGGCGCTCGCCTTCACCTTCTCGACCGCGACTCAAACGGGCTTCGAAGCGCCCCCGCTGGTCGTCAACGGCACGATGTACATCATCACGCCTTTCCCCAATTATCTCTATGCGCTCGACCTGACCAAGCCGGGCGCTCCCGCCAAGTGGACCTTCAAGCCCAAGCCCGCCGCGGCGGCACAGGGCGTCGCCTGCTGCGACGTGGTCAACCGCGGGGCCGTCTATGATGCCGGCAAGATCTTCTTCAACACACTCGACGGCCAGACCTTCGCCATCGACGCCAACAGCGGGCAGATGGTCTGGCGCACCCAGCTCGGCGACATCCAGAAGGGCGAGACGATCACGATGGCGCCGCTGGTCGCCGGCGGCAAAGTGCTCTTCGGCAATTCCGGCGGCGAAATGGGCGTGCGCGGCTGGATCGCGGCGCTCGACGAAGGCAGCGGCAAGATCGCGTGGAAGGCGTATAACACGGGTCCGGACAAGGATGTCCTGATCGGCCCCGACTTCCACCCATTTTACGCTTCCGATCGCGGCGCCGACCTCGGCGTCAAGAGCTGGCCGCCCAACGCCTGGCAGATCGGCGGCGGTAACGTCTGGGGCTGGATCAGCTACGATCCTGAGCTGCACATGATCTACTACGGCACCGGCAACCCGGGACCGTGGAATCCGGATCAGCGCCCGGGCGATAACAAGTGGACGACCGGCGTGTTCGCCCGCGACCTCGATACCGGCAAGGCGCGCTGGTTCTACCAGACCACGCCCCACGACCTGTTCGACCACGACGACATCAACGAGATCATTCTCGCCGACATTCCGTGGGGAAATGGCCGCCGGCCGGTGATGCTTCGCCCCGCGCGCGACGGCTTCTTCTACGTCATTGACCGCCGCAGCGGCCAAGTGCTGAGCGCGACACCTTACGGCTACGTCAACGCCTACAAAGGCGTGGACCTCAGGACTGGCCGGCCCGTCCCGAACAAGGAGAAGGACCCGAAGGTCGGACGCGTCGTGCGCGACATCTGCCCGGCATCCCCGGGCCTGAAGGACTGGAATCCCTCGGCCTTCAGCCCGATCACCGGCCTCGTCTACATCCCCCACAACAATCTCTGCATGGACTTCGGGGCGGCGGAGGCGAACTACATCTCCGGAACGCCTTACGTCGGCTCGGACGTGAAGATGTACGCGGGCCCGGGCGGGAACCGCGGCGCCTTCACCGCCTGGGACCCGGTCAACCGCCGCAAGGTGTGGGAGATCAAGGAGGACCTGCCCGTCTGGAGCCCCGCGCTCGCGACCGCGGGCGGGCTTGTCTTCTACGGAACGATGGACGGCTGGTTCAAAGCCGTCGACGCGCGCACCGGCAAATTGCTGTGGCAGTTCAAAGCCGGCAGCGGGATCATCGGCCAGCCGATCAGCTACCGCGGGCCCGACGGCCGTCAATATATTGCGGTCATCGCAGGCGTCGGCGGCTGGGCGGGCGCCGTCGTCTCGGCCCAGATGGACACGCGCGACCCGACCGGCGCGCTCGGCTTCGCCAATGCGATGAAGGATCTGCCGACGAAGACCACGGCTGGAGGCATGCTCTATGTCTTCACGCTTCCGCGTTAGCCTCCTCGTCCTCGGCGCCGCCGCGCTCACGCTCACCGCGTGCGATCGCGAGGAGCACCACAGCCGCGCCAAGCCCGTCGGCGAAACCGTCCCCGCGGGGATGAGTCCGCCGACCATCTTCCCGGGCAGCAGCAACCCGCCCGCGCTCGATTACCGGGCCAAGCTCTACGACAATAACGCCAACGCCATCGCCCGCGGCCAGCAGCTCTACACGCAGATGAACTGCGTCGGCTGCCACAGCCACGGTGGTGGCGGGATGGGTCCGCCGCTGATGGACGATCAGTGGCGCTACGGCGGGCGAATCGACCAGATCGCCACCACTATCACCGAGGGCCGCCCGAACGGAATGCCGTCCTGGCGCGGCAAGCTGACCGAGGACCAGATCTGGCAGCTCGCGGCCTACGTGCGTTCGCTGTCGGGTCTCCCGAGCAAGGACGCCGTTTCGAGCCGCTCGGAATCGATGAGCGCGGGCACTCCGCAGTCGCTGACGCCTCACCCCGAGACCAACAATTCGGACGCGGTGCCGCAATGATCTTCCAGGCTCGCGTTCGTGCAGCCGTCCTTCCGCTGCTGTTGAGCGCCTGCTCCTATCAGCATTACCAGAGCGACTTCGGCGGCGCCGCGGTCGCGGATCGACAGTTCCTGACCCTGTTCTGGATCTTCATCGGCGTGTGCGCCTTCATGTACGCCCTGGTCATCGCCTTTCTCATTGCCGGGATTGCGCGGCGGAGCCGCAAAGCCGAAGCGAATGTCGTCGAAACGGGGCGTCACCATCAGTCGGACCCGCTGATGCGCTCGACCCTGATCGGCTGGGCTGCGCTGATCGGCGTCGGCCTCGCTGCGCTGGCGATCGCCAGCTTCGTTGCCGACCGGTCGATGGCGAAAGCCGCGACCAACGAGAAGCTGGCGGTCACCGTCACCGGCAATCAATGGTGGTGGGACATCGTCTACAGCTCCGACCAGCCGTCAAAGATGCTGCATACCGCCAACGAGCTGCACCTGCCCGTCGGCGTCCCGACCCGCATCTACCTCAACTCGAACGACGTGATTCACAGCTTCTGGGTGCCGAGCCTCGGCGGCAAGCAGGACCTCATCCCCGGACGCAACAACGCCATTACCGTCGTTCCGAAGACAACCGGAATTTTCCGCGGACAGTGCGCCGAGTTTTGTGGAACCCAGCACGCGCACATGGCGCTGGTCGTCGTCGTCGAATCCTATCCCGACTTCATCAAATGGTGGGATGGCCAGCTGCAGCCCGCGCCCGCTCCGGCGACGCCGGTTGCGCTCGCCGGCTACAAATATGTGACGACCGGCCCGTGCAGCGCCTGCCACAGCATCGGCGGCACGCCCGCGAGCGCAACGGTCGGTCCGGACCTCACCCACCTCGCCAGCCGCAAGAGCATCGCGGCGGGAATGCTGCCGATGAGCAAGGGCAATCTCTACGGCTGGGTCGAGGACCCGCAGTCGCTGAAGCCCGGAAGCAAGATGCCGACGATCGGCCTCGAGCCCGATCAACTCCACGCGGTCGTCGCTTACCTCGAGACTCTCAAATGACCGACGTCCGCGCCGGCGATTTCGAGGGAGTGGCGGGCCGCCCCGCACCGAGCGAACGCGAGCGCGTCGAAGCCGAGAACCGCCGGCTTGCGGAAGAGCGCAAGAAGATCGTCCGCGATGGCCCGAAGCTCAAGGGCGAAAAGCTCGCCGCTCGGCTCGACGCGACGTGGCGCCGTCCGCCAGGCATTATCGGCTGGCTGGCGACCGTCGACCACAAGGAGATCGGACGCCGGTACATCGTAACCGCGCTGCTGTTCCTCGCACTCGGCGGCGTGCTCGCTCTGGCGATGCGGTTGCAGCTCGCGCGACCCGACAACAACCTCATTGGCGCCGACCGCTACAACCAGCTGTTCACCATGCACGGCTCGACGATGATGTTCCTGTTCGCCGTGCCGGTGATGGAAGGGGTCGCCGTCTACATCATCCCGCTGATGCTCGGCACGCGATCCACGGCATTCCCGCGTCTCAACGCCTTCAGCTATTTCATGTATCTGTTCGGGGGGCTGCTGCTGTGGGGCGCGTTTGTCTTGAACATCGGCCCAGACATCGGCTGGTTCGCCTACACGCCCCTGTCCGGTCCGCAATTCTCACCCGGCAAGCGCGCCGACATCTGGGCGCAGATGATCACCTTCACCGAAGTGTCTGCGCTCGCCGCTGCAGTCGTCCTCGTGTGCACCATTCTCAAGACGCGAGCGCCGGGAATGACGCTCGCGCGCATGCCGCTGTTCGCATGGGCGATGCTGGTCGTCGCCGTAATGATCATCTTCTCGATGCCGTCGGTCGCGCTGGCCTCGTCGATGCTGATTTCGGACCGCCTCATCGGCACCAACTTCTTCAATGCCTATGAGCACGGTGACGCGCTGCTGTGGCAGCACCTGTTCTGGTTCTTCGGCCACCCCGAAGTCTACATCATCTTCCTGCCCGCGACCGGCTTCGTCAGCGTCATCGTCGAGACGTTCTGCCGGCGCCCGGTGTTCGCACACGCGGTCGTCGTCCTTGCGCTGATCTCGACCGGGATCCTCGCCTTTGGCCTCTGGGTGCATCACATGTTCGCGACCGGCCTGCCCCGCGTCGGCTACAGCTTCTACACCGCGGCGAGCATGTCGGTGTCGATCCCTACGGGGCTTCAGATCTTCTGCTGGCTGGCGACCATGTGGGACGGCCGCCCGCGCTTTGAGGTGCCCATGCTCTATGTCGTCGGCTTCATCATCACCTTCGTCATCGGCGGGCTCACGGGAGTCATGGTCGCCGCGGTTCCGCTCGATCTCCAGCTTCACGACACCTACTTCGTCGTGGCGCATTTCCATTACGTGCTGATCGGCGGAGCGGTCTTTCCGCTGCTCGGAATCCTCACCTACTGGTACCCGAAGATCACCGGCCGGATGATGGACGACACGCTCGGCAAGATCGGCTTCTGGATGGTCTTCCTCGGCTTCCAGCTCGCCTTCTTCCCAATGCACTGGAGCGGGATGCTCGGCATGCCGAGGCGGGTCTACACCTATCCCGCAGGGCTCGGGCTGGAGCTTCCCAACCTGCTCTCGACCATCGGCGCGTTCGTCGTCGCGCTCGCGGTTGGACTGTTCGTCGTCAACGGCCTCGTTTCGCTCTATCGCGGCCGGATCGCCGGCCCGAACCCGTGGGGCGCGGCCTCGCTGGAATGGGCGACGAGCTCGCCGCCTCCCGTCTACAATTTCGCGCACATTCCGGTCGTCGAGAGCAACACGCCATTGTGGGACAATGACGGCGAGCTTCCCGTCGTGACGGGGCTTCGAGTCGACGAGAAGGAGATGCTGCTGACGACCGTCGTCGCGGCGACCCCTGACCTCCGCGAGCCCGTTCCCGAACCGAGCCTCTGGCCGTTGATCTCCGCGATCGCGGTCGGCGTGGTCTTCATCTCGTCGATCTTCTCGCCCTGGGCGATCGCCGTGGGTCTGGTTCCGTGCGGGATCGCGCTGACCGCCTGGTTCTGGCCCAAGGAGCTGAAGCGCCATCCCGAACCGGTGATCGATTGATGCTCGGGCCGCGCTTCACCGACGACGTCGCCGACCTGCCGACCTTCAAGTTTGGCCCGAGCAGCCTCACCTGGTGGGGGATCATCGGCTATATGGTGATCGAAGGTGCGGCGTTCGGCCTCGCCTTCGCGGCGTACTTCTTCCTCATGGGCCACGAGCAGGGCTGGCCGCCCGAGGGCCGCCAGGCGCCCGACGTCCTGGCCGGGACCCTGTTCACAATCGTCATCCTGCTCAGCGAATATTGGAACACGCAGATCAAGAAGGCGGCCAACGCTGGCGACGTGCCGGCCATCCGCCGCCTGATGCCGCTGATGGTCGCGGTCGGAGTCGTGCTGCTGATCATCCGCGGGTTCGAGTTCAACAGCCTCAACTGCCGCTGGACCGACAATGCATACGCCTCGATCATCTGGGCGCTGCTCCTGCTGCACACGGCGCATATCCTCACCGACTGGCTGGATACCGTCGTCCTTGCCGCATTGATGTTCACGCCGGTCGCCTATGAAGGGCGCCGCCTCGTCGATGTCGACGAGAACTCGCTCTACTGGCGCTACGTCTGGCTGCTGTGGATACCGATCTACCTGATGATCTATTGGGTACCGCGGCTATGAGCGCGACACGCATCCGCGACCGCTTCATGCCGTGGGCGGGGCTCGCGCTCGGCACTCTCGGCGGCGGCCTGGCGCACCAGATCGGTGCGGAGTCCACGTTCCAGGACTGCGCCTTTTCGAGCCCCCTGATGGTCGTCGTCGCGACAATCGTCGGACTCGTGTTGGTCGCCCTCGGCGCGATCGGTTCGTGGAGCGTCTACTCCTCCGATACGGAGACGCCCGCCAGGCGCATGGTCGCGATCGTGTCACTCATGTCCTGCGCTATTTTCGCCCTGGCGATCATCCTCCCGCTGATCGCCGCGCTGGTGATCCCGCGATGCTGGGCATGAGGATTTTCGCGGCGCTTGTGCTGGCCATGCTCGCGAGCCCCGCGCTCGCGCACGGCGGGCATGAGCAAGGGCTCGGCTGGACTCTCGATCCGCTGCTGACGGTTCCGCTCGGGCTGGCGCTGCTGGTCTACCTCGTCGGCTGGCGGCGGCTCTCGCAGCGCGCCTCCGCACCCGTTCGCCCCGGCTTGTTCCTGGCGGGATGGCTGGTCCTGACGCTGTCGCTCACCTCGCCCCTGCACGAAGCGGGCGAGCGCAGCTTCACCATGCACATGATCGAGCATGAGCTGATCATGCTCGTCTCGACCCTGCTCCTCGCCGCCTCGGGCGCGGGCGGAGTGCTCGCCTGGGGGTTGCCCCGCCCGCTTCGCCAGTCGCTCGGCGGAAGCTGGAAGTCGCCGCTCCAGCGCCTTTGGAAGCGCCTGACCGAGCCGGTCACCGCGACCGTGATCCAGGCGGTCGTCATGTGGGCCTGGCACGCCCCGCCCTTGTTCGACCGCGCGCTCGACCACTTTGGCTGGCACATTGCGCAGCACGCCTGCTTCTTCGTCAGCTCGCTCCTGTTCTGGTGGGCGATGCTCCACCCGCGCGAACGCGGCACAGGCTACGGGGTGTCGGCTGCGTGCCTGTTCGCGACCTCGCTGATCGGCGGAGCGCTCGGAGCGCTGATGAGCTTCTCGAGCTCGCCCTGGTACGCCGACTACGCCGCCATGGGCATGACCGGCATCGGCCTCGATCCCGTCGACGACCAGCGGCTCGCTGGCCTTATCATGTGGATCCCGGGCGGGCTGGTTCACGGCGCGGCCGCGCTGGCGCTCGCCTACAAATGGTTGAAAGCCTCGGAGGGAGAGGCGCATGCCGCGCTCGATCTCCACTAAGCTCTTCTTCACCCTGCTTGCGGCCGCGATCGTCCTTGTCGCGCTGCTCGCCATTGCGTGGGAATATGCCCGCGAGCGTACGCAGCTCCGCGAGCACGCCGCGGCGACGACGCAGGGCGATCCGCGTCGCGGCGAAGCCATGTTCATCCAGTACGGGTGCGGCAGCTGCCACGCGGTGAAGAACGTCCGCACCGCGACGGGAATGGTCGGACCGCCGCTCGACGGCATCGCCCTGCGCACGATAATCGGCGGGCATCTCGCCAACACGCCGACGAACATGGAGCGCTGGATCCGGGATCCGCAGCACGTCGCGCCGGGCACGGCCATGCCCGACCTCAACGTCGGCGAGCAGGACGCGCGCGACATCACAGCGTTCCTCTACACCCGCGCCAAGTAGCTCAGCGCAGCCTGAGGCCGATCCACAGCGTCCGCGGTGTCGCGCGCTCGATCGAGCCGTCACCGTTCACGCCCGCCATGACCAACGCGTCGGTAACGTTCTCGGCCCGCGCGACCAGCTGCAGCCGGCGCGTGAGCGGCCACGAAGCGAAGGCGTCGAGAGTTGTCGCGCCCTTCAGCACGTCCAAGTTGAGATCGTCGTCGAACTGCGCGCCGACGCGGCGAAGCACCAGTTGCGCGCCCTTGCCGCCCTGCTGCCAACCCGCGGCAAACGTACCCGCGAATCTCGGCGTTTGCGCCGGGCGCAGGCCATCGAGGAAGGCCGCGGCGCTGCTCCCTTGCATCCGCGCATGCGTGAGGCTCGCGCCTGCGTGAAGCGACCAGGGGCCGTCGCTCCACTCGGCGGACGCTTCGACCCCGCGGACCTTCACCGCGTCGATATTCTGCCGCTGCAGATAGTTGCCGCCGGCCGGCACGAACCCGACTCCGGGAAACAGGCCCGGCCCCTGCCCCAGCGTCACGTTCGCGATCGCGTCTTTGAGGCGGTTGACGAACCCGGTCAGCTTCAGAGTGAGGGGCCCCTTGGCATAGTCCACACCCGCTTCGACGCCGGCGAGCCGCTCCGGATCGAGGTCGGGGTTGGCACCGGTGGCGTCGAGCCCGACGCGGAACGGCCGGAACAGCTCGTTGAGCGTCGGCATCCGCCAGCCGAGATAGGCCGCCGAGCGCAGGCTAAGGCCGCTCCCGACCGGTGCGCTGATCCCCGCGCGCGCCGTCGGCAGCCAGCCGCTGCGCGAAGGATCCTGCATGTCGGTCAGCACCTCGCCGGTGGCGATGGTCTGCTCGAAGAGATGGCCGTTCGTGATGCTCCAATGATCGATGCGCGCGCCGCCGGTTAGGATTGCGCGTCCCAGATCAGCCGTGGCTTCGGCGAAGATGCCGGCGGTCCAGCTGTCGCCGCCCGCCCTGCGCCGCCGAGTCGGCTCGCCATCCACGTACGTCGCAAGCTCGCGCGATTCCCCCGTCGTCCGGCGCGTATCCGCACCAAGCCGCAGCTCGACCCCGTCCGGCAGCGGCGGCCGCACTTCGATGCTTCCGCCGAGTCCGTGCGACGGCACGGAATATTGCAGAGACACGCGCCTTGCCTCCGCGCGACCGGGGCTCACGCTCGCGAAGCTGCTCATCAGGTTGCGCCATTGCCAGTAACCGAGCGCGCTCCACTGCCACGCCCCGCGCCCGACCAGACGCAGCGATGCATCCGCGCCATTCGTGCGGTTGACGCTGAAGTCCGTCCCGCGCGTCCGCCAGTCGTGAAAACCGGCGATGCTTGCCTGCAGCTCGGTCGTGCTTCCGACCGGAGCGACCCAGCGCGCGCGGCTGCTCCACTCGCGGTAGGGCGCCGGCTCGTCGACAGGTCCGCGCGTCGCGGCGGTAATCGGCACGAATCCATCCCCGCGCTCGCCTCTTGCGGAGAGGCTGAGCACGCCTTTGCCCAAGTCGAACCCGACGCGCCCTCGTGCCTCGAGCGAGTCCCGGCTTCCGGCCTCAACCTCGTCCGAAGCGCCCGCGTCCGACCGGCTCGTCATCTCGATCGTTCCGGCGAGCGCGCCGGGGCCGTTCGCAACGCTCCCGCCGCCGCGGATCACCCGAATTTCGGCAAGGTCGCCCGGATCGTAGGCGGGCCAGTTGACCCACCCGCCGAATGGGTCCGCCTGCGGAACGCCGTCGAGTACCAGCAGCGCCCGGCTCGACGCGTTTCCGCCGAGCGAGCGCAGCGTCACGCCTTGGCTGGTCGGATGCCCGCTGCGCGCATCCGAGCGCCGGAACAGCTGCAGGCCCGGCACGTCCTTCAGTAGCTGGTCAAGCTCGTGGCTGGGCGATTGCTGGATTTGCCGCGGAGAGATGCGCTCGACGTCGTACACGCGCTCGGCCTTGGGCTCGGGAAGCGCCTTTCCGGTGACCACGATCGCCGCTTCGGGCGGCGGCGGC
>Ga0207674_10007482_pt1 | contig 12730 bp, 11 predicted proteins | sample KBSCornC72_FD_184303 | JGI IMG/M metagenome (GOLD analysis project Ga0207674, IMG submission 184303) | Corn rhizosphere microbial communities from Kellogg Biological Station, Michigan, USA - KBS Corn C7-2 (SPAdes) (version 2) | ecosystem: Host-associated > Plants > Roots > Rhizosphere > Soil ... | reverse complement strand
CTTTCGCTCGCGTTCGGCGTGATGCGGCTGGTCAATATCGCGCATGGCGATCTCATCGTGCTCTCGGCCTTCGGGGGCGTGGCGCTGGCGCTGGGCACCGGCTGGAGCCCCTACGTGGCCTTCGTGGTGGTGGTGCCCGCGATGGCGGCGCTGGGCTATGCGCTGCAGCGCGTGCTTCTCAATCGGACGCTGGGCGGCGACATCCTGCCCCCGCTGCTGGTGACCTTCGGGCTATCCATCATCGTCCAGAACCTCCTGCTGGAGATGTTCTCCGCGGATCCGCGCTCGCTCCGCGCCGGCGGCTTCGAGACCGCGAGCGTCCAGCTCGGCGGCGGCATCGCGGTGGGCTGGCTGCCGCTCAGCGTCTTCTTCGCCGCCGCCGCCGTGACCCTGGGCCTCGAGCTCCTCTTCGGCCGCACGCGTCTCGGCCGTGCCTTTCGCGCCACGTCCGACGACCGCGTCACCGCCGAGCTCATGGGCATCGGCCATCGACACGTCTTCGCGCTGGCCACCGCGGTGTCGTTCGCCATCGCCGCGGTGGCGGGCATCTTCCTCGCGTTCCGCACCACGGTGGCGCCGAGCGACGGGCCCGGCTATCTCCTCTACGCCTTCGAGGCGGTGATCATCGGCGGCATGGGCTCGTTCTGGGGCACGTTCGGCGGCGGCGTGATCCTCGGGGTGGCGCAGGCGGTGGGCTTCCGGTTCGACCCGGGCTGGGGCATTCTCGTCGGCCACCTGGCCTGCCTGGCGGTTCTCCTCACGCGCCCCGAGGGTCTTTTCCCTCGCACGCGGGACTGAGCGTGAGCGCCCTTCCGTCTCGCGCCGGCCACGCCGGCCTCTGGGGCGGCGCCGCCCTGATCGCCGGCCTCGCCACGCTGCCCTGGTGGGCGGACGCCAGCCTCATGCGGCTGGCGGTGGAGGGGGTGTGCCTGCTCGTCCTCGCCCAGATGTGGAATCTCCTCGCGGGCTATGGCGGCCTCGTCTCGGTGGGACAGCAGGCCTATGTCGGCCTCGGCGGCTATGCGCTGGTGGTGCTGGCCGACTATGCCGGGCTCAACCCGTTTCTCTGCGTTCCGCTGGGCGGGCTGGCCGCCGCGCTGGCCGCGGTGCCCGTGTCGCGGATCGCGTTCCGTCTCCAGGGCGGCTATTTCGCCATCGGCACCTGGGTCATCGCGGAAGTATTCCGCCTCGCGGTGGCGAATGCGTCGGCGCTCGGCGGAGGCTCCGGGCAAAGCCTCATCGCCATGCGCGCGTATCCGAGAGAGCTGCGCGAGTCGCTGACCTTCTGGATCGCGCTCGCCCTGCTGGTGGCGGTGATGGCGGGGCTCTATCTGCTGCTGCGCTCGCGCCATGGGCTGGCGCTCACCGCGCTCCGCGACAGCGAGGTGGCGGCGGAGAGCCAGGGGATCAACGTGGCGGTCATCAAGTTCACGATCTACACGGTGGCCGCGTTCGGAGGCGGGTGCGCGGGGGCGCTCTACTTCCTCATGAACCTGCGCATCTCGCCGGACGCCGCCTTCGGCGTGAGCTGGTCGGCGTTCACCATCTTCATCGTGGTGATCGGCGGCACCGGCACCCTCGAGGGCCCCCTGGTGGGGACGCTCCTCTTCTTCCTCTTGCGCGAGACGCTCGCCGACCACGGGACCTGGTACCTGATCGTGATCGGCCTGGTCGCGGTGGTGACCATGCTCGGGTGCCCCCAGGGCCTCTGGGGCTGGGTGGCGCGCCGGCTCGACCTGTCCTTCTTTCCGCTGCGGCGGCGAGTCTAGGGCTGCCCGCGGCCCCTAGAGAACGCGGTACCCGCGGGGATCGCTCTGCCCGCCGTCCTTGTACGCCACGATCCGCTTCGGCGAGGCATGGGTGCCGAGCAGCCGCAGCGGCTGGTCCCCGACCACTCGGAAGGAGTGCGGCACGTCGGGCGGGAGCGCGATGGTGTCGCCGCGGCGAAGGACGATCTTCTCCTCCTCGTGGCCCTCCATCCACGCCTCGGCCACGCCGTCCAGGATATGCAGCACCTCCAGATAGGGATGCGAATGCAGCGGCGCCTGATAGCCGGGCTGCGCGGTCTGGATGCCGGTGCGGATCGGCGTCGTGCCCGCCTCGTCGCCGATGATGGGCTGATAGCTCGACAGCGGCCCGAAGCTGACGGTCTCGGTGTCGATCAGGCGAACCACCTTGGGATCGGCCATGCTCGGGCCCCTCCTGGGGCTCAGCCCCGGTTGACGGCGCTCACCACCGCCTTCAGCGAGGCGGTGAGGATATTGGAGTCGATGCCCACGCCCCACCGCGTCTTCCCCGCCACGCGCGCCTCGACATAGGCCACCGCGGTGGCCCCGGCGCCCTCGCCCAGCGCGTGCTCGTGATAGTCCACCACCTCCACCGCTGTCGCGGCATCACGCCCGAGCGCGTCCACGAAGGCGGCGATGGGCCCATTGCCGGCGCCGCGGACCAGGCGCTCGACGCCATCCACCTGGATCGCGGCCTCGAGCGAGGTGCGCCCGGTGTCGCGCGCGGTGGTGGTGGCGGGGTGGCCGATCAGGGTGAGGGGGCGGGTGGGATGGAGATAGGTGGCCTCGAAGGCGGACCAGATCTGCGCCGCCTGGATCTCGGTCCCGCTCTCCTCCACGATGCCCTGGATCACGCTGGAGAACTCGATCTGCAGCCGGCGCGGCAGGTCGAGGCCGTGGTCGAACTTCATGATGTAGGCGACCCCGCCCTTGCCGGACTGGCTATTGACCCGGATCACCGCTTCGTAGCTCCGGCCCACGTGGTGCGGGTCGATGGGGAGGTAGGGCACCTCCCAGGTGTCGTAGTTCTTGCCCAGCGCCTCGAAGCCCTTCTTGATCGCGTCCTGGTGCGAGCCCGAGAAGGCGGTGTAGACGAGATCGCCCACGTAGGGGTGGCGCGGGTGCACTGGCAGCCGGTTGCAATGCTCCACCGTGCGCCGGGCGGCGTCGATGTCGGAGAAGTTCAGCTCCGGGTCCACGCCCTGGCTGAAGAGGTTCAGCGCGAGCGTGACCACGTCCACGTTGCCGGTGCGCTCGCCGTTGCCGAAGAGCGTGCCCTCGACCCGATCCGCGCCCGCCATCACCCCCAGCTCGGCGGCGGCCACCGCGGTGCCCCGGTCATTGTGGGGGTGGAGCGACAGGATGATGCTCTCGCGCTCCCGGACATGGCGCAGGAACCACTCGATCTGGTCGGCGTAGACATTGGGAGTCGCCATCTCCACGGTGGCGGGGAGATTGAGGATCATCCGCCGGTCCGGCGTGGGCTTCCACACGTCCATCACCGCCTCGCAGATCTCCACCGCGAAGTCGAGCTCGGTGCCGGTGAAGCTCTCGGGCGAGTACTCCCAGCGCACGTCGCACTCGGGGATGCTGCTGTTGAGGTCCTGGCAGAGCCGCGCCGCCCGCACCGCGATGTCCACGATGCCGGCCCGGTCCAGCCCGAAGACGACCCGGCGCTGGAGGGTGGAGGTCGAGTTGTAGAGATGGACGATGGCGCGCGGCGCCCCCCGGAGCGACTCGTAGGTGCGCTCGATCAGCTCCGGCCGGGCCTGGGTGAGCACCTGGATGATCACGTCATCGGGAATGAGGCGCTCCTCGATGAGCTGGCGCACGAAGTCGAAGTCCGGCTGGGAGGCGGAGGGGAAGCCCACCTCGATCTCCTTGAAGCCGCACTTGACCAGGAGGTCGAACATGCGCCGCTTCCGGGAGGGGTCCATCGGGTCGATGAGCGCCTGGTTTCCGTCGCGCAGGTCCACGCTGCACCACCGCGGAGCCTTGGTGATCACCCGGGAGGGCCAGGTGCGGTCCGGCAGCGGGATGGGAGTAAAGGCGCGGTAGTGACGGAACGGCATTGGAGCCGGGGGACCTGCCTTCGGAGCCATGGGTGCGTCTCCTCTCTCGGGAAAATAAAAAAGCCTCCCTGACAGCAGGGGAGGCTTTGGGCGCGCGCCGCGGAGGCGCGCGCCTAGGTCAGAAGCAGGTTCGCGAGCTTGGGCTCGAGCACCATAGTAAGCATGTGCCGCGCATTGTCTCCACGCACCAAGCGGTTGTCAAGTATCCGTCCAGGCGCATGGGGGACCCATCGGAGCCACGCCCGGGGCCGCTGGCCCACAACTCTCTGGAATATCTGGTGTTCCAGCCGTGGAGCCGCCCTTGCGGTGGGCGGGGTTTCCGACTACCCTGCCCCTCATGCGAATCCCCGCGTCCAAGATCCGTGAGCAGCTCGCCGCCGTCCTCCGCGCCTGGGGGATGTCGGACGCCCATGCCGCCACCACCGCCGACATGATGCTGGAGACCGACCTCCGTGGCGTGGACTCCCACGGCATCTCGATGCTGCCCACCTATGACCGCGAGTTCCGCGCCGGGCGGCTGAACATGCGCCCGCAGTGGAAGACGCTCCGCGACGGACCGTCCATGGCGCTCATCGACGCCGATGCCTCGCTGGGCCATCCGATCTCGGCGCACGCCATGAACCTCGCCGTGGACAAGTGCCGCGAGAGCGCGGTGGCGGTGGTGTCGGTGGTCAACTCACATCACTTCGGCGCCGCCGGCTGCTATGCGCGGATCGCGGCCGAGCGCGGCGTGATCGGCATGGTCACCTCGTCCACCCGGGGCGTGACGCTCGTGCCCACCTTCGGCGCGGAGCCGGTGATGGGCACCAACCCGCTGGCCTTCGCGGCGCCCGCGCGGCGCAATCCGCCCTTCCAGCTCGACATGGCCACCACCACGGTGGCGGCGGGCAAGGTCAAGGTCTACAAGCTCAACCACAAGCCGGTGCCGCCGGGCTGGGTGGTGGACGGCGAGGGCCGCTCGGTGACGGATCCCGAGGCGGCGTTCGGCCACGTCTTCGAGCGGCCGGAGGGCGGCATCACGCCGCTGGGCGGCCCGCGCGAGGCCGGCGGGCACAAGGGCTACGGGCTCGCGGTGATGGTGCACATCCTGGGCGGCGCGCTGGCGGGGGCGTCCTTCTCGCCGATCCGCAACCGGACCCAGAAGCCATCCGATCCGCACAATATCGGCCACTTCTTTCTCGCCATCGACCCGCGCGCCTTCCGCGCCGCCGGCGAGTTCGAGGAGGATCTCGATCAGGTGATCGACGTGCTCCACGGCGCGCGGCGCGCCGATCCCGCGCAGCCCGTGCTGGTGGCGGGCGACCCCGAGATGGCGACCCGCGCGGAGCGGCTCCGCGACGGCGTGCCGGTTCCCGACGATCTGATGGAGCAGCTCCAGGCGGTGACCCGCAGCGCGGGCGTTCCGTTCATCCTCGGCTCGTAACGCCGAAGCATCAGGAGAGACGAACATGGCAACGATCAAGGTAAAGGACCTGGCGTTCGGGCGGCTGCGCTCGCCGGATCTCGACCAGGCGGAGGAGTTCCTCACCCATTTCGGGATGGTCCGCGCCGCGCGCACGCCGACGGCGCTCTACATGCGGGGGACGGACGCGGGCCATCATCTGCACGTGACCGAGCTGGGCGCGCCCGCCTTCGTGGGCCTCGCCTACTACGCGGCGAGCGAGGAGGATCTCCAGCGCGTGGCGAAGGCCCCGGGGGCCTCCGCGGTGGAGGCCATCGACGAGCCGGGCGGGGGCCGGCGCGTGCGGCTGCGGGAGCCGAACGGCTACCAGATCGAGGTCGTCCACGGCATCGAGGCGCTGCCGCCGATCACGGTGCCGCGCCAGCCCATGAACACGGGCACCGAGCCCCTGCGGCGCGCGGGCGAGGTGCTGCGGCTCCGCAAGTCTCCCGCGCCGATCAAGCGCATGGGGCACGGCGTGCTCGGCACGCCCAAGGTTGGCGAGACCGTGCAGTGGTTCCGCGACACCCTCGGCTTCATCGGCTCCGACGACGTCTATGCGGGGTCGCCGGACAATATCATCGGCTCGTTCAACCGCTGCGACCGCGGTGACGAGTACGTGGACCACCACACGCTGTTCTGCGTCATGAACGAGCGGGCCGGGCTCAACCACATGTCCTTCGAGGTCCCCGACGTGGACGCAGTGTTCATGGACCACGAGTACCTGGCCCGGCTCGGCAAGTACGAGCACATGTGGGGCGTGGGCCGGCATCTCCTGGGCAGCCAGGTGTACGACTACTGGTGCGATCCCTGGGGCCGCGTGCACGAGCGCTGGGCGGACACCGACCGGCTCAACGCGCGGACGCCGGCCAATCTCCTGTCCGTCGAGGAAGGCTTTGTCAGCCAGTGGGGCGAGGCTCCGCCCGACAAGTTCATCCACCACGTCAGCCAGTAATCAGCTCCCGCGCAGGCGCGGGTCCAGCGTGTCGCGGAGGGCGTCGCCCAGGAGGTTGGTGCCGAAGACGGCCAGGCTGATGGCGATGCCGGGATAGATCACCAGCCACGGCGCCTTGGTGGCATATTCCGCGGCGGCGATGGACAGCATCCGGCCCCAGGAAGGATAGGGCTCCGGCACCCCGAGACCCAGGAACGACAGCGCGGCTTCCGCGAGGATCGCGCCCCCGAGCTGCGCGGTGACGAGCACCACGAAGGGCCCGAAGGTATTGGGCAGGATGTGGCGGAACGCCACCCGGCCATGGCCGCCGCCGAGGGCGTGCGCGGCCTCGATGTAGATGAACTCGCGGATGGCCAGCACGCTGGCGCGGACCACGCGGGCGGCCCGTGGCGCGATCACCACCGAGATGGCGATGATGGTGTTGGTGAGCGACGGTCCCAGCGCGGCGGCCATCACCAGCGCCAGCACCAGGATGGGCAGCGCCTGCATGATGTCCATCAGCCGCTGCGCGATCAGATCCGTCTTCCCGCCGACATAGCCGGAGACCAGCCCCACCAGTCCGCCCGTCACCGCGCCCAGGAGCGTGGAGGCGACGCCCACCAGGAGCGAGATGCGGGAGCCGTAGACCACGCGGCTCCAGAGATCGCGGCCGAGATTGTCGGTGCCGAGCCAGAACTCCGCTCCCGGCGCCATCAGCACCCGGGTCGAGGTGCGAATGGGATTGTGGGTGGCGAGGGCGTCGGCGAACACGGCGGCGAGGATCAGGGCCAGCATGAGCACCCCGCCCGCCGCGCCGAGCGGATTCTTCTTCACGAAGAGCCAGAAGGCCCCGCCCCAGCCCCGCTCCTCGGGCAGCGTGTCGCGGAAGGGGACGTCGAGGGTGCGGATGGCCATCAGGCCTTCCCGTACTTGATGCGCGGGTCGAGCCAGGTGTAGAGGAGATCCACGGTGAGATTGGCCATGACCACCACCACCGCGATGAGCATGACCAGGTTCTGGACGATGGGGTAGTCGCGCACCTGGATGGCGTCTACCAGATAGCGCGCCACGCCGGGAAGATTGAACACCGTCTCGGTGACGATGAGCCCGCCGATGAGGAAGGCGAACTCGATGCCGATGAGCGTCACGACGGGCAGGGAGGCATTCTTGAGCGCGTGCCGCCACACCACCAAAGTCTCGCGCTGGCCCTTGGCCCACGCGGTCCGGATATAGTCCTCCCGCAGCACCTCCAGCATGGTGGAGCGCGTGATGCGCATGATGAGGGCGGAGCTGCGATACCCCACCGCCAGACCGGGCAGGAGAAACTGGAAGAGGTTCGCGCCCAGGTTGTCGAACGGCGACACGTAGGTCATGGACGGGATCATCCCCAGCGACCGGACCAGGAGCAGGATCACGATCATGCCGAGCCAGAAGGACGGCATGGACAGCCCGGCCAGCGACAGGACCCGCAGCACGTAGTCCAGCGGCCGCCCTCGTCGCACCGCGCTGATCACGCCCGCCGGCACGCCCAGCAGCACCGAGAATCCCAGCGCCAGCACCGCGAGCTCGAGCGAGACGGGCAGCCGGGGCTTGATGACCTCCCACGCGGGCAGGTCATAGCGGTAGGATTTGCCGAGGTCCCCGCTCAGGAGCTCGCCGAGCCACCGGACGTACTGGATCGGCACCGGCTTGTCGATGCCCAGCTCCGCTTCCAGCTTCCGGCGATCCGCCTCGTCCACATAGCCCGCCGACTCGAAGATCATGTCGGTGATATTGCCGGGGGCCAGGCGCATGAGGACGAAGATGAGCATGGACATCCCCAGGAGGGTGACGCCCGCGATCACGAGGCGCTTGAAGACGTAGACCCGCATGGCGTATCGCGCCCCGCGATGCTACTTGTCCAGCCAGACGTCCTGGCGCCGGCTGATGTTGTAGATGGAGTTCTCGTGGGTGACCCAGTTCTTCACGTGGGGCCAGAGGACCCAGTGCTGCTTGCCCCAGCCCAGGATGGGCCGGGCCCCGTCGGCCTGGAGCTTGCGGTCGATCTCGTTCACCAGAGCCAGCCGCTTCTTCGGGTCGGTCGTCTGCGATTGCTCGACCATGAGCCGGTCGATCTCCTCCGAGCAGTAGCCGGAGAAGTTCCGCTGCGAGCCGCAGCGGTAGTTCTCGAAGAGCTGGGCGTCGGGATCGTCGATGCCGATGCCGGTGAGGTTCAGCGCCACCGAGTACTCGAGCCGGGTCATCTTCGGGTGCCAGACGCCGGTCTCGATCTGCTCCAGCGTGGTCTCGATGCCCACCTGCTGGAGCTGGTCCACCATCCAGCTCGCGGTGTCCACGTAGATGGGCAGCGCCCGCGTGGAGAGCGTGAACTTCAGCGGGTTGCTGGGCCCATAGCCCGCCTCGGCGAGAAGCTTGCGGGCTTCCGCCTTCTGCTTGGCCGGATCGCCCATGCCGGCCAGCTTGGCGACCTCCGCGACCGGCAGCCCCCATACGCCGGCCGGGCGCGGCAGCAGCGCCCCGCCGAAGGTGGCCGCGCCTTGCCGTGGTCCCACCAGGTAGGCCTTGCGGTCCAGCGCCAGGTTGATGGCCTGACGGATCCGGCGGTCGTTGAACGGCGGCTTCTTGAAGTTGATGAGGATATTGTCGTTGACGTTGCTGTCCGTCTCGACCACGACGAGCTTCGGCGCTCCCCCCTTCGCGTCCTCCGCGTTGGTGCGGTTCCAGCCGGTGCCCGCGACATCGAGCTGCCCGGATTGCACCGCGGCGATCTGGGTCGAGCGGTCGCGGATCACGATGAACTTGATCCCGTCGAGGTAGGGCCGTCCCTTGATGAAGTAGTCGGGGTTCTTCACGTACTCGACGTACTCGCCCGGCTTGTTCTCCTTGAGCTTGAAGGGCCCGGTGCCGATGCACTTGTTCTTGAACTCGGCCAGCGGCACGTGCGCGGGGTACACGGGCGAGTAGCCCGAGGCGAGCATGGGCAAGAGCGAGGGCTGCGGCTTCTTGAGGCGGAAGACCACGGTGTAGGGATCCGGCGCCTCGATGGCGTCCACGTTCTCGTACCAGAGCTTGCGCGGGTTCACCTTGAGCTTGGCCTTGGCGTCGGGGGCCCCGCGCACGCCGTCGAAGGTGTACTTCACGTCGGCCGACGTGAAGGGCTTCCCGTCATGCCACTTGACGTCCCGGCGGAGGAAGAACACGAGGTTGCGGTGCCCGTCCTGCCAGGACCACCGCTCGGCGAGCTCCGGAATGATGGTGTCCACGCTCTCCTGCTTCTTGGCGGGATCGTAGTAGATGAGATTGTTGAAGCAGGGGCTGGCCTGCTGGGTGGTGGCGACGGTGGACTCCTCGTGCGGCGAGAGGCTCGGCGTCGCGGACAGCGGATGGGTGACGAGCACGCCGCCGTACTTCGGCGTCGGCGCCGCCGGTGTCTGCGCCGGGACCGGCGCGCCGGGCCAGGCAACGACCAGCAGGAAGACCAGCAGGACGAGCGGTCGCGAAAGTGTCATGGGCGACCTCCGCGGGAGCGGAACGGTTCGACGTAGGACCGTGTGTCTGGTGCGGCGGAGTCTATCCGACGCCCATGTCTCTGGCAAGGGCCACCCGTCGCGTCAAAATCTTGGCGCGGCGCGTCTAGCGTTGGACTCGGGTGCACCTTAAGGTTGGGCGCCGTCGGCGCCTCCCGCGCCGGGCCAAGGAGGCCGTCAATGGGGACCCTCAACCGCATGTACGTCAACGGAGAGTGGATCGGAGCCGGCGGGGGCGCCGAGTTCGAGGTGCGCGACCCCGCGACGGGGCAGGTGGTGGGCTCGGTCCCCGACGGCGGCGCGGCCGAGACGCGACTGGCGCTGGACGCGGCGTCGGCGGCGTTCCCCCTCTGGTCGGCGGTGCCTGCCAAGGAGCGCGGTCCCATTCTTCAGCGCATCGGGGCCGGGATGGAATCCCGGCGCGACGACATCGCTCGCCTCATCGTCCAGGAAAACGGCAAGCCCTTCGAGGAAGCCAAGAAGGAAGTCTCCTTCGCGCTGGGCTACTTCGCGTGGTTCGCCGAGGAGTCGCGCCGGCTCGGCGGCCAGTGGGTGCCCTCGCCGATGCCCGGCAAGCGCCTCTGGGTCTTTCACCAGCCGGTGGGGCCCGTTGCGGCCATCACGCCGTGGAATTTTCCCTCCACCATGGTGACCCGCAAGATCGCGCCCGCCCTGGCCGCGGGCTGCCCGGTGGTGCTCAAGCCCGCCTCGGCCACCCCGCTCACCGCGCTGGCCCTGGCGGAGGTCTGCCACGAAGCCGGGCTCCCCGCCGGCGTCTTCAACGTGGTGACCAGCAAGCGCTCGTCGGTGGTGGCGGAGGAGATTCTCGCCGACGCCCGCATCCGCAAGATCGGCTTCACCGGCTCCACCGAGGTGGGCAAGTGGATCATGGAGCGCGCGGCCAAGCAGCTCAAGCGCCTGTCCTTCGAGCTGGGCGGCAATGCGCCCTTCATCGTCTTCGACGACGCCGACCTCGAGGCGGCGGTGGAAGGCGCGGTGGCCATCAAGTTCCTGCGCGTGGGCGGGCAGTCCTGCATCTGCGCCAACCGGATCTACGTGCAGCAGGGCATCGCGGGGCGCTTCATCCCCGCTTTCACCGAGGCGGTGAAGAAGCTGGTGGTCGCGCCCGGGTTCGAGCCCGGCGCCCAGGTGGGGCCGCTGATCAACGCCGCGGCGCGCGAGAGCGTCCACGCCCTGGTCGAGGACGCGGTGCGCCGCGGCGCCCGCGTCGCCGCCGGCGGGCTGCCGCTCACCCAGGGCCCGCTGGCGCGCGGCTACTTCTACGCGCCCACCGTCCTCCTGGACGTCACCGACGACATGCGCGTCTGCCAGGAGGAGATCTTCGGGCCGGTGGCGCCGGTGGCCACCTTCGCCAGCGAGGACGAGGTGGTCCGCCGCGCCAACGACACCAGCTTCGGGCTCGCCGCCTACTTCTACACGCGGGACATGGCGCGGCTCGTCCGCGTGTCCGAGCGGCTCGAGTACGGGCTGGTGGGCGCCAACGACGCGGCGGGATATACGCACGAGATCCCGTTCGGGGGCTTCAAGGAGAGCGGGCTCGGTCGCGAGGGCGGCCACGACGGCCTCGAGGAGTACATGGAGGTCAAGTCGGTGGTGGTGAATCTCGGCTGACGCGCCGGAGCTCCATGAACATGAAGAGCACGAGGGCGATGGAGTAGGCCAGCTCCGACAGCTCCTCCACGCGCGCGCCTTTCGGCCGGTCGAAGGCCAGGAGGCTCCCCACCAGGAAGCCGGGCCAGAGTGCGGCGTCAGGCACTCGGAACCCGGTCCGCTCGACCCGGGCGCGCACCGCCGGCCTCAGTCGCATGAGCGCGGGGAGGGCGAGGCCATACACGATGAAGGTGCCGAGGGCGATCTCCTTCACCTTGATGGTCGTGAAGCCCTGGAAGAGGTTGTGGACATTGGTCTCGCGCTGGCGGGCATGCGTCTCGAATAGCGGCGGCGACCGGAAGCCGAACAGGCGCTGCCCCCAGCTCAGCTCCTCGGCGATGCAGAAGAGGCAGAAGGCGATGAACCCCGCGTAGAACCAGCGACGACGCCATGACTGCGCGCGCAGGCGCCGGAGCGCGAAGCCGCCCAGGGCGGCGCCGCCGAGGAGTATCCCCACCGTGACCCACTCGATGAGGCCGTCCTCCGCGACCAGGCGCAGGTAGAGCGGACGATCGATCGCGTAGATGATGGCGAAGACGGCGACGATCAGCGGGAATACGATCCCCGAGACGGCGAGCACGGGCCCGGGTCGTCTCCGCCTAGGACGTCATGGTGCCGGGCAGGCTCCGGCGCTCCACGACCTCGCCCGAGTCGATGTCGAGCAGATCCCGTCGCGGCCCCAGCGTCTGCATGGCCTCGAAGCCGTGCTCCACCATGTCGCAGTAGAGCTCGACACGGTTGCCGTCGGGGTCGGGGAAGTAGACGCTGCGGGTCACGTTGTGCTCGATCGCGGACTCGACGGCGATCCCCAGCGCGCGCAGCTCGCGATGGGCTGCCTGCAGCTCCTCGAAGCTTCCGAGCTGCCAGGCCACGTGGTGCAGCCCGGGCTGCGCCGCCCCCGGGGCCTCATCGGTGGCCAGCTGGAACAGCGCGAGCTCGTGATGCTGCTCTCCGAAGCTCAGGAATACCGCGCCGGGGGAGTCGTGGGCGACCTTGAGCCCGAGGGTCTGGGTGTAGAAGTCCCGCGACTTCTTTGCGTCGCGGACCTTGAGGACGACGTGGCCGAGTTTTCGCGCCTGGATCATGGCAGTTCTCCCTGCGTTGTCGGAGCCCGATCTCGGTGCCCTGGCATTGCCGGCCGGCGTCGAGGGGGCGGCCGCCCCGGCGCTCGGTCCGAGTGCATTATAATCGCGCCGCCGGCCCCCCGGGCGATCCGCGCGAGGGGCCGGAATCGCTCGTTCCACCGCTCCGGCGGCCGTCCGCCGGCGCAGGAGCTCGTCATGGTGATGAACGGCTAC
>Ga0207674_10007481_pt1 | contig 12731 bp, 10 predicted proteins | sample KBSCornC72_FD_184303 | JGI IMG/M metagenome (GOLD analysis project Ga0207674, IMG submission 184303) | Corn rhizosphere microbial communities from Kellogg Biological Station, Michigan, USA - KBS Corn C7-2 (SPAdes) (version 2) | ecosystem: Host-associated > Plants > Roots > Rhizosphere > Soil ... | reverse complement strand
GAGAGAATGGCGGCGACGAGGTAGCTCGTGCCGAGGATGGTTTGCCAGCCGACGAGTTTTGGGAGCAGGAAGATTCCGGTCGTGGCGAGTAAGGCCCAGAGGATTTCAAGGCCGGTCTGGGCCTGGTAGTCGTTACGAATTCGACCCCGCGATTGCACGACCGCGCCCCAGGCGTCGGCGGCAAGATCGATGAGCATGCCGGTGCCGAAGAGTCCGACGAGGGGCGCGACGCCGCGGGCGCGGCCTTGGACGACAACCCAGGTCCAAAGGGCAACGGTGAAGACGCCCGCGCCGATCAGGCTGAGCGAGATGCCCGTGCGGTAGATGAGACGAGGGGAGGGGATTGCGGATTGAGTTGGCGTTTCTCCTGAACCCTGAACCCTGAACCCTGAACCCTCTTCACCGCCCTTCGCCGCGTAGTGGAGGATGGCAGGGCCCAGGCCGGCGGAGGCGTAGTTGAGCAGGCCGAGCGTCCAGCGGACGAGGGCGAGGAGGGCGGCGGCGTCGGGGCCGACGCGGCGGTAGAGGGTGCCGTAGACGACCAGCCAACTGGCGACGCGGGTGGCGCTGAGGGCGTAGGCCCAAAAGATGTCGCGTCCGTGGCCGGTCACGTTCGTCGGTTATGCTACGATTACCTGGCTTGCGTGGTGGCGGCGGGAACGGTCTTGGCGTCGGGGGACGGGTTGCGCTTCTCGTAGAACCACCACGCCGCGCCGGCGATCAGGAGGACGACGCCCAGGATCTGCCAGAAGTTCAGTTTCATGTCCGCGTCTCCCGTGCGCGTGAAGCGACCACAACCGCTCGCGCGGCGAAAACTGTCCCAGAGTCACGCGGCCGCCGCAAGGGGCTGGTCGGCGAATTCGTCGGTGGAATCGGTGCGGGCGGCTTGGGCTTGGAGTCGCACGGCCCGGTCGGCGAGCAGGGCGGTGACGGCTGACAGGAGGACGACGCTGCCGTTGACGCGGGTGTAACGGGCGACCGTGGAATTGAGCATCAGCCAGAAGAAGAACGCGACCCACGTGACGGTCGTGATGCGGTCGATGGTCATCGGGCGATGCTCGGCACGCAGGCGCACGCCGGCGTAGAGCACGGCACTGACGGCGAGCAGCAGCAGATCGTAGTCGAAGTAGAACGGCATCAAGAGCGGCATGGCGACGATGACGGCCGCCATGAAGGCATCGTTGCGCGGCCCGCCGCGCGTGCGCCACCAGGTGCGCGCGAGCAGGCCGGCGATGACCGCCGACGACGCGAGCCAGCAGAGGCGAGCCGCGAGCGACATCTCCCCGGCGTCGCGTCCCTGGAGCAGGAGCCGCCAGAAGGCGCGGAGCGTCACGTGGCGATCCCAGAGGTAGACCTGGACGACCTGGAACTGGTGCAGGTTGCCGGGCATCTTCGCGAGGTAGTCGGCGATGGTCCCCGGAAGTGTCAGGACGGTGGCCGCCAACAGCAAGCCCGCGGTGATCGCGAGGCCGACCGCCGCCCGCCAGCCCATGGTGACGACGACGGCGGCCGCCACGATCGCGCCGAGTTGCGGCTTGTAGAGGAGCAGTCCCACCGCGACGCCCGCGGGCATCGCTTGCCCCTTTCGCCAGAGCGTCACGACGACGGTCAGCAGAAGCAGCGACACCATCGTGTTCTGGCCGTGGGTCATCGCCTGGATGAACGGCATTGAGATGACGACGAGGAGCGGCACGAGGGCGGTGACCGATCGGGGTGCGGGGCGGAGCATTCGCGTCAGCAGCAGGACGGCCGCGACGAGGCAAGCGACGTTCACGATTTCCCAGATGAGGAGCGCGTCGTGGTACGGCAAGTGGGCGAGCGGGGCGAACACCCAGGCGTAGAAGGGCGGATTCCAGAAGGGGCCGAAGCTTTGGCCGATCTCCAGGTTTTCGCGGCGGGCGAGGTCGTGCTGGAAGGCATTGACCAGTTCGAGGTCGTACAGGTCGTGGGACCGGCCGGCGTTGACGAACGTGCCGGCGGTGTAGAAGGCGAGGAAGTCGTGGCCGACCATGCGCGGGGTGAGCTTGCGGTTTTCGGGGAGTGCGAAGTTGCCGGCGACGAGGGTGAAGATGAAGAGGGCGATGGCGCCACCGGTCAGCCAGAAGGGCTTAACGCGGGGGAGGGGCGTCGGGATGGGCCGGGGAACGTCGATGCACGATTATCGGCTGAAAATGAGGTGATCTTGTCTGTAACACAAATTGACATTAGAGGCAGTAAAGCTGATACTAGTGGCATGGCGATTCGGACCAGCCTCAATGTGTCATTGACGCCGGAGTTGGAAAAGTTCGTGCAGGGGCGGGTTACGAGCGGACGTTACCAGACGGCGAGCGAGGTGATTCGTGAGGGATTGCGACTGCTGGAGCAACAGGAGCGCGATCGTGACGCGGCCCATAAGGCGTTGAAAGAAAAACTGGCGCGGGGCGTCGCCCAATCCGAGCGCGGGGAGTTGGCTGACGGGGAACGGTTTCTCGACGAGCTGATCGGCCGGTTGAAAGCGAAGAGGCGCAAGTCCGGCGCGGCATGAAGGGATATCAGCTTACTACGGAAGCGCAGCGGGATCTGGACGCGATCGCGGAATACATCGCGATCGAGGCGAACGTCGAGCGGGCGATCGCCGTTCTCCACGAGTTTCGAACCGAATTCCGAAAACTGGCGGAAATGCCGGGCATGGGCCATTTCCGAGAGGACTTGCTCGACCGGCGTTTCAAGTTCTGGACGGTGTATTCGTATGTCGTGGTATATCGCTGGGAATCGACACCGATCCAAGTGATTGCGATCGTCCACGGGGCGCGGGACTTGGATGCGTTTTTCGCGCGCCGCCCGCCCGGCTAATGACTCCCGTGCGGCGAGTCGGGCCGCTATCATCTCGATTATGAGTGACGGTTCAGCAGATTCGAGTGTCGGTGGGCGGGCGGGGATCGAACGGGAGGATCGGGCACCGTTTGACCCGCGGCCTTGGCCGCTGATCGTCGTGATGCTGGCGGCGTTATTGGGCGTGTTCTTCGGGTTGCGGCATTGGGTGGTGGCGGCGGCGGATGGAGGGGGACGCGAGAGCCGGCCGTCGAACGTTGCGACGGTCCCATCGAGGTGACGCGGCGCGCGGCGCGAGTGGGGGTCATATCGTTCTCTTGTGACGGTGTGAGATTTGGGGCGTCCGTCGCCGACGGCTCAGCGCAGTGGCGTGACGCGGGTAGTATGCGAGACTTATCAAAGGGACGTTGATGTTGCGGCTGCTGGTCGTTTTCCTGATTCCGGTTCTGTGTGTGGGTTCGTTCCTGCGGGCGGGCGCGTACGAGTATCGCGCGCGGGCGCTGATCACGCAGGCCGGTGCGGCCGGGGGCGCGTACGCGGCGAGCTTCGGGAGTTTTTATGGCGTGAGCGGGAGTGGATCGGTCAACAACGGGCTGCACGCGACGATCTGGGACGGGCCGGGGGCGGGGGGCGACCTCGGGCCGGGGTGGGTGAATGACGCGCTGGGAGGCACGTTCGCCGGGTGGTACGGGTCCCATGCGGCGTTCTGGAGGTCGTCTACCAATCGGGTGGACTTGAACCCGGCAGGCTATTCGACTTCCATGATCGATGGCTTGGCGCCGGGCGTGGCGACGGGATGGGGGGTTCCAATCGGTAAGTCAGCACAGCACGCGTTGTTGTGGCGGGGGACGACGGGATCGTTTACGGATTTGCATCCCGCGAGCGGATACAGCTTTTCGAACGCATTGGCCGCCAGCGCGACGCAGGAGGTCGGTTATGCGCAGACGACGGGCCCCAATAACACGGTAGGCGACGTACATGCGATGCTGTGGAACGGGTCGGCGGGGAGTTACGTTGACTTAAATCCGCATGGCTTTCGGTCGAGTTGGGCGACGGGCGTGTCGCGCGGGCGGCAGGTGGGGATCGGATTCTCCGGCTTGCCGTTCGACTCGACGTCACGCGCGCTGATGTGGACGGGGTCGGCGGCGTCGGTGGTGGACTTGTCGCCGCCCGGCTTCCTGGCGACGGAGGCGACGCGCGTGATCGGCGACTGGGCGATCGGCGACGGTGTGGACGCCGGCGGGCATCACGCGCTGCTGTGGGATCTTTCGACGACGCCCGCGACGGTGATCGACCTTGAGCCGGCGGCGGTGGCGGCGGGGTTTGGTGCGGCGACGCCGTGGAATCTGTCTTCGTCGGGCGCGATTGCGGGCGTGAAGGTGACGATTATCAGTCGCACACCGCTCGAAAAGAGCTTCACGCCGGTTGCGTGGACGCCGGACGCGCGCTTGCCCGGCGATGCCAATCTCGACGGGGAGGTGTCATTCGGGGATTTCCAGATTCTCGAGCGCAATTTCGGGTCGCAGGACTCGTATTGGAAGCTGGGGGATTTCAACGACGACCGCGTGACCGATAGCGCGGACTTCGCGCTGCTCCTTCAACACTACGGTGAATCGGTGAACGGCGTGGCGGCTTCGACGGTGCCCGAGCCGGGCGCGGTTTTGTGGCAGGCGACGGTCGTTGCGGCGCTGGCGTGGCGGGGGCTGCGACGGCCGTGGGGTGGTTCTTCCCAGTCAACGCGCGGCGGCTATCATGCGGGTCATGCTTACAGGTTCGGGCGAGGCGGGTAGCGTGGCACGGTTGGGACGGCGGAGGCGGACGGGAGGCCGTCGGCGGGCAGTGTCGCTCGTCGCGGTGATGTTCGCCGGGTTATTCTGCGTGCCGCATCGGGTCTTCGGCGATGGCGCGCCTGCTTCGCACAATCCGGCGATCGTGGTGCCGACGATGGCGGATTCGAAGGAGACGCTGGAGCAGGGGGTTTCGCTTCGGTTTGAGCAGGGGGGAAAGAGCGACGTGCGGGCGGCGCGGCTGATGTCGTTGTACGTGCCGGAGCACGCGGCGCCGACGCCGTTTTTGGATGGGACGGGCTTTACCGCGACGTTCGCCGGGTTCGTGAATCTGCGGCTTCGGGGGGAAGTCACATTTTCGGTGCTGGGGCGGGGGAAGGCGGTGATCAAGATCAAAGGCCAGCCGGTGCTGGAGGTGGCGGGGGAGGATCTTTCGACCAAGAGTTCGGCGCTGTTGAAGCTGGATAAGGGGAAGAATCCGATCGAGGTGGTGTACACGTCGCCGGAGAAGGGGGACGCGTGGTTGCGCGTGTTGTGGACGAGTCGGGAGTTTCCCCCTGAGCCGGTTCAGCCGACGGTGTTGTCGTATGACGCGGGGAGCAAGGAGCTGCGCGAGGCGGCGCGGTTGCGCGAGGGGCGGGAATTGCTGGCGGATTGGCGGTGTGTGCAGTGTCACCGGGCGGCTGGCCCGCAGGGGGTGGGGGCGATGCCGGAGTGGGGGACGGACGCGCCGGATTTGTCGAACGCGGGCGGGCGGTTGAAGTCGGCGTGGATGGCGGCTTGGATCGCCGACCCGCGGACGCTGCGGCCGGACGCGACGATGCCGCGGGTCTTTCATGGCGCCGATGCGGGGAAGTCGGCGGCGGATTTAGCGGCTTACCTGGCGACGCAGGGGAAGGTGGCCGAAGGGGGTGCGGTGGCGGAGCCGGACGACGAGATCGTGACGCAGGGCTCGCAGTTGTTCGCGGGGCTGGGGTGTATCGGGTGTCACACCAAGCCCGACGCGGACGAGATCGACAAGGAAAAGGGGCGGGTGCCGCTGAAGTTCGTCAACGCGAAGTTTCAGGCGGGCGGCCTGCGGGCGTGGCTGATGAATCCGCAGGCGCATTACCGATCGTCGCGGATGCCGGATTTCCATCTGACGGATTTCGAGGTGGATCGGCTGGTGGCGTACCTGGTGAAAAACGCGAAGGGGGAGGCACCGGCGGGGACCGAAGGCGATGCGGCGAAGGGCAAAGCATTGTTCGCGTCGGCGGGATGCGCGAGCTGTCATAAGGTGGCAGATTCGGTGGCGCCGAAACTGTCGAAGCCGATGGATCAACTGCTGGCGTCGTCGGATTGGGCGAAGGGGTGCATGGCAAAAGACGATGCGGGGCGGGGGGCGGCGCCGGACTTCGGTTTATCCGACGATCAGCGTGGGGCGCTGGCGGCGATCGCGGAGGCGGGGTTGGCGTCGTTCGCCAACGACGTATCCGTCGAATACGCGGAGCGTGCGATCAAGCGATTTCAATGCGCGGCGTGTCATGCGCGCGACGAGGTGGAGGATCGCTGGAGCACGCTGGCGGAAGAGGTCGGCGACCTGATGCCGCCGGAGACGAACATCGAGAGCGATCAGAACAGCGAGGAGGCGCAGAAGGGGCCGCGATTGTTCGTCCCGCGCGGTCTGGCGAAGCTGCACGGTGGGGACGCGATCGTGATCTCGGGCGATCAGACCCGGCCGGCGTTGACGTGGACGGGGGAAAAGCTGCGGCCCGATTGGATGGCGTCGTTCATCGACGGCGAACTGAAGTACAAGCCGCGGTATTGGCTGCGGGCGCGGATGCCGGCGTTCACGGGTCACGGGCGGGGCATCGCGGAAGGATTGGCATTAGAACACGGATTCCCTGCCCAGAGCGCTCGGCCACCGGCCCCAGGCACGTCAAAGCCCGAGTTGGCGGAGATTGGGCGAAAGCTGATCGGCCGGGACGGCGGGTTCGCCTGCGTCACGTGCCACAGCGTGGTCGATATGAAGGCCATCAGCCCGTTTGAGGCGCCGGCGCCGGATTTTTTACATGTGGTTTATCGGTTAAATCGTGATTATTACGTTCGTTGGATGAGGAAGCCGATGAGGTTTCAACCGGGTACGAAGATGCCGCAGTTTAGTGAAGATGGGAAGACTACTCTGAAGGAAGTGCTAGAAGGTGACGCGGATCGGCAGTTTGAGGCGATTTGGAACTATTTGTTGTTGGGGGAGCAGATGACGCCGCCGGAATGAGGGGGAATTGCCCACGGGATTTTCCTTGCCTTGCAAAGTGGTGGGACTTAGTATGTTCGTAATACCTTAGTGCGCAGGTCAGGGCGCGCATTGAGAGTAAGCGCATGTCGGATGGGTGTGTGGGATTTTTGAGGTGGAGAGAAAATGACGAAGCTTCGAATGGCATTGGTGGGCGCGGCGGCGATGGCGGTCGCCGGAATGGCGTCGGCGGCGCCGGCGCCGTACGTGGGTGTGAACTTCACGGGCGGCGGGAACTCGATCGCGGCTCAGAGTCTGGATCCGGCGGACGTCGCGGGCGTGCTGCCGCAAGCGAACTGGAATAACGTGAACGGGGCGTCGGGCAGCGGGGTCGCCCTGAAGGACGCGAACGGGAATGCCACGCCGGTGACGCTGACGTTCTCGGGCGCCGGGACGTGGAGCAGCGGGGCGGGGGCGGCGACGCCGAACCAGAAGTTGATGCAGGGTTACGTCGATGGCACGGACAACGGCCACAACGACTACCTGTTCGCGAACGTGCCGGCGGGCGTTTACAACGTGCTGGTGTATGCCCAACCGGACAGCGGTGACGGGCGGGACCAGAGCGTGATCATCAACGGTGTGTCGGGGGCGGCGGTGTACGTCAGCTCGGACGCGTCGTCGGACTTCCGGAATAACGGCAACGTGTTCGTGCGCGCGACGGCGACGTCGAAGGACGGCGCGGGCGCGTCGGGCAATTACGTCGAGTTCGACGGCATTTCACCGGTGGCGGGGTTCATCTCGCTGCAGGGGCAGTCGCTGAACTTCCGTAACTTCGCCAACGGCATCCAGCTCGTGCAGGCACCCGAGCCGGCGACGATCGGGGTGTTGGGCGTGGGCGCGGTGGGCGTGCTCGCGCGTCGCCGCCGGAAGGAATAGGCCGGCGTCCGATTTTGAGACCAATTTCCCGCCGCCCGGCAAAACTTGTCGGGCGGCGGTTCTTTTTCCGATGATCAAGCCATGATCAACAAGGTCATCGTGCTCGGCGGGGGCAGCGCGGGGTTCATGGCGGCGCTGGCGTTGAAGGTGAAGCTGCCGGCGATCGACGTGCTGGTGATCCGCTCGCGGGAGATCGGCATCATCGGCGTGGGGGAGGGGTCGACCGTCGCGCTCACGCGGTTTTTGCACGAGTACCTGCGCGTGGGGATGAAGCGGTTTCACGAGACGGCACAGCCGACGTGGAAACTGGGCTTGAAGTTCCTGTGGGGGCCGCGGCCGTATTTCAATTACACGTTCGGGCCTGGGCTGGAGGCGAAGTATCCGGACCTCCCGAAATCGAGCGGTTACTACTGCGACGACGAGGTCGAATACTCGGACCTGTACTCGGCGATGATGACGCACGACCGGGTGTTCGAGCGCGCGGCGGCGGGGGCGGGGGCCGGGGCGGGGCCGCGGTTTCACGATTCGCTTTCGTATCACTTCGAGAACGAAAAGTTCGTGCAGTTCCTCGAGTCTTATGCGGTGGCGGTCGGGGTGCGGACGCTGGACGACACGGTGCTGGAGGTGAGGCAGGACGAGGGCGGCGTCGCCGGGCTGGTGCTGAAGTCGGGGGTGACGGAGACGGCGGATCTTTACGTGGACGCGTCGGGGTTCGCTTCGGTGCTGCTGGGCAAAGCCTTTGGCGAGCCGTTCGTCCCGTTCAAGTCGAGCCTTTTCTGCGATCGTGCAGTGGTCGGGGGGTGGCAGCGGACGGACGAGCCGATCAAGCCGTACACGACGTGCGAGACGATGGACGCCGGCTGGTGCTGGCAGATCGAGCACATCGGGCGGATCAACCGGGGGTACGTGTACGCGTCGGACTTCATTTCGGACGGGGAGGCGGAGCGGGAATTTCGCGGGAAGAACGCGAAGATCGCGAACACGCGCGTGGTGCGGTTCGTCTCGGGGCGGTACGTGCGGAACTGGGTGAAGAACGTCGTCGCGGTGGGCAATGCGAGCGGGTTCGTCGAGCCGCTGGAGGCGACGGCGCTGGGGGCGATCGCGATGCAGAGTCGGCTGCTGGCGGATTCGATCTGGGAGTCGGATCGGCGGCCGCGGCCGACGCAGCGGGACAACTACAACGATCATCACGCGCGGAACTGGGACGGCATCCGCGGGTTTATCGCGGTACACTACAGGTTCAACACGCGGTTGGACACGCCGTTCTGGCGGGCGTGCCGCGCGGACACGGAACTGGGGCGGGCGGCGCCGATCGTGGCGTATTACCTGGAGAACGGGCCGAATTCGCTTTGGCAGCCGACGCTGTTTGATGACTTCGACCAGTTCAAGATGGCGGGGTACGCGAGCATGCTGGTGGGGATGCGCGTGCCGTACGAGCGGACGTACGCGCCTGGCGAATCGGAGCGGCGGACGTGGGAGGCCAAGCGGCGGATGTTCAAGGAGGCGGCGCTACGGGCGATGACGGTGAGGGAGGCGCTGGACGTGATTCGTTCTTCGAAGTGGCGGTGGGCGTAGACGGGAGAAAGACTGCACGGGTGAGGCGCCCGTGATACGGGCGACCACGACGGCGAACACCGCATTTGACTCCCGCGGTCTTGGTGTATATTTTACACTAATTCGTATGTTCGGGAGGTTTGTGATGGCCGGGTTGCCGGGGTTTTATCGTCATTCGTTGGCGTTGCTGACGGACTTGTATCAGCTCACGATGGCGTACGGATACTGGCGGCTGGGGCGGGCGGACGAGCAGGCCGTTTTCCAGATGTATTTCCGGCGGAACCCGTTCGGCGGGGGGTACACGGTGGCGGCGGGGCTGGGGTACTTGATCGATTACGTGCGCGAGCTGTCGTTCACGGCGGAGGACGTGTCGTATCTCGGTTCGCTCACGGGGAATGACGGTAAGGCGCTGTTCGAACAGGGCTTTCTTGATTATCTGCGCGGGCTTCGCATCACGTGTGACATTGAGGCGGTGCCGGAGGGGACGGTGGTGTTTCCGCACGAGCCACTGGTGCGAGTGAGCGGGCCGATTTTGCAGGGGCAGATCCTGGAGACGGCGCTGCTGAACATGATTAATTTTCAGTCGCTGATCGCGACCAAGGCGGCGCGGGTCTGCACGGCGGCGGCGGGGGAGCAGGTGATCGAGTTCGGCCTGCGGCGGGCGCAGGGGGTGGACGGCGGAGTCGCCGCGAGCCGGGCGGCGTACCTGGGGGGCGTGCACGGGACGAGCAACGTGCTGGCGGGCAAGCTGTTCGACATCCCGGTGAAGGGGACGCACGCGCACAGTTGGGTGATGTCGTTCGACACGGAGATCGAGGCGTTTGAGGAGTACGCCAACGCGATGCCGAACAACTGCGTGTTTCTCGTTGACACGTACAACACGCTGCAGGGGGTGCGGCACGCCGTGACGGTCGGCAAGCGTCTGCGCGCGGCGGGGCACGAGATGGTCGGCATTCGGTTGGATAGCGGGGACCTGGCGTATTTGAGCATCGAATCACGCAAGATCCTGGACGAGGGCGGTTTTCCGAAGGCGGTGATCCTGGCGAGCAATGACCTGGACGAGACGATCATCCAGAGTTTGAAGGTTCAGGGGGCCCGCATCGGCGTGTGGGGCGTGGGGACGAAGCTTGCGACGGCGTACGATCAGCCGGCGCTGGGGGGGATTTATAAACTGACGGCGATCAAGAAGGCGGGCGGGGCGTGGGATTACAAGGTGAAGCTGAGCGAGCAGGCGGTGAAGGTGACGACGCCGGGCGTATTGCAGGTGCGGCGGTTTTTCCGTGCGGACGGGGCGGCGGAGGGGGAGGCGATGGCGGACATGATCTACGACCTGCACGCGCCGCCGATCGGCGGCGACGAGGTGACGATCGTGGATCCTCTCGACTATTCGCGGCAGAAGCGGGTGGCGGGGCAGACGCGACACGAGGATTTGCTGGCGCCGGTGTTTCGCGGCGGCGAGTGCGTGTACGACGTGCCGCCGCTGGCCGCGTCGCGCGAGCGGACGGCGAAGCAGCTTGGGCTGTTTCATGCGGGTGTGAAGCGGTTCGTGAACCCGCACGCGTATCCGGTTGGACTGGAGCGCGGGCTGCACGAGTTGAAGACGCGGTTGATCCTGAAGGCGCGCGGCGTCGAAGGCGCGGCCTGAGTATGACGTGGTGGCATGGGCAATGGTACGCCGTTGCCCGTGGCGTTTCGAAAGACAAAAGACCACGGGCAGGCGAGTACGCTTGCCCATGCCACCCAAGTTGTAGGGCTTTCTCAGCCGGAGCGGTATGAGTTACACGTATTCCTATCCCCGGCCGAGCGTGACGGTGGACTGTGTCGTCTTCGGGCTGGACCTGGCGAAGGCGGATTTGAAGGTCTTGTTGATCCAGCGGAAGAAGGATCCGTTCGCCGGGCGGTGGGCTTTTCCGGGCGGGTTCGTCGAGGAGGAGGAGACGCTGGAGCAGTCGGCCAAGCGCGAATTGCAGGAGGAGACGGGCATCGCGCGGCTTTACCTGGAGCAGTTGTACACCTTCGGCGACCCGGGGCGCGACCCGCGCGGGCACACGGTGACGGTGGCGTATTACGCGTTGGTGAAGCTGAGCGACCACGCGCCCAAGGCGGCGGACGACGCGCGGGCGGTGGATTGGTTCTCGGTCGCCAAGCCGCCGAAGCTGGCGTTCGATCACGACAAGATTCTTCGCGTGGCGGTCGAGCGGTTGCGGGCGAAGGTGCGGTATCAGCCGATCGGGTTCGAGCTGCTGCCGGCGAAGTTCACGCTGTCGCAGTTGCAGCGACTCTACGAGATCGTGCTGGAGCGGCCTCTGGATAAGCGGAATTTCCGGAAGAAGATTTCGGGCATGGGGTTGCTGGTGGAACTGGCGGAGACGCAGAAGGACGTGGCACATCGGGCGGCGCGGTTGTATCGGTTTGATCGCGAGCGGTACGGGGCTCTGGTGAGGGAGGGGTTTAATTTTGAGGTGTGAATGAATACTGGTAAGCGTTCAGAGGGCCTTTTCGCGTGGAGGTTAGTTGGGTGGCGGCGCGGTTGGCTTTTTGTCGCAAAGAAGCAACGGTGCAAAGAAGCAAAGAGATGCCTGGTGGATAGAAGTGCACGGGGGCTCTTACTTGTTCGTGCGGCGTATCGCACGAGGCGTGAGAGCACACATGCAACGGGCGAGTCGCCCGATGCTGCGGGGTGGATCGCGGGAGGCCATTCCCGCGGGACTGAACGGTTACGAATATTGGGTGGCATGGGCAAGTGTACTCGCTTGCCCGTGGTCTTCGGGTTCCAAAACGCCACGGGCAACGGAGTACCGTTGCCCATGACACCCGAAAAGCGAGCGTTCGCAAGCGTTTTGAAGGAGTCTTAGATGCGTGCCCTGATCCTCGTTGACATCCAGAACGATTTCGTTCCCGGCGGGGCATTGGCGGTGCGGGAGGGGGATCGCGTTGTGCCGATTGCTAACGCGCTCATGCCGCAGTTCGAGATCGTCGTCGCAACGCAGGACTGGCATCCGGCGGATCACGGGTCGTTCGCGGCGAATCATCCGGGCGGGAAGGTGGGTGATGTGATTGAGTTGGGCGGCTTGTCGCAGGTGCTGTGGCCGGTGCACTGCGTGCAGGGGACGGCCGGTGCGGCGTTCGTGCCGGGGCTGGATGTCGGGCGGGTGACGTGGGTGTTTCGTAAGGGGACGGATGCGGGGATCGACAGTTACAGCGGGTTCTTCGACAACGGGCACCGCCGGGCGACGGGGATGGGGGATTGGCTTGAGGAACGCGGCGTGCGCGATTTGTACGTGATGGGCCTGGCGACGGATTACTGTGTGAAGTTCACGGCGCTGGACGGCCGCGGGCTTGGGTTTAACGTGTGGCTGGTCGAAGACGGGTGCCGCGGGGTGGAACTGAAGGCGGGGGATGGGGCGCGGGCGGTGGGGGAGAGGCGGGGG
>Ga0207674_10007478_pt1 | contig 12731 bp, 15 predicted proteins | sample KBSCornC72_FD_184303 | JGI IMG/M metagenome (GOLD analysis project Ga0207674, IMG submission 184303) | Corn rhizosphere microbial communities from Kellogg Biological Station, Michigan, USA - KBS Corn C7-2 (SPAdes) (version 2) | ecosystem: Host-associated > Plants > Roots > Rhizosphere > Soil ... | reverse complement strand
ACCGGCAGGACTCCGTCGAGGCCCAGCCCGGTCACGCCGTGCCGGCGGGCCAGCCAGTCGACCGCCGCCTGCCGGGTCTCGGGCAGCCCGATCGTCGGTGGGTAGCCGGGTGAGTCGGACGCGGCCTCGAGCGCGCGTCGTACGACGTCGGGGGTCGGGTCGACGGGCGTCCCGATCGAGAGGTCGACGATGCCGTCGGGATGGGCTCGCGCCCGGGCCGCGTGCGCGGTGAGCTGGTCCCAGGGGAAGTCGGGGAGACGCCGGGAGACCGGGGTTTCGAGACGGCGCTGGCGCGCCTCCTCACCCACCGGCGCGCTTACTCGTCGTGCTCCTGCGGGGGAAGCTCCGCCACGAGCGGGTGGTCGTGGTCGATCTCCCCGAGCTTGGCCGCGCCGCCGGGCGAGCCGAGCTCGTCGAAGAAGTGGACGTTGGCGTCGTAGTAGCCCTTCCACTCCTCGGGGGTGTCGTCCTCGTAGAAGATCGCCTCGACCGGGCAGACCGGCTCACAGGCACCGCAGTCGACGCACTCGTCGGGGTGGATGTAGAGCATGCGCTTGCCCTCGTAGATGCAGTCGACCGGACACTCGTCGACGCAGGCCCGGTCCTTGAGGTCGACGCACGGCTGGGCGATGACGTAGGTCACCAGGTCCTCCTGAACGGGAAGCATTGCTCTGTTGCCCCGAAGCCTAGTATCCCTGGGTGCCCGCCCCAGGAGCGGCCCACAGCCTGGGCCCACATCTGGTCGGTCGGCGTGTCGTCGTACGCCGAGTCGTGCGCGGCGAGACCGGTCCGTCGGGTGGCCCCGCGATGACCGACGTGCTCGGAATCCTGCTCTCCTGGGACACCGCCACCTGCGTCGTGGCGCCCGAGTCGGGCGCCCCGGTGACCATCGCGCTGTCGGACATCGTGACCGGGAAGCCGGTTCCCCCACGGGGATCGGTGCGACAGCGGGTGTCCGTGCGCGAGGCCGAGCTGCGCGCCCTGCCGCTGTGGACGTCACCCACCACCCGATCGCTCGGCGACTGGGTGCTGCGGCTCGTCGAGGGCGACCGTGGGAGAGGCTCGCGCCGGGCCAACTCGTGCCTGGCCGTGGGCGATCCCGGCGTCCCGTTGGCCGAGGCCGTCTCGACCGTGCGCGACTTCTACACAGCAGGCGGGCGCGACGTGCTCGCCCAGGTGGCGGCCGGGTCGTCGGTCGAGGGAGACCTGCTCGACGACGGATGGACCGCCCTCGAGCCGCTGGACGCGCCGTACCTGGTCGGGTCGCTGGTGATGGCGCTCCGGGGGGCCGGCTCGGCCGAGGGCGTCGACGTCAGCGTGGACGGTCCGCGGGTGCTCGCGACCCTGACCGTCGACGGCGTCGAGGTCGGCCGCGGGCGGGCGGAGCTCAACGGCGACTGGCTCGGCGTCCACGGGATGTGGGTCGACGACTCCCAGCGCCGACGGGGCTTCGGCCGCCGGCTGATGTCCGGGCTGCTCGAGGCCGGTGCGGAGGTCGGTGCCGGGACGGTGTGGCTCGAGGTGGATCGGGAGAACACGGCGGCCTGGATGCTGTACGCCGGGCTCGGGCTGCGGGAGCACCACCTCTGCCGCTATCTGCAGGGTCCCGCGATCTGACATCGAACCGATCCGTGGTCGCGTGCATCAGACCTGGTACACGGTGACTGGGGGAGTCGACCTCCGCCGCGATCGCATGGATGTCGACACACCGTGGAGGGCCGGCGTGGTCGTGGGGACGGCGCCGGCCCTCACGCGTACGCGGCGACCCGCTCGGAGACGTGGGCGATGTCCGCCGGCCCGACCCGGCAGCAGCCGCCGACCAGGCGGGCCCCGGCGGCCAGCCAGCTGCTCACGTCGCCTGCGTCGAAGGCGGACTCACCGGTCCAGCTACGGCGTACGGCGTCCCAGCCCTGGCCCGAGTTCGGGTAGGCCACCAACGGGCCGGCGGCTCCGGTCAGCGCGGTGACGACGTCGCCGGGCGCGCAGCAGTTCACACCGACGGCGACGATCTCGTCGACGTCGGCCGCCATCTGCCAGGCCTCGGCCAACGGCTCTCCCGCGCGGGTGCGCTCGCCGTCGGCGGAGAGGCTGAGCCAGGCGAGGCGCCCGGTGCCGGCGAGCTCGGCGCACACCGCCTCGACCTCCGCCAGGCACGGGACGGTCTCGACGGCCAGCACGTCGGCACCGGACTCGGCCAGCACGTCGAGCCGCGGGCGGTGCCAGGCACGGAGCCCGGCGACGTCGAGATCGTAGTCGCCGCGGTACTCCGAGCCGTCGGCGAGGAAGGCGCCGTACGGTCCGACCGAGGCGGCGACCCACCCGTCAGGCCGTCGCTCGTCGCGGGCCCGGCGGGCGAGGTCGACGCTCGAGCGCATCAGGTCCGCCGCCGTGGGGAAGTCCATGCCGAGGGTCGCGAAACCGGCGAAGGACGCCTGGTACGACGCGGTGGTGGCGATCTGTGCGCCTGCGTCGAAGAACTCGCCGTGCGCCGCCACGATGGCTTCCGGGTCGTCACGGAGCAGGCGTGCGGACCACAGCTCGGACGACAGGTCGTGTCCACGGGCCTCCAGCAGGGTGGCCAGACCGCCGTCGAGGACGACCGGATGGTCGTCGATCGCCCGGCGGAGGTCGGAGTTCAGACGAGGACCTCGTCGCGGTGCGACACCCGATCACGGGCGGTGAGCAGCTGGTCGATCCGCTGGTGCACTTCGTCGTACTGCTCAACTCCGTCCACCACGTCGAGTCGCGAGGTGATCGCCCGCAGTGTCGCTTCGATGGAAGCGATGTCCTCGGGGATGCGACGCGTGAGCAGAAGCTCCAACGCTTGATGCCTGGTCATGCCACCCTCCCTAGCCCCCGGGACACGTACCCAGCTTCCCCCCGCGCCAACCACTAGGTAGGTAGCAAGGTACGCGGATCCGAGCGCGTGAGCGAGAGCGCCACGCGGATCCACAGGACGGGGAGGCTGCGTACGGTCCGGAACGCCGCGTGTCGCACGTCGACTCCCGTCATCGCGAGCCCCACGAGACCCGTCAGCACCAGGAAGTCGACGTCGAGGAGCAGCACCAGGACGGCCGGATCGACGCCGAGGAGGGGCATCAGCGCAGCGGCGGCCAGGACGACCGCGAGCACGCGCAGCGCCGTACGGTTCCGGGCTCTCACGACGACGAACGTAGACCGTGCGTGGTGGGGCGGACGGTCAGGCACTGCGAGCTGGTGCCGATCGCGCCCCTCTCGTCGTGGACCACGCTCGTCGTGAGGCCGACACCCTCGGCTCCGAACGAGACCGTGCTGTCGAGGCCCAGCCACTCGCCCTGTGGCTGGGCGAAGAAGTGGGCGGTGAGGTCGACATTGGGGTACAGCACCTCCTCGGGTGCTGACCGCACGGCCATCCCGTTGGCGACGTCGAGGAGGCCGGCGACCGCCGCCAGCCCGCTCACGTCCTCGCCGGCCAGCAGCGGCTGCCCGGTGCGGACCCAGTAGCCGGCCCGCCCGGGCTCCGTCAGCCGCCGGCGCACCTCGACGGTCGCGATGAACCCACCGCGCCACACGGTGGTCGGGTCCCACGGCTCGAGCTCCCCGGGACCGGGGATGCGTGCGTGGGCGGTCCCGGCGACCGCCGTGGTGTCGCGGGGCTGCATCAGCCAGGCGCGGAGACGCACCGCGGCCCGTCCGCGATTGCTGAGCACCGCCTCCACCAGCTCGATGGTCCGCCCCTCGCGGAGGACCTCCACCGCGATCTGGATCTCGGCGATCGGCACCGTGCCGAGGATGTCGTAGCTCAGCCGGGTCAGCACCAGCCCGTCACTGCGCCGCCGGTCGCGGTCCGTCTCGACGACGTGCGCGAGCAGTCCCAGTGCGGGCGCGATGTGCTGGGTCTCCAGGTCCCACGCCCCACCTGTGTGCTCGGTCGCTCGGAACCGGTCCTCCGCCAGCCGCTCGAAGTACGCCACGGGGCCACCGTTTCATCGTCACCGCTCGTGCGAACGAGGGGCCCAGGTATCGGTGGCGCCCGACCGGACGTCTGGGGCCGGGCATGACGATGCCCCGGCAGGCTCACCGGGGCATCGTCGACGACAGGTCAGCTGGCTGGTGCCGCCGCCAGACACTTCGCGAGCCGGTTCGCCGCGTGGGCGACTCGCTGAGCCTGGGCCTTCTCGGCCCGCTTGTTCTTCTTGGTGGGGTGCGCCGCGAAATGGGCCGCGAGCGCATCGAGCTTGGCGGTGGCCTTGTCGACGTGAGCCTGCTCCATGGAGCACGGTGCGGGCTTCCCGCCGTGCGCGAACGCCGTCGGGACGGTGACTGCCGCGAACGATCCGAGGGCAAGGGTCGAGACGAGCGCTACCGCGGTGGTGCGAAACCGGTTCATAGGTGATCCTTCTCGTGCGGAATGGCGTTGGGGGTTCGCTCGGACGTGAGTTCCACGCCCACTAGGTACAGCGCCACCGGCCAAGAAGACGTCACGCGCCGGGCACGCCGTCGGCATGCGCGGACGCCACGACGTGCGGCCGGCGCCGCGTCGAGAAGAACTATCGTGGCGGCATGACGGCCATGCTGGAGCGACTCAGGGATGCGGTGAACGCCCACGACGCGCAGCGGCTGGCGTCACTGTTCGCCGAGGACTACCGGAGCGCGCAGCCGCTGCACCCGAGTCGGGGGTTCGGCGGGAGCGCCCAGGTCCTCGAGAACTGGTCGTCCGTCTTCGATGGGGTGCCGGACTTCACCTCCGAGCTCGTCGCGTCGACGGCTGAGGGAGAGACCGAGTGGGGCGAGTGGCACTGGCACGGTCACCACACGGACGGGTCGCCTTTCGCGATGCGGGGGATCACCATCTTCGTCCTACGCGACGGCCTGGTCGCCGAAGGGCGGTTGTACATGGAGCCCGTCGAGGCGGATGGCAGGGGCATCGACGCCGCCGTGCAGGAGCTGTACAAGCCACCACCACGGTCGTCCCGGTGAACGTCGCCGGGCCCGGCTTGGTGACGTAGGACCCGTGCGGATCGCCACGTTCAACATCCTCAACGGCCGGTCCCCCGCGGATGACCGGGTGGACGAGGAGCGCTTCGGCAGCGCGATCCGGCGGCTGGACGCCGATCTCCTCGGCCTGCAGGAGGTCGACCGGAACCAGCCACGCTCCCAGCATGCGGACCTGACCGCCATCGCGGCCGACGCCATGGGGGCACGACACTCCCTGTTCGTGGCTGCCATGTCGGGCACGCCCGCGACCTGGTCGGCCGCGACGGGCCAGGAGCCGCCCGACTCCGCCGCCTACGGCATCGCGTTCCTCAGTCGGTACGACGTGCGCGGCTGGCAGGTGCTCCGCCTGCCCGGGGCGCCGGTCCGGGTCCCGCACCGGTTCCCCGGGCGCCGGCTGCCGGCATGGGTCCGCGACGAGCCCCGTGTCGCCGTGCTGACGGAGGTCGACGGGCCGGACGGTCGGCTCGACGTGATCACCACGCACCTGTCCTTCCTGCGCCCGTGGAACCGTCGCCAGCTGCGGCGGCTGATGGCGGCATTGCCGTCGGCACGGTCGAACCCGAGGGTGTTGCTCGGCGACCTCAACATGGGTCCGCGTCCGGCAGGCCGGCTGACCGGGATGAGGCCGTTGGCGTCGGGACCGACGTTCCCCGCGGGCGCACCGCGGGTCCAGATCGACCACATCCTCGCCTCCGGGGCGCTGCGGCCGGCCCGCGGGTACGTCGTTGAGCTTCCGATGTCCGACCACCGGGCGCTGGTCGCGGATCTGTCGCGGTGACCCGATCGGCGGCAGTGCCCGGCCCGTCCGGCCATCCGGACGCACCAGGCAGGGGCCGGTCAGTGCATGGGAGTCCTCGGGAGGCACCGGGGTGGGCTCGCCCGGGCGTCCCGGTAGCAGGGCCTCACGTCGAGGGCGCAGCGGAGGGCGAGATGGTTGCGGACGACGTGGGCGACGAAGGTGGCGCGGACGAGCCGGAGGGCGAGGGAGACCCGGAGGGCGAGGGAGACCCGGAGGGCGAGGGAGACCCGGAAGGCCACGCCAGTCCGGACGGCCACGACAACCCAGCCGTCGGGAACGACTCGGACGGCGTGGGCGACGCGGACGGCGGAGCCGACGCGGCCGGCGAGGGCGACCCGGACGGCGAGGCCGTCTCGGACGGGTACAGCAACATCAGCGGCCAGTCCGCCCCAGACGGCGCGGGGGCCGCCAGGCACCCGGTGAAGCCGGTGGCCGCGCGAGCGGGGGCGCAGCGCAGCGTCTGGCCCGCTTGGCTTCGAAGAGGCTCGGACGTGGCACTGGAGGGCTGCCCGTTGCTGAGACGCACCTGTTCGTCACCGCCGCTCGTCCCGGAGGCCGGGGACACGAGCACCCACGCCCCTACGGCCACCATCAGCCCGATCGCGACCCCCCCGACCCAGTTCGCTACCTCTTGGTCATCCATGCGTTCATCCCCGGACGTATGTCACTGCGTGCCGTGCCTCCTACTGTGCGCCACTGTGCCGCTGGCGTCACCCCCCCACCGGGTGCCGGTGAGACGTTCGAGGAAGAGACTCCCCACAGTCAGCCACGTTGAACGCGCCGAGCCCAGCGAGTCGAACTGCGGTCACGGGACGATGCGGGAGGGCAGGTCCGCCCGGATCAGGCGTGTCGAGTGCACGCCGCAGGGACTGTCCGCCGTCGTCTCCGGCGCCCGCTCGTCGGAAAGAGGCGGCACCGGGCAGCGGCGGGTCCCGACCTTCGCATACCGTTCGGCAGATGTCGGTCTCACTGAAGTACGCAGTGGTGGAGCGAGAGCGTCGCTATCGTCTTCGACGGCTTCCTGAGGGCGTGTCGAGTACGAGCGAGATCCTTGATCGGTACGTGATGGGCACGCGCCTCCGCCTGCGCGAAGTCCGAGCAGGCGACGGGAGCGTGGTTCGCAAGCTCGGGCACAAGGTGCGCATCAGCGAAGGCCCTGGCGAAGTGGCCTGCACGAACTTCTACCTCGATGACCAGGAGTGGACGCTCCTCACCGCACTGCCTGCCCGGGTACTCCGCAAGCGGCGGCACCTGGTTCATCGGGACGGATCGCTCGTCGCCATCGACGAGCACGAGGACGGCACCCTGATCGCGGAGATCGATGACGGCGAACAGCCCTCCACCTTCGTTCCTGATTGGCTCGACGTCCTGGACGACGTGACCGATGACGAAGCGTGGACCGGCGCCCGGCTCGCCCGATAGCGGCGTCGGCTCATGGGCAGGGAATGCATCTCGACGCCCTGGCCACGCTAGGATGGCTGAGCCGAGGATTCCCTGCACGAAGAGTCTTGCTCCGTCGTTTTCGGTGAACACCCAGACATCCGGCTGTCGCCAGCCGGGGACGGGCCGAAAGCGTGACCTCGATCCAGCTCCTTGTCCTCGCTCCCGAGCCGCTCGACCGCCGGCCGGTTCCTCCGCACCTTCGGCACGTGGTGGCCCGGGTGGCGGTGAGCGTCGCCACCGCTGTGGTGGCGCCGACGGCGCTCTTCGCGGCGACTCTGATGACCTTCAACATCGACACCGCGGTGCTCGCCGCGCTCGCCTGGATGGCAGGTGCCATGTGCTGGAGGTGGACCGCCAAGCGGCCGGTCTCGGCGTTGCTCCTGCTGGCCCTGGGGATCATGACCATCAAGACGGGTGTCACCCTCGCCACGGGCAACACGTTCATCTACTTCGTGCAACCCGTCTTCGTCGATCTTCTGGTCTCGGCTGTGTTCCTGGGGTCCCTGTGGTCCGCTCGACCGATCGTGGCTCGCCTGGCTCCGGACTTCTACCCGATGAGCGCAGCGGTCGCGGCGAGCCCTGCGGTCCGTGGGTTGTTCCGACGACTCACGCTGTTGTGGGGCCTGGTGATCCTGGTCAAGGCGATCGTCACCTTCTGGCTGCTGACGTCCCTGTCGACGGTGGACTTCGTGCTGATCAAGGGCGGCGTGATCCTGACCCTGACCCTGACCGCGGTCGCGGTGACGGTGGTGTGGTCGGTCGTCGTGGGCCGCCAGGAGGGCCTGCTGCGGCCCGCCTGACGCGGAACTCCCGTCGTCAGCCCGTGCCGCGTCGGACATCAGCCATCGCGCACGTGCGCAACCGATTCGCGCGCGACGAGCGTGTCGTCGTACGATTTTCGCGACCGCTGTGGGGCGTGACGAACCCCCTCCCAGCCGGGAGCGACGCGGCGGTCCGTGCGTACGACGTACCGACGAGAGGCCGGCCACCCAGACCAGGTCGGCGAAGGTGTGGTGGCACCGCGACCTTGCCCCCGCCCACACCTCCAGGGCTGTCCGCTGCTGGAGGAACCCATGAGACGCACGCTCACATCCGCACTGCCCGAGACGAGGCCCGGTGAACGGGTCCGACTGCAGGGCTGGGTGCACCGCCGGCGCGAGCTGGCCACGGTCACGTTCCTGATCGTCCGCGACCGCGGCGGCCTGGCGCAGGTGGTGCTGCCCGCCGGGACCGAGGTGCCACCGGAGGAGACTCCGGTCGACGTCATCGGCACCCTGACCGCCAACACCCAGGCCCCCCAGGGCGTCGAGGTCACCGACGCCACGGTGACCGCGCTCAGCGAGCCCGCCGACACCCCGGCCGTCGAGCTCTGGCGGCCCACCCTCGACACCGGCCTGCCCACCCTGCTCGACCACGCCGCGACGACCTGGCGCCATCCGCTCCAGCGCGCGAAGTGGGACCTCGCGGCCGCGAGCCTGCGCGGCTTCCGCGCGACCCTCGACGCCGACGGCTTCACCGAGGTCCAGTCGCCCAAGCTGGTGGAGCAGGCGACCGAGAGCGGCGCCAACGTCTTCGGGGTCGACTACTTCGGTCGGCCGGCCTACCTCGCCCAGAGCCCGCAGTTCTACAAGCAACAGCTGGTCGGCGTGTTCGAGCGGGTCTACGAGGTCGGCCCGGTGTTCCGTGCCGAGCCGCACGACACCGTTCGGCACCTCGCCGAGTACGTGTCGCTCGACGTCGAGCTCGGCTTCGTCGAGGACCACCACGAGGTGATGGCGTGCCTGCGCGACGTCGTCGCCGGGATGGTCGGGGGCATCCAGCAGTACGCCGCACCCGCGGTCCTGCGGTTGGGGCTCGCCCTGCCGGAGGTGCCGGAGAAGATTCCCACGATCCACTTCCGCGACGCCCTCGAGATCGCCGGCGCACCGGCCGACGAGCCGGACCTCAACCCCGCCCACGAGCGCGCGCTCGGCGAGTGGGCCAGGGCCGAGCACGGCTCGGACTTCGTGCTGGTCGAGGGCTACCCGACGGCCCACCGCGCGTTCTACAGCCACCCCGACCCGGAGGACCCGCACTGGAGCAGGTCGTTCGACCTGATCTTCCGCGGCGTCGAGCTGGTCAGCGGGGCTCAGCGGCTGCACCGGTACGACGACTACGTCCGGGCGCTCGAGCAGCGCGGCTACCCCTACGCACCGTACGCGTCGTACGTCGAGGCCTTCCGGCGCGGCATCCCGCCGCACGGCGGCTTCGCGATCGGTCTGGAGCGCTGGGTCGGGCGGCTCGTCGAGGCACCGAACATCCGCGAGGTCACGCTCTTCCCACGCGACCTGCACCGGCTGGCGCCGTAGGCTCGCCGGGTCGGGTTCGCCCCCCGTGCCCGCAGCCTGCACGGGCCGCGCCGCCGTACCCGATGGGCCGTCCCTCGTCGCGCCCAGGGCATGGCACCGGCCCGGCGCTCACGGCGAGTGGGAGCCGCCCGGCGACGTAACGTGACGCCATGGCCAGCTACGACGTGAACCCGGAGGCCGTCGCGCGCTGCCGCGACCTGATCGAGGCCAAGCAGTACGTCCTCGACAGCGACTGGGGCGACGTCCAGCCCGGCGCCGAGGCGCAGAACGCCTTCCTGGCGACCCACACCTGGCAGGAGTACGCCGCCTGGCACCTCGGCCTCACCGAGGGTGCGAACGACGAGACCAAGGCACGCCACGCGTTCGTGTACGGCGACTTCCGGCGCGTGCACCGCACGGCGCTCATCGCGTGCGTCTACCGGGCCTCGGAGTGGCGCCACAAGCAGATCGAGCTCGCCGCACACGACCTGCTCCAGCTGCTGGACGGGGCCGCCGGGATCTCGTGACGGGTCAGTGATGCCCGTGGCCGTGCCGCGACCCGCACACCACGGCGGCGACCGGCGCGTAGCCCACCGTGTAGGACGACGTGTGGTCGACCTGGCCGCCCTCCGCGAAGCTCCTGGTCACGGTGACCTCGAAGCCGTCCCGGCCCGGCTGCGGAGTGCAGCCCTTCCCGTACCGGACCTGGCGTCCGGCCGGCACGACATGGGTGCGGTCGCTGTGGCGTGAGGTGACCTGCCACCGGGGCGTGGACCAGAGCGTGACCGTGAGGGAGCCGCCGTGGATGGCGGTCGGGCGCGCGGCCACCGCCGAGACCAGCACGCCGTACCTCGTGCTGTCGTTGAACGCGAGGTCCTGTCCGTCGCGCAGGGACGCGTCGCGCCCGACCGGCCACGTCCCGGCGTACGTCGCGTCCACGGCGTGGGCCGTGACCTGCAGGCCGCCGAGCCAGGCCGCGTTGAAGACGGCCGTCGCGACCGCGTTGCCGCTGGCACCGCTCGGCGTGGCCGCGCCGAGGAGACCCCGCAGGGACAGCGTCCGGTGCGGCTTGAGCACGATCCCGTCCAGGCGCTGGATGGCCGCGGCCACCTGCGAGCCGTGTTCGGCCCGGGGCAGTCGGACCGTGAACGACGACAGCTGCGTGCGGATGCCGAGCGAACGGGCGTCGGCGTTGGTGAACGACGCCTTCGCCAGCGTCGGGTGCACTCGAGCCGTGCGGTGGGGCGAGGCGATGGCGCGCATCAGCGCCGACGCGACGGCGCGCGGCCGGAAGGTCATCCCCGGTCGGGCGCTCACGACGTGCGGCCGGCCGCCGACCAGCGCGACCGTGGCCGGGGTGGGCCGGTCGATCGGGGCGCCGGCCAGCTGCGAGTGGGTCAGCCGCGCCAGAGCGTGCGCGCGCACCTGGGGCCGGAGCTGGTCGCCGATGCGTCGGGCGACCAGCAGCTTGCCGTAGGAACGTGGCGACAGACGCAGGGCGGCGCTGCCGAAGTGCAGCTCGACCGACGAAGTCATCGCCGGGTTGGCGAACCGCTTCACGAAGCGGTGGATCACCGTCGCGTCGATCGTGGGAGCCGTCGGCATCATCCGCAGCTGCACGGTCGGGTCGTCGGACAGATAGGCGTTCCAGAACGCCGTCCCGGCCACGCGCGGGTCGAGCGCGAGTCCCGGGCGGGGCGGCTGCACCGTGAACGTCTGGTGGCGGAACAGCACCGACCCGTCCGTCGCGGTGCGCCCGTCGGTCACGTCCAGCCGCCGGAGCAGCGCGGCGAGGCGATCCTGGTCGAGGGTCACCACCGGGCCGTACGACGCGCCCTCGGTGAAGTACCTCCAGAGTCGCGACGGTCGCCAGCTGCGGGCGGCACCGGCCTTGCGGACCGAGCCGGCGTAGTCGACGCTCAGCCCCACCTGCGACGGACGCACCTGCTGCCGGCGTCCGTTGATGACGACCGTGAACGGCGTGTCGGCCCGGGCCTCGAGGCCCTCGCGGAGCACCCGCACGGCCGAGCTCTGGTCGTGGCCGCCGATGTCGACACCGGCGACGGTGGTCCCGACCGGCACCTTGTCGCTGGCCGCGGCGTAGGCCGCGACGTACGCGCCGCTGACGAGCAGCGCCAGACCCAGGATGAGCGCGAGAACGACCCGGCCGCCCTCTCCCTCGGGGCCGGGCCGGTCGTCCCGTCGGGTCGAGCGCGCCACTCGAAAATGCTAGGAGACCGCGGGCCCCGGCGTGGGCGAACGCGCCGATCAGAGTCCGGCGAACAGATCGGTCTCCAGGCCGTCCGCGCCGGGTGCCGGGGTGCCCTTGGCGATCCGGTACGACTCGATGCCGAGCACCTCGTCCCCCAGGTGGTTGGAGAGGGCGAAGAAACGGCCGTCCACCTGGATCTGGGTCCGGTGCGCCAGGAGGGCGGCCTTCTTCTGCTCTGCGTAGGCCGTCGCATCGATCTCGGCGGCGAGGTCCGCGTCGGGCGTGGCCATCGGCAGCGGCCCGTCCGGGTCCAGTCCCTCGAACGTCGTCGTGTCGCCGGCGTCGCGGAGCGCCCGCAGGCCGCGGCGCCACCTGCCTTCGGACCGCGAGATCCAGTAGATCTTCGCGATCTCCCAGGGCTGACCGAGGTCGAGGCGGTAGGTCGGGACCGCGGCCAGGTCGACGGCGTACGTCGCGACCCGGTGGGCCTGGATGTGGTCCGGGTGACCGTAGTGGCCGAACTGGTCGTAGGTGACCAGCACCTGCGGACGCACCTCCCGGATCACCTCGACCAGCAGGTCGGCGGCCTCGGTGAGGTCGGCGTTCCAGAAGGCGTTCCGCGGCACGTCGTCGCCGATGACCGCGTGGCCGTCCTCGTGCCAGACCATGCCGGAGTCGCTGTACCGACCGAACCCGCCGAGGAAGCGGTGGTCGGCGACGCCGAGTGCCCTCATCGCGTCGGCGAGCTCGCCCCGCCGGTGCTCGGCGAGCTTGTCCTCCTGGTCGTGGGCCAGGTGAGTGAGCTCGGGCACCAGGATCTCGCCGCGCTCGCCCCCGGTGCAGGTGACCAGCGTGACGCCGACGCCCTCCGCGGCGTACTTCGCCATCGTCGCTCCGGTGCCGATCGACTCGTCGTCGGGGTGCGCGTGCACCAGCAGGAGCCGGCGGTCGGGGTTCTCGCTCATGCTGACGA
>Ga0207674_10007477_pt1 | contig 12732 bp, 10 predicted proteins | sample KBSCornC72_FD_184303 | JGI IMG/M metagenome (GOLD analysis project Ga0207674, IMG submission 184303) | Corn rhizosphere microbial communities from Kellogg Biological Station, Michigan, USA - KBS Corn C7-2 (SPAdes) (version 2) | ecosystem: Host-associated > Plants > Roots > Rhizosphere > Soil ... | reverse complement strand
TCGGGTGATGAGTCTTTTTATCCTTTCGTTTGTTGGGACTATGCCAATCGGAAATCTGATAGCTGGAAGTGCCTCGCAACGGTTCGGCGTTGCCCAAACGCTTGCTTTTGGAGGGACGGTCGTTGCTCTGGTGGCGGCTTTTGTCGCCATTTTCAACCGCCGCTTAAGAGAGCTTTACTGAGCAAAAAGATCTATTTCTCATTGGTCATTTCTCATTTCTCATTTTCCATTTGTGGTCATCACGAACAGACCTGACTCCAAAGAAAACGGCTCTAGTTACCTTAACCGACTGGAATGCAGATGAGAGACGACCAAGGACCAATGATCGATGAAAACTAACCGGCTTCTCCCCCGGGAGGCCTCTCGTCACCGCACCCTGCAAGAATCGACTCACCATCCCGTTCTATTTTCGACAAGGGGACTTTAACTTCACCTGGAGAGCGAAATGCGCCAACTAGTAGTCCGATGTTTCCTGATAGCCACTGTTTTTACGTTATTTATGATTACGGCACTCGGTCAGGGTGTGATTGTGCCCGGGCCTTGTGGCCGGTGTCCGGTTCCACCGCCCCAGGTTGTTATTCCCAGATCACTGCCGATTAAATCAATCAAATTGGATACGAAGATCGTTTCCCAGGTCGCAACCACGCATCTGGAACAGATCTTTCTAAACAATACTGGCGCGACGCTCGAAGGCACGTACCTGTTTCCAATTCCTGAATCAGCCTCGATCGTCGAGTTTGCCATCTGGGATGGTGACCGACGCCTCGTAGGTGAAGTGCGGTCGCGAGAAGAAGCGCGGCGCATATATGACCAAATTGTCCGGCGTCAGAAAGATCCTGGCTTGCTCGAATATGCCGGAAAGGATCTTTTCCAGGCGAGCATTTTCCCAATCCTGCCTCACTCGGAAAAGAAATTGGAATTGACTTACACCCAGGTAGTTCGGGGTGAAAGTGGCACTGTCGCGTATCGCTATCCACTTGGCACCGGGCGGCAATTGGCTCAGATAGGATCGGTCTCAGGTCGCGTTGAGGTTGAAAGCACGGCTCCTCTAAGAAACTTGTATTCGCCTAGCCATTCGATTGATGTAAAACGCGCCGGTGAACGACGCGCTACGGTGTCGTTCGAAACGGATAGTGGGAAAGAGCCCATTGACTTTCAGCTTTTCTACACCCTCTCGAAAGAGGATTTTGGATTGACGTTGCTGACCAGCCGCGAACCGGGCCGTGATGGTTATTTCTTGTTGATGATATCTCCGAAGGACGAATGGTCTGAGAAGGAGTACTCGGCGAAAGATATTGTTTTTGTATTGGATACTTCCGGCTCAATGGCTGAGGCCGGAAAGATGGAGAAAGCGAGGGCCGCTTTACTCTACGGAATTAGAGTGCTTCGCCCTGAAGACCGATTCAACATCATTTCTTTTTCAGGAGAAGAACATTTGATGGAAATGGGATTGATTCCCGCTGATGAGAAAGGCAGAGCGCGTGGCGAAGCATTCGTGAAATCTCTCAAGCCAGTCGGCGGCACGAACATCAACCAATCGTTACTAGCATCGGTTAAGCAGTTTTCTGAGGGTGATCGACCCAAGCTACTGATCTTCATGACTGACGGTTTGCCAACAGTCGACGAAACAAATGTTGATCGAATTATTGAAAACGTCCGAAAGGTGCGCCGACCTGGGATTCGTTTCTTTACGTTTGGAGTTGGCTACGACGTAAACACAACTTTGCTCGACAAACTCGCTGCAGAGAACGGCGGGGTTGCGGACTATGTTGAGCCGAAAGAAGATCTCGAAGTGAAGGTTTCAAATTTCTTCACTAAGGTGAGTTATCCGGTATTGACTGACCTACGACTCGATACCGGAGGCGTCAAAACTGATCTTATATACCCGCGTGGTCTACCGGATGTATTTCGCGGTTCTCAAGTGACCTTGATCGGGCGTTACAGTAATGAAGCAGATCTGGAATCGGTGAAACTAACTTTGACGGGTAAGTCAGCAGGCACGACTCGAACGTATAGTTACGATGGGTTGCGTTTTCCTCTTCGTACCGACGCGAATGAATTCCTGCCCAGACTGTGGGCCACAAGAAGAGTTGGTTGGCTGATGGAACAAGTTCGAACCAATGGCGAGCAAAAGGAGCTTAGAGATGAGATTGTCGATTTGGGTACTCGCTACGGCATAGTAACGCCATACACAAGCTATTTAGCTTTGGAGGGAGACGAGTCGAAAAACATTACTGCTCTGCCACGCGACCGAGTTATGGGTCTACACACGATGCAGCCGGGTACTGCCCCACCCGCTCCGCTGTCCGTAACAGGGGCTGATGCGGTGATGCGCAGTAAAGCGGTTCGGGAACAGCAACAGGCAGAAAGTCTCAAGGATGAAAAGGCGTCATCGGTTCTGAAGCGCGTAGCTGATAAGAGTTTCTATCTGGTTAATGGTGTTTGGACGGACAGTCAGTTCAAGCCGGACGCCAAACTGCCGGAGAAGAGTTTGCGATTTAGCAGTGATGAGTATTTCCTCTTGCTCAAAGAGAAACCACAGTTGGCAAGATACTTTTCGCTCGGCGAACGCGTGATAGTTGTTTTCGACGGCGTGGTCTATAGGGTGAGCTCAGACTAAGTTAGGAGACAGGGGGCAGGGGCCAGGGGTCAGTAGGTGACTGGTCCCTGGCCTTATGTTTTTGACCTTGGGTCTTTGGCCCACTGAAACCAAGTTAAGACCAAAGCCCAAAGATCAACGGCCAATGACCTGACGACTGACCAACGTACTTGTCTTCGACTACCAACCTAAGGTACAAATTTTCCACACCCCTCAGTGAAGTTAAACTCGAGTCCCGCATAAATCCCAGGACTCCAAGTTAGTATCGGTGCGAACACATGATGGTTAAACTGCAACTTGTTGTTTTCTCGTTAATATTGCTCTGTGCTGGCCCTTCATTCGCTCAATCGGGCTGGATCGCTTCAAAGGTTGGTAACGCAGGTCTCGATCTTAATACCGTCTATTTTCTCGACAGTAAGCGAGGTTGGGTCGGTGGTGATAAGGGATTTTTGAGCCGAACTGATGATGGCGGCCAAACATGGTCACGACAGCAGGTAGGTACCTCAGCCGCAATTAATGACATTTACTTCCGAGATAAAGAAGCCGGTTTTCTCCTTGCCGGCAACACGATTTTTGTAACTCGTGATGACGGAAATCGCTGGGAACAGTCGCGGAGTTTTTTACCGAATGAGTTTGAAGGTGCTGACGTTGAGCTTTACAGCGTTCGATTCTCGAGTAAGAAGAAAGGTTGGGTTGTTGGCTCCGTTAGCAAAAAGGACCGCGTCATCGATAGCATCCTCGTTTACACAGACGATGCCGGACAATCCTGGCGCAGACAGCGCGCTCCCAGTCGCCTCGAGTTGATTCATATTGATTTTGTCAGTGACAAACGAGGCTGGATTGTCGGTGACGGCGGGACAATACTAAATACTGTCGATGCCGGGCTTACCTGGACAAAGCAAACTGTGAATACAACTAATACCCTTTATCACGTGGATTTCAGGGATGAAAGAAATGGCTGGGTAGTCGGTGAGCGAGGAATATTGTTGAGAACCACTGATGGAGGACAAACGTGGACGGAATCAGCGACAAATGTTCAGGTCACGCTTTTGAGTGTTCAGTTCCTCAATGATGACGATGGTTGGGCAGTTGGCCGGAATGGAACAATCTTGCGAACGGAAGACCAGGGGCGCACCTGGTCGACACAACAATCCTCGACCCGGCAAAACCTTTACTCGCTCAACTTCAACAAGAAGGTTGGTTGGGTCGTTGGAGGAGATGGAACGCTCTTACGCTACGAGCGTTAATGTCAACGTGGCAACTTGCTCTAGCTGGATAACATCTTAACGGCTGAGGTTACTCGGATTGTCGCAACAATAGCGACGACCATAACACTCGGTTCCTCCTGTGATTTAGCCCGGTGTGTCGACCACACCGGGCGTTTTGTCTTCAAGAGGCCTTTTCGCCGTGAAATGAGAGTGGCGGTGAATGGCGGAGTTTTAGGGTTCCTGTCAGGCTCTCACCCTCGAAACGTGCCTGTATTTCAGCTGCGACAGCATGTCCGTCCATTTCGATCGATGTTTGAGCTTGAAACGAATTATCTTTCAGGGTGATTGCGCCAAGGTCGGCATTTCCCATATCAGAGGAAATTTTTCCACTCAGAATTCCATCAGTGCTATCAATACTTAAGGTGGCGGGTATGCTCTGTCCCAGGGGTGTGTCAACGTAAATTGACCACGAACCTGTTATGTCTGCGGAAGGAGTAGCACCAGTTTCTTTCAACTTTCCAGCCGTCGTGTAAATTTCAATATCAGCACAATAGGGCCTTATCTGATCCAGAACAGATGCGCCATCTCCTACGATCACTATTGCTGCTTGATCGGGCTTTACATACGCCTGCGCGACACGTTGGATTTGCTCAATTGTTACTGCTTGTACATTGTCCCGATAAGTCTCAAGGTAGTCTTTCGGCAAGTTGAGCATCTTTATCTGAACGAGTTGATCAATTAAACCTTCCTGCGTCTCAAGCCGGACAGGAAAGACCCCGGTTAAATAGGACTTAGCATCAGCTATTTCTTTCTCAGAAACCCTATCATTACGGATACGCTCCAACTCGTAAAAGAACTCTTTCAAAGAGTCGCCCGTTACTCCTGAGCGCACTTCCGCGGTCGCTCTGAAAGTGCCGGCGGAACGTCTTGCGTCAAGATTCGAGTAGGCGCCGTAGGTATATCCCTTTTCTTCTCTTAGATTCATAAACAGCCGGGACGACGCGGTGGCACCCAGTACTGTGTGCATCAACAGCATTGGAAAGTAGTCAGGACTGGTGCGAACTAGCCCGCTATTCGCGATGACTATGTTCGATTGAGCTGAGCCGGGTCGATCGATCAGGTAGGCCTTACGACTGGTGCGCACCGGAGGGGAGGGAAAGTTCGGAGCTAATTTATCTCCGCGGCTCCATCCAGAAAATAGAGCTTGCAATCGATTGACAACGTTATCGAACTTTACGTCACCAACGACGAAGAAGACGGCGTTGTTAGGAACGAACTTGGCACGGTGGAATTTGACGAACTCGTCGCGTGTAGAACGATCGATTGATTCCGGTGTGGGCGCAACAACTGAGTAGGGATGATTGCCAAACATCACGCGCGCAACCATCTCGCTTGCGAGAAAGGACGGTTGAGCGCGCTGCTGCCTTAAACTTTCCTTGGTATTTTGTCTCGCAAGGTCAACTTCGTTTTCCGGAAAAGCGGGGTTCAGAATTACATCGGCCATGAGCTCGAGCACGTGATCGCTAAATTGCGCCAGAGCCGATCCCGCAACTATGGTGTAATCAGAATTTGCTCCTGCCGAAAGACTCGCGCCCATTCGCGCAACTGCGTCAGCAATCTCTCTACTGGTTTTTGATTCGGTTCCTTCCGGTAACAATCCCGCAAGTAAATCAGTAAGACCAGGAAGGCTTGGCGGATCGTAGGCACCACCCACCGCTAAAGCGAGCCGGTAGCTCACGAGAGGCAGACGTTTATCTTCGACAACTACAACAGTCAATCCATTTGACAGCACTGTCTCGTGAGGTGTCGGTATTGTTATGGGCCGCGGCGCTAGTGGCGGTGGCGGTTGGGTACGAAAGTTTTCCTGTTGACTCATGTTCTATTAAAGCAATGGTCCGGAACCCGATTGTTGCGGCACATCTGCAGGATCCTTTGGCTGCTCTGAAGGGGTATTTGGTTTAATTTGGGCCACGTCCGTATGACGGGGCGATTCTGGTTCAGGCGCTGGAACTTGTGGAATCTGCGGCGGCGGTGCCGATGGTTGATGCGGTTCGCCCGGTGGTTGAGGAGAGGCGGCTTGTTCAACCTCGTCGTCTTCGCCAGCTGAGGGAATGATGTCCAATACGACCCGGTTTTCAATATCGATGTAGCGCGAAACAGCATCACTTATGTCCTGCGCTGTAATACTGAGATACTGGTCCACTTCGGTGTCGATCAGACCTGGTTTAGAATCATACAATGTAAACTCAGCTAGTCTTTGGGCTCGATACATTGTCGACTGACGTCCGCGCACCGTATCGTTTGACAGCGAGTTGCGGAGCTTTTCCATCTCCTCAGCTGAGGGTGGTTCCTTTGCCAGGCTTTTGATCTCGCCAAATATTTTCTCTTGAATGTTACTCACTTCTTCGCCTGGTTTTGGCAGTGCAAATATATAGAAAGCCGACGGTCCTCGTCGCTCATCGACGCCACCTTCGATCGATACAACTGATTCGTCGCCCTTAACGAATTTCTGATAAAGCCGCGAACTGTCTCCATCGAATAAGAGGCTGCCCGCCAGTGACAATGCATAGAAGTCTTTTGTTCGACGCGCGGGAATCTTCCAACCCAGAACGAATGCAGGCGCGGGTGCAAGTGGATCGTGATAAGTCTCGTTCTTTATAGCAACGTGATCGGATTCTGAAACGTCCACCGGCGGCGGTGTTTGTTGGGGTGGGATGTTGCCAAAGTATTTTTCGATAAGGTCGCGAGCCTGCGCGTTATCGAAATCTCCAACAACTGTCAGAACGGCATTATTAGGCGCGTAATAAATGCGGAAAAACTCTTGCACATCCTCAATAGTCGCCGCATCAAGATCTTCCATTGAACCAATGGTCGAATGAGCGTTAGCCTGATTCGAAAAAATCAACTCATTCATTCGCAGGAATGCGTTGACGTATGGCTGATTGTCGTAACGCAAACGTTTCTCTTCCTGAACCGCGTTGCGTTGGTTGTCGAGATTTTCCTGGGTTACTTTCAGCGAACGCATTCGATCGCTTTCAAGCCAGAACGCCAACGGCAAGTAGTTCGCTGGAAGGGTTTCAAAGTAGTTTGTGCGTTCAGTTGAGGTGGTGCCGTTCATAGTACCACCGGCGTTGAAGATGTACTGGAAGTGTGCGGCCTTAGGAACGTTCTCCGAGCCTTGGAACATCATGTGCTCAAACAAATGAGCAAAGCCGGTGCGCCCTTCCTTCTCATTCCGGGAGCCGACGTCGTAATAGACCGCGATCGAGACGACAGGAATCACGTTGTCTTGACTTAAGACCACTCTCAAGCCGTTAGGGAGCGTAAATTGCTCGATGGGAGTTGGCGGTAGTTGAATTGTTGGAGCCACGAGTTATTTTCTTATTTAATTTGTGTCGAAACAAAGGCGTGCTTTACCCCTCGAGAGGAAAGTAAAGCACCGCTTTTGCGAATCCTAAGTTTTGGGCGAAACGACGTTCGCTAAACCGGTCTATCGGCGATCATGCCTCGTAGTTCTGCGCGCAAACGCTCGATTTCTCCAAGTTTCTGTCTGACGCGTTCGAACAGAGCCGACTGAACCCTGATACCTTCGTCAATTAAAAATCCAGCAGCCTCGGCGCGACTCCGAAAAACTCCGGCCTGAACCAGCTGCTCGAGCTTGTCTTGCGCTTCGGGTGAGATCTTAACGGCCACAACGTAATCATCCTTTGCGGAGATGGCTTTCTCAATAGTACGACTGATGTCTCGTCCGATCGCGCTCAACGACTCTGGAATTCGAGATGCGATATCCCTGACTGACGAGGCAGTTCGATTCTGGGCATCAGAATTAGCTTCGGGGTCATCGTCACGAATCATAAGATCGTCGACACTCTCGGTCGTTCCGGGTTCTTCTTTGTGATACGGACTAGTCATTTCGTAAAGACTCCTTCTTATGGCTAACGAATTCTTTCGTTCGTCTTACGATTCACAGTGGGGGTAGGTTCATTCTACGGAGCGGCACAGGAAACGGCAAGCAAGGCGCTTTGGCCTTCGGCCTTCGCTTTTTTACTCTTTGTAATTCGTGCGGGTTTAGTCGAAGACCAAAGATCAAAGGCTCCAGACCACCCAAACTCGAAAGGTCGTAGCCTTGTCAGACACAACCTTGCCCCTCCAGTGTGCATCCGTTATATTGCAAACGCGACTAGTTGCTCGCCGACCCGGCCATATCTGAAGAACACCGAGGTTTAGCAGTGAAAAGAATCTCCGCTCAGTTAGCGCTCCTCCTATTAATTCTCTCTTTACTTGTACCCGCATTCGTATTCGCCCAAAGGAATCAGTCACAGTCCGGCTCGACGGCCAGCGGAACAAACGGCTCTGGTATTCCTGGCCGAAGGAGTACTCGAAACGCCGGTACTGCCGCAACGGCTGTTGTTGAGCACGATTTCGACGAGGCCCTCAAGGTTATCCAGGACCAATATGTCGACGGCAAAAAGCTCAATTACAACGACGTCTTCAAGTCGTCAATAATCGGGATGCTCCGGTCTCTTGACCCACATTCCAATTATTACGACCGGGAAGAATTTGACGAGCTCAAAACGGACCAGCGGTCCGAATACTTTGGTATTGGGGCCTCAATTCAAAATTACTTCCGCGACGACAAGGCTGACACCTTTATTACTGCGACCTTTGATGGTTCACCAGCTCATCGTGCCGGTCTCAAATACGGCGACCGCATCGTCGAAGTAAACGGCGAAAACATGTCTGGGAAGAGCTCAGCTGAGGTGCGCGACAAGATCCGTGGTCCAAAGGGTTCGACCGTGCGCCTGACACTCGAGCGCGCCGCTGATAAGAAGATGGAAAAGGTCGACATCGTTCGCGACGTCGTTCCCCAACCATCAATTCCTGATTCATACATGCTGAAGCCAGGAGTTGGCTACATCGATATGACCAGGGGTTTTAACTACACAACTACAGATGAACTGCTTGACGCTCTTGATCGGCTTCACGCTAAGGGAATGACGTCACTGGTGCTGGATCTCAGAAATAATCCAGGTGGTTTTCTGGATCAGGCAATCCACGTTGCCGAAGTTTTCCTCAAGAATGGCCAGTTGATCCTGACCCAGAAGGGGCGGAACGGTTATCGCGACAACAGCTATGAGTCGAGAAATAATTCTCCTGATGCTACACCGCTGGTAATTCTCATCAACGAGAACACAGCGTCCGCATCGGAAATCGTGGCTGGCGCAATGCAGGATCATGATCGGGCTTTAATCGTAGGGCAAACAAGTTTTGGCAAGGGATTGGTCCAAAGCATTATTCCCTTGGAGTACGGCGCTGGTCTAACGCTGACTTCAGCCAAATACTTCACGCCCTCGGGTCGTTTGATCCAACGTGATTACAGCAACGGTGGCTTTTACGACTATTACAAACACAGTGGGGCCAATGACAAAACTGCTGTGAAGCCGAACGGACCAGAAAAGAAAACCGACACTGGTCGGGCCGTTTATGGCGGGGGCGGCATTTCACCGGATGAGACGGTCGATGCTCGCACAGTGAATTTGGCGCAACGTAAACTGTTGAGTCCAACCTTTGCTTTTGTGCGGGAACTGGTTAGCGGTCGCGTCGCCGGGTTTGAATCGTTTCGACAACAAGGCGGCATCGACTTCCATCGTGAAATGCAACCTGACGAGTTCAAAATCAGTGACGCGCTTTACAAATCATTTCGTGCGTTTGCCTCAGCTGATCCGGCTTACAAAGTGACTGAAGCAATGATTGATCGCAACAGATCATTTGTAGAACTTGAACTGCGATTTAATCTCGTCACGTCCGCTTATGGTCGAGTTATGGGTGATCGGGTATTCATTACGACCCAGGATCCCCAGGTTGTAAAAGCCGTTGATGTATTACCCAAGGCGCGGGATCTGGCGATGTCCAGCACGTCATCAAGGGCTGAACAGTAGTTCTCAAAATTTGACTCCGCTCTAAACGCGGTGGCATTGAGTAGAACTGGACGATCATCTCGTCCAGTTCTTTTTCTTTGCCACCGCGTTTTGGTTGGTTTGAAGCTTTCAAGTCTGCCCCCAAGAAAAGGTTCCAGAGTCTGAAGTGTTTCAGGGATAAGACAAAGTGTTGCGTCTAAAACCATGAATGTGCTAGGGTGTAGGCGTGAAATCTGCGAACAAATCACTGGTTAATACAGAAGAGTTAGGACGCGCGGTGAAGCGTCGGCGGGAAAAGCTCGGGCTGAGCCTGCGAGATGTTGCTCAGGTGACTGGTGTTTCAGCTTCAACCCTTTCGCGAATCGAGAATGGAACTGGTAAACCAGATGCGGATAACATCGCAAGGCTGACGTCGTGGCTCGATGTGCCAATGGAACGGATACTAGCCGGGCGGAATCCTGAAACAACCGAAGCAAAGCCAATCGTCTATTATCCTCAGGAACCAATGCCTGAAATTGTCGAAGCGCACCTGAGAGCTGATAAGAACCTCACGCCGGAAACAGCCACAGCGCTTTCAGAACTTTTTCGGGTGGCCTACACTCAGTTTGCTCGCAACGAGGACTCCAAGAAAAAGCGATAGGCATTACCAATTCGCCTTAGAAATTCCACCGCTAACGACGTTACCATCAGATCTGAAAAGATCCTTTATACTTAAGGCGTGCTGCCACGCGATCTGCCTCCCGGAGAAAAATGGCGTAAAGTTGAACTTAAGGCGTTAGGTCTGCGAGATTTCGCGCAAGTCAGAGTTGACCTCCCACTCAATCCCTTTGAACTGGCGCGTTTCGCCAACCTGGTTGTCATCAAGTTCGAACAGCTCGAGAGTCTAAGTGAATCAGCTCGCGCTCATTTGCTTGGCCCAGCTGCGGAAGAGTGGTCGGGTGGCGCGTGCTCGCTGCCGGATGGAAGTAAACTTGTTATTCTCAATCCCACGCATGGTCCAAGCCGGACCAATGCAACTCTAATGGAAGAGATATGCCACGTTTTTCTTGGCCACCAGACGAACAAGCTATCAATTGTTAGCAAGGATGACCGCGGCCGGGTAATGTCCCGGGAATATCGGAAGAATGACGAGGAAGAGGCTTACGGCGTTGGAGCTGCTTGCCTGGTTCCTTATGCCTCGTTAAAGAATCTGCTAACACTTGGTAAGACTTCCAGGCAGATAGCAGTGCATTTTCGCGTGAGTCGCGAGTTGGTTGAATACAGGATGAAGGTTACGAGGTTGTGGGGAGAGTTTAAGGCGCAGGGCGGTTAGGTTACAAAGCCCAACTTCAAGTCGAAGACCAAACGGAACCGGGCTGCCCGGCGTGAATGAGAAATCAAGATTTCAAAACTGAAACCAATTCAGACTAAGTACCAAAGACAGACCAAACACCAAAAAACCTCTATAATCCCCATTCGACCCCGACAGAGAACAGGTCGATAAACAGTAGGATGACAGAACAACTTAAAGAACTAAAAGCGCAGGGCCTGACGACGGTCGATAAACTGCGCATGTTACTCGACATCACGAACAAGATCAGTCGAACGCTCGATCTCCAGGAAGTTTTGAACCTCGTGATGGACACTCTCGATTCGCTCATTCCTTACGACGCAGCGGGCATTTTCGTTTTGCAATGCGTTGACAAGGAGCTTGTTCCAGAGGGTGAAGAACCCTGCACGTTTAAGTCCGAGGCCGTTCGTGGTTATGACATCGCCGAACTCTCCGAGCTACATTTGAAATTGGGAGAGGGGTTCATCGGCAGCGTTGCGGTCAGCGGCGAACCCATTATCTCTCATGACGTCCGCTCCGACCCGGTATATGTGAATGCACGCGACCGGACACGCTCAGAGATGGTTGCGCCAATCATTTCCAACGACGAGGTCATCGGCGTCTTCGACCTGGAAAGTGATGAGCTAAACGCTTACTCCGATGATGATCTGGATGTATTGATGTTGCTCGCTTCGCAGGTCGCAATAATCATCGAGAAGGTGATGTTGCACGAACAACTGATCGAGAAGAAACGTCTCGAGGGCCAACTCGAAGTCGCTCGTCAGGTCCAGTTGGAACTCTTGCCGGCGCGAGATCCAGATCTGCCAGGATATGACATCAGCGCCTATAACTATCCGACCGAAGAAGTTTCCGGTGATTACTACGACTGGGTACCAATCTATGAAGACCAAATAGGCATTGTTATTGCCGACGTCGCCGGGAAGGGTGTTCCAGCAGCACTACTGATGGCTTTCTTGCGCGCGAGTTTGAGATCCGCAAGCCACACTGGTTACGCGACCCACATTTCGATGGCGAAGGTTAATTATCTGTTGTGGGAATCAATCGAGCGTAACCAGTACGTGACAGCTTTCTACGGAATACTCGACGCCTCAAACAAAACTCTCTCTTATTCGAATGCCGGACACAATCCACCACTCCTCCTTACGGCCGATGGTAGGACGAAGTTTATCCATCGAGGAGAACAGCCGCTCGGAATGTTCCGTGATACCAGATATCACGAATACTATCTCTCATTTGACCCGGGAGACATGCTGGTCCTCTACACTGACGGAGCTACTGAAGCCTTAAGTCTGGCAGGCGAAGAGTTTGGCCGAGAACGGTTGGCCGCCGCTGTTAAGGCCTCGGCACACCTGACTGCGCGCGAGTTAGTATCATCGATGGAAAAGTCGGTTTTGGATTGGACGCAGGGCGTGGGCGCCACTGACGATATTACCTTCTTCGTAATTAAGGCGCTTAAATAGCAAAACGCGGGAACTACTATCGTCCCGCGTTGCTTTACGAATTGATTTGTGATTTTAATGAGCCGTCAGTGAACAGTGCGCGTGATCGCCACCAGGTGCGAGCGGAGCACGATAGTCCCCAAAGTGAAACTCAGCTTCGGCCTCCGATAATGCATACACATCGAAGCCATACGCATCGAGATAGTCTGCCAAATCATCGGGGGAAAGAAGATATACG
>Ga0207674_10007474_pt1 | contig 12734 bp, 11 predicted proteins | sample KBSCornC72_FD_184303 | JGI IMG/M metagenome (GOLD analysis project Ga0207674, IMG submission 184303) | Corn rhizosphere microbial communities from Kellogg Biological Station, Michigan, USA - KBS Corn C7-2 (SPAdes) (version 2) | ecosystem: Host-associated > Plants > Roots > Rhizosphere > Soil ... | reverse complement strand
GTGTCGGCGTGGACGCCGCAGTACTGGAACTTCTGGCTCGGCCTGTTCCTGGTCGTGCTCGTGCTGGTCGGCCGCGAGAAGCTGATGCGGCCCTGGACCTGGTTCGGGGCGAAGCGATGAGCACGGTGGTCTTGGAAACCCGTGGCCTGCTGAAGCGCTTCGGCGGCATCACGCCGACCAACGACGTGACGATCCAGGTGCACAAGGGCGCGCGCCACGCGCTCATCGGCCCGAACGGCGCCGGCAAGACGACCTTGATCAACCTGCTGACGGGCGTGCTCGAACCGACCTCCGGCTCGATCTGGCTCGACGGCGCCGACATCACGCAGCTCGCACCGCACCTGCGGGTGCGCCGCGGCGTCGTGCGCACCTTCCAGATCAACCAGCTCTTCAACGAGCTGACGCCGCTGCAGTCGCTCGCGCTGGCGGTGTCGGCGCAGCTGGGCCTCAGCGGCGGCTGGTGGCGCCCGCTGGGCGCCGACCCGCGCGTCGCGCCGGCCTGCGAGACGCTGCTGGCGCAGTTCCACCTCGACGATGTGCAGAACCAGCAGGTCAAGCACCTCGCCTACGGCAAGCGCCGCCTGCTCGAGATCGCCACCGCGCTGGCCTGCGAACCGCGTGTGCTGCTGCTCGACGAGCCGGTCGCCGGCGTGCCCGAAGGCGAGCGCCAGGAGATCTTCGACATCATCAACGCGCTGCCGGCCGACGTCTCGGTGCTGCTGATCGAGCACGACATGGACCTGGTGTTCAACTTCGCGAAGAGCGTGACCGTGCTGGTCAACGGCGCGGTGTTCGCCGAAGGCGACGTGCAGGCGATCGCGAACGATCCGCGCGTCAAGGCGGTCTACCTCGGCGAAGGCGACCCGGCCGGCGAGGGCGCGCATGGCTGAACTGCTGAAACTCGATGGGCTCCGGTCCGGCTACGGCGAAGCGGTCGTCGTGCAGGGCATCAGCCTTGCGCTCGAACAGGGCCAGTCGCTCGCGCTGCTCGGGCGCAACGGCACCGGCAAGACGACCTTGCTCAACACGCTGGTCGGCGTGACGCGCCGCCACGCCGGGCGCATCACGCTGGCCGGGCGGGACATCACCGCGCTGGCGCCGCACGAGCGCGCCGCGGCGGGCATCGGCTGGGTGCCGCAGGAGCGCAACATCTTCAAGTCGCTGACGGTCGACGAGAACCTGACCGCGGTCGCGCGCCCGGGCGCGTGGACCGTGACGCGCGCCTACGAGATGTTCCCGCGGCTGGCCGAGCGCAAGGCCAACATGGGCAACCAGCTCTCGGGCGGCGAGCAGCAGATGCTCGCGGTGGCGCGCGCGCTGGTGCTGAACCCGAAGCTGCTGCTGCTCGACGAGCCGCTCGAAGGGCTGGCGCCGATCATCGTCGAGGAGCTGCTGCGCTCGATCGGGCGCGTCGTGCGCGATGAAGGCATGAGCGCGATCATCGTCGAGCAGAACCCGCGCATGATCCTGCCGATCACGCAGCGCGCCGTGGTGCTCGACCGCGGCATGGTCGTGCACGAAGGCGCCAGCGCCGAACTGATGGCCGACCGCGAGCGGCTCGATCGGTGGCTGGCGGTCGCGAAGCACTGAGGGCCTGGTTCGCGGCGCACGCGCCGGCTGACGCAGGCGTGCCGATCTGAACGTGTGAACGCGCCGGACCGGCCGTTCGGCCGCTCAGCCGCTCAGACCTTGCTGCGCTTGCGCCAGAAGCCGAACTCGTCTTCGTGGCACTCGATGTCGATCTCGGCGACGCGCGCGATCAGCCGTTCCTGCACGTCGGCGACGGCCCGGTTGTAGATGCTGGGCCCGATCTCTTCGAGGAAGAAGTTCAGCAGCGCGGCGGCCTGGATGTTGCCGATCTTCTGCTCGAGCTCGTCATGGAAGTAGCGCTCGATCGATGCGATCGCGTTGGTGCGTGATTCCTTGTGCAGCGCAATCGTCATGGTCGTCTCCGGGGTGGTGCCGAGCGCGGTCATGATGCGCGCTCGGCCGCGCTGTCGGCCGCGCCGCGCGCCGACCATTGCGCCAGCAGCGTGACTTCCTGCGCAGATGCCAGCGCGCCGGCGCGGCGGCGGTCGCCGAGCAGCGGTATCGGCTCGTCCAGCACGGCCGCGACGGTCTCGCGCAAGGGGCGGGTGCGCAGCCCGGCGGCGCGCGCCCGGGTCAGGTCGGCGCGGTTGAAGCCGGCGGTCTCGGGGTCGGTCGACGGCAGCCAGAGCGGCAGCTCGGTCCACGGCTGCAGCCCGCGCTCGAGCAGGAAGGCCTCGTCGACCCGCACCGCGCGCGCCGGCGCGAGACCACGCGCCGCGGCTTCGGCCTGACAGGCGCCGATCAGCGCATCCCAGTCGATCAGCGGCGCGTCGATCGGGCCGGTGGCGTTGACGCAGCCGCGTACGCCGCGCTCGAGCAGCGTGATCAGGCCGTCGCCGAGGTCGCGCACGTCGACGAACTGCAGCGGCGCGCCCGCGGGCGCAGCAGGAACCAGCATCTCACCGCCGGCCGCGACGCGCCACGGCCAGTAGCTGAAGCGGCCGCTGCGGTCGCCGGGGCCGACGATCAGGCCCGGCCGCACGATCAGCGCGCGCTCGCCGAACACGCGCCCGACCTCGGCCTCGCAGGCCGCCTTCTGCGGCCCGTAATGCGCCAGGTCGCGGTCGTCGCGCGCGATCGCGCCGTGCGGTGCGAGCGCGTCGTCCTCGCGCAGCGGCGCATGGCTCGTCGACGCGTAGACCGAGACACTGGAGACGAACAGATACGCGCCCGACGTGCGCAGCGCCTCGGCGCTGGCCTGCACATCGGCCGGCACGTAGCCGCAGGTGTCGATCACCGCATCCCAGCGCCGGCCGGCGAGGCGGCCGAGATCGGTCGTGCGGTCGCCGACCAGCACCTCGACGCCGTCGGGCCAGGTGCTGCGCGAGCGCCCGCGGTTGAACACCGTGAGGCGGTGGCCGCGTGCGCGCGCCGACTGCAGCGCGGCCGCGCCGAGGAACACGCCGCCGCCGATCAACAGGATGTCCATGCCGAGGCCTCTCGATCTCGTCAGGCCAGGGTGGCCGGGTCGAGGTTGGCGCCGCAGACGATCAGGCAGACCTTGGCGTCGGCCCGCGGCCGGATCGCGCCGCTGCGCAGCGCCGCCAGCGGCAGCGCGGCAGCCGGCTCGACCGCGAGCTTGAACTCATTCCACAAGAACTGCTGCGCCTCGCGGATCGCGGCGTCGCTCAGCAGCCGCGCCTGCGCGACATGCTGCTGCGTCAGCGGCCAGGCGATCGCGCCGATGCGGCGCGCGCCGAGCGAATCGGCCGCGATGCCGCTGACCGACACATCGACCGGCACGCCGGCCTCGCGGGCGCGGAACAGCGTCGGCGCGAGCTCGGGCTCGAGTGCCTCGATGCGGCAGCGGCCGGCGAACCAGGCGGCGATGCCGCCGACCAGCCCGCCGCCGCCGACGCTGACCAGCACCATGTCGGGCGTGCCGGCGGCCTGCTCGATTTCGCGCGCAACGGTGCCGGCGCCGGCCACCACTTCGGGCTGGTCGTAGGCATGCGTCATCAGCGCGCCGGTCTCGCGCTGGCGCGCCTCGCAGGCGGCGAGCGCGTCAGCATAGAACTCGCCGGCGACGACGACCTCGGCGCCGAGCGCGGCCAGGCGCGCCCGCTTCGCCGGCGAGGTCACCGCCGGGACGAAGATCGTGGCATGCACGCCGAGCGAGCGCGCCGCCAGCGCGGTCGCGATGCCGGCATTGCCGCCCGAGGCCGCGATCACGCCGGCGGCCGGGATCGGGTTCGACAGCAGGCGGTTGAACATGCCGCGCGCCTTGAAGCTGCCCGCACGCTGCAGATGCTCGAGCTTGAGCCAGGCCTCGAACGGCGCGCTGTCGGCCGGCACGCCGAGCGCGCTGCCGGGCAGCCGCCACAGCGGGGTCTCGCGCACATGCGGTGCGATCCGCGCGGCGGCGGCGCTGATGTGGTCGACAGTGATCATTGGAAGATCCTACGATGGGCGCCCCGCGCCGTGGGCGCGAACCGGAGCGAGCGATGCAACTCGGAATGATCGGCCTCGGCCGCATGGGCGCGAACATGGTTCGCCGCCTGCTCAAGGGCGGCCACGACTGCGTCGTCTTCGACCGCACGCCCGCGGCGGTGCAGGCGCTGGTGGGCGAGGGCGCGCGCGGCGCCGACACGCTCGACGCGCTGGTGCAGCAGCTCGCCCGCCCGCGCGTGCTGTGGCTGATGGTGCCGGCCGCGTTCGTCGACGCCACGATCGACGCGCTGGCGCCGCTGCTGGCGCCGGGCGACATCGTGATCGACGGCGGCAACTCGCACCACGGCGACGACATCCGCCGCGCGAAGCAGCTCGCGGCGCGGCAGATCCACCATGTCGACGTCGGCACCAGCGGCGGCGTCTGGGGGCTGGAGCGCGGCTACTGCATGATGATCGGCGGCGAGGCCGAGGTCGTGCAGCGCCTCGGCCCGATCTTCGCGACCTTGGCGCCCGGCATCGGCAGCATCGCGCGCACGCCCGGCCGGGCAGGAAGCGAAGGCACGGCCGAGCAGGGCTATCTGCATTGCGGCGCGAACGGAGCCGGGCACTTCGTCAAGATGGTTCACAACGGCATCGAGTACGGGATGATGGCCGCGCTCGCCGAGGGCCTGGGGATCCTGCGCGGCGCCAACATCGGCAGTGCGACGCACGCGCTCGATGCCGAGACCACGCCGATGCGCGACCCCGAGCACTACCGCTACGAGATGCCGCTGCACGACATCACCGAGGTCTGGCGCCGCGGCAGCGTGATCACCTCGTGGCTGCTCGACCTGACCGCGAGCGCGCTGCACGCCGACCCGCAGCTCGCCGGGTTCGCCGGCCGCGTCTCCGATTCGGGCGAGGGCCGCTGGACGATCCAGGCCGCGATCGACGAGGCCGTGCCGGCGCCGGTGCTGACCGCGGCGCTGTATGCGCGCTTCAGCTCGCGCGGCGAGGCCGATTTTCAGAACCGGGTGCTGAGCGCGATGCGGATGCAGTTCGGCGGGCATGTGGAGAAGAAGCCCGCCTGAATCGACCATGCTTCGGTTTGTGGACCTGGGGATGCCGGTCCGGCGACCTGCCGACTACATTCAGATACCGGCTGGCTCTTCCAGGGAGGTGTTATGAATAAGACCGTCTTGTCCATCGGCGCGGTGATCGCCGCAGCAGCGCTTCAATCAGGTTGTGCGCAACGGATCGGCCACATGCATCCGCGCGCCGCGCTCGCCGAGCGGCCGCCGTGCAAGACCGACGGGAATTGCCCGCTGTGGGTCTATGTCAGCCCGAAGAACGCGGCGAGTTGCGAGGTCGTCGTCGCGTTCGAGACCGTGCGGGTCGCCAAGACATGGCACCCGACGGTGCTCTGGAAGCTCGATGCGCTCGACGAGGAAGATGCCTACGTGTACAGGTTCCACCCGGCCGACGGCATCGTGATCCAGGGCAATGACCCGGGCACCGACTTCAACAACGGTCACCCGTCCGGTGACGACAAGTTCAGCTGGAAGAGCGTTCACGGCCGACCCAAGGAGTTCAAGTACACGGTGACAGTCCAGCACCGGCTGCGCGCCGACCACGGCGCCCAGTTCACCGACTGCGCATTCCTCGACCCGAAGATCGTCAACGACTGAGCTGCGATTCGCTCAGCCGACGCCCGCCTCGACCAGCAGCATGCGCAGCCGCCCGAGCGCGCGACCGAGTTCCGACTCGGCGCCGACGGTCGTCTGCGCGGCGAGCGCGGTCGCGCGCCGTTGCCAGGCTTGCGCGGCGGCCGGGTCTCCCGCGAGGTGCTCGACTTCGGCCATGCTGCACTGCAGGAGCGCCAGGCTCAGGGGATCGTGGGCTTCCTCGAGCAGGTGCTCGCCGGCGCGCAGGCAGGCGCGGGCCGCTTCGAAGCGGCCGAACCGCGCCTCGAGCAGGCCAAGGTAGCCGCGAAACTGGCCTTCGAGGCGGCGGTCGCCGAGGTCGTGCGCGGCGCGCACCGCGGTGCCGTACAGCGTCAGCGCCTGCTCGCGGCCGCCTTGCGCCTCGAGCACGATGCCGAGGTTGCACAGCACCGTGCATTCGAGGCGCACATGGCCGATCTCGCGCGCCGTCGCCAGCGCGATCTCGAATTGGCGCCGCGCTTCGACCGACCGGCCCTGTGCGTGGTGCAGCAGGCCGAGATTGCAGTGCGCATTGCCCTCCCAGCGCCGGTCGCCGACCTCACGTGCCAGCGCCAGTGCCAGCGTGTAGTGGTGCAGCGCATCGTCGAGCCGGCCGCTGTCGTGGTGCAGGCCGCCCAGGTTGCCGAGCAAGCCGCCTTCGCGGCGCCGGTCGCCGAGCGTGCGGGCGAGTTCGAGCGCGGCCTCGTAGCGGGTGCGCGCTTCGTCGAGATTCGACTGATGGTCGGCCAGGCGGCCCAGCCCGTTCAGCGCCTGGCATTGCAGCGATGCATCGCCCAGCTCACGCGCCAGCGCGAGGGCATGGTTCAGTTGCTCGTGCGCCTCGCCGAGCCGGCCCTGGGCCCCTGCCTGGGAGGCGAGCGCGACCAGCAGCAAGGCCTCGCAGCGCCGATCGCCGGCGCCTTGCGCCAGCGGCAGCGCGCGCGCGAAATGGGCCTGCGCGCCGGCGACATCGCCCATCAGGTCGAGCGCGCTGCCCGCGACCCAGTGGACCTCGGCCTGCTCGCGCGTGCCCAGGCCGGCCAGCGCCGCGACGCGCTGCGCCAGGTCGGCGCCAGCGCGAAACGGGCCTTTCAGGCGCAAGGCCATCCAGGCGCCCGTCAGCGCGGCCACCGCGCAGGCCGTGTCGAGCGCCGCCAGCGCGCGGGCACAGGCGACGACCAGGTTGCTGGCCTCGATGCATCCCTGCGCGACCGCGGCACGCTCGTCGAACGCGGCGAAATGGCGCCAGTGGCGCGCCTCGGCCGCGCGTGCCGCGGCGGCGCCGCTGCCCGGATAGCGCCCGGCGGTGCGCAGGTGTTCGGCGGCGTAGTCGCGCACGCTCTCGAGCAGGTCGAAGCGGTCATCGCCGACCTGGCGCACGAAGCTCTTGTCGACCAGCCACTGCACGAGGTCGATCGCCCACGGGGCCTCGCCGACATCCGCGAGATCGAGCACCGCCTCTGCCGACGCCAGCGCAAAGCCGCCCTCGAACACCGACAGCTGCGCCAGCGCGGCCTTCTCGGCGCTGCTGAGCAGCTCCCATGACCAGTCGAACGCGGCGCGCAAGGTCGCTTGGCGATCCTGCCGGCCGGCCGACGACCACAGCAGCCGGAAGCGCTCGTGCATGCGCTCGAGCATCGCGCGCGGCGGCATCACGCGCACCCGCGCCGCCGCGAGCTCGATCGCCAGCGGCAGGCCGTCGAGCACCTTGACGAGCTGCGCGATCGCGACCAGATCGTCGGCGCTCGGCTTGAAGTCGTGGCGCGCCGCTTCGGCGCGGCGCCGGAACAGCGCGGCCGCGTCGTCGCCCGACAGGGGCGCCAGCGACAAGGTCTCCTCGCCGGCGATCGCCAGCACTTCGCGGGTCGTGACGATGAACTGCGCCTGCGGGGCGCGGTCGAGCCAGCGGCCGAGCGTCTGCGGCGCATGGCGGGCGACCTGCTCGAAGTTGTCGAGGATCACCAGGCACTTGCCGCGCCCGGCGATCGCCTGGGCGAGCTGCTGCACAGGTTCGGTCTGGCCGAGCGGGACGTCGAGGCCCTGCGCCACCGCGAAGCAGATCGCATCGAGCGTGCGCGCCTGCGACAGATCGCAGAACCACACGCCGCCGGGAAACGCGCCCAGCCACGTCCACGCGAAGCGTGTCGCCAGGCGCGTCTTGCCGGTGCCGCCGATACCGAGCACCGAGACCAGCCGCGCCCCGCCCTCGAGCTTGCGCGCCAGTTCGAGCAGCGGCTCGCGCCGGCCGACAAAGCTGTCGCGCTCGGCCGGCACGCTGTGCCGCACCTCGCGCAGCGGCTGCCACAGCTCGCCCTGGCGCACGACGCGGTAAGCCTTGGCATCGTCGGGCGGCGGCGTGAACGGCGCGGCATCGTCGCCGACCTCGAACAGCTCGATCGGCTCCGGCAGCCCCTTCAGCCGCCAGTGCCCGTGCGACTGCACGCGCAGCGCCGTGACGCCGATCGCGAGCCGCGCATCGGCGGTGATCAAGGTCTGCCCGCCGAGCGCGGTCGCCATCACGCGCGCGACGATCGGCTTCGCGAGGCCGTCGGCCTCGAAGCGCTTGGCGCCGCCGGCGACATCATCGGCGCTGCTTTCGCGCAGGCTTACCAGCCCGACATGGACCGCGGCCCGCGCCTTCAGCGGCGGCTCGAGCGCGGCGAGCGCGCGGTGATAGGCGAGCGCGAACGACGTCGCGTCGGCGGCGCTGTCGAACAGCGCGAGCAGGCCGTCGGTCTTGTCGATCTCGCGCCCGCGCCAGTGGCGCAACAGGTCGCGTGCGGCGCGGTCGTGGGCCGCCCACAGGCGCGCCATCTCGGCATCGCCGACCGTCTGCGACAGCAGGGTGCTGTCGACGACGTCGGTCATCAGCAGGGCGCGGGGGGGATCCATGGCGGGCGGTGGCGGAGGCTGCCCGATGATCGGGCGCGGCTCGGGCGCATGTCAACGGCACGCCGCGCGGGCGGAAACGCGCGGCGCCGTCAGGCGGGCGGGTTCAACGCCAGGCCGAACAGCTCGTTGCGGTGGTGAATGCCGAGCCGCTCGAACGCGCGGTTGCGGTAGGTCTTGATCGTCGCGGCAGTCAGCCCCAGGTCGGCGCCGATGCCATCGAAGGTCCAGCCGCGCAGCAGCCGCTCGCAGACCTCGAGTTCGCGTGGCGTGAGCGCCGGGCAACATTGCTGCAGCCGCCGCGCCGGCGTCAGCTGCGCGTCGTCGAGCTCGACATGGCGTTGCACCACCGCCAGCAGCGTCGCGGCCAGGTCGAGCATGGTGTCGATCTCGCGCGTGTCGAAGCACGGCTGGGCGCGGTGGCGGTACAGGTTGACCGCGAGCAGCGTGCCATCGGCACCCGCCACACCGGCGTCGGTGCGTTCGCGGCACACCAGCGAGAGGCGCTCGCTGAGCGAGTGGGCGGTGTAGATCTGGTCGCGGTGGGGCGCGTCGAAGTCATCGGCGACGCAGTGCGTCATCACCGGGCCCGCGGCCTCGCCGGCGCCGTCGCGGCACAGGTCGCAGGCCCGCGCGAGGTGAGCGTCGTCGCGGTAGATGCCGCTGCGATAAAGGCGCCAGCAGTCGAGCGCGATGTCGGGCACGGCGTGACTGGCCTGCGCGAACAGGCGCGGCGGCTGCTCGGCGCGTGGGCCGCTCATGCGGTACATCGTCCACCAGGCGACCGGCAGCGTGCGGTTCACTTCGGCCAGCGCGCGGGTCGCGAAATCCGGCCGCGCGATGCAATCGATCAGCGCGGCGGCGGGCGCGTGCCGCGCCGGCGCGGCGGTGGGAACGGACCAGACCTGCATGGGGCGTGAACTCCTGTGTGCCCGCGATCGTCGGCCACGACCGGTCGCGAGGCAAGCGGGGGAACGCGGGGGCGCGTGTCGCCATCGCGGGTGACAGACCGCCGCGGGTGCGCCGTCTACGCTGGGTGCGACGCGCAAACCTCGACCCTTTGCAAAACCGCCAATCCGCCAACCCGCCATGCAACTGGAGCCTCCGATGAACGCCCACCCCCTCGCCCCGATCAGCGATGCCGATGTCGAGGCCTTCTGGCGCGACGGCGTGATCTGCCTGCGCGGCCTGTTCGGCGATGACTGGATCGAGCACATGCGTGCGGCGATCGAAGACGACCTGGCGCATCCCGGCCCATTGGCGCGCGAGTACGCGACGCGGCAGGGCCAGCGCTTCCTCGGCGACATCGGCGCCTGGGCGGTCAAGCCCGGCTTGCGCCGTTTCGTCGAGGAGTCGCCGGCGGCCGAGATCGCCGCGCGCATGCTGAAGAGCCGCAAGATCAACTTCCTGTACGACCAGCTCTTCGTCAAGGAACCCGGCACCGCCGCGGTCACGCCCTGGCACCAGGACGGGCCGTACTGGCCGGTGCGCGGCGACCAGATCCTGTCGATCTGGTTCGCGCTGGATGACGTGACGGTCGAATCCAGCGGCGTCGAATACATCAAGGGCTCGCACCGCTGGGGCCGCGAGTTCCGGCCGATCCATTTCGGCGGCGACACCGAGGCCTACAAGATGCTGCCCGGCGACACCTTGCCCGACATCGACGCCCTGCGCCGCTCGGAAGGCGGCGGGGGCCTGGACATCGTCAACTGGGACATGGCGGCCGGCGACTGCCTGATCCACCACTGCATGACGGTGCATGGCGCCCCCGGCAATGCCAGCTCGACGCGCCGGCGCCGCGCCTACGCGACGCGCTGGACCGGCGACGACGTGGTCTACGCACCGCGCGAAGGGCAGGCGGCGATCACGATCGACGCGCCGACGATCCGGCCCGGCGAGGCCCTCGATTGCGCCGTGTTCCCGCGCCTGTGGCCGCGCTGAGCGCCGCCGTCGGACCGCCCAACCTTGCTCCGGAGAAACGCACCATGATTTGTCCTGCCGGGCTTGCCCGCACGCTGGCACTGGCCTCCAGCCTGACGTTTGCCGGCGTTGCCCTGGCCGACGTCAACGTCGGCGTGATCGTTTCGCTGACCGGGCCGGGCGCGTCGCTCGGCATCCCGGCCGACAACACGATCAAGCTGTGGCCGGCGGAGCTCGGCGGCCAGAAGATCAACCTGTTCGTGCTCAACGACGCCACCGACACGAGCACCGCCGCGAAGAACGCGACCAAGCTGATCACCGAAGACAAGGTCGATCTGATCGTCGGCCCGTCGGTGACGCCGACCTCGCTCGCGGTGATGGAGGTCGCGGCGCGTTCGGGCGTGCCGGTGATCTCGCTGGCGGGCGGCGGCGCGATCGTGGAGCCGCAGGACGGGCCGCGCCGCTGGGCCTTCAAGATGGCGCCGACCGAGACGATCTCGATCAACGCCGTGCTCGACCACATGGCGCTGAACAAGGCGCGCACGGTGGCGACGATCGGCCTGGCCACCGCCTATGGCGAAGGGTTCTCCAAGGCGATCGACAGGCTCGCCCCGGCCAGGGGCGTGAAGATCGTCGCGGTCGAGAAGTACGCGCCGACCGACACCAGCGTGACGCCGCAGGTGCTCAAGCTGATCGCCGCGAACCCGGATGCGGTCTACATCTTCAGTGCCGGTACGCCGGGCGCGCTGCCGCACATCGAGCTCGTCAAGCGCGGCTACAAGGGGCTGATCTACCAGACGCAGGGCGTCGCCAATGCCGACTTCCTGCGTGTCGGCGGCAAGGAGCTGGAGGGCAGCTTCATGACGGTCGCGCCGGTGCTCGTCGCCGACCAGCTGCCCGACGCCAACCCCGTCAAGGCGCCCGGCGTCGACTACGTGACGCGCTACGAGGCAAGGTACGGCCCCGGCTCGCGCTCGCTGTTCGGCGCAACCGCCTGGGACGCCCAGCTCTGGCTCCAGAGCGCGATCCCGGTCGCGCTGCGCAAGGGCAGGCCGGGGACGGCCGAATTCCGGCTGGCGCTGCGCGATGCGATCGAAGGCTTCAAGGAGCTGGTCGGCGCGCAGGGCGTGTTCAGCCTCAGCGACAAGGACCACAACGGCGTGGACGCACGCAGCCAGGTGCTGGTGAAGGTCGAGGCTGGGCAATGGCGGCTGGTGAAATGACGGCGCGCTGACCGACGCCCGCGCCTCGCTGGACTTCCTTTCGCGCGACGCGCTGCGGGATGAGCGCTTCGCAGCGGCAGTGCGCGCTCACGCCGCGTGCGCAAGCTCCTCCATCGCGTAGACGCGGCCGAAGCGGTTGCCGAGGAACTGCGCCAGCGACACGTCTTCCTGGCGCACGAAGCCGCGCTGCGGCAGCGCGCCGGTCGCCAGCAGATCGAGCATCGCGCACAGGCTGGACGCGGTCGTGATCTGGATCGCGCTGCGCATCTGACCGGCCAGCACGTGGCTGTAGATCTTGCGCGCATAGGTCTGCTGCTGCAGCCGCCCGTCGCGCTGGCCGGCGACAGTGACGAAGACGATCACCACGTCCTGCATCGTCGCGGGCAGGGCCTGTTCGAGGATGTCTTTCAGCACGTCGCGCCGGTCCTTCAGGCGCAGGTCGTGCAGCAGCGCCTTCATGATCGCCGCATGGCCGGGGTAGCGGATGGTGCGGTAGTTCAGGGTGCGCACCTTGCCGGCGAGCGTCTCGCACAGCGTGCCCAGGCCACCCGAGGTGTTGAAGGCCTCGTAGAGCACGCCGTCGAGCGAGAACTCCTCACGCTCCTCGAGCGCCGGCACCTCGCGGCGCTGGCCGTCGACGATCGCCTCGCAGGGTTCGCAGTACTCGTTGATGACGCCCTCGGTGCTCCAGGTCAGGTTGTAGTTCAGCGCGTTGCTCGGGTAGGCCGGCAGTGCGCCGACGCGCATGCGCACCGAGTCGAGCGCATCGAAGCTGCGCGCCAGGTCGGCCGCGACGATCGAGATGAAGCCTGGCGCCAGGCCGCACTGCGGCACCAGCGCGCTGCGCGCGCCGTCGGCCAGCGCGCGGATCGCGCGCGTGCTCGCGACGTCCTCGGTCAGGTCGAGGTAGTGCACGCCGGCCTCGACCGCGGCACGCGCGATCGGCAGGGTCAGGTGGAAGGGCGCGGCGCTGAGCACCGCGAAGCGGCCCTGCAGCGCGGCGCGCAGCTGCTGCGGGTCGTTGACGTCCAGCAGCCGG
>Ga0207674_10007469_pt1 | contig 12738 bp, 16 predicted proteins | sample KBSCornC72_FD_184303 | JGI IMG/M metagenome (GOLD analysis project Ga0207674, IMG submission 184303) | Corn rhizosphere microbial communities from Kellogg Biological Station, Michigan, USA - KBS Corn C7-2 (SPAdes) (version 2) | ecosystem: Host-associated > Plants > Roots > Rhizosphere > Soil ... | reverse complement strand
CGGTCCATGCGCTGCAAACGGCTTCGCTGCTGGTGCTCGGCAGCGTATTCTGGCGGCAGATTCTGGCGCCCCGCGAGGATGAGCGCCTCTCGCCTCCCGGCGCGGTATTGTATCTGTTCAGCGCCTGCGTTACATGCAGCGTGCTCGGGATCATTATCACTTTCTCGCCGGTCACCATATGTTCGAGCTACACCATGCAGACGAGAGACCCTTTCGACATGTTGCATACCATTCGCGCGGGCTGGGGTTTTACACCGGAGCGAGACCAGCAAATTGGCGGTCTGCTCATGTGGGTGCCAATGTGTCTCATCTATCTGAGTGCAATCCTCGCACAGATTTCGCGCTGGTTCGCCGAGGCCGCCAGCCCGGCAACAGTGAAGATTTAATGAAAACCCAACCGCAAACAACGCGCACAGGCTGGGAGCCTCTGCCACATGAGCGACTCCCACGCCCGACCTATTTCCCTGCCGGATTGGCCATGGGAACGACCTTCATCTTCTGGGGCCTGATTAGCTCTTGGGTCGTTATCCTGGTCGGTCTCAGTCTGTTCGCCGCCGCGCTGGCGGGATGGCTAACTGAAATTCGCCATGAACGAAGGCAACGATAGTCAGCATCCACCTTGCCGAGCGCTGACGCCGCAGGAACTCTCGCGCCGAGGTTTTTTCGCCAAGCTCTCAATCACCCTGAGCGGACTGTGTGCTGCAATTTTAGGAGTGCCTCTCGTCGGATTCGTGCTCGCTCCGTTGTTCCGCAAGGTTAAGGAATCCTGGATTCCCGTTGGCAACGTCGATGATTTTGAGCTCGGCAAAACGGTCAATGTCCCTTTCCCAGATCCCTCACCGCTGCCGTGGGCAGGCATCACGGCGCGAGGTGCGGCCTGGCTGAGGCGCGACAGCAAGGAGCGATTCGTCGCATTTTCGGTCAACTGCACGCACATGGGCTGTCCCGTGCGCTGGCTGCAGGAGGCGGAGCTGTTTATGTGCCCCTGCCATGGCGGCGTTTATTACAAAGACGGCACTGTCGCAGCCGGTCCGCCGCCTAAGCCGCTCTACCGGTACGCAGTGCGAATCGCGAACGGCCGCGTCGAGATCAAAGCGGCCGCCATCCCGATCACAACTACCCTATGAAGCGGCTTTTTGTCACAGGCTGGGGATGGCTCGACAATCGATTGGGCATCAGCGAACTAATCGGCCCTTCGCTGAAGCACCTGGTGCCGCACGACGCCGGTTGGTGGTACGTCTTCGGCAGCGCGACGATGGTGGCCTTCATCGTGCAAGTGGTGACGGGCGTGGCACTGACCTTTTCGTATGTCTCCTCGTCCTCGCAAGCCTACGAGACGCTCGTGTTTATCACCAATGTCGCGCCATTCGGCAGATTTCTGCGCGGCCTGCATTACTTTGGCGCTTCCGCAATGGTGTTGATGGTGGGCGCGCACATGGCACAGACTTTCTTGTTTGGGTCCTACAAGTTTCCACGGGAAATGAACTGGGCGACGGGAGTGCTGCTGCTGGGTTTCACCTTGGTGATGGGGTTTACCGGCCAGTTGCTGCGTTGGGACCAGAACGCCACGTGGTCCGTGGTCGTCGCCGCCGAGCAAGCTGGCCGGGTTCCGTTCATTGGCGATTCGCTGGCGCGGTTTATCCTCGGTGGGAACAGCATCGGCGGTGCGACGCTGAGCCGGTTTTTCGCGATTCACGTGTTTCTCGTTCCCGCACTCATTTTCATTTTCGTCGCGCTGCATTTGCGTTTGGTCCTGCGCCACGGCATCTCTGAACCACCAACGGCCGGCAAGCCGGTCAACCCGAAAACGTATCGCCAGGAATACTCCAAGCTGCTCGAGAAAACTGGCCATCCTTTTTGGCCCGACGGCGCGTGGCGAGACTTCGTGTTTGGCACCGGCCTGATCATCGCAATCGCGCTACTGGCTTTGTTTATCGGGCCGCCCGCGCTCGACAAACCGCCCGACCCGAGCATTTTGCAAGCTGATCCGCGTCCCGACTGGTATCTGCTGTGGTATTTCGCGGTGCTCGCCCTGATTCCCCCGCGCCTTGAAGGCTATGTCATGGTCCTTGCGCCGGCGATGATTGGGATTCTCCTGCTGGTTTTGCCCCTACTGAACAATCGCGGAGAACGGGCGCCGTCGCGCCGCCCATGGTCGATTGCTGCCGTGCTGCTGAGCGTGATCATGATTGGTTCACTCTGGATCGTCGGGTCACAGTCTCCTTGGTCGCCGAACTTCGCTCCTGAGCCGCTTACTCCGGAAATCATCGGCGCAACGAACGGCCCGGTATTCCAAGGCGCGAGACTGTTTCAGGAAAAGGCCTGCCTTAACTGCCATCTCATCCAAGGCCATGGCGGCCGGCGTGGGCCCAATCTGACCTATATCGCCAATACACTCACGAAGGAAAACATTACCATCCGCATCGCCAACGGCGGGGTGAACATGCCGGCCTTTGGCGCCACCCTGAAACCGCAAGAGATCGAGGATCTGGTGGCATTCCTCGAGTCTCGCATGAAACGTTAGCGTGAAATCGATGAATAGTAAATTCAGGCGGCGGCGTTGGCGTTTTCGTTGGGGAATCTCGACACCCTATCGCAGCGCCTGGGGTGCCAATTAGGCTCTTCCGACCGAGTTCGTGACTCAAGGATCCGGACGATTTGATCGCCAACTCTTTGCGCCACGCGTTCAGCCATCTCTCGGCCAGGGCGAATTCGCCGAGGATTACGTGCGGATTACGGCCCGCAGCCACGCTGGAGGATGGGGATGATGATTTTTTTATCACGACGCGTTTTCTCGGATCCGCCACAGCACTTCGTTCAGACTCTGGTGCCAGCGAGCGGGGCCAATGCGAGCGGGGATCTGAATGTCGAAAGAGCACCCCGCCCGAAGATTTAAGGTGTTGAGTCCTCAGGCGGACAGTACGACTGATTTTCGGCGTTAGAGGGCTACCCACTTGGCGCATACCTCCACATGACGACTGAGGAATCGCGACCAAGGAGCGTCGGACCATCCAATGAGACTGCCAACGGTTCAGATGACAACTCCAGCTTTTTCCAGGACCTTGGCGACGTCTTCCACGCTGGCATCGGCCAGAATTGTGCCATCAATATCCAAAGTCGGGCTGATGCATTTTCCTGACTTTCTCTCCACCTCCCGGGCGTACTCCGGGTGTGTCGTGACGTTTCTGATTCCGTAAGGCACGTTGAGTTCATTCAAAAAACCCATAACACTGGCCGCCCAGGGGCAGCCTGCCTTTTTGTAGAGCGTTATTTTCATGGTTTTACTGGCACAACTTTTAAGTTCGCAGATAGACACCTGATAAATGACGGTTTTAAGATCACTGTCCACCCCCCTGACAAAACTCATACTTCGCTAATCTGCACGGGAGCCACTATTGCGGTTCTGGTCTTTCGAGACGAAACGTGCCCCAGTCATACCGGCACTTATAATCGCAACGGAAATCCTTCTGGGTGGCAACGCCGTTGTAGCAGTAGACCCCTCCCGCCAATATCCCGAGATCGACACTTCCTTGTAACTCGACGCCTCGCGATATTTCATGCCCCAATAATTTAACAGACCCGCAGGAACGTGGCGTGGAAAAGGGCTTCATAATCCGAAGGTCCGTTCGAATTGATGATGCATCGTAACTTTCCCTGATGACCGTCATGGTTGCTCACCCATTCTCCGATCCACCGACCTTCGATTCCATCTGATGGGATCACTGCTGAATGTTGCAGGTTCCACCTGTGTTGAAATTGTAATGGCTTGCTCGTGACGGCGGCCAAAAGGTATTTGAAATTCCGAAGTGCCACCCGCCACGACCTGTCAACTCTTCTAACCGTCGCAACAGCGTCTCTCATGGCCCCTTGATCTGAGCGGCTACGGAGGGAGAAGCGTGGGGCGGCGAGCTTGGCAGGCCGGCACTTTTCAGCCACCGAGGCACAATTTCCTGAAGAAGAGTTATGAGGTTATTGAGGCCGGTCGGCTTGACACGGTAGTCCACGGCTCCGAGCGTCCGGGCTTTTGCGATGTCGGAATCCTGAGCAGACGAGGAGAGGACAACGGCAGGCAAGTTTTTGAGGTCTGGATGTGATGCGAGCCAACTGAGGACGTCAAAGCCGTTCAGTCGAGGCATGTTAAGGTCGAGGAGAAGCAGCCCGGGCAACGGATGGCGGGAGCGGTCGTTGTAGGGCGCGTCGCCGTTGAGATAAGCGATAGCTTCTTCTCCATCCCGAACGACAGTGAGTGGATTGGGAACGCCGGCTTGCTTGAATGCCATATTTAGCAGAAACACATCAGACTCTTCGTCTTCCGCGGCGAGCACTGCGGGATGTTTTGGCATAATTAACCGTGGCAAACGCTGACCGGCGGTGGAGAGCGTTAAAGGCCCAGAGCAAGTAAACACTCCGTTGTCAATTTGGGGAAGGGACAAATGGAACATTATTTTGAGTGGGGATTATGGCGCGACACGCAGTTCGATCCAGAAGCGGCTGCCCTTGCCGGGTTCTGACTGGACACCAACGCGCCCCCCCATGCGCTCGACGACTTTGTTGACGATGGCGAGGCCGAGGCCAGTGCCTTCATGGTCATGCGTGGCGCGTTGAAACATGCGGAATATGCGGGGTTGGGCTCTGAGAGGGATGCCGATGCCATTGTCTTCGATGGAGATGCGGACGAAGTTAGTGGAGGGTCGAGAGTTGAGAGTTGGTGCGGAGACCTGCTCCCCCTTTGCTGAAGCTATAGAGGATGGGTGCCCGGTTGATGATGCGCCAGCTGAGTCCGTGGAACTGCGCGGCGCCTCGGTGAAAATGTGGATCTTGGGGCGGATACCGGGGGCGACGAATTTGACGGCATTATCGAGGAGATTGGCAAAGCATTGAGTGAGGAGTGCCGGATTGCCGATGACGGTGGGCAGGGTGCCTTCGATGGTGATGTCAGCTTTGTCAGATTGAAGGTTGGGGTAGGTATTCAAAATGCCGCGCACAAGGGGCTGGAGGTCAATCGGGGCGAGCGCCGGGGAATGCAGGACGGTGCGATTGTAATTAAGGACATCCTGGGTTAGATCATCCAACCGTGTGGCCGCCGTGCTGATGTGCTGAAGGTACATAGCGCGTTCCTCCGGAGAGGCAGCGGGATCGCCGTTTCGGAGAAGTTCGGCAAAAGCCTGCATGGCGCGGAGAGGGGCGCGCATATCGTGGACGATCGCGTAAGAAATATGTTCGAGTTCGCTGACCATCTCGCGCAATTTTAACGTGCGCTGCTGCAGCTGATGTTGATTAGCAATAAGAGCTCTGACGCGCGCGTTCCGGCGACGAACAAGTTCGCCGATCTCATCATTCGGCAAAGAATCTTCGGGAACGAGGGCAGCCGTTTCATCCGCCCCTGCTAGTGCCTCGTCCGAATGGCTGATCATGCGGATAGGCCGTATGATTTTCCTGGTGGAGGTCCAAGCCAAAAAGGTTGCAACAAAGCCGAGGCCAAGGAGCGTTAATATCAGTTCCCGGCGAAGCTCTCCAATGGGCGTGAATGCCTGGCTGAAGTCGATTTCCGTGAGGACGACCCAATCTGAGTCGCGGAGAATGATCGAGGCGCCATTCACCTGCATGCCGCGGTAATCTTTGTATTCAGCAACGATCTCGTGGCCCTTGTCGAAAGCGACGCGAACCGGCAGGGTGTCCACTTTAACATTCAGCACCGAGTTAGTGAGATAGCGGGATTCGGTAATCATCAAACGTTGCCGATTCACAATATAAGTTTCGCCGGTATCGCCAATTCGGAACGATTGGGTATCCGCACCTTGGGCCAGAATCCTGCGCCCTGTGGTCAGCTCGCTCAGAGAGTGGGGATTGACGCGCAAGGCTACGACGCCCAAAAGCTGATGAGAGCTTTGATCCAGGATTGGTGCCGCTATTATCCAAGTGAGCATGCCGGTAACGGCGTCTTTAAACACATCACCGGAGAAAAAGGAGTGCTGTCCACGTTGAAAGTATTCGGCGGAAGAGAGGTCCGTATTGGCAATCTGTTTGGCGGAAGAAGCGACGACGCGGCCGGCGGGCGAAAGGATAAAGATTTCCAAAACGTCAGGCGCGCTCTCCTGGTCGGATGCGAGCAAACCATCCAGATAGGGGACAGCGGCGGAGGTCTGCGGGTTGTGGGAAACGGCAGCTTGAAGAACTTCGTGGACTCTTTGGTCGCGAGCGAGCTGGAGCGCCTGGCCCTTTAGGTGCCGGAGGAACTCGCGCAACTGCGCCTCTGCTCCATTGGATGCAGTCCTGAGGATGGAATCTGTTTGCTGTTGGAGGGCAGACTCGGTCCGCTTGATGGCGAAGAAGCCCGCGAGCGCGAGCGGCAGAAGAGATATGGCCAGAAAAATAGCAAGGAAGCGCCGGCCGATTCTCGTGGTCAAGAACAGGCCGAGCTTCATTTATTTCCGGGGAAGGGAGTCCGATCCGGCCCACTAAGCGCCGGGGGTGTGGTGGGGAGCATGGCAGAGGCGTTCAAATCGTCAAGAGACCTGACGAATGGAGTCCTGGCCGCCGAAAGGATTACCCACTCGTACTTTGCACTCGGGGTCGTCTTGCCACTGTCCATCCACTAGGAACCGATAGCGATGAGTGCCGGGCGCCAGTTCAACGGCGGTTCGCCAGGTGCCGCCCTTGCCGAGACTGAGACTGATGGGCTGGTCCTGCCAGTGTGTGAAATCTCCCACCAACTGCACGCTGGTTGCGGCGGGTGCGGTGAAGAAGAACTGTTGCTGTGTGTCATGGTTTCTTTTTTTCATATTAACGTGCCGATTTACGCATTGGTTTCTGTTGTTTGGCTTCAAGGAATGCCTTCAAAACGACGGCATTGTTGTGTGTCTCGTCGTGAGAGCTAAAGAGCAAGGTGACACCCCCGTGCCTGGCGGGCTCGAGGATGGGCTGCCACGCTTCGGGATGTTGGTCGAGTTCCGCCCGATAGCGGCGCTGAAACTCTTTCCATTTTGCCGGATCGTGGCTGAACCATTTGCGCAACTCCGTGGTCGGGGCGACATCTTTAAGCCAGCCGTTGAGTTTCAAATTAGCCTTCTTTACACCCCGGGGCCAAAGCCGTTCGACAAGCAGGCGAGGGCCGTCGTTCGCTGACGCAGGTTCGTAGACACGTTTGATTTGGATCATGGTCATAACATCCTACTTTGAGAATGGTTCGTTTTATTAGCTCCACACAATCCTGAGGTCATGATCATACGCGACAGCCGCGGCATCGTCGTATCGCGGAGCACGCCGCAGAGCCTCTTTTGTATGTGTTTAATGCTTCTCAACATGTATACCTCGCTTTTCCAGGTTGACCGTATTAGCCTCCGCGTGTCGGAGCGACTTTTGTTTCAAAGCGTTCATGAGCTTGTCGAAGGCCTGATTGAATTTTTCGACTCCTTCGTTTTCGAGTTGTTGAGACACCTGATCGAGAGGGATGCCGAGTTGGGACAAGCTCCTCAGAACGGAAGCTGTTTCCTCGACCCCCTCGGTGAGCCGAGATTTCGGCTCACCGTGATTGCGATAGGCGTCGAGCGTCTCCACTGTGACCGTGTTAATGGTGTCGGGGCCGATAAGTGCTTCGACGTACTTGAGGTCGCTGTAAGCGGGATTCTTGGTGCTGGTGCTGGCCCAAAGCAGGCGCTGAACGCGAGCGCCCTGAGCCGCGAGAGCCTTAAAGCGATCGCTGCCGAAGAATTCTTGAAAGATTTGGTAAGCGGTCTTCGCGCTAACGATAGCAGCCTGGCCGAGCGCGTTCCGAGCCAAGGCGGTTTGGGGCCCACCCTGAGCGATGACTTTGTCCAGAAGAGGATCCACCAACACGTCAATGCGGCTGAGGAAGAAGCTGGCGACGGAGGCAACGTATTTCAGAGACTTGCCTTGACTGGCCCGCGCTTCGAGTCCGGCAAGATAAGCAGCGGCGACTTGCCAGTAGCGGAGCAATCCAAACAGGAGCGTGACATTAACGTTGATTCCTTCCGAGACGAGTTGCTGGATGGCGGGGACTCCCGCAGCGGTGGCGGGAACCTTGACGAAAACGTTCGGCCGATCCAGCGCACACCACAAGCGGCGGGCCTCGGCGATGGTGCCTTGGGTATCATGAGCCAAGTGCGGGTTAACCTCCAGGCTTACGTATCCGTCCTGAGCATCCATCCGGTCGTACACCGGGCGAAACTCGTCGGCTGCGCTTTGAACGTCCCGCTGACTGAGAATCTCGTAAATGGCGTTGGGGCTCAGTCCCTCAAAGGACAGATCCCGAATATCTTCGTCGTAAAGTTGAGTGTCGGCGAAGGCTTTCTCGAAAATGGAGGGATTCGAGGTCATCCCGCGCAATCCATCTTTTTCAATTAACCGCTTAAGCTGGCCGCTGGCGATCAAATCACGCCGGGTGTAGTCCAGCCAGATGGACTGGCCGAGTGCTTCCAATTGTTTCAATGGATTTTGATTCATAATTATTTTTAATGTTTTGATGTTTATCTGTCTGGCCCATGGGTGGCTTCGCCGCTGATTCCTGGAGGCATTCCGCCTGGGCGAGACAATCCAAAAGCATGAGAAAGTAAATCAATCCGGCGTACGGGCGCCACCGCCTTAAGGCGCAATGAACGGCCTCGTAGTCGAGCGGGGTTTCAAGTCGCAACCAACGTTTTAGATTGTTGCGCGCGCCGACGTCGTCGCCAGGGAAGACATGGGTCCGTCCCAGGCCGCGCAAAAGTACGTACTCTGCAGTCCACCGGCCCACGCCCGGCAACCCGCAAAGGCGCTCGACAGCCTCCGCGTCAGGCAATATTGCCAACGGTTCCAGGCTCAAACCTTCGGCGTCGAGCGAGCGAGCGAGCGCGGTCATCGCCCGTTCCTTTTGCCTGCTGAATCCAAGCTGCCGGAGTTTATTGGGTCGCGCTCCCGCCAGATCTTGCGGGCGCGGAAAAGCATGCGCGGCTACGCCCCTGTCGGAGATTTTCGGGCCGCACTCGGCGGCCAACCGGTTCAGGACTAGAATGCTTACCACGCGTGAAACCTGCTGACTGGCAATACCTACAATTAGGCTCTCGAAGAGGGACTCATAGCGCGGTGGTTTCATGCCCTGGAAGCGACGGGCCAAATCTCCGAGCTGTTTCTCTCGCGAAGCCAGCCGGTAAAAGGCCCGGAGGTCAATACGGAACCCGAGCAGACGCTCCAGAATTGCCGTCACGTCCGCTCTCAAAAGGGGGTCGAGGGGTTGGCCGAGAACTGAGATGCTGAGCCGGGGCGCTTTTGGGGGTGCCACCTGGGTTACGGCAATTTCAACGGTGCCGGGCCGCAAGGACAGCACGCGGCGGTATGTGAGGCCATCCCAACGATCAACGACATTTTCCGGACGCCGGCGTAGCGCCCATACGGTCAGATCGAGACGAAAGGGCGGTACCGGCTCCAGGAAAAACATATTGCAGTCCATGAGTCAGTCTTTCTAATTTGAGCGACCTTTGAGGTGTCTTGATGGAGTCGAAATCACGACGAAGCTCACTTGATACGGCACGGCAAAATCGGCAGTCATACCGCCGCCGACGATCAAATACTTGGAGTTTGAGCGGGTGCGAGGCGGGTTATCTTTTGTGTCCATAATGGAACATGGCACACTAAAGATGTATTTCAAATACATCTTTATGTAGAAGGTGAAAACGATTCGTGCGAAGGTGAGAGCGTGGTGCGCGAAAGAAGCCAGAGAGAATATGAAAACTGAAATGCTGAGTCTGCAGAGCTTGCTGAGGCGCTCGCTGGAACGTTGGGAAAATGAAGGAGGCCGCGTTGCGACCGAGGCCAGCGACGGGCCGATGCCCGCGCGTCGAAAAAATTACGGCAGAAGAAGAAAGCGGCAACATATCAAGACTCCAATACTGTCTAAGCCGACTCGCCGGGAGTAAGCCGGCGAGCAAGGGACGCCATCGCGGGTTCCCCAGTATTGTCATGCGGCGGCAAGACAGGTTCCGGCTCGAGCACTTCGATGGGGACACGCAGGCAAACACTTTGTGTTGGCAAAACGTCGCGCCAGGCGTGGATCAATTCCTTGTAGGCTTTGCCCACGGGGCGAATGTTGCGATTCAAATCGTAAAGGCCCAAGGGATTGACGTGGCCGTTGTTCTCGCGGAGGGTGGAGTCCCAGTCCATCTGATCGGTCAGGGAGTACCAGGTAAAGCCGACTACGGGGATCCCATTGTTGCGGATGCGCAACAGATTAGCCCATTCCTTCCAAAGCCAGAAGACTGCCTCGTTTCCAAGAGGTCCCTGGTTGAAATTGGTTTCGGTATGCATCACGGGCAGCTTGTAACGCTGGTAGTATTGGCGCGTGATTTCGTTGTAGCCAAACACCTCACCGGAAGGAACCGACTGGCCCTGGGGCGTTACCCGGTGTTCATTGGTGACGTAATAATCGTTTCCCATGATGCAATGATGCTTGAGGTTGTGATGCAGGAAAAAGTGGTACTCCTGGCGGGTCAGGCCGTTGTCCATGAGGAATTCATACATGTCTGAGTCCACGCGGCGGCCGTAATTCAGATCGAGGGAAAGAAAGCGCTTCGCGTTCATGATTTCGGCGGGTCTTATGGCCTTCGGATTCTCGGCGTGAAAGTACTCGGAGGATTCGCTTTGAATGAAGATGGCATCGGGCCGAACCTGGAGGATAGCGCGCATCGCCAGGACATTGGCCTCGACAATGTGCTTGAGAGCCGTAACGAACGCGCGATCGCTTCGAAGCTGCTCGTTCCACAAACCACAACAGGCAGAAAAGAGCGCACAGATGAACATTTCGTTTACGGGGGTATAAAGCTGAATCCAGGGAAAGCGGCGCGAGAAGGTCTCTGTGTATAGCGCGAATAGTTTGGGGAAGTCGGGATTCTGAAAATCTCCAATCCAATCGGGCACGCCAAAATGACATAAGTCGGCAATCGGGAGGATCTGGCGGCGGCGCAGGTCTTCGAACGCAAGGTCGGAGAAGGACCAATCGTATTTATCGGGGCCAACAAATACGCGATACAAGGGCACGCCATAGCGAAGGAACCGGATCCCGAGTTCCTGCACGAGGTCAAAATCCGCGGACCATTGCTCGTAATGGCGGCACTTGGCCATTTCGTCCACTCGCTCGTGGGACCGGCCGATGGTCGGGCTGCTGTGCTCGATTCCCGTGGCAAACATGAACGTTGACCTCATCTCGAATTCAATTTCGGACGAAAGGAAGGAATTGCAAATGGGTCAATCCAAGGTCTGACTTGATTTCCTCAATTCAACACCCCCGCTTCCGAACAACACGATGTGGTCACCTACTTGCAGTTCTTCATCGGAGCCTGGTTTGAGGATGTTCTGTCCGGTTTGTCGCCTAAGGCAGTGCCGAGCATCCCAACTCCTTTCGGCAAAAGCGAATGACGATGGTTGCGGAATATGGAACCGAACGTCGAAAGAATCGCCGAGCATTACCTCGCGATTCTGAAGGAAATTGGGGCGGACGTGGAGTCTGAGGGGATGCGTGAGACGCCACGCCGCGCGGCAAAGGCACTCATCGAGATGACAGAAGGATCGAGGTTGGGGACTGAGCAGCTCACAAAAATGTTTAAAGCCGAGTGCCAGACAGCAGTGTGTCATGACATGGTCATCGTGGAGGGCATCAAGGAAGTCGGATTGTGCGAGCATCATTTGCTTCCGATCCTGATGACGATTACGATTGCATACATTCCGGACAAGAAAATCCTTGGATTGTCCAAGCTGTCGAGGATTGCCGGTTTTTTTGCAAGAAGGCTGCAAAACCAGGAACGCACAGCGCATTCCATCGCGGAATTCATGGAAAACATTGTGGAGCCGCTAGGCGTGGCCGTGGTGATTGACGGGAAACACCTTTGCGCGATGGGGCGGGGAGTGAGAGACAGTCATTCGGTCATGAAGGTGAACGTCATGCATGGTGCGTTTCAACGCGACCAAAGCATGCGGCAGGAATTTCTTGCGAGACTAACCAATGCGCAAAAAAGCGTCTAAGCCAGCGCCCGTTCCGGAGCGTTTCACAGAAAGAATGTTGCTCAAGCGCGCGCCAATGTCATGCGCCAAACGACTCATGGCCTGGGCTTCTGGCGGCCGGAGGTAGCAACGGCAGTTAGCATCCCACAACTGAAGCCAGGCAGCGAAATGGCGGGGTTCGAGATTCAGGCTGAAATGTGGCGCCGGCATTTGGCCGGCGTAGCGAGACGGACCGCCAGTGATCCGCGCCCAAAATTCGCCAATGGTGGCGAGGTGTGCCGACCAGTCGCTGATCCGCTGGTTAAAGACCGGCCCGAGTAAGCTGTGCTGGCGCACGTCCGCGTAAAAATGGCGCAGCAGGATCGCTAGGCCCGTGTGTCCGTCAATGCGGTGGTACAGGCTAGGTTTCGGTGGATTCATTTCGTGCGTTCCGGTAGTCCAGCGGCAGCTTTTTCGCGAAGTTGCTGTTGAGCATCGTCCCTTGCAAGGCCCCGTCTTACCGACCAAAGCAAAATTCCCAAACCAGCAAGCGCGCAGGCTATCGCGCCGAATCCCAGCAACATTTGGAAAAGGGTGTCCGCGGGCAAAGCGCGCAACCTTACAAACAGCAACACGGCTGCAGACCCCGCCATCAGGAAAAGAAGCGAGCGAGGCAGCCAGTGCTTCAATCGCGGGATTGTGCGGGAGGTGGATGCGGAGGGCGCATTGGAGAGATATCCGCGTTTCACGGATTGGGAAGCGATTGTTCTC
>Ga0207674_10007466_pt1 | contig 12740 bp, 10 predicted proteins | sample KBSCornC72_FD_184303 | JGI IMG/M metagenome (GOLD analysis project Ga0207674, IMG submission 184303) | Corn rhizosphere microbial communities from Kellogg Biological Station, Michigan, USA - KBS Corn C7-2 (SPAdes) (version 2) | ecosystem: Host-associated > Plants > Roots > Rhizosphere > Soil ... | reverse complement strand
CAGGTCGAGTCCGGCCGCACGCGCTTTCTTGTCTGCTTCGAGCAGGTCTTCGGGGCGCAGCTCATAGCGCGCGCCCTGAGCACCCGTGTAGGCGTTTTCGAGCGGCTGGGCCAGTGTGACGTCTTTCACGTCGCCGTTGATCGACCCGATCATGGCCCCGCAGCACTCATTGGGAAATTTTGCTTCGGCGTGGGCCACCATCGCATCCCAAGCCGTCTGATTGACCTTAATCATTCCAGAATGACTCGCTCAGATATTTCGTGGCGCCATCGCAAAGCATCGTGACGACTAGGCCGCTCTCCCCCGCCGCAGCCAGTTTTTTGCCCACCGTTCGCGCCGCATGGACGTTCGCGCCGGATGACATTCCCACTAGCAAGCCCTCGTGACGTCCCAGCCAGCGTGTCATCGCGTAGGCGTCTTCAGTTTCAATCCAAAGATTATCATCGGCCAGCGTCGGGTCGTAGATAGCTGGCACGATGGCAGTGGGCATGTGCTTCAAACCTTCCAGACCGTGGAATCCGGATGACGGCTGCGCGGAAATGCACTTCACGCCCGGGACGTCCCGTTTGAGCCGCCGCGAGGTACCGGTGAAAGTTCCGCTGGTCCCCATGCTGGTGACGAAGTGCGTCACGCGACCGTCGGTCTGGCGGATGATTTCGGCCCCGGTGCCCTCGAAGTGGGCACGCCAGTTGGCGGGGTTCCCGTACTGGTCGGGATAAAAGTATTTCTCTTCGGCCGCCGCGAAAACCTGCTGGCACAAACGAATGGCCCCGTCGGAACCTTCGCCCGGATCGGAGAATACCATCTCTGCGCCGTAGGCCTTGAGGATCTGTTTGCGCTCATGCGAGGCGTTGGCCGGCAGGCACAATTTCACGCGATAGCCCTTGATGGAGCAGATCATCGCGTAGGCAATGCCGGTGTTGCCGCTGGTGGCGTCGAGCAAAACATGGTCCTTGGTCAACGCTCCAGAACGCTCGCCTTCCAGGATCATGTTCAATCCGGCGCGGTCTTTGACCGAACCCCCAGGATTGAAAAATTCGGCTTTGGCGTAGATTTCCACGCCCGGCAGGTCCTGGTCGACTTTAGCCAAACGGATGAGCGGAGTGTTGCCAATTTGGCCCAGCAGGGAGTGCGCAGACTGGATGGCTGTTTTGGGTGCTACGGGGACCATGTGTGGGTACCTTTTGATTGTAGAGATCCCCTGCAAAATCTGTCAACGCAAAGGGATAGCGTTTCCATCTGTATTAGAAGCAGATGGCGCGCGAAAGATGCAGAAAACTGCATCTTACGCTGCATCTTGGCGCGGACTTCGCATGTGCGTGATATTCTGAACAACATGAAAAAGACGGACCCCAGCCGACGGAGTGTGCTTTCGCTTGGAGCCGGCCTGGCGGCTCTCACCGCCTGTAACAGCGCGAAGCAGGAGACTCCTTCCCTAGTTGGCGCTCCCCTGTCAAAGCACGGCAATCGCTCCCCACACGAGACATCATCGCGGGCTCTCCCGCCCCCGGACACCAAGACTCCCGCGACCGGCTCCTCGCGCACGCCGCTGCAGGATACCTATGGAATCATTACGCCTTCCGGGCTGCACTTCGAGCGGCACCATTCGGGCGTGCCGGACATCGATCCGGCGACCCACGAGCTGCTGATCCATGGCCTGGTCGAGCAGCCGCTGGTCTATAAGCTGGAAGATCTGAAGCGCTTTCCTGCGGTATCGCGCATTCATTTCGTCGAATGCTCCGGCAACGGCCGCAGCGAATATTCGGGTAGCCTGGGCGCCGATCCGCAGCAGAGCCATGGTCTGGCGAGTTGCAGCGAGTGGACCGGCGTTCCGGCGAAGCTCCTCCTGGCGGAAGCCAACGTCAAGCCGGAAGCCAAGTGGGTGATCGCCGAGGGCGGAGACGCGTGCCGGCTCACCCGCAGCATCCCTATTGCGAAGCTGCTCGACGATGCACTGATCGTCTACGCGCAGAACGGCGAACCCATCCGGCCGGAGCAAGGCTACCCAATGCGTCTGCTCTTGCCGGGCTGGGAGGGCAATACTAATACCAAGTGGCTGCGGCGGCTAAACGTGGCGGATGGGCCGGCGATGACCGCTCACGAAACTGCGTATTACACGGACCTACTGCCGGATGGCAAGGCTCGCCAGTTCAGCTTTGAGCTGGAAGCAAAGTCGGTGATCACGCGTCCGGCGGGCGGGCAGAAGATGCCGAGCGGAGCGGGCGCCTATGAGATCACGGGTCTGGCTTGGTCCGGACGCGGCAAGATCCAGCGCGTTGAGATTTCGGTTGATGGCGGCAAGAGTTGGAAGGATGCCGAATTGCAGCAAGCCGGTTTCGCCAAAGCCTTCACGCGCTTCCGCATGCCGTGGAACTGGGACGGCGGCGCGGCGTCTCTGCAATCGCGCGCTACCGATGACACAGGCTACCTGCAACCCAGTGCCGACGAGATGCTGGAGGCGCGCGGCCGCAATTATGGCTACCACAACAATCAGATCAAGGTCTGGTATGTCCGAGCCGATGGGAGTGTGTCGCATGTTGCGCAGGGCGCTTAAGATTGGGGGCGCCAGTATGGGAGCGATGGCTCTGCTCGGCATCGCCGCCCTCGGCCAGCAGGCGCGGATCGGCAAGCCGGCCAGCGAAGACAAGGTCAAAGGGATGGACATCACGGTATTCCCCGACGGCCGCGGACTACCGGCGGGCAGCGGAACAGCCGCCAGGGGCAAGGACATCTTCAAAGAGAAATGCGCGGTATGCCACAACGACCAGGGCCAGGGACGCGAGGGCCAATACCCTGCTCTGGTCGGAGGCATCGGTACGATCAAGACTCCCAAGCCCGTGAAGACAGTGGGCAGCTACTGGCCCTACGCGACTACGCTATTCGACTACATCCGCCGAGCGATGCCTTACGATCAGCCGGGCACGCTGCAAGCCGACGAAATCTATTCGCTGGCCGGCTTCGTACTGAACCTCAACGGCATCGTCAGCGAGAGCGATGTGATCGACAAAGACACGCTGCCCAAAGTCAAGATGCCGAACCGCGATGGATTTGTGCCCGACGCCAGGCCGGATATAAAAGCGAAGCGGTAGATCGCCCTTACTTACCGGGGATGTGGGCCAAGTCCGTCTCGTTCTCCGCGCAGAAGGCCTCTAAGACATCGCTATCGGGAAGCAGGCGCAGGCCCACCTTCACGGTCACGGACTGGGTGTAGTTCTTCTGGTCGTCAACCGTGATCTCCAGTTCCATGTGTCCGAAGTCGCGGCGGCGAAAACGTTCCGTCAAGCGCATGTCGGCGCTGTGGGGATGTCCCATCGCGTCCATCGTGCCTTTCTCGTTGAAGCCGATCGTGTCGATCACGAACCAGTCGCCCGACCATTTTCCAACAGAATAACCGAGCCAGCTTGGCTCGGGATCGGCGGGGAGCTTTCGCCCGTCGGTATAGATCTGGCGAAAGAAGTTGCTGTTACCCTCGTAAAGCAACATAACCAAGCCCGGCGTGGAGACGAGCTTAAACGGACCAGGCGCTAAATCCACGATGGGGAGGTTGGGAGGCCCGCACAGCGTCGCCGGCTTCCGCCCGCTCTTCATGCTCTCCCCGAATGACCTGCCAGCGGCCGGCTGAAAGGGCTCATGCAAAAACGGGAAATCGGAGAAGAAATTGATGAAATACTTAGACGCGTCATCTTCTCCCAAACCATTCTCGCCACCTGGAAGCAGGTAAGGTTCCAGCTCTTTGCGTGACGAACTCTCTACTTGCCACACACCTGTGAGATCCGGCTTACCGCCCCGCCGCGGCGCCGGCGCAGACAGAATTGGCTTGCCCTCCTTCGTTCGAGGAGTTCCAGGCGTGCGGTAATTCAGCCACTGAGCTGGGGCGCACGCGGATGCACCCATAAGCATGATGATGATCCAAACGTTACGAGCCTTCATACATCACTCCCTTGCTTTACTGTGGCGGCGCAGTTCCTGCAACCGCCGCCCTGGCTTGAGATTTATCTTACTGTTTTTGGAAGCAGTTTTTAAGGGCAGTTTTGGGGCAGCAAACGCCCGGTCTCGCCCATCGCGGGCCTGGGATTGGACCACTTCTCCGCGATTTAACTGAGAACTCGCGTTCAGTATTCACTTAGATCTGCGCCAAGACCGGTACGAACCGGCTAGAACATCGGTACCCACCCATATTGAACCGCTGGTCTCATTACGGACTAGTAGAGCGCGGGCTAGTCTGTACCCGATGCGGCTTTTCTCCAGACCGATAAATACCCGAAACCATGCCAGGGTGTGCCTTCAGGCGGGCATGGAGAAAATCACGACTTCGATCAAACCAATTGAATTTGCGCCTAAGCGACGCGCCACGCCGAGGCGCGAGTGCGGCAATGAATTCTCGAAGGAATTGGTATGAACCTTTCAAAGTTACTCAAGCCGCCCAAGAAACCACTAGCCACAAGGTACCCCACCGACTGGGAGGTCCGCAGGGTTTCGATAGATGATGACTTGAAATACCGGGTCGAGGAACCGCCGGTCGACGACCGGAATATACGGCTGTGGGCTCTGGTGTACGGTGTGATCGGCGTGCTCGCCTGTATCGTCATTCTGGCGCAGACGGATATAGACCGGCCGGGCCGTTTCTTAATCTATTTGGCCTGCGCCAACGTGGCCGCGTTCGGGCTGCGGCTGACGTCCAGCCAGAGTGTATTACCGGCTGGATTTCTGTTCCTATTGCTGGGCATCGGCGATCTGAGTTTGCCCGAACTGCTGTTCATCGCGCTCAGCATCACCCTCCAGCGCGAAGCGCGGGCCTTGCGCAACACGCAGGATATCCACCGGGCCCTATATGCGGTGGCAAGCGTCACCATCGGACTGGCGGCAGCCCAGCCGACCTACAAAACCATCCTGCAGTTAACGGATAACGCGATATTCCCCGCGCCCATTATCGCCAGCGCGTTTGTCCTGATGATCAACTGCGGCCTCTCCGTGATGCTGTTAACCAAGCCCAAGGAGCCGATCATCGATACCTACCGAACCGAATGCCGGCCGCTGCTGCCCTGGTTTATCGCCACGGCGTATTTTGCGTATCTGGTCCAGTGCGCAGGCATCCGCACCGGCTACCACCCGGCCTTCATCGCGCTCCCGCTGCTGTTCACGCTCGACCGCGGTTACCGGACCTGGACCGCCTCGCTCGCGGAGCGCAAAGAGGAATTCGCGCAATTGCATCGCAACACACTCGAGACGCTGGCCCTGGCCATCGACGCCCGAGACCAGACGACGCATATGCACCTGCGCCGGGTACAGATTTCTGCCTTAGCCGTGGGCCGTGAACTGAAGTTGAGCGAGCCGGAACTGGAGGCGTTGAATATCTCTGCCATGTTGCATGACATCGGCAAGCTAGGAATCCCGGACCACATTCTGCTCAAGCCCGGCTCGCTGACGGCGCAGGAGTGGGAAAAGATGAAAACTCACGCGCTGATCGGCGCCGACATGCTGGCACGTATGCACTTTCCTGAACTGGTGTCGGATATCGTCAAAGCGCATCATGAGAAGTGGGACGGCAGCGGCTATCCGCTGGGTATCAGGGAAACAGATATCCCGATCGGCGCGCGTATTCTTTCGGCGGTCGACTGCCTGGACGCACTCGCATCCGACCGGCCTTACCGGGCCGCGCTTCCGCTGGATGAAGCCATGGATATGGTTCGCCGCCAATCGGGCAAGAGCTATGATCCGGCGATTGTCGCCATCCTGGAACAGAAATACCTCGAACTAGACCGACTGGCTCGGGCGACCGTCGGGGAGACGCCGCTGCCTTCGAAAGCGGCCGCGCCGGCTTCTCCCGCGGAAGGCATCGCCAACCTCGCCACCCGCTTGCGGGCCGAATCGAAAGCCAAGTCCAACAGCGATATCCTCGAACCGATTGTTTCCGCCAGACAGGAAACTCAGTTATTACAAGCTCTGGCAGCCGACCTGGCGCAATCCACGCACCTGGATGAAGTCGCCTCCGTGATTTACAAGCACGTGGGTCAGAAGATCAACTTCGACACCTTGGGGCTGTATGTGCGCCGCGGCGAGTATCTGGAACCGATCTTTTTCCTGGGCGCGCATCTCTCGCTATTTAATAAGAAAGTCTTTCCGATTACCGAAGGACTCTCCGGCTGGGTTGCTCAACACGTACGCCCGGTACTAAACGGGAACGTATCCATCGAATGCTGCTATGCAAACGACTCTCTGGTCCTGAACAACCTGCAATCCGCGCTGGCCGTGCCTTTTGAAGGCAAAGGCGGAATGGCCGGAGTGATTACGCTCTATCACCTCGATCGAGATGCTTTCAGTCAGGAAGATCTCCGTATTCTGGAGTCCTCCAGCCTGCAGATCGGACCGGCCATCGAAGGCGCGCTGCGGTTCCAGGACGCGAAGGAATCCGCCGCCACCGATCATTTGACGGGCGTTCCGAACGCGCGAGCGCTGGCGCTGCACTTGACCCAGGAATTGCAGCGCGCCAGCCGGGACCAGTCCAGAGTCGGCGTGCTGGTTTGCGATTTGGATGGCTTCAAGCAGGTGAACGATCGTTTCGGACACCTGAAGGGGAACGAAGTTCTGCAATGTGTGGCCAAGGGGTTGCGCGAAACGTGCCGCGAATATGATTACGTGGCGCGAATGGGGGGCGATGAGTTCGTGATTGTGGTTCCCGATTTCCCCGCGGACTATTCCCCGCAACTCGAAAGATTGCGGGCGGCAGCCGTTAGGGCGGGCGAAATTGTGAGCGAAGAGCCTTGCCTATCGATGAGCGTGGGGGTGGCAATTTTCCCGGCGGATGGCCGGGATGCGGAAGCCCTGCTCGCAAATGCCGACAAGCGAATGTATCAACTGAAGCGTCAGAGTAAATCAGAAGCGGCGCAAGCCAGGGCAACAGACGATAACCGCGTAAGCGGGCCCAAGAACGATTTGCAGAAGCTGGCGCTCGCCGGGACGAAAGAGTAGGGCTGAGAGCGGCAGGTAAGAATTGGCTCTTCATCATAAACGGGGGCAGTCCCGGATCAGCTCAGAAGTGTTATGAGGACTACCCAACTATGAGATTTGCAATATTAAGCTGAAATCGAAACCGAGATGATTTGGAACGCTACAGAAAGGGTTACCTTTTCTCGGCTTTTTTCGAGCCTTGATGCCCGCCTTTAAGAACTTGATGGCCTTTTTCGGGCCCGCAGTCCCGGTCACTTTGAATTTCTTCCCACGCTGTTTGTTGTAGGAAATGAAAAAGGCCTCCAACTGGGAATCTTGGCTCCCGATTTGCGAGCCTCGCTCAGGGCGATCGCAACTGCCTGTTTTCTGCTTTCGACTTTTTTACCACTGCCAGACTTGAGCGTGCCGGGCCTTATGATCTTTCATGACCTTGTGGATTTTGCGCTTGCCCTTGGAGCCCGCGTGCGAATGCGGCGACTTCGGAGTCATGATTCTTGTCCTTCCTTAAGCCGCCATTCGCATGGCGCTCGGCGGATCGTCGTTTGGGCCCTTATCGTCCGGCTCGTTGCTGACCTGATTTGGTCTTGCTGCAACTTTGGCAATCCTGAGAGCCGGCCGGTGAACTTTTTGCATAACTTCTTGAATGCAGATGACCATAGTGTGCCTCTAGCACGCAGTTGCACATCATGGGCCATTATTAGAGCACGATCATCGGGATGGGAGCGTTGCTCGGGACACGACTCCTACATAGCTCCTGCTAAGTCGGTATGTCGGTATGTCGCGCCTCAGAGTACCCAAGTTCTCAAAAGCGGCGCATCTCGGAAGATTTTGTAGGCTTTGTGTAGCAATCGCCGTCTAAGCGCCGTCTTAAAGAAAACGAACGACGCCAATGCTCGTTCGCGCGCCATGCAATTTATCGTTGTGACTACCGACTACGCGGGTCTAGGCTTTGCCGTCCGGCTGCAAGCGGAAGGTCATGATGTGATACTGGCGACCCATCCGGATCCCACGGTTATTGCTTCTCCGGAAGACTGCATTCGATATCAACGAACCGGCGAAGGATTAGTGCGCAAAGATTCTTTGTCCGATCTAATGGCTGTGAGGGAACGCTATCGAGACGCATATTGGATCTGGGATTTGAATCACTCGGTCGAAGAAAACGAGACGCTGCGGGGCGAGCACTTTCGCGTTCTGGGTGGAGGAGTGCACGCTTACAGGATGGAACATGATCGTCAAGCTTGCTTAGAGTTCGTTGCCGAGTATGGATTGTTAGCCCCGCCTTCTGTTCGTTTTAATAGACCTGCCGAAGCGATTTCCTTCTGCAAGGAACAGCCAGACATCGCTTACGTCTACAAGCCGGACCTGGGCGATAATTTCGAAACATTCTTGCCGGAAAGTGAAGATCCAGCGGACGCCAATCGAGAGCTTCAGATCCACCTTCGCTCGTTGGAGGAAAATAATGGCGTGAGGTCCGCATTTCTGCTTCAGGAGCGCAAGGACGGGGTCGAGACCAATGTGGAAGTATGGTTTCAAAAGGGTGAACCGGTCTTCGCCTTTATGGATTTGGAATGCAAAAGACGTCACGTCCAGGACCTCGGCGAACTCACGGGTTGCGCGCTAGACTACGTGTTCACAATCCCAATCGAGTCCCGCGCTGTCGCTGCATCTATTGGAAAGATGGCGCCGGCGTATCGTGCGATGAACTATACGGGATTTGCTGATGCTAACTACATCGCGGCCAAGGACGGAGTGTGGTTTCTGGAGAAGTGCGAACGACTTGGCTACAACGCCCATCCAAATCTCTTCTGGAACCTAGCCAAGAGTGGGGTCGGCGAAACCTTTGCCGCTCTCGTGGACGGTGGTTTTGAGCCGAACTTCGCCGAGGGATTTGGCGCTTCCGTGACGATGTCTACGAAAGAAAACTCTCCGCCGGACAAGCCTATTCAGTTCCCTTCAAAGCTTGAGCGAGATCTCTATTTCTATGATGTGTACCGGCGAGACGATCTATATTTGACGGCGGGATCGGACCGGAATGGCGACGTCCTGCTGGTGACTGGATACGGTTTCACAATGCCCACCGCATGGGAGGCGGTTATGAAGAAAGCTTCTGAAATTAAGTTCCCATACCGATATTACCGACCGGACGGCGATCAGACTAACTTTCCTTCTTCCCCCATTCGGAGATACGAAGCCTTAAAAGGAATGGGTTACATTTGAGGTGCCCGGTGAGAATAAATATTGAAGTCATTCCTCATGAACAGCAGCGGTATCCGACAGTGGGTGATTATTGGCTAGAGGACGGGATCCAGCAAGTTCGTGTGTCGAGTCTGACGGACTGGCGATACGAGATCTTGGTAGCGGTACACGAGATCATCGAACTAGCGATTACGCGCCACCGCGGAATTTCTGAGCGCCGGATTTCAGAGTTCGACATAGAGTTCGAACGCTTGCGCGAATCCGGGGAGCGGTCTGGTGAGCCGGGCGATCATCCTGATTCTCCTTATCGTCGTGAGCATTGTTTTGCAACGAACGTCGAGAGGCTTCTTGCCGCAGAGTTAAACGTGGACTGGTTCCAGTACGAGGCCTACGTCGACAGCCTGGGCATCAAAAAGTAACTCTCGCATTGGTTTCCGAGCCGGAACTTCGAAACTTGCATCTGCACACGGCGCAATCACAACGGCCAACATCTGCGGCGTTTGATGATATCTGACTCTGACAATGCGGGAAAAAGGGCACAAGCAATGAAACGGTATCAGTGATAGCTGATTCGGCAATTACGGCTGAATGATCGCCGTTTTCCAGTGATCAGTGGCCGTTCGGGCAGTCGCCGTAGCGAGAATCTTACGCCCGTCCTAGTCATCTCGAACCTCCATGCCGATTGCGGTGCAACTCGCGTTCCTAATTAGTTCGTCGCAAGTTTTGCACTTGAAGTGACGGGTCATTGAGTTTGTGGAATGGACGTCCGATACCACCTTCGGCATAGCCGGTTCATAGAATAACCCATCCGCCTAAGATCTGCCGTGGGCTTCCCCCGGTCCTCGTGATCGGGTCGCCACAAAACTGCGAGACGCTCGTCGCGCACATCAAATAGTCGCAAACTCGGGAACATTATTGTCCCAGCATGCGTACTGTATTTTTACAGCGAGCACGAACTACCCATGAAAATCATCCTCCTAAGGCGATGCTCGTCTGCAACGGCCGTCGATTTCTGGGGAGAAGGGGCAAGGCATGCTGGATCGGCGTGAATACCTTCTACAACCATCACGGCATCCTGGCCATATTTACAGGACTGGCACCGCTTTCGATGTAACTTCTTCGCAGAAATTCGGTAGTGGTAGTCGAATGGCAGTCATAAGGATTATGAGTTTGACCGCACGAATGAGCTTGGCTGTGCTGGTTTCATTAGTGGCGAACACTCGCGCTTGGGCACAGTTTATGGATGACCCCCACGACGCCAACCAGCCTCAGGGATATTCTTCGTTGGGACTGCGTGAATTTAGCGACTCGATGGCGAGATCTCAGGATTTGAATGAGCTCACTCCGGGCGATTCCGCCACCATTTCCACGGATGCTCTAAAGCACCCGCTCTCTGCCAAAGCGCGCCGGCATCTGGTGAAGGCCCTGCATCTGGCGGACCTTGGGAAACATACGGCCGCGATCAAGGAGTTGCGCGAAACGCTTGTCAAGGAGCCTTCTTCGGCGCCTTACGCGCAGAACCTTCTGGGTGTAGAGTATGTGCAAAATCAACAATTCGCCGACGCCCGGAACTCGTTTGAAGAAGCTGTCCGCTTAATGCCTCACGAGTCTGTCAACCACTCGAATCTCGGAGTTTCGCAGGCGGCTGCAGGTGACTGGAATTCGGCTGAACAGGAAGCGCGCAAAGCTCTCAAACTCGATCCTGCCAACTCAAACGCCAAATCGCTATTAGACTTGGCGATATCGCGCAAGCCCCGAACAACTGAAAGGAAACCATAAAATTAGCCGATGATACAGCCTCCACGGAAGCCATTAACCAACACGATCGTAAGTCCTTTCGGGGCGCCGCCTTTCGGGCGTCTGAGAGCTGAATGGGGGATACGCCCGAATACGATAGACTTGCCTTCAGCGAGATCACTGAATGCGGTCCGTTTATATCCTCACGCTTTGCCTCTATGGATTTGTCGCTTTCGGACAAATGAATACCGGGGAACTCTCGGGCAGTGTTCAGGACGCCTCCAAGGGTTTGCTCCCTGGCGCGATGATCGTGGCCGAGCATTTGGAAACAGGGCAGAAGTTCACCGCCGTCGCAAACACAGCCGGCGAATATCTGTTCGCGCAACTGCCCGTCGGGGTATATTCCTTGACTGTGAGTGCGGCGGATTTCAAGCAAGCCGTGTTGCCGCGGGTTGAGATCCACGCCACCAGCCGGCGCCGGCGCGACTTCACCTTGGAGGTGGGCAATCGAACCGACGTTGTGACGGTTCTGGCCGACGACGAGTACGTGCAGTTGGCCTCCGCGGAAATCCGGGATGTGATTGGGCACCAGCAAGTCGTGGATTTGCCGGTGAAGGATCGCCAATTTCTCGACCTGGCAATGCTGAGTCCGGGCGTTGTCCGGCCGCCCGGAGGCACGCGCGGAGATGCGATGCAGCAGGCGGGCAGTCTGGTGAATGTTCTAGGGCAGCGGAGCGGACACAACCTCTATTTGATGGATGGCGTCGCCATCACCGATGAGCAGTTCAACAACCTTGTGATTGCGCCGTCCATCGACGCCATCGAAGAGTTCAACATCGAGAAGACTTCCTATGCTCCGGAATTCGGAGGCAAGTCCGGGGCGGTGATCAACATCGTGAGCAAATCGGGTTCGAACAATCTTCACGGCAGCTTATTCGAGTTCGTCCGCAATGACGTGTTCGACGCCAAGAATTTCTTCGATTCGGCGGCGGCACCCATACCACCATTCCGCCAAAACCAATTTGGCGGGAGCCTAGGCGGTCCCCTGCGCGAGAACCGAACATTCTTCTTTCTGAGTTACGAAGGACAGAGGGTCAGGAAGTCGCTTACGCAAACGTTGTCGGTTCCCACGGCCGCGATGCGGCGAGGCAACTTTTCCGGCTTGCCCACAATTTTTGATCCGACCAATATTTCCGGCCAGCAGCGACAGCCATTTCTGGATAATGAAATTCCAACCGGACGTTTGGATCCCGTAGCAGTTACGCTCCTGGCTCAGATTCCCCTGCCTAACTTGCCGGGAACTGCGCAGAATCTGCTCTCCACAGAGGATCAGCGCATCAACGGGAACCAATACAGCGCACGCCTCGACCATCAGTTTGCAGAAAAAGACACGGCCTTCCTGCGTGCGTCGCTGTTCGATGTCCGCGAGGCTGATCCGTTCGGCTCCAGCGTCCTGCAGGAGAGTCTATTGCCTGGGTTTGGCCGCGCCCTGAGCACGCACGCGATCAATGGGGCTGCGAGCTGGTCGCATGTTTTCAGCGCGAAGGTGTTGAATGAGTCGCGGTTTGGATTTCTCACGGTCGCCGGCGGCCAGACCAGTCCCAACGCGGGGAACACCTTTGCCACCCAGACCGGGCTGCAAGGAGTGACTACGAATCCACCTGACCTAGGGTATCCGCAGATCTCCTTTGGCGGCCAATTCGCGACGATGGGCGACCCGTCTCTGTTCACGTTTCGCAATAACCGGGACCTCGAGTACTACGACAACGTGATTTGGCACAAAGGAACCCACACCATCAAGTTCGGTGGATATTTCATGCACTACAATCTCGGGACCGCGAATCCGAACGGGGCGCGCG
>Ga0207674_10007465_pt1 | contig 12743 bp, 10 predicted proteins | sample KBSCornC72_FD_184303 | JGI IMG/M metagenome (GOLD analysis project Ga0207674, IMG submission 184303) | Corn rhizosphere microbial communities from Kellogg Biological Station, Michigan, USA - KBS Corn C7-2 (SPAdes) (version 2) | ecosystem: Host-associated > Plants > Roots > Rhizosphere > Soil ... | reverse complement strand
GACAAACCCCACGCAACTTGCACTGGGTGCCACAATGTAATCATCGTCTCCAAATGAGTCTTTTGGAACAAAATCTTTGATGAACTTGGTACAAACATCTTTTGCGTCGTCCCAAAAACCGGCATTGAATGCAGGTTGCCCACAACAAGTTTGACTGGAATTGTAAGTAACAACACAACCGGTCTTCTCCAGCACTTTGATCATGTTGAATGCTGTTTGTGGATATAATTGGTCAACAAAACAGGGTATAAAAAGCTGAACGTTCATGCAGATGTAGATTGAAAATTGAAAATTGAAAATTGAGCATTTTTGGACATTTTCTAATTTAATCTAATCTTCAATAATCAATCCTCAACACTCAATACTCAATACTCAAGTTTATATCATTTTTTAGATGATTGAGTCAATAAGATCATTTTAATCGCAGTTATTGCTGCCTCTTCGCCTTTATGTCCATGAATCCCGCCAATTCTTTCTCTTGCCTGTTCCTCATTGTCGACAGTCAAAACTCCAAAAATGGTGGGAACATCGAGTGTAAGGTTCAACTGAAGTACTCCCTCCGTTACAGCCTTACAGACATAATCGAAGTGCGGAGTGCCTCCACGGATTACACAACCCAAGGCAATAAATGCATCTGGTCGTTTTTTCTTTTTTTTCTTTGAGTGTTCCCAGGAAGTTTTTATCGCAAATGGTATTTCCACGGCGCCGGGAACAGTCAATGTTATAATTTTCTTTACACCAAGCTCTTTTAATTTGAGAAGGGACCCTCTTTCCAATTCATCAACTATACTGGCATTCCATTCTGTTTTTACAATAACAATAAAGGCATCCTTCGGAAGAATGCCTGTATTAGTTTTGAGATTGCTTTTATTAACGTCTGCCATTTGTTTTAAGATTCCAAGGTACAAGGATCAAGACTTAAGCTTTTTCAATATGGTCGAAAGGATTTTTGGATCTGGGTGCCTTCATCCATCAATTCCAATCTTTCTTTTTCTAACTCACTGTCACCATCAGTTAAAATTAAATCAAGCCAGTGAAGGCTTTCTTTTGCTTCACGCCGGGAAATTTTGATTCTCATCTTCTCGTCAAGCTTTCCCAAGTCATCAGATTTTCACCAACTGATCCGCTTGATCTGATCACCTGGCGAATGTATTCAGTGTTGATAATACGCCATTTTAGTTTGAGGCAAAAATCACGGACCCTCTTTCCATAATTATGGAACCTATCCTCTAACTCTTGTGAGATCGGTTTAATGGTTAAACTTGATCCTTGTGTCCTGTACATTGTACCCGTGTCTTGCGCCTTGTACCTTGTGCCTTAAGTCAAACTATTCAGTACTATAAACCCCCAGTCTTGCCAAATACTTATCAGCTTCTGATCCACGCTGTGTGGCAGGAAAGTCCTGCTTTAATTCTTTAAAGAGCTCGATCGCCTCTTTATTGTTATTCAATTTCGTTTGCGCAAGATAGGCAGCCAGGAACAGAGCCTCAGAAGAATTTTCTGCATCTTCTTTAAAATGATGTGCTGCCTTTTTGTAATAATCAAGCGCATCTTTAAGTTTTCCCTGGTCGGCATACGCGTCGCCCAACAATTTATAGGCCCTTGCCTGGAAAAATTTAGAGCTCGTACTGAAGTCTTTTAAATATTTAATAGCGTTAGCGTTGTCATTTAATAGCAAATAAGATTCTCCCGCATACAATTGTGCAATGTTGGCAGCGTCAGTCCCTTTATACTTACTCATAATTCTTAAGAAACCAACATTGGCTCCATCGCCGTTTAGCGCCAATTTAATCAGGGAATCAGGATTTGGAGCAGTCAAAGCATTGCGATGATAGCCTTCAGCTTTGAATAAAGCATCGGCTGCTTTTTCTTCTTTTGGCTGCTTATAATATTTCTTATAACCCAGGTAACCACCAGCGACCAAAATAATAATTGCGCAAACGATCATCAACGGTCGGTTGTATCTCGTCCAGAAATCTTTGGCTCTTTCTACTACCAATTGATTAGGATCTTGCACATCCTGTTTTTTAACAGCCATAATTAAAGTTCTATTTAAATTTTTTAAGATTAGTCAACAATAAATGGATAGTTGGGATCTACATAAACATCCTTGAGCACCTCGCTGTCATCGGGGAAAGGACTTTCTTCTGCAAATTTTACTGATTCTGCAACGGCTTGCTCTACTCTTGAATCAATATTTTTTATCTGTTCTTCCGAAGCAATTTTTCTGTCGTAGATCGTTTTCAAAAGTTGTTGGATGGGATCTTTGCCCCTGTATTCTTCCAATTCTTCTTTTGTCCTGTACTTACCAGGGTCGCTTATAGAATGCCCCTTGTAACGATAAGTTTTCATTTCAAGAAGAGTTGGACCGCCTTTCTCTCGTGCTCTTTTCACCGCTCTTGCTACAGCCTCATGAACAGACTCGGCGCTCATACCATCAACAGCATCGCCGGGCATCTCATAAGCATCTGCCAGTTTGTAAATATCAATGACGTTCGATGTGCGCTCTACCGATGTGCCCATGGCGTAATTATTATTTTCACAAATAAAAATTACCGGCAATTTCCAAAGCATGGCAAGATTAAATATCTCGTGCAGGATACCCTGCCTGGCCGCACCATCTCCAAAAAAACAAAGCGCCACATTATCGGTGCCGCGGTATTGTTCGGCAAACGCAAGCCCTGCCCCTACACCTATCTGTGCACCGACGATCCCATGACCGCCGTAAAAATTTACCGATTTGCCAAAGAAGTGCATGCTTCCGCCTTTTCCCTTTGCATTTCCCGTCGCCTTGCCATACAACTCAGCCATACATGAGTTAACAGATACCCCTTTTGCGATGGCAAGGCCGTGATCACGGTAGGCAGTAATAAAAGGATCTTCAGGTCTTGTTGCGGTCATACATCCCGCCGCAATGGCCTCCTGCCCTACATAGGCATGGAAAAATCCGCGGATCTTTCCTTCCATCTTATATTTTTCCTCAGCAGTAGTCTCAAACTGGCGAATGAGCTGCATCAACTCATACCAGTACAAATAAGTCTCTTTCGAAAATTTCACCTTGGCTTCTGCCGAAACTTGGGTTGGCACTATATTAAAATTTGAGCCGCAAAAATAAGGGTAAATGACCAATTTTCTAGTACTGAATAACTTGGATCAATTAGAATCTTATGTAGGCGGCTGCCTGCTGCCATCAGGCTTCTGTTGTGTTACTCACTTGTACGTTTTTACCCTTATTCGGCAATAAAAACACAACAAGATTGCCGATTACCAGCCCCTTCGAAGTGACGTTAAAAGCCTGGACTAGATGCCGGGCGAACTGCACTGACAGTAAGTATGTGTCACTGCAGAGCCGATCCCTGCGTCTTTAATCCTCCCCAATAGTCTCAAAATCCTTAATTGGCCTGAGTTTTTCACTTGATAGTTAAGAAAATCACGAATATGAAATCGAAAAGAAAAAAATCAAAGAGGTTCGCCTTGTTTTTTGACCAAATGGCTACAAAGGTCACAAAAGCCTCGGGCAAACCTGCGGCCTTTATTATCGCTTGCCTGCTCATCATTGTTTGGGCGACCACGGGACCCATCTTTCATTATTCAGACACCTGGCAACTCGTCATAAACACAGGAACCACCATCATTACTTTTTTGATGGTGTTTATTATTCAGCAAACCCAAAACAAAGACACGATTGCCTTGCAGATAAAATTGAATGAGTTAATCGCTAGCAGCCAGGCGGCAAGTAACCGGCTGGTAAGTGCCGAAGATCTAACCACCGAGGAACTGGAGGTGTTGAAAAAGTTCTACAGCAGACTGTCTGCCTTGGCAAAAAAAGAAGGTGACATCCATACTTCACATTCTCTTGATGAAGCCGATGTTCGGCATGCGAGAAAACTGGAAGCTGCTCTTGATAAGACAATAAAGCAGAAGCATTGAACACTCTTGTCAAGAAATCGCACTCTGTTTTGCTTGCAATATTGACACGGATTTTATCGTTTTTGATCCTGCTGCTGTTTTATCTTTGTCCCGCATGAAAAACTGGCTTGTCTTCATATTACTTCTTATCACAACCGCATGTACATTTATTCCCTGCTGCGGTTTTGATCAGTGTTGTGCAGATCAGTTTGCTAACACAGCGAACCATGACAGGCATCAAACGGAGGGCGCCTGCTCTCCCTTCTTTGCCTGCGCTACCTGCCCGGGATTTGTTGAATTAACAAAACAAATCCAGCTGTGTATTCCGCTAGTTGAAAAGAGAGTTTATCCTCAGACTTTATTGAAAATCGATCTCCCTACTTATTCGCGCTTCTTCTGGCAACCTCCTCGTTCCTGTTAATTCCCGGCTAATTAATGCCCCATATTTATTATTTATTGACTTGAAAGTTTAGTGACCAGATCATGCGAATAACAATTCTATTGGTATTAACAGGCATCACCTTTATAAGTACCGCACAGCAGAAGCTTTACATTAGAATAACGGAGAGAGAAAACAAAACTCCGGTTCCGGCAAGCATTTTACTCAAAGGAACTCCGAAAGGGTATTCGGCTGACAGCAGCGGACTCGCTTTAATTCCATTTACAGCCAATGGCGATTATATCCTGGTAATATCAGCAGTTGGTCACGAAGGAAAAGAAATAAAACTCGCCATTCCCTCCAATTCTGATACGCTAGAAATTGAACTGGAAAGCATTCAACAGGAAATTGCAGAAATAATAGTGCAATCAACCAGGACCGGCAGAACAATCGCCACCGTTCCTACGCGAGTAGAGGTCATTGCCTTGGAAGAAATTGATGAAAAGGGCAACATGAGACCAGCTAATGTTTCCATGCTGTTGCATGAAAGCACCGGGATCCAGGTTCAGCAAACCTCAGCCACTTCCGCTAGTGCAAGCATCCGAATGCAGGGTTTAGATGGCAGATATACACAGCTCTTGAAAGACGGATTTGCCAACTTTGGTAATTTCTCTAGTGGTTTAAGCGTATTAGAAATTCCTCCGCTTGATCTGAATCAGGTAGAAATAATTAAAGGGCCGGCTTCCCCTCTCTATGGTGGCGGTGCAATAGCAGGTGTTGTAAACTTCATTTCCAAAACACCGCGAACAAAACCCACATATAGTTTTATTCTTAATCAGTCAAATATTGGTCAAAGCAATATTGGCGGCTTTGCATCCCAACGCGGACCGCGGTTTGGCTATTCGATGCTTGCACTTTACAACAAGTCTAATGCTTATGATGTGGATAAAGACGATTTTACAGAAGTGCCAAAGTCAAATGAATTTACATTACTTCCCAAACTTTTTATTTATCTCAATGAAGCAACAACGATCACGATAGGTAACAGCCTCACATCTGGTGAAAGAACAGGCGGAGATATACAAGTGATCAAAAACAAGGCAGATAGTTTGCATCAATACTTTGAAAAAAACAAAACCTTTCGAAATATCAGCACCTTTGAATTGGACAAAAGAATCGGTAAAAGAAACCGCTTTGTCGCGAAACAAAGTTTCAGTGTCTTTGACAGAACGATCAATATCCCCTCATACACATTTGCAGGAGTCGAACATAACGGTCATACAGATATTTCTTATATCAGCAATAAAGACAAACATGCACTGGTTTTAGGCGGCAATTTCGTGTATAACAAGTTCGATGAAAAAGACAAAAGCAGCAGCAACAGAGATAATACGAATACCACGGGTGGTTTGTACGGACAGTATACATGGGACGCTACAAACAAGATCATACTAGAGACTGGCTTAAGAATAGATGCAGTCAGCTATAAAAACAGCATTTACTCAAACCGTGAAGGGTTTGTATTACCGAGAGTTTCTTTATTGGTAAAATATAACTATCATTGGTCATCAAGGGTAGGTGCAGGCATCGGTTACAAAACCCCAACGTTATTCACGGAGGAAACAGAGACGATGCAGTACCGGAATATTGCCCAGCTAAATAATGTAAAATCGGAAAGAAGCTATGGAAGCACCGCTGACATAAACTTTAAAGCCAACATCAACGATGACCTCGCATTTGCATTCAACCACATGTTCTTTTACACTTGGATAGATGACCCTTTGATTTTGGACAGGCAAACAACGAATGAGTATAGGTTTGTAAATGTGAATGAGCCATTGCAGAGTGCAGGCTTTGAAACCAATGCAAGGCTTACCTATAAGAATAATTTCAAACTGTTTCTTGGATATACTTTTACAAATACAAAAGCAAAATATCTTTCAGGAAACCAGTTTATACCCTTAGTGCCCAGGAATAAACTAAACACGGCCTTGATCTACGAGAAAGAAGGATTGATCAAAATAGGTTTGGAAGGATATTTTACAGGAAGGCAGTATTTAAGTGATGGCACAAGGACGCCTGGCTTTTCTGAGTTTGGTTTTATGGCAGAAAAAATCTTTAAGCATTTCTCCGTTTTTATCAATTTGGAAAACTTTACAGATACCAGGCAAAGCAAATACAAGGATGTAGTCAGCGGGTCACATCTCAACCCAACATTCGACGAAATATGGACACATACTGAGGGGTTTGTCATAAATGGTGGCATTAAAATCAGATTGTAGGCTAAACGTAGTTGTCAACTTTAAATTCTAAATTAGATTCATTAAACCCCTGGTCAAATAAAAAATAAACATATGCTAGTAGCGTATGTAAGTTTTAACGGCAACACCGAGGAAGCCTTCAACTTCTACAAATCAGCACTCGGAGGTAATATTACTAACGTTCAGCGTTTTGGTGATTCACCTGATGGTGGCCAAATGGCTGACGCGGACAAAAAAGATCATGCACATTGCATTGGAAGCTCCTGCTGGAATCAGATTGATGGGAAACGATCATCTTGAGTTTATGGGCGGCCCTTCTATGGCAGGAAATAATTTTTCTTTGTCACTTCATCCGGATAGTAAAGAAGTAGCGGATAAACTATTTGCAAATCTATCTGCCGGCGGGACAGTTACAGTTCCGATGAGCAAAGTACCCTGGGGGGACTATTTTGGAATGTTCACTGATAAATTCGGCATTAAATGGATGATCAATAAAGCTGCGGGATAGGAATCGTCGTAAAAACGTGTGACGTGAATCGTCAATGGTGAATGGTGACCTTATACGTATTACCTAATATCGTCACTCTTTCGGATTCAGTGCATCATCAATTCTCGTTATTACATCCTCCAAATGATACCTGCTCATTGCATCAGGAATGTTTGGTATCGCAGCCTTGATCTCGGTTCTTAACGTTATAAGGTGTGCCCTAACTATACTTTTTATATCTGATTTTTCTACGCTTAACTGTGGCCGTGATGTACCACCAAAATTGATTACGATAGTCGTCTCGGAAGTCTTTGGAGGAGCAATGATGTTACTGAGAATATTAACATATGATTTTTGCAAATTTCTCCTGTATACGTCTATTTTCTTCTTTGTGGACAGCTCACTCCAAATTCCCTTTTTAAGGTCAGAAAACATTTCTGTAACGGAATACGCTTTGGGGCCCTCTTCCGCTTCGAATTGAATTAGCTTATTCATTGTGCTGGTACTAAACAAGCGATTCAATACATTGTCCTGTATGTTGCCGATGGTGACAAGAGGCGTGCCGCCAATAAGATCATAAATCTTGTTATCTGCTATCCAAATCGGAGTAGCAAACAATTGCTTGTTGAGAAAATTAACGGCTTCTTCTTGCTTTGTTTTCGGAACGTTCTCATATATCGCGCCTGACTGTTCAACAGTCTTTGGCGTCAAACAAATTCCTCCAACATTTCTCGATACATGGCCCATGTAACGATTAAACTGTCCCGTCACTTGCGCATAAATGTCAGAGAGGCTTTTATAATCCCTGTTATCTTCTTTTGTCCACTCCAGCAATTTAGGCATCATGTACCGCAGATTTTTTATTCCATAGACACTTGCTTTCATCGCGTCATCACCGAGATCTTCCGTCTGATTTCGTGGATCATCCTGGTTGGTTTCTCCATCGCCCCAGAAAAGCCTTGGATTTTTTAAACTATCAATTACCCATTTATTTACAAATGCTCTTTCGTCATCGCCATCGCTAAACTGATAAAAACGTCTGTACCCCCATTGAATAGCCCATCTGTCATAATCGCCAATACGGGGAAACAAACCGTTTTCGTCAATATGATCTTCGGGTTGTGCCACGTAATTGAACCTGGCGTAATCCATAATCGAAGGCGTGTGACCATTAGCGTCAACCCATGCCTTGTTACGCAAGTTCTCGACGGGTACCGTGGAAGATGAACCCCAGTTGTGTCGAAGTCCTAATGTATGACCTACTTCGTGTGATGCGACAGACCTGATCAACTGGCCCATGAGTTCGTCACTGAAAACCATTTTTCTTGCTGCAGTATCACTGGGCGATGCTTGTATCATGTACCAGTTTTGAAGAACTTCCATCATGTTATGATACCAGTTGATATGGCTTTCCATTATCTCACCACTTCGCGGATCTGCAATACTCGGACCACTTGCATTGGCTATATCAGAGGGTTTGTATACAATTGCGGAATATCGTGCGTCTTCAAGGCTCCATTCAGGATCTTCCTTTGTGGTAGGCGCCGCTTTTGCCACAATTGCATTTTTAAAACCCGCTTTTTCAAATGCCACGTTCCAATCCTTCACACCTTCAATTAAATAAGGGACCCATTTTTTAGGTGTAGCAGGATCGATATAAAACACGATTTGCTTTTTTGGCTCTACCAATTCACCACGTTTGTATTTTTCCATATCCTCATCTTTGGGCTCGAGTCTCCAGCGTTTGATCAATTGAACAGACTCCACGCCCTGTGGATTGGCATCAAAATCAGTATAACCAACAGAGATATATCCTATCCGGGCGTCGAAGTATCTTGCCTGCATTGGCACTTTGGGCAACAACACCATTGAGCTGTTCAATTCTATTGTCAGGTTGCCTCCTGAAGGAGTTCCTCCTCCACCGCCAAACCCAACAGGAGGGACCTGTGCTCTCGCATAAGTTTTTACGGTCGTAATTTCGACATTGATGGGAAATGACTTGATACCAACTATATATGATTTGTCGGGCTGTAAGCCACCGATGCGAACAGCGGATTTTATATTGCTGTTGAAGAACAAAACATCATTGTCACCATTTACATAGTCAGTTACATCAATTACACTGCTTGCTGAAGACGAGTCTTTGCCATAAGCTTTGATATCAAAAGCAGCGGCTATAGGTTGAATGTTTGAATTAGTAACGGCCCAAAACATGGGAGAGGTAGAATCCTTTGCATACTCGGCGTACGAGATCGTACGAAGAAAAATTTTATTATTTGGTCCTTTTTCAAATCGGACAACATTCTGTCCTATCTGGTCGCCGGCATAACCAAAAAAACCGGCACGCATACCAGCAGCCGCTTTCGAGATTCGGTTGACGACCAGTATTTCACGATTCAGCAATGAATCAGGAATTTCAAAAAAATATTTATCCTCAATCTTGTGTACTTTAAATAGACCTTCGTCAGTCTTTGCTTTATCCGTAATAACTTCTTTGTAGGGTTTTGGACCCGTCGTGGTACGTGCTGGAGATGGATGTGTAGTATCTGTACGTGGTTGAGCAAACAGTGTGCAGGTAATCAACAATGCAATTACCAGTAGGGTGGAATAAAACAGTGACGTTCTCATTTTGGCCTGCTTGTTTAAAATGAATGAAGGAAGCAATATACTAAAGGAAAATTTATTTCACCTGTGCTTCAAAAATTTTTACAAGAGCGGTTTGAATATATGAGGAAGAAATAGGTTTGATTTGTTCCATGAAATAAAAAAACCGCCTCGATTCAAAAAGACGGTTTGATAATTTTTATAATTTAAACGTTCTCTATTCGCTGCTCTCTTTCTTCTCTGCTTTCTTTTTGCCTTTCGGCGCAAACATCGCCAACATTCGGCGCCCTTCCATTTTCGGCATGCTTTCCAAAACGCCTATATCCGTTAAACGTTCAGCAAATTTCAACAACAGCAATTGTCCCCTGTCCTGGAATTGTATTGCACGGCCCTTGAATTGCACGTAGGCTTTTACTTTATTACCGTCCTTCAAAAAATTCTCGGCATGCTTTGCCTTGAAATTAAAATCATGTTCATCGGTATTGGGCGTAAACCGAATCTCTTTTACTTCAGAGACCTTGGCATTCGCCTTCATCTCTTTTTCTTTCTTCTTCTTATCGTAGAGGAATTTGTTATAATCAATGATCTTGCAAACCGGCGGATCAGCATTTGGAGAAATTTCCACGAGATCGAGTGCCTGTTCCTGCGCCATTTTAATCGCCTCGTTAGTTGCGTAAACTCCTGGGGTTACATTATCACCAACTAATCGCACCTGCGGCACCCTGATAAAATGATTAATGCGATGTTCTGCTTCTTTACGGGGAGCGAACCGTCCCCTGTTAAAACCACCTTTGTTAAACCCACCACCTGTATTCGGTTTCTTAAACCCACCTGGTTTTGGTTGAAAACTTTTGTTCGGTACTGCCATTTAAATTTTTTAAGTTATGCTCTGCCTCCGAGCAATCCTGTTTTTGTTTTTTGTTTTCCTTTGAGGCAAAGGAATTTTAAGGTAAAAATCCAAGTATCAAATTTCAACTATCAAATCCTACTCTCCTACTCTTTCTTCAATTTCATTCTTTATGTCAACAATAAATTCTTCTACAAGTTTCGCACCCAGGTCTCCCTTGCCCTGTCGTCTAATGGAAGCCTTACCTTCATTCATTTCTTTTTCACCGATCACCAACATATAAGGAACCTTCATCAACTCTGTATCACGTATTTTCTTCCCGATTTTTTCGTTCCTGTCATCTATCTCTGCACGAATATCTGCTTTTTTCAACTTATGTAAAATAGTTTTAGCATATTCTAAAAATTTGTCGCTGATCGGCAAAATTTTCACCTGTACCGGCGACAGCCACACCGGCAATTTTCCCCCGTAATGTTCCAATAAGAACCCGATAAACCGTTCATGTGTCCCCAGAGGAGCCCGGTGAATGATCATTGGAGTATCTGTTTTATTGTCGTGAGTAGTGTATTGCAACTTAAAACTTCTGCTCTGTGAAAAATCCACCTGGTTTGTTGCCAGCGTAAATTCTCTTCCAATGACACTGAATATTTGCACATCTATTTTCGGACCATAAAACGCAGCTTCATCCTGCACTTCTACATACGGAATGTTCGATTCGATCAAAACGTTTCTTACCATTGCTTCCGTTTCATTCCAAAGTTCCGGATGATTTACATATTTCACTCCCAATTTTTCTGCTGAGTGCAATGAAAGGCGCATCACGTATTTATCGATCCCAAAAATCTTAAAGTATTTTAGGTACATATCATTCACTGCTCTGAACTCATCATTGAATTGTTCTTTCGTACAGTAAATGTGAGCATCATTCATGTGCAGGCAGCGCACCCTCATCAAACCAAATAATTCACCGCTTTGCTCATACCGGTAAACGGTTCCATATTCGGCGAGACGATAAGGAAGATCCCGATAACTCTTTGGTTCCGCAGCATAAATCTTGTGATGATGCGGACAGTTCATCGATTTCAGGTAATACTTCTCACCCTCCATTTCCATCGGCGGATACATGCTGTCTGCATAATAAGGCAAATGTCCGCTCGTTAGATACATGCTCTCTTTTGCAATGTGGGGAGTAACAACTCTTTTATATCCTGCCTCCAGCTCCGTTTCCTTTGCAAGTTTTTCCAGTTCTTCAATGATCACAGTTCCATTGGGCATCCACATGATCAGGCCAGGCCCCACATCATCATCCATAGTATAGATGCCAAGTTCTTTTCCCAACTTGCGATGGTCTCTTTTCTTTGCTTCTTCAAGCATCAGCAGATATTCATCTAGTTCTTTCTGCGAAGGAAATGTGACCCCATATACCCTCGTCAGCATTTTATTTTTTTCGTCACCCTTCCAATACGCACCTGCAATGTTCGTAAGCTTAATGGCTTTAATGAATCCTGTATTGGGAATATGCGGACCACGACAGAGGTCAGTGAACTTGCCCTGCGAATAAAAAGTTATTTCGCCATCATTCAGATTTTGCAGGAGGTCCAGTTTATACTCATCGCCTTTATCTGAAAAATATTTTATTGCGTCCTTCTTTGAGATTTCCTTTCTTGCATAGATATTATTTTGCTTTGCCAATTCGTTCATCTTCTTTTCCAGCTTTGCCAGATCTTCTTCTGTCATTTTTCGGTCGCCAAGGTCCATGTCATAATAAAAACCATTTTCAACCGGAGGCCCCACCCAAAACTTTACATTGGGAAATAAAGATTCAACAGCCTCAGCCATTAGGTGTGCTGATGAATGCCAGAAAGTGCTCTTCCCTTCGGCGTCATTCCACGTCAATAATTTTATTGATGCGTCTTCGTTAATGGGTCTAGTAGCATCCCATACCTGCCCGTTGATATTTGCTGCAAGAACTTTTCTTGCGAGGCCCTCGGAAATTGATTTCGCGATATCCAGTGCTGTAGTCCCTTTTTCATACTGCCGAACAGCGCCATCAGGAAAAGTAATATTGACCATTTTATTTTTTAGCGAGTGGTGAGTGGGTGAAGGTGAGAAGGGCTCTTCCTACTCACTGCCAACCATTTTCCACTTTAATTTTAGGAGCGGCAAAATTAACAAACTATTGGTGCAGAACCATACCTTTCCATACGAAGTTATTCGTTAGTTTTACAGCGTAATGGAAAGATTTTTTTTAAGGCC
>Ga0207674_10007464_pt1 | contig 12743 bp, 11 predicted proteins | sample KBSCornC72_FD_184303 | JGI IMG/M metagenome (GOLD analysis project Ga0207674, IMG submission 184303) | Corn rhizosphere microbial communities from Kellogg Biological Station, Michigan, USA - KBS Corn C7-2 (SPAdes) (version 2) | ecosystem: Host-associated > Plants > Roots > Rhizosphere > Soil ... | reverse complement strand
CGACCTGGCGGCGCGGCTCGGCGTGGAGATGCCGATTACCGACGCCATGTACAAGGTCGTGTACGAAGATCAGCCGGCGCGCGAGGCGCTGAGCGCGCTCATGGGGCGCACGCCCAAGCACGAGCTCGCTTAGCGATCCCAGCGCTCGAGGCCGTCGCCGACGGGCACGGCGTGGCCGGGCGGCAGGAGCGTGCGGGCGTTGGCGGGGGTGATGGCGAAGCGGCGCAGCTCCTTCCAGCCCATGGGGTCGCCGTCGTCGGCGAGGCGGGCGAGGAACAGGCGGCGGCCGGCGGCGGCGCGCGCCAGCTCGCGCGGCAAGGCGTCGACGCCGACGGCGCCGGCCCAGTAGACGAGCGGGAACGTGGTCACGCGCGCGGCGCCGTAGAAGCCGATGTACTCGTCCCAGCCGTGGCCGGGTCCGACGACGACGTCGCCGTCGGCGAGGTGGCGGGCGGCGGCTTCGGCGCGCGCGCGCACGGTCGCGTCGCGCGCCGTCGGCAGCCAGACGACGAGGTTGGCCGCGAAGATCGCGGCGGCGACGGCGAGCGCGCGCGGAGGGCGCGCGGCCGCGGCGAGCCACACGAGCGGCAAGAGGAAGGTCCAGCGCTCGGCGTCCGAGCCCCAGAAGAGCACGCCGACCAGCGCGTAGGGCACGATCCACGCGAGCATCGCCGCGCGCCCAAGCGGCCGGCGCATGCAGGTGGCGAGCGCGATGGCCGCGGCCGCGCCGGCGGCGAAGCAGCCGAGCACGCGCGCCCATGACGCCTCGTACCGATAGGGCGCGTACACGAGCGCCTTGCACGCGCCGTAGACGGCGACGAACGGCGCCGTCGCGCGCAAGGGATAGCGCAGGCCGTGCGACGCGCCGAGAAACCACACCGCTCCGTGCGCCGGTAACACGAGCGCATAGGCCGCCGCGATCGGCAGCGCCGCGGCGACGAGCACGAGCGCGCGCCGCCGCTCGACGACGAGCGCGCACACCGGCACGAAGAGCACGTTCTCGACGTGAAAGAGCGCCGCCGCCGCGCAGCACAGCCCGCTCGCGATGGGCCGCTGCCGATCGGCGCACCACAGCGCGCCGCACACGGCGGCGAGCGCGGGCGCATACGACTCGACGTCGCTCCCCGCCGACAGCGCGCCCCACGACGCCGCCAGGCCGAGCATCGCCGCCCACGCCGCGCGCTCGCCCGCCGCGTGCTCGCCAGCCGCGTTGCCCGCACGCCGTCGCGCCATATCGCCGACGAGCCACGCCGCCTTGGCCGCCGCGACAGCGCTCACCACGCGCGCCGGCCAGAGAAGCTCGATCGGCCGCGTCGCGCCCACGAGCTTCGCGATGGCCCCGAGGAGCGGCACGTATCCGAGGTGCCCCGGATAGAGCGTGCCCCAGAACGAAGCGGTCGCCGCCCTCAAGTAGCCGAGCCCGTCGCCATTGACCACGCGCGGCGCCATCGCCAGATACGCGACGGCAACGACGACGGCGGCAAGCGCGCGAGGCCACATGGAGAATCGACACCCTATGCTATATTGCGGCGCGTGCGAACTGGGCTGTGCACCGACGAGCGCTTCCGCGCGCACCGCGCCCCGCGCGAGCATCCGGAGTCGCCCGAGCGCCTCGCCGCCATCGACGCCGCGCTCGCCGCCGCCGGCCTGCCCGCGCGCTGCGTGACCGTGCCCGCGCGCCCGGCCACGCGCGCCGAGCTCGAGCTCGCTCACGCCCCCGCGTACCTCGACGCGCTCGAGCGCACCGTCGGCCACGGCGGCTCCGGCTGGCTCGATCCGGACACCTTCTTCTCCGACGGCAGCTGGACCGCCGCGCTCCTCGCCGCCGGCGCCAGCGTCGACCTCGCGCTCGCCGTCGCCGGCGGCACGCTCGACAACGGCGCCGCCTTCGTACGCCCGCCCGGCCATCACGCCACGCGCGATCGCGCCATGGGCTTTTGCCTCATCAACAACGTCGCCGTCGCCGCCGCCAAATTGCGCACGCTCGGCAAGCGCGTCGCCATCTTCGACTGGGACGTGCACCACGGCAACGGCACCGAGGCCATCTTCGACGAGGAGCCCGACGTCCTCTACTGCTCGACGCACGAGTGGCCGCAGTACCCCGGCACCGGCCTCGCCGACTACACCGGCACCGGCCGCGGCACCGGCTTCACCGTCAACGTCCCCTTGCCGCGCGGCACGCGCCCAGACGCATACCTCGCCGCCTATCGCGCGCGCATCCAGCCGGCCATCAAGGAGTTCGCGCCCGACGTCATCCTCGTCTCGGCCGGCTTCGACGCCCACGTCGACGACCCGCTCGGCGGGCTCAAGCTCACCGACGACACCTACGAGACCCTGACGCGCGACATGCTCGCCCTCTGCCCGCGCGTCGCCGTCGTCCTCGAGGGCGGCTACGATCTCGACGCGCTCGCATCCTCGTCCGTACGCGTGGTACAGACGCTCCTGGGCGAACGGTGACGCAGCAACAGCAACCTCTCGTCGCAGGCGAGCGCTACGGCGACTACGAGCTCACCCGCTACCTCACGGCGGGCGGCATGGCTGACTTGTGGCTCGCGCACAGCCCGCGCTTCCCCGGCGATCTCGTCGTCAAGAAGATCCAGCCGCGCTACGTCGAGATGACGCGCGTGGTGAAGATGTTCATCGACGAGGGGCGCATCGCCCAGGCGCTCGACCACCCGAACATCGTCAAGGTCCACGACGTCGGCCACGAGAACGGCACCTACTTCATCGTGATGGAGTACATCCCCGGCCGCGACCTTCTCGCCATCTGCCGTCGCGGCATCGAGGTCGGCAACTTCCTGCCGCGCCACCTCGCCGTCGCCATCTTGGCGCAGGCGGCGCGCGGCCTGGTCTACGCGCACGAGAAGCAGGACACCGACGGCACGCCGCTCCGGGTCGTGCACTGCGACATCTCGCCCGGCAACATCGTCGTCGCCTGGGGCGGCACCGTGAAGCTCGTCGACTTCGGCATCGCGCGCGCCACCATCATGCTGCGCGAGAGCGACCACACCGTCGCCGGCAAGTACAACTACATGGCGCCGGAGCAGATCCGCGGCGAGGCCGTCGACGCGCGCGCCGACCTGTTCGCGCTCGGCATCATCCTCTACGAGCTCACCGTCGGAAAGCGCCTCTTCCGCGGGCGGCCCGAGCAGGTGATGCGCCTGGTGCTCGAGGATCCGATCGAGCTTCCGACGTCGCTGCGCCCCGACTTTCCGGCGTCGCTCGAGACGATCATCATGCGCGCGCTCGAGCGCGATCCGGCGCGGCGCTACCAGAGCGCGCGCGATCTGCGCACCGATCTGATGGCCTGGCTCGCCGAGACCGGCCTGTCGCACGACAAGCGGCGCATCGCCGAGTACCTGCGCAGCATCTTCAACTTGAAGAAGCAGCGCGAGGCCGACGAGTTCGCCGGCGACACCACCGAGGAGGAGGAGCTGGTCCTCGACAAGGCGCTGCCCAAGCCCGAGACCGAGCTGCACGTCGACGCCGAGGATCCGCCCGACGAGGTGCACCTGGTGGCGCCGCCCGCCGCCGGCGAGGTCAAGGCGATCATGGAGAAGTCGACGGCGCCCATCGACACCAAGCCGTCGCCCGACGACGTCGAGACCGCGCGCCAGCATCGCATCTCGCTGGCCGAGGTGCGCCGCCTCGACGACCTCGGCGCCGAGCCCGAGCGCCTGCCCGAGCCGCCCACGGTCCGCCTGCGCGGCGACGAGACCCCGAAAAAGGCGATTCTGCCCGCCCCCCAGTGGAAGAAACGCTCCTTGTGGAAGCGCTTCCTCAGCCTTTTCCGCAGGCGCTAACCTGTGTTAACATACTCGGCCGGATGCGCCGTCCCACCATGGCCGACAAGCTCACTGCGTTCGAGGTCTTCGCCGACCGCGAGCTGAAAGTGGGCCACCCCATCGTGGCCCGCCTGGTTGGGCGCAAGTTCGATCAGCTGCTCGAGACCGGCTCCTACGACAAGCCGTACGACGCGCGCTTCGGCAAGGCGATGGTCAAGACGCTGTCGTACGTGGCCACGACGCTCGGTGCGTCGTTCGGCTTCGCCGAGCGCACCGAGCTGTCGCTGTACGCGCTGGCCAACGGCGGCGACGCGCGCCGCCTGCTCTCGCGCATCGCCGGCGAGGCGTCGGGCAAGCTGTCGCTGCTCCTCGGCGAGGTGGCGACGTTCGAGGCGCGCCTCTACGAGTTCCCGTCGCACGAGACGGCGCAAGAGTACTTCCGTTGGCGCCAGGAAGAGGCGCACGTCGTGTCGATCGATCGCTACTGCACGCACGTGCTCTCGCAGTCGGGCGCCGACGCCACCGCGGTGCCGCGCATCCTCGACGGGCTCGGGCCCGACGAGAAGGTCGAGCTCTTGCGCCAGAACGCGCTCGACTTCGGCAGCGTGCCCACGTGGCAGCGCAACGGCGCCTGCGTGCGCATCCAGCCCGTCAACGGCGAGGCCGCCAACGGCCACGCGTCGGGCCGGCTCATCGTCGACCTGAACCTGCCGAACGAAGACGCCTGGGTCGAGTATCTGCGGCAAGCGCTCCCGCACTGAGCGTGAACCGTGGCGCTTCTCGACGGGCTCGACGCGATCGACTGGGCCAAGCTCAGCCACGCGTACGGTCCGGCGACCGACGTTCCTGAGATGCTCCGTACGCTCGTGAGCGCGGACGCCGCCGCTCGCCGCCGCGTCGAGGTCGCGCTCTACGGCAACGTCATCCATCAGAACTGCGTGTGGTCGGCGAGCAGCAGGGTCGTGCCGTTCTTCGTCGAGATCCTGACGGACGGGCCCGATGACGTGGAGCTGCGCCGGTTTTGTCTGGCGTATCTCGCCGACCTGGCCGGCCCCGATCCGGGCGAGGCCTTCCCGAGCCGCTTCGATCCCGACGAGTGCTTCGTCGACTGTGACGATCCCGGGACCTGGCGCGAGCAGGATCGGGGCACCGACCGCGAAGACGACGAGCTGCTCCAGCAGATGATGCGCGTCTGGGGCAAGGCCTGCTACGACGCCGTCGAGCGTGCCCTGCCGGCGCTCTTGCCGCTCCTCGACGACCCCGACGACGAGCTGGCGATCGGAGCGGCGTGCTTGTGCGCAGCATTCCCACGCAGCGCCGAGCGGAGCGCGCCGCTTCTCCGCGCCTGCGTGACGAGGATGACGGCGTCGCCGGCGCGCGCTGGCGCGGCGCTCGTCGCGCTTGCTCTCCTGGAGCCGACTCCGACACAGACGGTCGCCGAAGAGCTCATGCGGCGCGCGCCGACACGCCTCATTGCGCTGCACGCCGCGTGCGCGGCGACGATCGCCGGTCCGCGAACGGCGAGCGCACAGGCCAGAGAGCTCGTGGCAGCGCCCGCGGGAGAGCTCGGCGAGGAACCTTCGTTCAAAGGCACGCTGTCGGCCCTATTGGACGACTGCCGCATGCTCCTCCGCTGTACGCTATAGTCCCCCGCATCATGAAAGCCGTCCTGTGCAAGGTCTTCGGACCGCCGGAGAAGCTCGTCCTCGAGGAAGTGCCGTCGCCGTCGGTGTCGGCGGGGCAGGCGCTCGTCGACGTCAAAGCCTGCGGCGTCAACTTCCCCGACACGCTCATCATCGAGGGCAAGTACCAGTTTCGCCCCGAGCCGCCGTTTTCGCCGGGCGGCGAGGTCGCGGGCGTCGTCGCCGAAGTGGGCGCCGGCGTCACCCACGTCAAGCCGGGCGATCGCGTCGTCGCGCTCATGCCCTGGGGCGGCTACGCCGAGCGCATCGTCACCGATGCCACGCGCCTGATTCCGATTCCCGACGGCGTCACGTTCGTGCAGGCAGCGGCGACGCCGACTACGTATGGCACGACTTATTACGCGCTCGAAGATCGCGCGCAGATGAAAAAGGGCGAGACGCTGCTCGTCCTCGGCGCCGCCGGCGGCGTCGGCATCGCCGCCGTGCAGCTCGGCAAGCTCATGGGCGCGCGCGTGATCGCGGCGGCGTCGTCGCCCGAGAAGCTCGAGACGTGCAAGCGCGAGGGCGCCGATCTGCTGCTCGACTACTCGAAAGAGGATCTGAAGGAGCGCGTCAAGGCGCTCACCAACGGCGCCGGCGCCGACGTCGTCTACGATCCCGTCGGTGGCAAATATTCGGAGGCGGCGCTGCGCGCGACCGCGTGGAACGGGCGCCTCCTGGTCATCGGCTTCGCCGCCGGCGAGATCCCGAAGATCCCGCTCAACCTGACGCTGCTCAAGGGCGCGTCCATCATGGGCGTCTTCTGGGGGCAGTTCACCATGCGCGAGCCGGCGCGCGCGCTCGCGCAGTTCACGCAACTGTTCGAGTGGATCCGCGACGGCAAGATCACGCCGCACGTGCATGCGACGCCGCCGCTCGCCGAGGCGCCCGCGGCGATGCGCACGCTCCTCGATCGCAAAGTCCAAGGGAAGATCGTATTGGTGACTTGATCATGGTGACCCTGCAAGACATCGAACGCGCGCGGGCGCGCATCAAGGACGACATCTACATGTCGCCCTGCGCGCACTCCGAGACGTTCTCGAAGCTGACGGGCAACAAGGTCTACTTCAAGCTCGAGAACCTGCAGATGACCGGCTCCTTCAAGGAGCGCGGCGCGCTCAACAAGATCCTCACGCTCTCCGACGAGGAGAAGGCGCGCGGCGTCATCGCCGCCTCGGCCGGCAACCACGCGCAGGGCGTCGCCTACCACGCGACGCGCAAGGGCGTGAAGTCCACCATCGTCATGCCGGCCGCGGCGCCGCTGGTCAAAGTCACGCGCACGCGCGAGTACGGCGCCGAGGTGGTGCTGCACGGCGCCAGCTACGACGAAGCGTTCGAAGAGGCGTGGCGCCGCCGCGAGGCGGAGGGGCTCACCTTCATCCACGCCTTCGACGACGACGCGGTCATGGCGGGGCAGGGCTCGGTCGGGCTCGAGATGCTCGAGCAGAACCCGTACCTCGAGGCGGTGCTCGTGCCCATCGGCGGCGGCGGGCTCATCAGCGGCATCGCCGTCGCCATGAAGGAGATCAACCCGCGCATCCGCATCATCGGCGTGCAGACCTCGCGCCTGCCGTCGATGGTGCGCGCCGTCTCCGAGCACGCGCCGGTGTCGCTGCCGGCGGCGGTCACCATCGCCGACGGCATCGCGGTGCGCAAGGCGGGCGCGCGCACGCTGCCCGTGGTCGCCAAGTACGTCGACGACATCGTCACCGTCGACGAAGAGGAAATAGCCAACGCCATCCTGCTCCTCCTCGAGCGCGAGAAGACCGTCGCCGAGGGCGCGGGCGCGGCGGCGATGGCGGCGCTCGTGCAGGGGCGCACCAACCTGCACGGCAAGAAGCTCGCCGTCGTCATCGGCGGCGGCAACATCGACGTCAACATGCTGTCGCGCATCATCGAGCGCGGCCTGGTCAAAGACGGCCGCCTGGTGCGCTTCCGCGTGCGCATCCCCGATCACCCGGGCGGCCTGCACAAGCTCACCGGCGAAATCGCCTCGGTGCGCGCCAACATTCAAGAGGTCCTGCACAACCGCGCCTTTTCGCGGGTCGACCTCGGCGAGACGGCCGTCGACATCACGCTCGAGACGCGCGGCGCCGAGCACATCGAGAAGCTCGTGGAAGTCTTTCGCGATCGCGGGTATGAGCACGAAAGGCTCTTCTGAGCCTGTCGTATTTTTCTGTTATACTGTAGTGCTCACATGCGGTTGCCCGTGTTCGGACAAATCGCGACGGCCCCGCCGCCGCCTGCCACGCCGCTTCGCGTCACGGAGCTGGGCGCGTTCAAATTTGCGTCCAAGCTCGAGCGGCGGATCGTGCAGAAGATCGGCCAGGCCGTGGTCGACTATGGGCTCATCTCCGACGGCGACCGCATCATGGTCTGCATCTCCGGCGGCAAGGACTCGTACGCGCTGCTCGACGCGCTCCTGCTCCTCGCCCGCAAGTCGCCGGTGCGCTACGAGCTCGTCGCCGTCAACGTCGACCAGGGATGGCCGGGGTACCAGACCGACGCCATCGCCAAGCATCTCGAGAGCCGGGGCGTCCAATACCGGATGGTGCGCGCGCACGAGATCGCCGAAGTGGTCGAGCGCGTGCTTCGCCCCGAAGAGACGGGTGCCACACCGTGCTCGCTCTGCTCGCGCCTGCGCCGCGGCGTGCTCTATGGCCTTGCGGCCGAGCTTGGCGCCACCAAGATCGCGCTCGGCCATCACCTCGACGATCTGGCCGAGACGCTCATGATGAACCTCTTCTTCACGGGCTCCTTGCGCTCGATGCCGCCCAAGCTCATCAGCGACGACGGCAAGAACGTGGTCATCCGCCCGATGGCGTACGTCGAGGAGCGCGATCTCGTCGCCTACGCGGAGGAGCGCCGCTATCCGGTGGTGCGCTGCTCGTGCCCGACGTGCGGGCTGCCCGATCAGCAACGGCAGGTGGTCAAGCGCATGCTCTCGTCGCTCGAGTCGGAGCACAAGGGCCTGAAGACGCAAATGCTGGCGGCGATGAAGAACGTCAAGGCGGCGCATCTTCTCGACCGCGAGCTGATGGCGAAATTGGCATGAGTGAGCGAGCGACGCCGCGGAGTTTTCGCCGCGTGGAGGCGAGTGCAGCGAGCCGACTTGCGGCGCCGCGGCGGAGCGAGCGAACGGTGCAGCAGTGAAGTTCGTCTGCGACAAGTGCAATACGCGCTATTCGATCGCCGACGAGCGCGTGCACGGCCGCGTCCTCAAGATCCGCTGCAAGGCGTGCAACAACGTCATCACCGTGCGCGAGGAGCACCTCGCCGCGCCGCCCGTCGCCGACTCGATGGAAGCGGCGCTCTCGAGCTTCCAGCGCGACGACGAGCAGACGCGCGTCTCCTCGATGCCGCCGCTCGGCGCCGACGCGGGCGTCGCGAGCAGCGAAGATTGGTACGTCTCGTTCGACGGCGAGCAGGAGGGGCCGCTGCCGCTTTCGCGCGCGCTCGATCGCGTGCGCGTGGAGCGGCCGCGCGGCAAGGAGTGCTTCTGCTGGCGCGCCGGCTTCTTCGTGTGGCTGCCCATCGAGGACGTGCCGGAGTTTGCCCCGGCGCTGATCAAGCTGCCGCCGCCGATCCCGGCCGTGCGGCCCAAGCCGCAGACGGGCGCGCATCCGGCCATCAAGTCGCCCACGGGCAAGCAGCCCGCGCTCAAGTCGCCGACGGGCTCGCTGCCGGCGATGAAGTCGCCGACGGGCTCGTTGCCGGCGGTGAAATCGCCGACGGGCCAGCAGCCGAGCCTGCGCGGCCCGAGCGGCAATATGAATGTCGCCAAGCCCATCGGCGACCTACCTCCGATGGACTCGGGTCCGCTCGGCACTCCCGGCGCGCTGTTGCCGTCGCTGGAGACCAAGCCGGAGCCGCGCCTCCTGCGCAAGGACGAGGACAAGCTGCCGGCGCCGCTGCCGGCGCTGTCGCCGTCGCTCCTGCCCGATAGCGGGCCGTCATCGCTGTCGCCGTTCGCCGCCGCGCTGCAGGCGTCGGGGCCGACGACGGTGGCGCCGGACGCGCCCCGGCACGCCGTGCCCGACGGCAAGGTGCCGACGCTCGACTCCGGGCCGGTGCCGCTGCCGCCGCCGCCGCACGACCTTCCCATCGACGAGCCGTCGTCGGTGGTCAACCTGTCGCACGTGTCGCGCCCGTCGATCGCGCATCCGATGAACCAGGCCAAGCCGTCGCCGGTCGTCGAGACCTTCGGCGGCGTGGCGGTGACGCCGTCGAAGCCGACGCCGGCGCCGCAGCCGATCATCGTGGCGCCGGGCCGCGCGGGCGCACCGGGCTGGCTCAAGTGGGCGGCGCTCGCCGGCGCCAGCGCCACGGTGGCGCTCCTCATCGTGGTCGTCGCGCTGATGCAGCGCAAGCCCACGGTGATCGTGGTGCCGCCGGCGCCGACGCTCGACGACGGCAAGAAGGTGGCCGATAAGCCCATTACCGTCGAGGATTCGGCGCCGGTGCAGGCGAGCAACACGGCGCAGCCGTCGTCGCCGTCCGACGGCAAGCGCGCGCAGAAGCGGCCGCCGTCGTCGGCGCGGGCGGGCAATACGCCCAAGCCTCCCGCCGACAACCTGTCCGCCTCGCAGCGCAACCTGGCGTCGCTCTATCGCGACGAGGGCAACGAGCACGGCGCCGCGCGCGGCACGCCGACGGCGAGCGAGTCGCGCGGCGGCGGCTCGCAGGTGTCGCAGCAGGCGATCATGGCGGTGGTGACGCAGAACCGCCGCTCGCTCAACCTCTGCTACGACCGCGTGCTCAAGCACGACTCGTCGCTCAAGTCGGGCCGCGTGGTCACGCACGTACGCATCGGCATCTCGGGCAGCGTCACCGGCGTGAGCGTGCCCGACCCGCAATACGCCAACTCGGAGATCGGCCAGTGCATCGCACAGACCATCAAACATTGGCACTTCCCGTCGGCGGACTCGGAGTACGAGACCGAGTTCCCCATCATCCTGCAGGCCAACTGAGCGACGTGACGCGCGCCTTCGTCCTCGTCGTCGCCGCGGTCGCGCTGGGCGCGTGCTCGAGCGCGACCGGGCGCGGCGGCGACATGGGCGGCGGGCCGCCGTTGCCGATGTGCCCGGCCTATCCGCACGGCACGCTCACGCTCTTCGAGACGTCGAGCTCGACGTCGATGGTGTCGGTGTTTCAGAAGGCGGCGAGCCGCAGCTGCATGACGGCGACGACCGATTCGTGCTCGGCGCTCATCTTCGCGCCGGCGGCCGGGGACGCCGGGATGCCGGCGCTCACCGACGCCGGCGTCCTCTCGGTCTCGGGCGGCGCCATGCCGATCATGCAGACCCCGCAGTCGGGCGGCGGCTATGCGCCGTTTCACGGCACGTCGCCCTTGTGGTCGGGCGGCGAGTCGATCACCGTCTCCGCCGCCGGTGGCGAGGTGCCGGCGTTCGCCGCGACGACGACCGCGCCGGGCACGGCGACGCTGACGATGCCGGCGGCGCACCCGACGACGATCGCGCGCACGAGCGACCTGTCGCTGTCGTGGAACGGCTCGGGCATCGGGCTCGTCGAGGTGCTGCTCTCGGCCGCCGCCGCCGGCATGCCCGCGGTCGAGGTGCACTGCCGCTATCCCTTGTCCGCGGGGCACGGCGTGGTGCCGGCGGCGATCCTCGGCAATCTGCCGGCGGGCGCGATGGGCGCGATGGTGATGACGACGCTGACGCCGCAAACGGTGAGCGCGGGCGGAAGCTGGAGCGTCGACCTGGCGCTCGAGACCGTCGCCGTCGATCAGAGCGGCGCGCCGGTCTCGAGCGCGGTCACCTTCAACTAGTTGATCGGCCCCGCGCCGCAGTTGAGCGGCAGCGACGGCGCCGGCGCCGTCAGCACGGTGGTGTCGGGGAAGCTGTAGGCGCCGTGCCACGCGCGCGACGGCTTCTCACCGGCGAACCACTGCAGGAGCGCCTCGTTCTGCGGATGGTAGGTGAAGCCGTCGATGGTGACCGGATAGCTGACGCCCGTCGGTAGCCCCTCGATCACGTCGCCCACCTCGAGGTTGTCCTGGCAGATGCCCCAGTCCATCGACCACCACTGCGTCTGGTTGTGCACGCCGTCGAAGCTGACGAAGGGATCGTTGAAGATCTCCGCCAGCTCGTGGCTCATCGCCGTGATGTCGGAGAACGAGTCGCCGAACAGGCCCGGCGTCACCCAGCTGGCGAAGTCCATGACGTAGAACTTGGTGAAGTTGCCCTGCGCGTCGGGCTCCATGTCGAACGAGTGGTAGCCGACGATGCAGCACGAGCTCGGATCGCCCTCGTAGAGGAACGTGTTGGGAAAGAGGAACGTCGAGATGTCCTTGGTCGTCATCTCGTGCGCGTGCTCGGCGGCGCCGATGGGCGTCGTCGTGTCGTCGGTGGTGGCGGGGAAGAGCGCGTTGCCGAAGTAGTTGGCGTCGACGAGCACGAAGGCGCAGCAGGTGCCGTCGTCGTTGAGCGCGAACTGATACGTGCCGGCGGCGAGCTGCATCACGCGCGGCGTGCGCGGCGCCGGCAGGAGCCAGGTGTGCCACGCCTCGGAGATGCGATCGCCGCGATCGAAGTCGCCGTCACCGGCGCCGTTCCAGAACTGTGCGCGGAAGAGCGCGTCGAGGTACTGCGTGGGGATGAGGCTCGTCGCCCACTTGATGGGGCGGAAGATGGGCGAGTCGATCACCGGCCACACGTACTTGGTCGCGTCCATGTAGAGGCGCTGGCCGTTCACGTAGCGCGGCGTGCCGTCGGCGTTGCGCATGTCGATCGAGACGGGGATGATGGGCGCGCCGATGACCGTCGTGGCGTTGGTGCGCGGCGAGCGGCCGACCATCGCCCACGGCCACACCGACTGCGGATTGCCCTGCCAGTCGAAGCCTGGATACGTGTACTGCCCCGTGAAGTTGACGACCGAGTCGATGCCGGCGAGGCCGCTGTGGCCGCCGTTGACCACGATCGGGCTCTTGCCGAGGAGCTGCGGCGCGTCGCCGGCGTGCGGCTTCTTGCCCACGAGAAACGAGCGGGTGAGCTGATCCGGCTCGCGCGCTTCGGCGCGAGCGGTCGCGGCGACAAAGGCCGCGGTCGAGAGGAGCAACAGCAGTGTCCGTGTCATGGCGCTCTCCTGTGCAAAGCCCGGCGGGGCTATCGCACGATACGAGCGCGCCTGTCTGTCATGCGATGTCGCGAGTCACGCCACCGACGGTGTGCACACGACTTCGGTCACGCGCGAGGCGAGATCGTCGGCCATCGCGTCGACAGGGAGGCGTGATTCCACGGCCTCGACGGTGGCG